>Ga0325400_1000028_pt1 | contig 78348 bp, 67 predicted proteins | sample PopdelMetagenome_2_FD_205662 | JGI IMG/M metagenome (GOLD analysis project Ga0325400, IMG submission 205662) | Populus deltoides microbial communities from Bellville, Georgia, United States - Xylem-PdKOR-R1 | ecosystem: Host-associated > Plants > Phyllosphere > Stem > Wood/Secondary xylem... | reverse complement strand
AGACCGGCAACGACAGCTGGCGCTTCAAGCACCGAAGCTGACGCCTGGAACCCACGGCAGAGAACGCTTCGCGCTGGTTGCGCCTCCGGTCGGGCTACGCCCGCCCTCCGCCGCAACCAGCGCGAACAGCGTGCCCGCCATATCCGTCATGCTGCACGACGAAGGGGGGTCGCTTTTGCACGCCGATGGGGGGTCCATTTTGGACGCCGATTGACACACAGACCGGTAACTGTCCCGGATCGGGACGGGGGCGGCACCTTTGGACGGTGATCGCGCGCCGTCAGGCTGTAGCAGCGCCGCTCCGGTCCGTGAGGGACCTCATCCGGAGCGCATAGCAGATTGTCCGACGTGAACTGGTGGGCGGGCGCCCATCTCTGCCTGCGAGCGCTGTCGCCCCGTACCGATCCGACCGAACTGTTCCGCGGCCATCTGGTCGAGGCGATCCACCTCGCACTGGAACGCCCCGCCGCGGAACGGCCGCGGCTGTTCGTCCGGTGCGAGACGATCGATCGCAAGCTGCCCTGGTCCCGGATCGCGCGGCTGGCGGCGCGCGGCGACTTTCCCGGCCTGATCTGACGTTGCACTGCACCTGATCCAGATCGGTTCCGATCCGCCCGACTTTGCGCGTCGATTGTCAGGTAGGCCTTTGATCGGAAACAACGATCATCGGGCGGAGTCGCAATACGCGTAGGGTAGGCACCTTGTCAGCGTATTCGGGAGAGGGTCGGGCGTTTGCGTCATGTGGTACTGGAGCGCGACACCTTCGCGTTTGCATATAGCGAGGGCGAGTGGATCTTTGCCGGGCAGGATAGCGGCCGAAGCGTGCGGCTGAAGGTGTGCGACGCCGATTGGCGCGCGATCCAGCAGCGGGCGGCCGATCTTGCCGATGCCTATCACCAGCTCGAACGACTGGCGGCGCTCGCCCCCGCCGAGATTGACGACGGCTTTGGTGGCGTGTTCGTGCCGATCAGGCTGGACCGGTCGGCGTAGCGGCCTTGGGTCCTTGCGCGCGTGCCGACCGTTGCAGGCGCGCCTTTTGGGAAAAGGATGAACGATGCCGACCAGCCCCATTCCCGGCAAAGAGCCGGACACCACCGACATGTCTGAGGAGCCCGGCCCGGCCGGCGGGGCGATCGATCCGATGCCGGCCGACCCCGGCCTGCTGCGCGAAGAGGAAGAGGCCACCAAGCTAGGCGATTTCGCCTGACACGGGAGAGTACCATGACCGACGATCGCCACATGGACGAAACCCAGCCCGACCAGACCGTCTCAGACGACGGCAGCGGCGCCGAAACCGGGATCGCAGGGCTGCCGATGCAGCCGACCGGGTCCGGGGTTGCCGACGAGCATGCTGCGTATGAACGGGCCGAGCGGGATTCCCCGACCGGCGATGGAGAGCAGGACCGATAGGAACCGGCATGTGGAGGCCGCTCCGGGTAGGGCGGTGGGCCACCCTGCCCGGAGCGGCCGATCGGCGCCGACCTTAGGCGACGTCCTGAAGCGGCGCGCTTACCGCGCGTTGCTTGGGTCGCATCCGAACGGTCGTTGCGACCGACCTGCGCCGGCGGCCGATCGTGTCGGTATGTTCGCCGCCGAGCGTCTCGACCAGGTCGATGTCGTACTCGGGCAGCCGGTTCTCGGTCTCGATCGTCTTCACCAGCTGCTTCAACCGCTTCATCGGCCCCATCGAGCCGATCTTGCGGTGGAGGTCCTCCAGCGTGATCTCGATCGGGCCGTTGCCGCAATAACAGTGCGCGATCTCGTACATCCGGCGCTCGATCGCGCCGAGGCGGAAATAGTCGTGGTGGTAGTGGTAGATGCGCTGGTCCCGCTTGATCGCGCGGTAGAGCCAGTTGCACGGACGGACGCGGACGTAGCGGAGCAGTTCGTCGCCGTTGGGCATCTTCTCGTACTCGACCTGCGCTTCGGACAGCCACGAGAACCAGCCCCGGTCAATCTTCGAGCCGGTCTCGATGTTGGTCTTGATCTGGGTACCCTGGAGGCGCTCGAGCGCCTCGGCGAACCGGCGGTAGTCGCGGGTCGACGGCCGGTCGACGCCGGTGATCCGGAAAAAGTCGTGCGCGGCGAAGGTCACGTCCTCATCGGCGACCTGGCCGTCGGCGATCGCCTGCGCCACCAGCGAGGCGACGTAGAGCAGGATTTCCTTGTCCCACATCGTCGCCACCCCCGTCGCGCTCGGGCGGATCTGGATCGTGACGGCTCCGTCATGATATTCGATCGGGTCGAGATGCGCCTTCTTCGACAGCACGAAGAAGGGATAGTCCATGATGCTGTGCTCGCCCCGGACCTTGCCATGGAGCGGGCTGTCCATGTCGAACAGCGAGATGTGCCGCGTCGGAGCGGGGGGCTTGGCCATGGTCGTTCCCTTGTCGGATACGGTTCGCAGGATAGCAGCATCGCCGCGCCGATCATCCCCGCCGGGACATAGGGTAACTGAAAGCACGAGGATTTCCGTCGTCCGGGTCATCGGACGACGCATTCTCCGACTAGGGACACTGCCAGGGACTTTGGGGCTCGTGCTTTCAGTTACCCTATCCTTCCTCACAGCAATCGCCCCGGTCCGCCGGCGCGGGCGAGCTTCAGCGCCGCGGCCGCAAGCTGGCCGATCGGGCGCGGGTCCGAGCCGGCTGCCAGCGAGCGCATGCCGGTTGCGTGCGCGTGGTCCTTGAGGCCGTGGAACGTCCTCCCAAGGTTGAGCAGGCCGGATGCGGCGTGCTTGTTCATGCCGCGCAGATACGCGCCCGGCCGGTCGACCTGCCCATGCAGATGCTTGTGCGCGGTCGCGAGCACCGAAGCCGCGGCCCCCTTCTGCCCCATCAGGCGACAGGCCTCGTGCCACACGCTCCGGTGGATCGCGCTCTGATCCACGAGCCGTTCCGCCGTTCCGATCAGCATGCCCCAGCTCGGTCGGCCCGATCCGCCGAGCAGGAATTCGGGGACGGCGGCGGCGATGAACGCCGGGTCGACGCCGTGCTTCGCCAGATCGGCCTCGACCTCGGTCTGAGGCCGGGAGTCACGGACGTCGTACTCGGCCGGGCTACTTCTTTTCGGATAGCCGTTACTGTAGTCTGCTTTAGCAGTTTCAGATTGATTTGTAATTGTAGTGTGGGTGGCCTCAAGGGCGTCCGAGGGTGAACTATTCTCCTGATCCGGAGCAGGATCATGGTGCCCCAGAGCCGTCATTACCGCTTTATTCAGCGTCCTGGCCTCGGCCTCCATCTGCTCGACACACGCGTCCAAGAGCGCCTCGTCCCGAACGTGCCGCATCTGGCGGGTGGCGAGCTGCGCGATCTCGACCGCGGTGGTCGCGTCGACCCCATCGATCCCCTCATCCCAAGCGAGCTGGGCAAGGCTCCGGATCCGGCGACGGGCGGCGGTCAGCCGGCGGCGCAGGACGTCGAGACGCCGGTCCGCGGCGCTTCCCTCGGCGGCGATCCTGGCGAATTCGTCGTAGCGCAGGCCGAGCGGGCTCAGGTCGATGCCATAGGCATAGATGAGGCGCCCGTCCTTGCCGCGCACGCCGATCCGGTTCCCGTTGGCGCTGTCGCGGTGGGTGACGAGGCTGAGGCGCGCGGCGCCCGCCAGCATCTTCTGGAGCTGTCGCACCCCGATCCCGAGCGTCCGGGCCAGCTTCTCGTTGGAGGGAAACACGATCGGGCGCTGGCCTGGCGACCAGTCGACCGGCCGCGACCAGCTCATCAGCGTGTCGATCGCGTGGACGAGCCGCGGGGCGATGCCGAGATAGGGCGCGGCGCGCTTGAAGGTGGCGAGGACCTGGCGATGGCTCAGGTCGTCGGGCAGGCCGTCAAACCCTTGCGCGAGCTGGTCCGTGGCGGCGGTGCGCTCGTCCATCCGCCGGTGACCGGCGCCCGGAGCCTGGGCATGCGAGTTCATTCGGAAAAATCCCCTGGAGGATCCCGTGCGGACGCAAACATCCGTGGCGCCTGACGCGCCTTTGTCTTGCTGCGTGATCGGCGCTCGGCTAGGCAGTCGCTGCTACGCGGTCTCCTTGGCGAGGCCTTTTGAAAAGCCCGGCTTTATGCTGGGCTTTTCTTTTCTGCACGAACCCCCATTCATGGTGTCTCGCGGCCGGTCGACGGCGAGGTCGCGTACCGGTTCGGCTTGACGACCCCCGCAACGTAAACGGCAGCCTGCGCCAAAGTCGCGCGTCGTGACTCGTGCTATCGGTTACCGTGTCCTGGAAATCCTCGTGCTTTCAGTTTCTTTATGCCCCTCCAAGCCCCCGCGAGGCACCGGAAACGAGACAGGGTAACTGAAAGCACGTGCCCATAGGCGATCCGGTCGCCCCGACTCGCCCGAACGGCCACATCTCGTGCTTTCAGTTACCCTGTCTCGACCGGCTACGGACCGGTCGTCGTACCCGTCCCGGCAAGGGGAGCAGGGCCTCACCGCGCGATTAACCGTTCCCCAAGCAGGGTGCCTTACCAAGGGTCGCGACACGGCTCGGGGTGGGTCGCGCAGATACGGCGGGCGCATGAATCACGCGGCGACGATCAGGGCATCCGTGACCCGTCGGGGCTTGTACGACTGGTTGGGGGTGGGACTGGGGATCGCCATGCCCGTGGTCGCCGCCTTGCTCTACCCGACCTACATGCACCAGGTCGTCCCGGGCTGGGCGGAGTGGACGCGACTGCTGGAGTTGCCCTTTGTCGCCAGCGAGTTGTTCGTCATCCAGGTTGCGGTCCGGGCGGGATATCGCGACGCGGCGATATGGCGGCAGTTACCGCGCGACGTGGTGGCCGCCTTTGCGCTGCTGTGCATCGGACTGACGATCGGCAGCGCGGTCATTTCGAAGAACCCGTTCGAATCAGTGCTGCTTTCGCTCACCACCCTCATCCACCTGCGCTTCTGTGCGACGATCCACTTCTTCGCGCGTGCTGAGCCGCAAAGGGAGATTTGCGCGCTCTTCCCATGGCTGACATCCGGGCTGGTTGCGCTGGCGATCCTGACGATCTGGCGTTTCCAGCTGCCGCCGCCCGCGGCAAGCGTGCCGGGCGGGGTGATCGAATGGGGATCGGCGCTGCCCGGCTTCATCAACGTGCGCCATTTCGGGTCGTGGACCGGCGCGATCGCGGCGGGGCTGATGCTGGCGCTGCTGTACGGCGACGAGGAGCAGGAGGGCAGGGTGGCCAGCCTGTCCTACCTGCTGGCGGCCGGGCTGACCTGCTGGTCCGGGACACGTGCGGCGATCCTGGCGATGATCGTCGTCGCCCTGGTGGCGCTCGTCAGCCTGCGGCGCTGGCCGACATGGCCGCGACTGGGGCATGTCGCTGCGCTGAGCACGCTGGCGCTGGGCCTCGCGCTGCCGCTGCTGCCGGACAGTCCCGATTTCCATCTGTACGTCGTCGGCGATGGCCGGAGTGCCGACATGGCGACAGGTGGGCGGCTGGTCTTGTGGCACGCCACATTCGATCGCTGGCTCGACTCGCCGCTGTTCGGCTGGGGATCGGGATCGACCTTCTGGGAAGTTCAGGTCGGGTGGACCCATACCCAGCCGCATAATGCCGTGCTGCAATTCCTGATCTCTTGGGGTGTCGTGGGTGCGGCGGGGGGGCTGTGGCTGCTGGGCCGCGCGATCGTCGCGACGCACCGGACCGGCATGGACAACGCGGGGCTGCGGCCGCTGACCGGGATGCTCTATGCGCTATTGTTCATGAGCATGCTCGAGGGCATGCTCTATTATCCCCGCTTCATCATGATGATCGCGGTCGGCTTTGCCGTGCTGTTCGCCGCGCGGGAGTGACGAAGTGAGTAGCGGCGATCGCTACGAGGTGCATGAATCCACCTTGAGCCGATGACCGCGGGCTACCCGCCGGAGGGATGGTGGACGAACGATCATGATCGACCTCCTGCGCGCCCTAAGCGGCACCGGCCACACGTCAGCGCAATACGGACGTCGCGGATAAGAGCCACTGGCGCGGTTCTCGTCGAAGTCGCCCTGCCCACCAAGCAATCGAGGTACAAGGAAACGGGAGGCGGAGGCAACGTGTCGGCGGTAGAGCGGAAGCCGAATCCCGACGCGCGGCTGGTCAACGGCGTCCGATCGGCTAGGGTGTGCACCGACCTCGATCATCTGAACGTCGCCAAGCGGCAGGAGCCGGCGCGGGTCGTGGCGATCCTGTTCGACGAGTTCCAGGCGGCCCTGGCCGGCCGGACCGCGCCGCACGCGAGGTCGGCGCGGATCCTCAAGGTCGTCCTGTTCGGCTCGTACGCGCGCGGCGACTGGTGGCCGATCCAGGGCGGCTACTTCTCCGACTTCGATATCCTCGTGGTGGTGAACCACGAGGAGCTGACCGACATGACCGAGTACTGGCGCGGCGCCGAGGATCATCTGCTGCGCGAACTGGAGGCGGGCGGGGTTATTCGAACTTCGGTGAACCTCATCGTCCACAGCCTCGCCGACGTGAACGCGCGGCTCCGGCGGGGACGGCCGTTCTTCGTCAACATCGTGCGCGACGGGATCGCGCTGCACGACACGCCCGACTGCCCGTTCGATCCGGCTAGGCCGCTTTCGCCTGAGGCGACGCTGGCAGAAGCGCGCAGCTACTTCGACGAGTGGTTCTCAACAGCGACTGAATTCTTTGAAGGGGCGCGATTTCATCACCACCGTGGATCAGACAAGATCGCTGCCTTCAATCTGCACCAAGCAACCGAACGGCTCTACCACTGCACGCTCCTGGTGCTGACGCTCTACAGCACCAAAAGCCACAAGCTGAACTTCCTGCGCAGTCAGGCCGAACGCCTCGCGCCTGCGCTCATCCCCGCGTGGCCGCGCGACACCCGTTTCGCCAAGCGCTGTTTCGAGCTGCTGCGCCGCGCCTATGTCGATGCGCGCTACTCGCCGCACTACCGGATCAGCGCAGAGGAGCTCGACTGGCTGATCGAACGGGTAGGCGTGCTCCGGCAGCTCGTCGAGCAGGTCTGTCGACAGCATCTGGATGGCACGGCAGGCTGACTACCGTGACCAGGAATTCTTATGAGTGGGCATCGGCGCGTTCCCAAAAAGCGCGGTACAACTGGGGTTATAACTGCACGCTTAGACCGGCCTTTCACGAGGAAAAGCAGCATCAGGGACGAAGGTGGCTATCCGTCTTGGTGGTGCGGAACCTAAATACACATCAGCGATTTACGACATGGGAGCCTCCCAGCCCCACAACGTCAACGGCTCGCCATAAACTCGGCGGGCCGTTGAATTGTGAGCTCAATGCGACCCGGCGTTGAGGAGAGCTTGGTAAGCGGCCTACTTTGGCTGACAGACGAGCAGATGTAGCGGCTGGGGTCGTTCTTTACTAAGAGCCACGAGAAACTGCGGGTTGCCAATCGCCGTGTGTTGAGCAGCTTCGTGTTCGAAGCGTCACACAGCAATCGATCCAGCAGATGCTCAGGAGCATACAACGCCATGCTTCGTCACTATCGTTTGCAGGCAGCCGGGCCGGTGCAGGTCGGTGCCCGCGAAATCGTGGCCGACATAGAGCACGTGCGACCCCGTCTCGCTCGCCAGCGCATAGGCGAAGCAGTCGCCGGAGTGTCGGATCGACCTGAACTCACCGAGGCCATCGCAAGTCGGCTCGAACTGCCCGGTGGCCAGCATCAGGCCCGGTGACTGGGTCATTTCGGCTGCCTGAACGTTGTCGACGTCGTAGATCGGGCCGGGCTGTCCGATCTCCAGATTAGGGTGGAGACCATCATGAGCAATACACCGCAGACCCCCGACGTGTCGCGTGACGACGACGTCGCCAAGTTGGCCGAGCTGATCGCCGATACGCAGGTCTGCATGTTCACGACGATCGCCGACCGTCGGCCGATGAGCCGCCCGATGGCGGTGCAGGCGGTGGAGTTCGACGGCGACCTCTGGTTCTTCACCAAGCGAGGTGGTCGCAAGGTCGAGCAGATCGGTCGTGAACCGCGCGTCAACGTTGCATTCTCGTCCCGAAGCTCGTGGGTGTCCGTGACCGGCGAGGCGGAAGTCGTGCGCGACGTCGCCAAGGCCAAGGAGCTGTGGAATGCCGGCATCGAGGCTTGGTTTCCGGACGGGCCGGAGGACCCCGAGATCGTGCTCGTGAAGGTCCATGCCGACGGGGCCGAGTACTGGGACAGCCCGGGCGCGGGCGTCGTGTCGGTGCTATCCTTCGTCAAGGCGAAGGTGACGGGCAAGCCCTACCACATCGAGGACGTGAAGGTTGATCTCTGAGGCTACCGGAAGCCAGGGTGGATCACCCGGCCATTGCTTGGCGTCGGCACAACGGAGAGCCTGATGACCCGGGACGACGAACACTGGATGCGGCGGGCGATCGAAATCGCGCGCTCGAAGGGGTCCGACCCATCCACCTCGCCGCTGGGCTCGGTGATCGTGCTGGACGGGCGTGAGATCGCGGGCGAGCGCAACCAGACGCACGAACTGCCCGATGCTACCGCCCATGCCGAGATGATGGCGATCCGCCGCGCGTGCGAGGCGACGGGCGAGCTCGAGCTGCGTGGCGCGACGCTCTACTCGACGCTCCAGCCGTGCGGCATGTGCACCATGGCCTCGATCTGGTCCAAGGTCGGCCGCGTGGTCTATGGCGCCGAGCGCGAGGACGTGCACCCGATGTACTTCGAGGCGCGGCACGTCGACACGCTGGCGTTCGTCACGCAAGCGTATCGCGACGACATCGTCATTGAGGGCGGTTGCCTGCGCGAGGAGTGCGCTGCGCTCTACTACCCGCCCGACGCCGATCTGCCGGGGGAGGAGCAGGCCAATCTCTGAGCGACCGGCGTCAGGCCCGCGCGGTCACGGCGACGAGCGGGTCGCCGGACCCACCGTCCGCGAGCAGGGTCGCGGCGCCGTCGTGGAACCCGGCCTTGTCGAGATACAGGCGGATGAGTGCGGCCTGCCCTTCCATGTCGAGCGCGCGCCAGATCGCCACCGCCTTGGTCGGAAAGCAGCGGTTGGCATAGCTGGCGATCACCCGACCACCGGGCCGAAGGACGCGCCGCAGCTCACGGAAAACGGCCAGGGGCTGCTGGAGATACTGGACGCCGACGCAGATCAGGACGGCGTCGAAGGCGTCGTCCGGCTCGGGCAGGGCGGGATCGCGGTTGAGGTCCTGCACGAACCAACGGTTCAGGCGCGGGTTGGCGGTGAGTTCCTGTGCGTTCATGCCATGGCCGACGACGTCGAGGTGGAGCTCGCCCGGCAGGTGGCTGACCCAGCTCGACATGAGATCGAGGACGCGGTCGCTTGGCTGCAGCTGCGTCGCATAGAACCGGGTCAGCGCGCCGACCGCGGTCTCGTCGATATGCGTGACGAGGCGCGGCGGCGCGTAGAAGTCGAGGTCGGCCCCGCCGTCCTGCTTGCCGAAGGCATGGTCGGGAAGGCCCAGCGCCGCGGCATCGCTCATCGCAGTCATCCCGCGACGACGCGCCTCGACGGGCGGTGTTCCCGCCGTCGTGCGAGCGGACGCGGGAAGACCTGCTTCACCCGTTCTTCCTGAGGAAGCCGGTCGTCACGGAGCCGATCAGCGCCTCCACCTCCTTCGCCGCTGCCCGCTCCTCCGCGATCGTCTCGTCGATCCAGCCAGCATGGCCACCGTGACCGGCCGCCTCGGCGAGGACCTTGAGCGATAGATAGGCAGCGATCTGCTCGTGCTGGAAGGCATAGCCGGCGAACAGGTTCTTGAGCGTCGCGTCGGGCATGATGCCGTGGACGGCGGTCCCGACCGCACCCGCCGCCGTTGTCACCGCCTCTCGCAGCCCGGCACCACCCGCTTCCGCCTCGTCCATCTCAGCCTCAACGCGCGTGAGCTGACGCTTGGTCGTCTCGATGTGCCGGTCGAGGAGCGCGGCATAGTCCGGATAGTCGTCCAGTCCCTTCACCTGGGCCTGCATCTGCACCAGGCCCTGGTGCTCCATCGCGTGGGTGTTGCGCAGCGCCTGCTGGTAGATGCTCTTCACGTCGGTGCTCATGCCCATATCTCCCGGTCCGGCACTGGGGCGACCCTCGCCGCAGGAAGATCAAAGCGACGGTTCGGTTCCCTGCCGAAGGACCGTCTGGCGGCCAAACTGCGCGATGGTTGATGCAAGGATCATCGACCCGCCCGGCATCGTTTCGTGCGTCATCGCCTCGTGCAGGTGACAGGAGCGAGGGTGGTGCGTCTCTGGTCGCATCACCTCAGCCGCGAACGCCTTGCCGGGATCGGCCGTATCATCCATGCCGACCCTGCGTTTGCAGGGTCGTGGAGCAACGGGGTTGGTCGACAGGAGTTGGGGTGTGGCCTCGTCGCCGGGCGTCCGCGTGCGGACCGACGCCAGCCCGGCGGATCGGGCAGCCGCACGCGAGGCACGAGCCAAGGGGCGGGCGGACGCGATGACACTGCGGCTGGAGACTCGCGCCGCCGGCAGGGATGCCGGGATCGCCGCTCGCGAGCAGGCGCGCGTCGAGCGGCGCGGGCAGGAGATGCAGTCCGCCTCCGGCGACCCGCACGCGGCCGCGGCCAGGCGTCACCGGACATCCGGTCGCAAGGACATCGTACGGGAGCAGCGCGACACCCGCTCCTATGCGACGATCGTCGATGCAGACAGGATGTGCGAGCTGGCGCGGCGCGGCGCCTCCGTCACGGGGCTGGCGGGCGCCTTCGGCATCACCCCGGACGAGGTGCAGGCGATCCTCGACGCCGCACGGTAGCCGGGCATGACCGGCCTTCCGCTCAGGGGAGGCGGCGCGAAGAATCGTCAAGAGGTAGGGGAGGGCCCGCCTTGCGAGGGTGTGAGGAAGTGGACACCTGCCGCCTGTCGGCCGTTGCAGGTCCATGCCTCGCTTCATCAGCACTGCCGCCATGGTCGCGTTCGCATGTGCGGGCACGCTCGCCATGGCGCAGACGGCGCCGCTCGGTGCCGATCTCGAACGCTTCAGCTATCCGGCTCCGGTCCGCTGGCATGAGGCCTCGTCCCAAGGCCATCCGGTCCGGATGGCGTATCTGGACCTCGCACCGACGGTGCGCGCGAACGGCATCACCGTCGTCCTGCTGCACGGCAAGAACTTCTGCGCGGCGACGTGGGATGCGACCGCGCGCGGGCTCGCGCAAGCAGGCTATCGGGTGATCGCGCCCGACCAGGTCGGCTTCTGCAAGTCGTCCAAGCCGGCGGGGTACCAGTACAGCTTCCACGCGATGGCCGAGCTGACCCGCGGGCTGCTCGACCGGGCAGGGGCGGGCAAGGTCGTCCTCGTCGGTCACTCCACCGGCGGGGTGCTCGCGATCCGGTTCGCGCTGCTGCATCCAGGCCGCGTGTCGAGGCTCGTGCTCGTCAACCCGCTCGGGCTCAACGACACGCTGGCGGAAGGCGTACCCTATGCCGATCTCGGCACGCTGCGGGCCGAGGAAGCGCGCACCGATGCCGCCTCGATCAAGGCCTATCAGCAGCGCAACTACTATCATGGCGCGTGGCGCCCGGCCTATGACCGGTGGGTCGCGATGCTGGCCGGGCAATATGCCAGTCCCGATGGCGATGTCGTCCGCGATGCGCAGGCCCGCCTGTCCGACATGATCCAGACGCAGCCGGTCGCGGCCGAACTACCGCGGCTGACCATGCCGGTCACGCTGGTCATCGGCCAGCGCGACCTGACCGCCTTTCGCGCGAGCAGCGCACCTCCCGAACGGCGCTCGGGGGTGCGCACCGTGCCGCAGGCGGCCGAGGATGCGGTGGAACGGATTCCGAACGCGCAACTGATCCGCCTCGACGATCTAGGCCATGCCCCGCAGGTGGAGGCGCCGGCGCGCTTCCTCAAAACGCTGAAAGCGGCGATCGCATCGTGAGGTGGCTGGGCCTGGCTCCCGCGGCGCTGCTGGCGTGGGGCTGTGACGCGGCACCCGCCGGGCAAACGCCGGTCGGGCAGGCCCTGGTGGATCGCCGCGCCGACACGCCAACGCGAGGGCTGGACCCGGCAACGATGGTCCGCACGGTCGCCGCCGCGGAACGGTTGCCGCGCCTTCGCGCGCTGCTGGTGCTGCGCGACGGGCAGGCGGTGGCCGAGCACCGCTTCAACGGCGGGCCGCCACTCGACTGGCCGGTCAACATCAAGTCCGCATCGAAATCAGTCATCTCCGCGCTGGTCGGCATCGCCATCGCGCGCGGCGTGCTGGACGGCGTCGATCAGCCGGTCGTGTCGGTGCTGGGACAGGATGCGCCCGCCCGTCCCGATCCCCGGCTCACGCGGGTGACCGTCGGCAACCTGCTGTCGATGCAGGCGGGGCTGGAGCGCACCTCCGGTGAGTTCTACGGGCGATGGGTGTCGAGCCCGAACTGGGTCCGGTTCGCGCTGGCCCGGCCGTTCGTCGACGAGCCGGGTGGCGGCATGCTCTACTCGACCGGCAACACCCATCTGCTCTCGGCGATGCTGACCCGCGCATCGGGCAGGAGCACGCTGGCGCTCGCCCGCGAGTGGCTCGGGCAGCCGCTCGGAATAACGGTCCCGCCCTGGCCCGCCGACCGGCAGGGGATCTATTTCGGCGGCAACGAGATGCGCCTGTCGCCGCGGGCGCTCGCCCGGTTCGGCGAACTCTACCGGCTAGGCGGGATCGTCGACGGCAGGCGCATCCTGCCCGCGTCCTGGATCGAACAGAGCTGGACGCCCCGGACGGTTTCGCCCTGGAGCGGGGGCCAGTATGGCTATGGCTGGTTCATCGGCCAGGCCGCGGGCCACCCCGTCCGCTTCGCCTGGGGCTATGGCGGGCAGATGGTGTACGTGCTGCCCGACCTCAGGCTCACCGTCGTGATGACGTCCGATCCGACCGGTTCGCGCGACGGCGAGCACATCGCCGCGCTCCATCGCCTTCTGAGCGAGGGGATCGTGCCGGCAGCCGTCAAGGGTGAGGCAGGCAACATGCCAAGGCATAACGGCACCCAACAGGATGCTGACAGCCTTCGATCCTAAAACTTAGGGGAAGGATGGCGCGCGCTACGGCTGCCGCTGCTGGCGAGCGGGGCCTGGCCGATCCTGCCCGAGGCGGATCGCCGCAACCTGCTCGGGAATCAGCTTCTCGTTGTCGGCACCAACGCAATGATGGCCTATGCCGTGGAGGCGGGCGGGATCATCCGCGACGCACCGATGGAGACCGAGGATTTCGATCTCGCCTGGGCGGGCACCAATCCCCAGGAGAGCGAACAGACCGTCTGGAACATGCTCAAGGCGGTCGATCCGACCTTCACCGTCCACACCGGGCGCACGTTCCAGGCGCGCAACGCCAAAGGCTATGAGGTCGAGATCCTGGTCGCGCCGTCCCGTGCGGACGCCATGGCACGCACCGCCCGGCCGCGCCCCGTGCCGCTTCCCGAGCAGGAGTGGCTTCTCCACGGTACCCCAGTAAGCCGCGTAGTCGCATGCCGCGACGGGTCGCCCGCCCGCATCGTTGCGCCCGACCCGCGCTGGTTTGCGCTGCAGAAATTGTGGATGGCCGACAAGCCACAACGCAACGCGCTCAAGCGACCCAAGGATCGGCGGCAGGGTATGCTGCTGCTCGACGCCGTCGCCGAGGCGATGCCGCACTACCCGCTGGACGAGTCGTTCGAGGTGCAACTGCCGGGCGAGCTGTCCGGTTATTTGCCGACTGGCATCGCGCGCGACCGCAGCGGGACGTGCCCGTCTGGTGAAGCGTCCTAGCGGATGTGCTCGACCTTTAGGTTCCTGACCCGCACCTTCTTCCACTCGCGATCGGCGGTGAGGGCAGGGACCCCGAGCTGCACGGCCAGCGCCAGGCACGACCGATTACCCAGGCCGCAGCCATGTTGGCGCGCCTGGGCGTGCAGGCCCGCATTTGCATAGGCCGCACCGACGTCGTGCGCGCGGACACTGAAGCGGAGTTCGTCCAGCAGTTCGCGGGTGGTGGCCTCGTCGAGCCCGCTGAGCAGCAGTCCCTTGATAATCTCCTGAAGGTTGCCCGCGGAAAACACCGCTCGCCCGAGGTGAGAGATGTCTTCGCCCCTCAATACGTGACGGCGCCTCGTGGGTTTGGTTGATATACTCGCGGGGCGAGCGGTAGCCCAGCGTCTTGCGCGGATGGATCTCGTTGTAGTGGGTCAGCTAGGCGGGTCGCAGTTCGGCCTGGCGTCCTAGTCGGGGGCGTTTCACTGCGATCGGAGGTAGGTATGTAAGTCGTCTTGCCAAACACATTCACTTGGCGTCGCCAACTCCGTCACGCTGCTTGACCGTTTGCTTCGCCGAGCTTGTCAGCGAAAGTCAGCGTATTTCGTGTGCCACGTTCACGCTCAAAGGTCATCGTTCCTCCGATAACGTCGGCCAGTGCCTTCACCAGCGCCGTTCCGTTGCCTTCGCGGCTATCCGGTACGGCACCGCGGCCGTTGTCGAACACGACAACTACGGTGCGGTTCTGATCTCGCGCGACATCGACCGAAACGCACCCATCATTATCGCCGAACGCATACTTCAACGCGTTTGTCACCCACTCGTTGACGATCAAGCCCACAATCAGTGCGGTCTCGGCCGGGCAGGAAACAGTGTCGCCATGATACGTCAATCGTACCTTGCCGGACGTGACGCCGGCCCTGAGAAAACCGACAATGCGAGCGATGTGATCCGCGAGGTCGATCTGCTGCACAGCCGAACTGCTCGGTGACAAATCCTGGTAGACCGAAGCGATCGACTCGAGCCGCGATGCTGCCTTTTCGAGCTCATGAGACAGCTCGGGATTGCTTGCGGACATCGACTGGACAGAAAGCAGGCTGGCGGCGATCTGGAAATTGTTCTTCGTGCGATGCTCGATCTCGGCGATCAGCAGAGACAAGGTACTCACTTGACGTTCGCATTGCGACCGGAGTTGTGCCGCCGTTCTTCGGTAGGACGCGGTGGCCCACACCGTTCCGGCTAGCGCCATGGTAGAGAGTACGACGTTGGCCAAGTCAGTCGAGATGCCGCCGTGAGTGGATACCCAATTGGGAAAAACGAAGCGAATGGTCAGTATCTGACAACCAGCCGTAGCAATGGCTCCCGCACGACCGCCGCGGATCAGCGTCGCGACCATCACTGCCGGAAACGTCAGAACAAACGGTGCCACACCGCCGGCCAACTGTTCGATACCGATCCGGGCCGCCACAGCGCTCATGACAGCGAGTGAAGCCACAACAGAATCGAGCCCTAGATCGCGGGTAGGTCTGATCGGGACTGAACCGTCGAAAACGGCCGGGCGTCTGACGGTTGAACTGATCAGCATGAGCTGAAATCTCCAAGGTGTCCCGTCGACACGACGTGCACTCGGACCGTTAACGCACGAATCGGCCGTACGTTCTGACCTGCTCAGCTCCATTTGGCTGAAGCGGTCCGGCCCCACCCAAGCCCGCAAGCAGTGCGCGCCAATCGATGGAGATGGTTTCGCGGATTTCACTCTGTCGGTGCTCGCGTCAAAGGGACTGACGATTGTCGATCTGGCGCTTTGAGGCTTGGACGAATGCGGGCGGCTGCCTGACCTGCTGCTACCTGTGTCGGCTCTTCTAAGACAAAGGAGGTTGGTGCCAAGCGTACGCCGCACGCGCGATGGTGGAATTTAACGTAGTGCAATAGTCGGTTGCCGACTTCGCTATCGTCCGCGCGGTCACACCTGCGCCGGTTTCCCGACTACCGGATGTGCTCGACTTTCAGGTTCCTGACCCGGACCTTTTTCCACTCGCGATCGGCGGTGAGGGCGGGGACGCCGAGCTGCACGGCCAGCGCCAGGCAGGATCGATCACCCAGACCGCGGCCATATTGGCGCGTCTGGGCGTGCAACACCGCGGCTGCATAGGCCGCAGCGACGTCGTGCGCGCGGACGTCGAGGCGGAGTTCGTCCAGCAGTTCGCGGGTGGTAGCCTCGTCGAGCCCGCTGAGCAGCAGCTCCTTGATGACTTCCTGAAGGTTGACCGCTGAGATCGCCGCTCGCCCGACATGGGCGGCGACCTTGTCGGCGCCGGGCTCGTCCCGGACCAGCGCCAGCACCGCGGATGCATCAAGGACAACCGATGTCATTGCGCGTTCCGATCCTCGCCGCCGGATGCGGCCTCACCGAGGTCCGCGGTAGCCTCGGCCTTTCGGTCGTTCAGGAAGTCCTCGGTAGTTCGCGCCTGTTTGGCATGTTCGCGGTAGAGCGCCTGTGCACGGGATACACCGTGCCCGATTGGGAACAGACGGACCTGATCGTCCTCAATGGTCAGGATGACCTTGGCATCGCCGTGCAGACCCATCGCTTTTCGCACCGATGCGGGAAGCACCATGCGACCGTTACCAGCCACCTTGATGTCCATAGTTAGCGTTGCCACTGTTTCACATCTCACACCATTGCCACTATTGCTATGTGGCACAACAGGCCCATGACACAAGCTGCCGCTATGACAGATACTGTATCCTGGCTTTGCAGAGCGTCCATGCGGGTATACCGTGATCGCACATAGCCGCTGAAACGGTACCAGCGTTCGATCAGGGTCACTTGCAGCCACATTGAACAGCTGCCGTGTAAGGTCTAGAAGCTGTTGGAACACAAGGGGCCTTGATGACGCTTTTTGGTTACGCCCGCGTATCGACAACGGACCAGGATCTCGGCATTCAGGAAGCAGCGTTGCGTGCCGCCGGTTGCCGGACGATCCGGTCGGAGAAGAGGTCGGGCACCGGTCGCGAGGCCCGCACCGAGTTGCAGGTCCTGCTCGACTTCCTGCGCGAGGGCGACACGCTGGTGGTGACGCGCATCGACCGGTTGGCGCGGTCGATGAAGGACCTGCAGGACATCGTCCATGAGCTGAAGGGCAGGGGGGTGATGCTCAAGGCGACCGAGCAGCCGATCGACACCGGCACCGCGGCGGGCAAAGCGTTCCTCGACATGCTCGGCGTATTCGCGGAGTTCGAGACCAACCTGCGCAAGGAACGGCAGGCGGAAGGGATCGCCGCCGCCAAGGCGCGGGGCGTCTACAAGGGCGGCAAGCCGCGGATCGATCCCGACGCAGTGCGCAAACTCGCCGCCGATGGCGTCAGGCCGGCGCACATCGCCCGCCAGCTTGGGATTTCGCGGGGCACGGTTTACCGCTTCCTGCCCACGGCTGCAGGCACGGCCGAAGCGGGCGGAACCGAATAGCGACGCCGCAAGCCCCTTTGCCGCTTCGACAGGCCGGGCAGCATGCGGCCTGTCGCGACCGCCAATCCCTCTTTCAATAGCGGAGGTGAGCCACCGGTCGGCCATCGAGAAACAGCCGAAGGATCAATCATCGTTGCGATCATCCGGACCGAACAACCGGTGCTCAAGCAGTTTGGAAACACCATTGACAAAAGCAAAAGTCGTACCTTTTATATAGTATAAGTAATACGGATGTGAGGGGGAAGCATGGCCGTGCGATGTTCCAGGATCGGGCTGCTGGTGGGCGTCGCTGCCCTGATGCCCGCAGGCGCGTGGGCACAAGCGGTTGTCGCCGGCCCCACGCAACCACCGAATCCCACCGGGCAACGGACGGACATTGTTGATCCCACCGGGACGCCAGGCGAGGGCGATAAGAACGATATCGTCGTGGTCGGCATCCGCGGGTCGGTGGCCTCTGCCGCCAACAAGAAGCGCAATGCAAAGCAGATCGTCGACTCGGTCGTGGCCGAGGATGCGGGCAAGCTACCCGACAACAACGTTCCCGAGGCGTTGTCGCGGGTCACCGGCGTGCAGATCACCCGCGAGCGCGGCCAGGGGCAGAGCGTCGCGATCCGCGGGCTGTCGGGCGTGCAGACCACGGTCAACGGCAACGACACCAGCCTTGGCGAAGGGCGCTCGCTCAACCTGGCCGACATCCCGGCCGAGTTGCTGAAATCGGTCGACGTCTACAAGACCCGTACCGCCGATCAGGTGGAAGGCAGCATCGCAGGCACCGTTAACGTCGAGCTTCGTCGCCCGCTCGACCTTGCCAAGGGCTGGACGGTCGCGGGCAGCATCAAGGGCATCTACGACGACATCTCCGAGAAGGTCAGCCCCTATGGCAGCCTGCTGGTCGCCAAGCGGTTCGATACGGGCATCGGCGAGGTCGGGTTCCTGATCAACGGATCATGGACGCGGACCAACTACAAGGAGAACTACATCGAGAGCGAGTCGCCCGATGTTCCCGATGGCAGCGCGGCGGAGCCGAACAGCCCGCGCGCAGGCCTGCCGGCGGGGTTCGAGAACACGGTGATCCCCTATCGCGCCTATTACGGGCTGGAGAGCGGGCGGGTCGACCGGCCGTCGCTCAACGTCTCGATGCAATGGCGCGCGAACGACAACCTCGATTTCGTGTTCGAGGGCGGGTATCTCGGCGCGCGATCGCGCAACACGTCCGACCGCCTGTACCTCCAGACGCGCGAGGCCGGCTACCGGTACAGCAACATCACGCTGCAACCCGACGGACGGACCGCCCGGTCGCTGACGATCACCGCACCGCTCAGTGCCACCGATCCGAACGCGGGCCTGCAGGCGGGTATCGACTCGCTGGCGGACCGGTTCCGGTCCAACCTGTATACCACCAATTTCGAGATGCACTGGCGCAGCGACCGGGCGCAGCTCAACACCACGGTCCAGTACAACTGGAGCAACGAGCGCCGGGTCGTCGCGGAGCACCTGACACGCCCCTATGGGCTGACCACCGCAACCATCGACTTCGCGTCGGACGCCTATTCGCGACCCGTTCCGTCGATCACCTTCAACGGCATCGATCTGGGCAACATCGCAAGTTACGGGGTGCAGCGTTACCAGGACCTGCTGTTCACCTCCCACAACCGGGAGTTCGCGACCCAGACGGACCTGACGCTGACCGCCAGCGACACGGGGCTGCTGCGCACGATCCAGACCGGCGTCCGCTTCAACCGCCGCGACCCGGGCCGCAACTACGGGTATCGCGACGGCTTCCCCCGCGTCGGCGGGCGGTTCGCGCCCTTGTCGCAGTTCCCCGGCGGAGACCGGGCGGAGCTGGTCGGCCCCGACCTGCCCGGCGCGCTGCAATGGTACCGCATCCCCGGCAACGTCGTGTTCGACAATCGCGCGGCCATCCGCCAGTTCATCCAGACCAACGACCCCGGCAACGCGACCCGCTTCTCGACCGAGGAGCCGACGTCGGACCTCGGCCAGATCTATGAGGGGCGGGAGAACCGGCTCTCCTATTACGGCCAGCTGGGCTATGCCTTCGACCTGCTGTTTCCGATCGATGGCCTGATCGGCGTCCGGTACACCAACACCTGGGGCGGGTCGCAAAGCTACAACTTCCGACCCGGCAATGCCGCCAACGGGTTTCAGGACATCGTCGAGGCCGCACCGGCGCGGGGCAACTACGAGGACTGGCTGCCGAGCGCGACCGCCACCATCCACGTCACGCCCAAGGCCCAGCTGCGCCTGTCCTACACCACCAACGTGCAGCGGCCCAGCTTCTACGATCTTCGGCCCTTCTACTTCGCCGAGACGCGCGCCGTGCCGCCCATCATCTTTGCAGGCAACCCGAACCTCAAGGCGCAGCGTGAACACGCCTTCGATGTCAGCGCCGAATATTATTTCGGGCGTGGCGGCCAGCTGTCGCTCGCCGGCTATTACAAAAAGGCGAGCGGCTTCCTCTACTACAGTCGCGAGACGGTGGCCGACCTCGGCGCCTACAACTTGCCGGGGCAGAGCGGTTTTGTCGAGCAGGTCCGTAACGCCGGCGACGGTACTTTCGCCGGGATCGAGGCGACGGCGCAGACCTTCTTCGACTTCCTGCCGGGTGTCCTGCGCAACTTCGGCGCCAGCGTGAACGGCACCTATATAGGCAAGGCGCGGATCGAGTATCCGTATCCCGAGGACTTTCCCGGTGCGTTCGATTCGACCGATACGTCGAAATACACCGCGAATGCGGCGCTGTTCTACGACACGCCCACCTTCAGCACGCGGGTCGCCTTCAACTATCGCTCGCCTTACCGGCTCTATGTGTGGACCAACAATCCCGCCTATTCCTGGTACAACGACGACACCTATCGCCTTGATGCAGCGGTCAACTATACCCCGGTCAAGTTCATGACCCTGTCGATCGAGGGTACGAACCTGACGGGTACCGATGTGTACCGCTATTTCGGCCAGCAGAACCTGTTGCCGCTGGGTGTCCGCACGCTGGCGCGCACGGTGCAGGGGAGCGTGCGCTTCCGCTTCTGAGCGCAGGCGCGGAACGCGACGGGCCGCGGCACAGGGTGTTCGCGGCCCGTTTCGCGTCAGGGCCGCCAGCGATAGGACGGGGCGGCCGTCACCTCGGGAACGGGTGCGGTCAGGGCGGTCCCGTGGCGCGGGTCGGCGGCGGCGTCCGCGTCGACCAGCCCGTAGTGAACGCCGGACGCCAGCGGGATGCCGCGTTCCTCGACGTCGCCGATCAGCTGCGCGGTGCCGGACAGGACGATGCCGCGTTCGAACGCGCCGAGCGGCTGGAAAGCCGTGGCAACCCTCGCCCGGTCCCGCATCACCGTGTCGGCGGCGATCACCGACAGGCCCGCGACCCGCGCATCGCCCCGCACCTCCCCGCCCGCGACGGTGGCATGGTCCTCGATCCGCGCGCGGTCGGCGACGATGCCACCTAGAACACGCGCGTCCGGCCCGACATGCGCGGTCGCCGCCACCCGCGCGCCCGGCGCGACCCAGCCGCCGCCATCGGGGTGGCGGTGTCCGCCCAGAACCGGGGCGGGGCCGACGGGACGCGCTCCGGCGAACTGCGCCATCCAGGGATAGCGATACAGCGTGTAGTAGGGCTGGTCCCAGCGCACCGACTGGAACCGGGTCGGCGTCGCCACCACCACCAGGAACAGGCCGCGGTCGTCGGGTCGCAGCGCCAGCGTCTCGCGCCCGTTTGCACCCGCGGCCAGCCGCGAATACCGGCTGCGTCCGTCCGCGCCGATCGCGACCAGCCCCCAACGCCAGCCCGAGGCCGGCGGCGGAATCGCGGCGGGCTCGTCGGCCAGCCCCGGCAGCCTGTCGGTCGCCGGCGCGGTCTGCACCACGCCGCGGAACATCACGGTGACGGTGTCTATCCCCGGATCGGGGGCGAGGCGGACGATGTTGTAGCCCCAGCGCTGCGGTGCCCATGCCGCCGGCACCGCGAACCGCCGCCGCTTCGCATCGATCGCGTCCAGCACCGTAACGCGCAGCGGATGATCGATCGCGCCGGGCACATAGTCGCCATAGGACCGGCGATAGATCGCGCCCTGGTCGCTGCCGTCGGGGTTGGTGTAGTCCCAGCCGGCATTGTGCAGCGCCCAGTCGCCGAACGCGTCGTTGAGCTGCTCCACGCTCCAGCCGCGATCGGCCATCAGCACCGCCATCGGATCGGCGGCGGCCGCCGCCGGTGTACCGGGCGCGGGCGCGCGTCGCCACAGGTCGTTGACGATGCCGTAGCCGTAGCGGTTCTTGAGGTATTCCAGGAACTGCCAGTTGCAGTACCGGACGCGGGTGGAGCCGTAATACAGGTGCGGATGATCCACCGACAGTACCGAACAATGGGTGTTGTCGCGGAACGCGGGCAACTGGGTGGTCATCCAGTTGGCATGGCTTTCCCATAGCCACCCGGCATAGGGCGTGTCGCGATACGATCCCGTCCCGCCCTGCAGCGCATGGGTCAGCTCGTGCGCCAGCCCGAACCGGTCCTTGAGGCCGCCCGGCCCGATCCACATGCCGATATGCCCGTCATCGTCGACACCCCCGGTCAGGCCGAATGCGGGGTCGATGACGATGTTCGCCTTGGTCTTGGTCGCCGATGCGCAATCGGGTTCGGGGAAGCCCAGCTTGTCGATGAACTGGCCCCAGACATATTCCAACCACTCGCCCGCGGCCTCCGCCTGCGCGCGCGTCGCGGCATCGCCGGCCCAGCGAAAGGCGAAGTGCGCCGTTTCATAGCGGACGTGGCGGGCCGGCTCTTTCGCGTTGGGCGCAGGATCCGCCGACGCCGCCCAGCGCCCCGCGACGCATGCGGCCGGAGCAGGCGCGGGCGCAAAGCCGGTCGCGCCCGCCGCAACCGCCGACAGCAGCGCAGCGCGCGGAGCCATGCGCATCATTCCGGGCGAAAGGTCACGATCCGCGGTCCGGCCGTCAGCGGCACGGTGAAGCCGCCCCGCTCCGCGATCACGCCCTCCGGCGCCAGCCGCGCCGCGCCTGGCGTCGTGCCCTCCACGAACAGGCGCGCGGCCGGCGTCGCGGGGGTGGCCGGGTCCAGCGTCAGCGTGATCCGGCGGGTTGCGGGCGCATAGGTGGCGCGGGCGATCTTGCCGGCCGCCAGCGTGATCCACTGGCCCGCGGGCGCCACGAACAGCCGCGACCGGGCGCCGTCCTTCGGCACGATGCTCACCGTGCCGCCGCGCTCGGCCACGTCGCCGCCAAAGCCCAGCCAGCCGAAGGTCGGGTCGTTCACCAGGTAGGTGGCGGCGGCATAGGCGTGGCCGAAAAAGCCCATGCCATAGTCGCCGCTGTACGGATCCCACTTCATCATGTCGGGCCACGAATGGAACGCGGCCGACGAGAAGCCGTCCCGGTCGATGTTGGTGATCCCGCCCATCATCCCGCCATAGGCGACGCGCAGCAGGTGAAGGTCGGCCGGGTTCTGGCGGAACGCGTCGAACAGCGGCACCGCGTTCAACGCCGATCCGTAGTGATGCACCTGCCGCTCGATGCGCGGATACTTGCCGCCGTACAAGAAGTCCCAATAGCGCCGGGCATTGCCGTTATAGCCCCAGCTCGGCACGCCGGGGTCGTAGCCCAGGATCACCTCGCGCGTGACGTCCGCCTGCGGCTGGAACCCGAAATAGCGCATCCAGGCATAGACTTCGGGCTGGCCGGTCGAATCCCACGCCATTTCCGACCCGAAGGGATAGCGCAGCGTACGCCAATGGTCGGCGCGGCCCTTCATCAGCCGCTCCATGTCCGTGGCCTCGGCGGTCATCCCTTCGCGTTTCAGGTCCTTGAGGATGTCGACGAACACGTCGCCCTCCATCAACCCGAACTGCGCGTAATAGGGCGCGTCGCGCATCATCGCGACACTCGTCCGGTACGCATGGTCGAGATACCAGCGCCAGTCGTGGCGCGTCACCAGTCCAGGGTGGTTGCGCGCGGTACGATAGAGCACCCAATGGCCGATCGCGACATGCGGGTAGTTGTAGGCGCGGCCCAGGTCGTTCGCGTCCTTTTCCTTCCACGACGTCCAGGACTTCCAGCGATCGGCATCGCCGGTGTAGAGGTTCGGGAATTTTTCCGGATCATAGTAGAACAGGCTCTTCTTCACCGCGCCCGCGGTCGGGCCTTCGGCGACCTGCAGGTGGCCGTTCACCGTTTCCGTCACCAGACGCTCGATCTTCGCGACCTCGGCCGGATCGGGATTGTCGAGCTGCTTCATCGTGGCTGCCACCCAGCTGCCGCCGCCGCCCTCGTCGCTCATCCCCGCGATCCAGACGCGCGGTTCGGCAGAAACGATCGCCTTTGCCTCGTTGTCCCAGGTCAGGATGGCGGGCGAGCGTCCGAAGGGATCGCCCTTGCCTTCGAACCACTGCCTGGTGGTCGAGAACCGGCCCAGCGCCGCCATCGCCTTGTCCAGCGGCTCCGTGACGAAATAGCTGACGGTCTGTTTCTGCCCGTCGGCGTAGGACAGCGTCAGCCGCGCCTGCCCCCATTGCCGGCCCCGCACCGACAGGCGGGTCCAGCCCTTGACGTCGCCCGCTCGCGCGACGTCCAACGCGCCGGCGGGATGGCTCTCGATAGCACTGATCGCGCTGCCGGCGCGCACGAACAGGGTCGCCTGCTGGTCGGTGGGCGCGACATAGCCGGGGATGCCGACCGCGACGGGGCGGCCATTGGCCGTCAGCGTGCGTTCGATCGAACGGATCGTCGGGGCCGATACCAGCCGGACCCCGATATCCAGCGTCTCACCGGGCGCCAGCGTGCGGCTGGTGGGCACGTTCCATTGTTCGCCCGCCCCCTTCCATTCACGGTCCGCATAGCCGGATGAGAACACCGTCCAGTTGTAGAAGCCTTCGGACGTCTGCCCGCGCGGGCTGCGGTCGGTGAAGATCGAGCCGGTCTTGTCCTCGCGCGGGTTCTTGAGCGGGACATAGGCTTCGAGCGGCGTGCCGCGTTCGGGCAGCACCAGCAGCGCCGGGCCCTGTCCGTTCAGCCGCGTGACCTGGAGATAGCCCGCGTCGCGGCCGATATACGGATCGACGAAGCTCGCCTGGGCGTGCGCTTCCTCCAGCGAACGGTCGGTGATGATGTTGTCGAACACCATCGGCAGTCCGAGCGCGCCGATCTCCAGCGGCCGGGCCGACCGGTTGACGATGCGGAAGCGCAGCGCCAGTGCGCCGCGATCTTCGACCCAGCGGCGCTCCACGCCGACCGGAGCATCGGCACCCAGGCTGGCGGTGATGTCGGCCGCCGCGATCACGTTGCCGCCAGCGGGCAGGATCCGGATCGGCCGGCGGGCATGCGCCGATGCGAAATCGCGCCATTCGCCGCCCGGTGCCCGGACGCGCAGGTCGATGTCGCCCAGATGGTTGTAGCCGTCGCCCGCCCGTTCGGGCTCACGCGCGGTGGGGACGAAGCTGAAGCCGGGCTCGGCCGCCGGCGACAGCCGGGCCAGCGTCTGCGTATCGCGGCGCAACGCCACCCGGTACTGGCCGACGCGGTGATCGGTGGTGGCGATCGGCGGGTAGCTGGGCTTCGGCGGCCGGGGAGGTTCCTGCGCGAACAGGACCGGCGTGGCGGAGCCCGCCAGCAGTAGGGCAACAGGAGCGAGCAGGCGAATGGGGGGCATGGTCGCTCCTATGGTGCGATGGCGCCGGAAGGATTGGCGACCGGGGCGGGCGGGGGCAGCGGCAGCGCGGGGGGCGTCTCGTCCAGCAGGTGTTGCGTGAAGTAATCGCGCAGCTTGCGCCAGAAAAAGGGCTGCGACACCCGGTGGGTGGTGTTGGGCAGGATTACGATGTCGACATCGCAGCCCGCGGTGATGAGCGTGCTGGCGAGGCGCATCGTCTCCGTGACGGGGACGTTGTCGTCGATATCGCCGTGGATAAGCAGCAACTTGCCCGTCAGGTTCTTCGCGACCGACATGTTGGAATTGCGGTCCCAAACGGCGGCGTCGGGATTGCCCATCGACACCTCCGGCCACCACGCCTTGTCGAGCCGGAGGTCGTGATTGCCCGACGAGGCGACCGCGACCTTGAAGACGTTCGGTCGGCGGAACACGAAACGCGCCGCGTCGTAGCCGCCCGCCGAGCCGCCATAGACGCCGACCCGGTCGGTATCGATGTAGGGGTACTTCGCCGCCATCTGGCGGATCATCGCGATATGGTCGTCCAGCCCGACCTCGCCCAGGTTCTGGAAGGCGGGCAGGCGGAACTGCTGGCCTCGGCGCGAGGTGCCGCGCCCGTCGATCATCACCACCACCGCGCCGATCTGCGCCACGCTGTTACCGCCGGCGGTGATCGCCGCCGCCCAACTGGTGGGAACGTTGGTGGTGGTCGGCCCGGTATACACGTTGTCGATCACCGGATAGCGCCGCCGCGGATCGAAATGCGCGGGCCGGAAGATCATCCCGTACAGCGGCGTGTGACCGTCGGCGGCGACGCCCCGGAACGGCTCGGGCTGGGTGAAGCCGGTCGCGAACAGGGCGCCGGCGTCCGCCCGGCCCAGCGTCGCCACGACCCGGCCATCCGCGGCGGAGCGCACGGCCGTTTGCGTCGGGCTGGTCGGGCTCGACATCTCGTCGATGAACCACCGCCCATCGGGAGACACGCTGACCGCATGGTCCAACGGCTCGGGCGTCAGCAGCACTGGCTGGCTGCCGTCCAGCGCGACACGGTACAATGCCGAATAATAGGGATTGCGGTCCCGCTCGCGCCCGACACCGGTCAGCAGGATCGTGCGGGTCGGCGCGTCGACATGCTCGATGCCAGTCACTTCCCATTCGCCGCGGGTGAGCGGGATGCCCCCGGTGGGATCGTCGGGACGCACCAGGTAGAGCTGCGCCCATCCGGTGCGTTCAGATACGTCGAGCTCGCCGCCCAGCTCGGGCGCGGGTTGCAGGAAGCTGGTCGTCACGGTCACGACCGGCTTCACCGCCTCGCGCGCCGTCACGCGCGCCGCGCCGGTCGCGGGGTCGGCGTCATAGACGATGAGCTGGCCATATCCGCGCTCCGTCCACTGTGCCCGGATATGGCCGTCCACCCAACCGATGTCGGGATCGGCGGGATAGAGCAGCGCCTCCGCCGGGATGGCCAGCGGCACCAGCGTCGCGCGACGACGCTTCAACGCCTGTTCGACGTTCACCGCATAGCGCGTCGCCTGCGGCAGGCGCGGGGCGCCGGCGAGCGGGTAGACGTAGCGGAAGCTGCGTGGATAGAAGCTGCCCGGCGGGGTCTCCTGGGTGACGGACAGTCGCAGCACGTCGCGGGTGTCGAGCCGCCAGGTCGCGATCGATCGGCTGTCCGGCGACCAGCGCACCGATACCGGCAGCGTCGGCTCCTCCGTGCCCTGCTTCAGGATCTCGGGAAGCTGGGGGATGCCGCGGCCAAAGGGCTGTTCGCGGGTGCCGTCGGTGGTCAGCGCCACTTCGCGCTTTGTCTTGGTATCCTGCGCGAACAGGTTGTAGTCGCGCGCGATCACCCGATAGCGGCCATCGGGAGAGACGGCACCGTCACCATCCGCCGATCCACGTTCGGCCTTGGCCAGCGCCCCCGCGCGCAGCATCCAGCGCGTGTCGTCGACATCGAAGCTGAGCGTCCCCGTGCCCGCGTCACGGTCCAGCCCCTCTAGCGGCAGCTTGGCCGGGTCGACCTCCTTCCCCGACGCCTGCGCAAGCAGCCGGGCGAGCTGGCGCTCGTCGGTCAGCGCTTCCGCCCGGCCGCTCGCAAGGTCGAGATACATCAGCGTCCGCGCGCCGACATGACCCGTGCGATAAAGCACCCCCGCACCGTCGCGGGTGAAGCGCGCCATCATGCCGCCGTCGACCACCAGCGCATCGATGCCGGGGCGCAGATAAGCGTCCGCAGACGCGTAACGCTCGGCGACGGACGGGCCGGGCGGCGTGGTGGGCAGGCGGGCGGATGACACGCCCGGCGGACTGCCCGATCGCGCCTGCCCCGTCGCAGCATGGCCAGTCGCCATCGTCGATGCCAGCCCGACGACCAGGACGATCCTTGCCGTCTGCCGTGCCGATCCGCGCCGCGTCATGCCTGTCTCCATGCCTGTTACCTAGCAGGGCCGCTCATAGACTTACAGCGAGATTATACGATATTCTATCTTGTGTTGCTCTGGCAATGGCTGGCCGAACAGCTCTCGCAACTTGCCGTTGACCCGACCCTATCACCTCGATAATCGTATACCATATCATCGGAGAGGCATGATGTTGCACATCAATCGGCGCGATCTCATGCTGGGCGCGGCGACGGTAGCGCTGGTCGGTGGAGCGGCTCGCGCGGCTGCGTCGGTGGCGATGGGCCGGGCAAAGCCGCTGCCGCTGACGGCGGTGCGGTTGCGCCCGTCCGACTTTGCCACTGCGGTGGAGGTGAACCGGACCTATTTGCATCGGCTGGAGCCCGATCGGCTGCTCCACAATTTCCGCAAATATGCGGGGCTGGAGCCCAAGGCGGCCATTTATGGCGGATGGGAGAGCGACACGATCGCGGGTCATACGCTGGGCCATTATCTGACCGCGCTGGTGCTGACATGGCAGCAGACGGGCGATCCGGAGATGCGGCGGCGGGCCGACTATATCGTCGACGAACTCGCTCAGGCACAAACCAAGCGCGGTACCGGCTATGTCGGCGCGCTCGGGCGCAAGCGCAAGGACGGCACGATCGTCGACGGCGAGGAGATCTTTCCCGAGATCATGAAGGGAGAGATCAGGTCGGGCGGCTTCGACCTGAACGGCGCGTGGTCGCCGCTTTACACCGTACACAAGCTGTTCGCCGGACTGCTCGACGTCAACGCAGGCTGGGGCAATGCGCGCGCGCTGGCGGTGGTCGAGGGCCTGGGGGGGTATTTTGAACGGGTGTTCGCCGCGCTCACGCCCGCACAGGTGCAGGAGGTGCTGGGCTGCGAATATGGCGGACTGAACGAAAGCTATGCCGAACTCTACGCGCGGACGGGCGACCGGCGTTGGCTGAAGATGGCCGAGACGCTGTACGACAATCGGGTGCTGGATCCGCTGATGCGCGGCGAGGACAAGCTCGCCAACTTCCACGCCAACACGCAGGTGCCCAAGCTGATCGGGCTGGCGCGCATCAACGAGGTTTCGAACGACCCGGCCAAGGCCAAGGCCGCCGCGTTCTTCTGGGACACGGTGGTCCACCATCACAGCTATGTCATCGGCGGCAACGCCGACCGTGAATACTTTGCCGAGCCGGACAGCATCGCCGAGCACATCACCGAGCAGACCTGCGAGCACTGCAACACCTACAACATGCTCAAGCTGACCCGCCATCTCTGGTCGTGGCAGCCCGATGGCGCGCTGTTCGACTATTACGAACGTGCGCACCTCAACCATGTGATGGCGGCGCACGACCCGTCAACGGGCGGCTTCACCTACATGACCCCGCTGATGACCGGGGCCGATCGGGGGTATTCGACCAAGGACGACGACGCCTTCTGGTGCTGCGTCGGGTCGGGGATGGAAAGCCACGCCAAGCACGGCGATTCGATCTTCTGGGAAGGCGAGGAGGGCAGCTTCTACGTCAACCTCTACATCCCCGCCGACGCGACCTGGGCCGCGCGGCGGGCGACCGTGACGCTGGACACGCGCTATCCGTTCGAGCCGGAATCGACGCTGACCTTCAACACGGTGAAGCGCGGGCGCTTTTCCGTGGCGTTGCGGGTGCCCGGCTGGGCGGGCGACCGCGCGGTGGTCCGCGTCAACGGCGAGGCGGTGGTGCCGCGGATGGAGCGCGGCTATGCGATCGTCGACCGGCGCTGGACGGCGGGCGACCGCGTGACGATCGCGCTGCCGCTCGACCTCAGGATCGAGGCCGCGCCGGGGGATGCCGACATGGTGTCGATCGTACGCGGGCCGATGGTGCTGGCCGCCGACCTCGGCCCCAACGCGACCAAGTGGGAGCGCGCGGACCCGGCGCTGGTCGGGGCGGACCTGTTGGGCGGGTTCCGCGCGGCCGATGCGTCGGCAGGACGCTATGCGACCAGCGGCGTGGTGCGCCCCGCCGACCTCGGCTTTGTGCCCTTCTATCGCCAGTACCAGCGCCGCAGCGCCGTGTATTTCAAGCGGTTCTCGGATGCCGCCTGGGCGAGCGAGGAAGCCAGCTACAATGCCGAGCAGGCCCGGATGCGCGACATCGCCGCGCGCTCGGTCGACGTGATGTTCCTGGGCGAGATGCAGCCCGAACGCGACCACGGGCTGACGTCCGACAGCTCGTACCCCGTCACCTATCGCGGACGCCAGGGGCGCGATGTTCGATCGGGCGGGTTCATGGAGTTCAGCCTCAAGGTCCGTCCGGGGCCGCTGATGCTGCAGGCGAGCTATTGGGGCAGCGAGCGCGCGCGCGACTTCGACATCCTGGTCGACAATGTGAAGGTCGCGACCCAGCACCTCGACAACGACCGGCCGGGCAGGTTCTTCGACGTCGAATACCCGCTACCCGAGGCGCTGACGCGGGGCAAGCAGGCGGTGAAGGTGCGCTTCGTGCCGCATGACCGCAGCACCGCCGGGCCGGTGTTCGGCGTGCGTCTCTACACCGCCAGGCCGGCGCACACGGCGTGAGTGAAGCCGAGACCCACGGAGTCGCCATGACGCTGGATGAGCTGCGCGCGCTGGCACGCGGCACGCTGCGCGGGGCGGGGCTGGCGCCCGATCATGCCGACGCGGTCGCCGAGACGATGGTGGCGGGCGAGCGCGACGGGTGCGCCAGCCACGGCATCTATCGCTTGCTGGTCGCCGCCAACAGCATCCGCGCGGGCGTGGTCGTGCCGGATGCGGTGCCCGAGGTCTCGTCTCCGCGCGCAAGCCTGGTCCGCGTCGACGGCGGCGGCGGCTTCGCGCAGCTTGCCTTCCAGCGCGGGATGCCTGTGCTGGTCGAGCGGGCGCGCGAAAACGGCATTGCGGCGATGGCGCTCAACAACGTGGTGCATTTCGCGGCGCTGTGGCCGGAGGTCGAGGCCCTGGCCGACGCAGGGCTGGTGGCACTGGCCTTTACGCCCAGCCATGCTTGGGTCGCGCCGGCGGGGGGCACCCGGCCGGTGTTCGGCACCAACCCGATCGCGTTCGGATGGCCGCGGCCGGGGCGCGAGCCGTTCGTGTTCGACTTCGCAACGAGCGCGGTCGCGCGCGGCGAGATCGAGCTGCACCGGCGGGCCGGACGGCCCGTGCCCGACGACTGGGGCTATGACGCCGACGGGCAGCCGACGACCGATGCGAAGGCGGTGCTTGACGGCGCGATGCGGACGTTCGGCGGGCACAAGGGGTCGGCGCTGGCGGCGATGGTGGAGCTGATCGCGGGGCCGCTGATCGGCGACATGACCAGCGCGGACTCGCTCGCCGCCGACCGGGTCCGAGGCGGTTCGCCGATCGGCGGCGAGCTGGTGATCGCGATCGATCCCGCGGGGTTCCTGGGCGATGGGGTCGCCGAGCATCTGGCGCGGGCCGAGGCGCTGTTCGCCGGAATCGAGGACCAGGGGGCCAGGCTGCCGTCCGCGCGCCGCCATGCCGCGCGCCGCCGCAGCCTGGCGCAGGGCGTGACGATCCCCGCGAGCCTTCATGCCGACATCATGGCGATCGGGGAGGGGGCATGACGGCGTGGCGGATCGGCCTGATGCTGGCGCTCGCGGCGATGCCGGTCGATGGTGCGGTGCAGGCGGCGGCACGGCAACCGGTACGGAGCCCGGCGAGCGCCGATGCCCGGTTGCGGGCGCTCTACACCGCCGAATATGCGTGGCGGCAGCGCCAGCAGGCGCCCAACGAGGACAGCGGCCCCGACGCCCCGCGCGGCCTGCCCGATGTGGGGCCTGCGGCACAGGCGGCGAAGCTCGACCGCTGGACGCGGACCGAGGCGGCGCTGGCGGCGATCCGGGCGGCCGACCTGTCGCCGGCCGAGCGGATCAACTACGCCGTCTACAAGGGCCAGATCGACGCGCTGCTCGCCGAACAGCGGTTTCGCGATTACGAAAAGCCGCTCAACGCGGACTCCAGCTTCTGGGGGGAGGTGGCGGAAGGCGCGCGGCGGCCCTTCGCGACCGAGGCGGACTATCGCGGCTTTATCGCGACCATGCGCGATGTGCCGCGCTATTACGACCAGCAGATCGTCAACATGCGCGCGGGGCTGAAGCGTGGCTTCACCCCGCCGCGGATCACGCTGCAGGGGCGCGACACCGGGGTTGCGCAGGTCGCGGAGGCGAAGGGCGTCGAGGCATCGCCCTTCTACGCGCCCTTTCGCAGCTTTCCCGCCGCGATCCCGGCCGCGACCCAGGCGGCGTTGCGGGCGCAAGGAGCGGCGGCGATCCGCGACGCGGTGGTGCCGGCGCACGCCCGGCTCCTCGCGTTCCTGCGGACCGAATACATTCCGGGCGCACGCACGACGCTGGCGGCCTACGACCTGCCGGATGGGCGAGCGTATTACCGGTCCAAGCTCGCCGAGTTCACCACGCTCGACCAAAGCCCTGAGCAGATCCACGCGATCGGGTTGGCCGAAATGGCACGCATCCGCAGCCGGATGCAGCAGGTGATGGCGCAGGTCGGCTTCAAGGGCGACCTGCCGGCGTTCCTGAAATTCCTGCGGACCGATTCGCGTTTCTATGCGACGACGCCGCAGGCGCTGCTCGACCGGGCGGCGTGGATCGCCAAGACCTTTGACGGCAAGGCCGCGCAGTATTTCGGGCGGTTGCCGCGCAGCCGCTTCGCGATCAGGCCCGTTCCCGACGAGATCGCGCCCTTCTACACCGGCGGACGGGGCGGGCCGGGCATCTACCTGGTCAACACCTGGAACCTGCCGGCCCGCCCGCTCTACTCGCTGCCGGCGCTGACGCTGCACGAAAGCGCGCCCGGACACGCTTTCCAGATGCCGCTCGCCGCCGAGAACCGCGACCTGCCCGCGTTCCGGCGCGACACATACCTGTCGGTGTATGGCGAGGGATGGGCGCTGTATTGCGAGGCGCTGGGCGAGGAGATGGGGATGTACGAAACCCCATACGACCTGTTCGGGATGCTGAGTTATCAAGCGTGGCGCGCGTCGCGGCTGGTGGTCGATACCGGGCTTCATGCACAAGGCTGGTCGCGCGAGCGGGCACAGGCCTATCTCCATGACAACACGGCGCTGGCGGACCACGAGATCGAGACGGAGGTCGACCGCTACATCGCCTGGCCGGGCCAGGCGGTGAGCTACTATACCGGCGAGCTGGCGATCCTGGCGGCGCGGCAACGGGCGGAACGGGCGCTGGGGCCCCGATTCAGCATCCGCGCCTTCCACGACGCGGTGCTGTCGCTGGGATCGGTGCCGGTCGCGGAGATCGATCGCCGCGTCGACCAGCTGATCGCGGACGGGGGCAGGGGCCCCTATCCGGACGAGGAGTGACGATGCCGCAGATCGTCCGTGCGTTGGGTGCTGCCGCCGCGCTCCTGCCCGCAACCGTGCTGGGCCAGGCCGGCGATCCCCGCGCGCCCGAAACGGTGCGGGTTCGCGGTAATCCCATCCTGGCGGACGGCCGGTCCTATTCCACCGATCCGGCGCCGCTGGTCGACGGCGACACGCTGTACATCCTGGCCGGGCGCGACGAGGCGCCCGACGGCGTCAACGACTTCATCATGAACGAATGGCAGCTGCTCGCCACCCGCGATCCGGCGGCAGGGGTGTGGCGCCACTACCCCGCCATCGCCCGGCCGGAGGCGGTGTTCGCCTGGGCCGAGCCGGGGCGTGCCTATGCCGGACAGATCGTGAAGGGTCGCGACGGGCGCTTCTATTTCTATGCGCCGGTGCTCCAGCGCGAGGGCGGAGCAAAGGACCGGTTCGCGATCGGCGTCGCGGTCGCCGACAGCCCGCGCGGGCCGTGGCGCGACGCGCATCCCGCCGGCCCGATCATCTCGCAGACGGTGCCGGTCGCCAACGACATCCAGAACATCGACCCCACCGTGCTCGTGGACGATGACGGCCGCGTGTTCATCTACTGGGGGACATTCGGGCAGTTGCGGGGCATGGAACTGGCCGCGGACATGATGACGCCCAGGGGCCCGGAGCAGGTGATCCGGGGGCTGACCGGCTTCTTCGAGGCGCCATGGCTCTTCAAGCGGCGTGGCACCTACTACATGCTTTATGCCGGCAACCAGGCGGGGCCGGACAGTGCCTGCACCCCGGCAGTCTACCATGCCTGCCAGGCCTATGGCACCGCACCGTCGCCGATGGGGCCGTGGACCTATCGCGGCGTGCTGCTGCGGCCGGTGTCGTCCACCACGTCCCATGCCGGCGCGGTTGCGTTCAAGGGGCAGTGGTACCTTGCCTACCACGCCGCCGATGCCAGGGGCGGCGGCCATTTCCGGCGTTCGGTGGCGCTGGACCGGATGGAGTGGGACGACACGGTGTCGCCCGCGGCGATCCGGCCGGTGACCCCGACGCGCGCACCCGGCCCGCCGCCGCGCCCGACCCGCAACATAGCGTCCGGTGCGACGCTGGCGGCGTCCAACCAGCCCTTGCCCGTACAATACCGGATGGCGGCCCTGAACGACGGCATCGTCCGCCGGTCGCCACTGCCGCCGGACATGTGGGGGACGTGGCGCGGCGACAATCCGCCGCGGCCGTGGGTCGAGTATCGCTGGCCGGCACCGGTGACCCTGACCGGCAGCCGCCTGTTCCTGTTCGCCGACCAGCCAGCGGGGTCGGGGGTGGGGGTGGCACCGCCCCGCAACTGGCGCCTGGAATATTGGCAGGACGGGTGGAAGCCGGTGCCCGGTGCGACCGGGTACGGCACCGCGCCCGGCACCTATCAGGCGGTCCGCTTCCCGGCGGTGACGACCCGGTGCCTGCGGGCGGTGTTCGAGGCGTCGGCGGCGCACGGCACGGTCGCCGCAGTGGGCGTGCAGGAATGGGAGGCGCTGGCCCCCGATGCGGCCGCCCCGCGCACGGCCCCGACCGCGCCGGCACCGCCCTGCGACCGCCAGGCGCGCTCAGACCGGTAACAGATCGGACGGAGGGCAGATCAGACCGGGCGGTCGATCGCGGGCTGGGGCGGGGTGAACCATTCCGCGCCGTCCTCCGTGACATGGAAATGGTCCTCCAGCCGCACGCCGTAGCGGTCGGGGACGACGATCATCGGCTCGTTCGAGAAGCACATGCCGGGCATCAGCGGGGTGCGGTCGCCGCGCACCAGATAGGCGGGCTCGTGGATCGCGAGCCCGATGCCGTGGCCGGTACGATGGGGCAGGCCGGGCAGCCGGTAGTCCGGACCCAGGCCCGCGCGCTCTAGCACGGCCCGCGCGGCGGCATCGACGCGCTCGCACGGCTCGCCCGGACGCACCGCGGCGAAGGCGGCGGCCTGCGCCTCGTGCTCTAGGTGCCAGGTGGCGTGGATCGCATCGTCCACCCGCCCGAAGGCATAGGTGCGGGTGATGTCCGAATGATAGCCGTCGACGGTGCAACCGGTATCGACCAGCACTAGCTGATCTTCCTCCAACCGCTGGTCGCCGGGGAGCCCGTGGGGAAAGGCGGTCGCCCGGCCGAACTGCACCGCGCAGAAGAACGAGCCCGCCGCCCCCAGCGCGCGATGGGCGTCGTCGATGAAGCGGCGCACCTCGCTGGCGCGGATGCCGGGAGCCAGGATGCGCGCGGCCCGGCGCTGCACCTCCAGCGTCATCGCCTTGGCCTGGTGAAGCAGCGCCAGCTCCGCGGCCGACTTGCGCATCCGCAAGCCGTCGATGACCGGCGCGGCGTCGATCAGCGCGAAGCGGGCGCGCAGCCGCTCGCCGACCGCGAAGGGAAGCAGCGGATCGACCGCCAGCGTCGCATCGGCGGCGACCGCGCGCTCGACCAGCGCGACCGGCGGTTCGTCCTCCTCCCACAGCGCGACGTCGGCATCAATCGCGAGCTCGGCGGTCAGCGAGCCTATCTCGAACGCCGGGCAGATAATCGTTGGTCGCCCCGACACCGGCAGCAACAGCGCGACGAGGCGCTCGGTCGCGGCCCAGCTCACCCCGGTGAAATAGCGCAGGCTGGGGCCTGCGCCGACCAGCAGCGCCTGTGCGCCGGTCCGCGCCAGCGCCTCCTGAGCACGGGTAAGCCGCGTTGCCCGTTCCGCCCGGCCGATCGCCGGCGCGGGTTCGGGCCAGGGCGTCAGCTCGGCCAGCTCGGACGCCGCCGTCGAATTGCCGATCATCGTGTTCCTCCGAAACGGTCGAGGTCGAACGGGTCCGGCGTGGCCGCTCGCGTTTCGCCCGCCACCAGAGCCGCGATCCGTTCGGCGGTGACCGCCGCCAGCGTCAGCCCGAGATGCTGGTGCCCGAAGGCATAGAATAGGTTATCCGCATGGGCCGAGCGGCCGATCGCGGGAAGATAGTCGGGCAGCGTCGGCCGCGCCCCCATCCAGCGCCGGAACGGGGGTGAGACCGGCAGGCCGAGGTCGGCGACATGCCGTTCCAGCCTGTCCCATTTGCGCGGATCCGGGGGGTCGTCGACCCCGCCGAACTCGACGAAGCTCGCCGCCTGCACCGTGTCGGCATAGCGGGTGACGATCGTCGACCGGTCCTCGAAGACGACCGGCGGCAGGTCCGCGGGCCAGCGATCGGCCTGGGCGCGAATGTGATAGCCGCGCTCGGCGACGATCGGCACGCGGTGGCCGAAGGGGCGCAGCAAGGGGGCGCTGCGGGCCCCGGCTGCGACCACCACCAGATCGGCGTCATGACCACCGACCGCGGCAACCCGGCCGGCGCGCGTTAGCACCGCGCGATCGCGAACGATGCGACCGCCATTCGCGCGCAACGTCGCTTCGAGCGCGTCCGCGAGCGCGTTCAGGTCGGCAATCTGGCCGCTCCCCTCGAAGCGGAGAGCCCCGGCGACGGGAACGGTGGTCAGCGCGCCGATCCGGGCAAGATCGGCCGGATCGGCGGTGCGGAGCGAGGCCGCGCCCGTGTCGGCCGCGCGCCACGCCGCCTCGCCCGCTGCGGCGGTGCGGGCGCTTTCCCAGACGACCAGATGGCCGTCCTGCCGGACCAGATCGGGCCGCCCGAGCGCGTCGGCGAGCCGGTGCCATGCCGGCATCGCCTCGCCCAGCAGCGCGGCCAGTGCCGCCGAACCCGCCCGGAAGCGCGCCGGTCGGCTCGCTGCGAGGAAGCGTGGCACGAAGGGCAGCCAATGGCGTGTGGCGCCCAGCGGCAGGTGCAGCGCACCGCCCGCCGCGAACCGCCGTCGCCACGCGCTCCGGATCGACGCGGGCGAGGCGAGGGGCGCGACCTGTTCGACGGCCAGATGCCCTGCATTGCCCCACGACGCCGCGCCGCGATCGGGGTCGTCGTCGATCAGGGTGATGGGATGACCGGCACGCGCCAGCGTCACCGCGACTGATAGCCCGACCACGCCACCGCCGACGATCGCGATATTCTGCAACAACACCTCCATTGCGCCGCAGCAAGCCATATTGTATACGATATTTGAGACTAGCACGAGGGCTCGATGGCAATCAGTTGGAAGGGCGTGTTCCCCGCGGTAACAACCCAGTTGCACGACGACCTGGCGATCGACCTGCCCAACACGCAGCGGGTGGTCGACGATCTGGTGGGAGACGGCGTAACGGGTGTGATCGCGCTCGGCACCGTGGGCGAGAACAACTCGTTGGATGGTGACGAGAAGGTCACGGTGCTGTCGGCGATCGTGGAAGCGGTGGCGGGGCGGGTACCGGTCATCACCGGCGTGTCCGAATACGACACACGCCGTGCCGCGCGTTATGCCCAGGCGGCGGAACGCGCGGGTGCGGACGGGCTGATGCTGCTGCCGCCGATGGTCTATGTTCCCAAGGCGCACGAGCTGGTGGCGCACTTCCGGGGCGTGGCGGAGCGGACGGCACTGCCGATCATGCTCTACAACAACCCGCCTGCCTACCGCACCCTGATCGACAATGAGGTGTTGGGCGGCCTGGTGGACGTGGCCAATATCGTCGCGTTAAAGGAATCGGCACCGGACACGCGCCGCTTTACCGACGTCCTGAACGCATTCGGCGATCGTTACGTGCTGTTCGCCGGGCTGGACGACGTCGCGCTGGAAGGGCTGTACCTCGGTGCGCAGGGCTGGGTGTCGGGGCTGACCAACGCCTTTCCGCGCGAGTCGGTGGAACTGGTCGCGGCGTTCGAGCGGGGCGATCATGCCAAGGCGATGGAGATCTATCGCTGGTTCATGCCGCTCCTGCACCTTGATGCCGAACACGACCTCGTGCAGTCGATCAAGCTGGCCGAGCAGGTGATGGGCCGCGGGTCGGAACGGGTGCTGCCGCCGCGCCTGCCCTTGCAGGGCGAGCGCCGGGCCGAGGTGATCGCCATGGTGGAGAAGGCGGCGGCGACACGCCCGGTGCTGGGCGCGGCAAAGGTCGCCTGACCGACGTGCGCCACACCTTCTTCTGCATCGACGGCCACACCGCCGGCAACCCCGTGCGGCTGGTCGCGGGCGGAGCGCCGCTGCTCAAGGGGGCGTCGATGTCGGAACGGCGCCAGGACTTCCTGGACCGGTTCGACTGGATCCGCACCGGTCTGTGCTTCGAGCCGCGCGGGCACGACATGATGTCAGGCGGGTTCCTGTATCCACCCACCCGCGACGATACCGATATCGGCATCCTGTTCATCGAAACCAGCGGTTGCCTGCCGATGTGCGGGCACGGGACGATCGGCATGGTCACGTTCGGGCTGGAGCACGGGCTGATCCAGCCGGCGACGCCGGGGCAGTTGCGGGTGGAGGTGCCCGCCGGCGTCATCAACATCGCGTACCAGGTCGAAGGCGACAAGGTGACGGCGGTCCGGATCACCAACGTCCCTGCCTATGTCGCCGCACGCGGGATCGCGATCGACGTTCCCGGGTTCGGCACGATGACGGTGGATGTCGCCTATGGCGGCAACTATTACGCGATCGTCGAGCCGCAGGGCGCCTATACCGGGCTGGACGACCTGGGCGCGACGGCGCTGATCGGGCTGAGCCGGCTGGTGCGCGAGCGGGTGTGCGCGGCGTTCGAGCCGGTCCATCCGCTCGATGCCACCATCCGCGGCGTCAGCCACGTCCTGTGGGCCGACCATCCCCGCGGGGATGGTGCCGATGGCCGCAACGCCGTCTTCTACGGCGACAAGGCAATCGATCGCAGCCCGTGCGGCACCGGTACGTCGGCGCGGCTGGCGCATCTGGCCGACCAGGGCGCGCTGTCGATCGGCGGCCGTTTCGTCCACGAAAGCTATATCGGCAGCCGCTTCGTGGGCCGGGTCGAGGCGGAAACGACGATCGGCGGTCGGCCCGCCATCGTCCCGTCGATCGAAGGGTCGGCGAGCGCCACGGGGTTCAACACGATCTGGATTGATCGGGCGGACGCGTTCTGGAAGGGTTTCCAGGTAACGTGATCGCGACGCTACTCCATGGTGGGGGGATCGCGCATTCAGGCTGGAGATCGTGGCCATGAGCCTTGTCGTGCGCACCCTGTCCGAACGGGTGTTCGAGATCGTGCGGGAACAGATCGTCAGCGGCCATCTGCCCGGCGGCGTGCCGATCCGGCAGGATGCGCTGGCGACCGAATTGGGGGTCAGCAAGATCCCGCTGCGCGAGGCGCTGGCGCGGCTGGAGCAGGAGGGCCTGCTCGCCAACCAGGCCAATCGCGGCTATTTCGTCCGCTCCATGTCCGCCGACCAGGTGGACGAAATCTACGCCCTGCGGCTCGCGATCGAACCACAAGCGGCGGCCGACGCGGCGATGCGCGCGGACGACAATGATCGCGCGGCCGCCGTGGCGGCGTTCGAGACGCTGGACCAGGCTGCCGGCACCAACCTGCCCGAAGTGGCCGTCAGCAACCGGCTGTTCCACGTCGCGCTGGTTCGTCCGGGTGGACGGCTGCTCACGACACAGTTGGTCGAGCGATTGTCGATCCTGGCCGAACGCTATGTCGTGGCGCACCTGGAGCCGGCGGGGCGCGAGACGCGCGCCCATCGCGAGCATCGGGCGTTGCTGGACGCCTTTCTGGCGCGCGACGCGGGGGAGCTCCGGTCGCTGCTGTGCCGTCACATCCAAGCGACGCTGGAGGATCTCAGGGAGCAGTTCGGCATGCCGGGCTGACCGGCCCACAAGAGAATAGGGGGAAAGATGTTTGGTCCGCGCAAGTCACTCGACGCAGTCACCCGGCATGATTCCGGCCAGGCGCTGGCCAAGACGCTGTCCTGGCCGCACCTGATCGCGCTGGGCGTCGGTGCGATCGTCGGCACCGGCATCTATACGCTGACCGGGGTCGGCGCGGAGCGGGCGGGCCCCGCGGTCATCCTGGCCTTTGCCATCGCCGGGGCGGTATGCGCCTGCGCCGCGCTCGCCTATGCCGAACTTGCAACGATGATCCCGGCGGCGGGCAGCGCCTATACCTTCAGCTATGCCGCGATCGGCGAAGGCGTCGCCTGGGTCGTCGGGTGGAGCCTGATTCTAGAATATTCGCTGGCCTGCTCGACGGTGGCGGTGGGTTGGTCGGGGTATCTGGTCGGGTGGATCCAGTCGGCCGGCGTACACCTGCCCGCGGCGCTGCTCAGCGGCCCGCATGGCGGCGGCATCGTCAACCTGCCCGCGGTGCTGGTCGCGCTGGGCGTGATGGGCCTGCTGATCGGCGGCACGCGCGAAAGCGCGACGCTCAACATCGTGCTGGTCGTCATCAAGCTGGTGGCGCTGGCGATCTTCGTCTGCTTCGCGCTGCCCGCCTTCGACGGGAGCAACCTGCATCCGTTCATGCCCTATGGCTTCGGATCGGTCGAAACCGGCGGGCAGAAGCGCGGGGTGATGGCGGCGGCGGCCATCGTGTTCTTCGCCTTCTACGGTTTCGACGCGGTCGCCACCTCGGCGGAGGAGGCCAAGAACCCCGGTCGCGACCTGAAGATCGGGATCATCGGGTCGATGCTGGTCTGCACGCTGATCTACATGGCGGTCGCGGTCGCGGCGGTCGGTGCGCTGCCGTTCACCGTGCTGGCCAATTCGCCCGAGCCGCTGGCCCTGGTGCTGCGCACGCTGGGCCAGCCCGTGGCGGGACACCTGATCGCGCTGGCGGCGGTGGTCGCGCTGCCGTCGGTGATCCTGGTGATGATGTACGGGCAGAGCCGCATCTTCTTCGTGATGGCCCGCGACGGCCTGCTGCCGCGGCGACTGGCGACGGTGAGCAGGCGCACCGGAGCGCCGACGCTCATCACGCTGCTGACCGGGCTGTCGATCGCGGCGGTCGCGGGCGTCTTTCGCCTGGACGAGATCGCGGAACTGGCCAATGCGGGAACGCTGCTCGCGTTCGTGGCGGTCGGCGCATGCCTGATGGTGCTGCGGCGGACCGCGCCCGACAGGCCGCGGCTGTTCCGCAGCCCTGCGCCGTTCGTGGTCGGGACGCTGGCGATCCTGGGCTGCATCTACCTGCTGTTCAGCCTGCCGACGGCGACGCTGGTGCGGTTCGTGATCTGGAATGCGGCCGGGCTGGTCTTCTACTTCGCCTATGGCCGGCGCCGCGGCCTGGCGGCGACGCCGGCCGCGCTGGCCTGAACGCCGTGATCGGGAGGACAGGCCGATGAGGTACCTGCTGGCGTTGTGCCTTGCGGTCCTGTTCGCCGCGCCCGCCGTGGCGCAGCCTGCGCCTCGGGGCGTGTGGCTGTTCGACAAGGCACCCTCCTATCCGGGCGTCACCATGATGCAGGTCGCGGCGGATGGCGAGGCGATCCGCGGCGCGGTGACCACCGCGTGGTACGGACCGATGCGGATGCTGAATCCCAGCTGGCGCGACAACGTGCTGAGCTTCGACCTGCGCAACCTCAACGATCGCGATCGTCCCACCCGCCGCTGGACCGCCCGCTTCATCCGGAGCGGCGTCGTGCTGAAAGGGGACTTCTGGTCCAGTCACCTCGTCCAGACCGGCCGGCGCGGCACTGCGGCGCAGGCGGAGGCGCGCGCCTTCCGCTTCGCGCCCGCGCTGCCGGCGCTGGGCACGGTCCCGCCCGACGGGCTGGCCGCGACGCCGCCGATGGGCTGGTCGAGCTGGAACCGGTTCGCCGAGCGGATCGACGACCGCACGATCCGCGCCATGGCGGATGCGATGGTCGCGTCCGGGCTGCGCGATGCCGGCTACCGCTACGTCAACATCGACGATGGCTGGCAGGGGCGGCGCGATGCGAAGGGCGTGCTTCACCCCAATGCCAAGTTCCCGGACATGAAGGCGCTGGCCGACTACGTCCACGCCAGGGGCCTGAAGCTCGGCATCTACTCGTCGCCGGGGCCGAAGACCTGTGCGGGCTACGAGGGCAGCTATGGCCATGTCCGGCAGGATGCGCAGACCTTTGCCGGGTGGGGCGTCGACTATCTCAAGTACGACCTGTGTTCCGGCGAATGGTTCTACGACGATGCCGATACCGTCAAGCGCACCTATTACGAGATGGGCGCGGCGCTGAAGGCGACTGGCCGGCCGATCATCTATTCGCTGTGCCAATATGGCCGGTTCGACGTGGCGCGCTGGGGCCGGTCGGTGGGCGGTCACCTGTGGCGCACGACCGGCGACATCACCGACGACTACAGGACGATGTCGGACATCGGCTTCGTTCGCAATCCGAAGTTCCCCCATGCCGGGCCGGGCGGATGGAACGATCCCGACATGCTGGAGATCGGCAACGGCGGGATGAGCGATGACGAGTATCGCACCCACATGACGTTGTGGGCGATGCAGGCCGCGCCGCTCGTCATGGGTCACGACCTGCGCCTGACCTCTGCGGGGGCAAGGGCGCTGCTGGAGAACCGCGAGGTGATCGCGATCGATCAGGACGCGCTGGGCCAGCAGGGGCGCCGGGTGTCGAGGGACGGCGACCGCGAGGTCTGGCGCAAGGATCTGGCGGGTGGGGCGATGGCAGTGGCGCTGTTCAACCGCGGCGACGAAGCTGCCGCGATGACGCTTCGGCCGGAGACGGTCGGATTGCGTCGCATCACCGCTTTGCGGGACCTGTGGCGCGGACAGGCGGTTGCTCTTGACGCCGCCTTCACCGTGCCGCCCCACGGCGCCGTGTTGTTGAGGGTGGAGGCGGAGTGAGATTGCCGCGCCGGAGATGCCGAACGCGAGCGGGAGGGAAGCCTTGACGATCATTGGTATCCGGCGACTGATCCTGCTGGCCTGTGCAGCCATCGCCCCGGCCGGTGGGGCATCCGCCCAGCCCCGGCAGGCGACGATCGCCGCGCCGGGCGCGCCGGCCCTCTCGATCGACCGGATCTTCGGAAACGACGCCATCCCGGAGGATCGGGTGGACGGCGGCGAATGGACCCCGGATGGCAAGGCCTTTCTGGCGATCGAGCGGTCGAAGGCGGTGGCGGGCGGCACCGACATCGTCCGCTACGATGTCGCCACGAACACGCGCACCACGGTCGTTCCCGCCAGCGCACTGATCGAGAAGCGGACGGGCAAGCCGATCGCGGTCGAGCGTTTCGCCTTCTCCGCAGACGGGCGAAGGCTGCTGGTGCTGGCCAACGGCCAGCCGTTTCGCCGCACACGGGCGATGGGCGACTATTGGGTGCTGGAACGCGACACCGGCGCGCTTCACCAGCTCGGTGGCGATGCGCCGTCCGCGAGCCTGATGTATGCGGACTTCTCTCCCGACGGGCGCAGCATCGCCTATGTCCGCGGCAACGACCTGTATGTCGAACCGGCCGCAGGCGGCCCCCCACGCCGGCTGACCGCCGATGGCAGCGACGTGATCGTCAACGGGTTGGGTGACTGGGTGTACGAAGAAGAGTTCGGCCTGCGCAAGGCGTGGAAGTGGAGCCCGGATTCGCGCCGCATCGCCGTCTGGCGGTTCGATACGTCGGGCGTCGGCACCTTCACCATGATCTCCAACACGGCCGGGCAATATTCCCGTCCGATCCCGCTGCAATATCCCAAGGTCGGCACGACCAACTCGGCGGTGCGGGTGGGATCGATCGATGTCGGTACCGGCGCGACCACCTGGTTCCGGCTGGATGGCGATCCGCGCCAGAACTACGTCCCCCAGATGAGCTGGGCGGGCGATGGCGACGCGGTGATCCTGCAATATGCCAACCGGAGGCAGAACAGCTATCAGGTGATGTCGGGCGACCCCGCCGACGGTTCGACGCGACTGCTGTTCACCGAGCGCGATGCCGCCTGGGTGGAGGCCAATCCCGACCCCGTCTGGCTGCGCGCCGGGCGCGGGTTCACCTGGCTCAGCGAGCGGGACGGGTGGCGGCACCTGTACGTCGCCTCGCGCGATGGGCGGCGGCTGGAGCTGCGCACGCCGGGCGCCTTTGACGTGATCGACCTGCTGCGGGTGGACGAGAAGATCGGCTGGGCGTGGTTCACCGCCGCGCCGGACGATCCTACCCGGCGCTATCTCTACCGCGCCTCGTTGACGGGCAAGCCGCGGGTGGAACGGGTTACCCCGGCCGGTCAGCCGGGCACCCACGAATATGACATCGCTCCTGGCGGCCATTACGCCCGGCACAGCGTGTCCCGGTTCGACGACCCGCCCGTCAGCGAGATCCTCGACCTCGACACCGGTCGCACCGTTCGTGTCCTGGCCGGCAACCCGGCCATGCGCGCCGCGGTTGCGCAAGGCGGATTGCCGCCGGCCGAGTTCACCCGGCTCGACATCGGCGGCGGCGTGACGCTGGACGCGTGGGTGATGAAGCCCAGGGGGTTTGATCCCGCCAAACGCTATCCCGTCCTGTTCCAGGTCTATGGCGAGCCCTGGGGGCAGACGGTGGCGGATCGCTGGGGCGGACGCACGGGACTGTGGCACCGGATGCTGGCAGAGCGCGGCTATGTCGTCGCGAGCATCGACCCGCGCGGCACCGCGTCGCCGCGCGGGCGCGGATGGCGCAAGAGCATCCATGGCCAGATCGGCATCCTCGCATCGGCGGACCTGGCGGCAGGCGTGCGCAAGCTGCTGGCCGACCGTTCGTATCTCGATCCGGCGCGGGTCGGCATCTGGGGCTGGAGCGGCGGGGGTGCGATGACGCTGAACGCGATGTTCCGCTATCCCGACCTCTACAAGACAGGGATCGCGGTCGCGGCCGTCACGGACCAGATGCTGTACGACACCGTGTATCAGGAACGCTACATGGGCCTGCCGACCGACAATGCGGCGGGCTATCGCAACGGATCGCCGATCAATTTCGCCGGGAACCTCAAGGGCAACCTGCTGCTCGTCCACGGCACCGGCGACGACAACGTCCATTACCAGAATCTGGAGCAGCTGGTCGACCGATTAGTCGCGGCGAACAAGCCGTTCCAGATGATGGCCTATCCCGACCGGTCGCACGGCATCTATGAAAAGGCAGGGACCAGCGTGCACCTGTACACGTTGATGACCCGCTATCTGGAGGAGAAGCTGCCGCCCGGCGGTCGCTAGGCGCCGGGCCCGCTACCCCGCCTTTCCGAGGGTGAACGAATAGGTGAGCGGCTTCAGCGGGATGCGATAGGGCATGTGCGGACGCCCATCGAGGCTCCACCCCGTATCGCCGCCGACCCCGGCCTGCGCCGCGTCGACCAGCAGGGTACCGTCGCCGTGCGGACGGATGTCGCTGCTGTGCGCCTCCCCCGGCGGTTTCTGGGCAAGGTCTGCATAGGGAAAGGCGAGCGCGTTGATCGACAGGGGTTGCCCGCCGGTGACCCGGAACCCCGCGCGTGCGGCACTGGTCAGCTCCAGCCAGCGCACGTCCTGCTTGGTGCCTGATTCCTGCGGGCGCGCGTAATCGTGGTACTGCTCGGCCAGCGTGCCCTGCCAGACGGCGACGAGGCCGCCCGACTTGCGGTCGGCATAGGTTTCCTGCGGTCCGCGGCCATACCAGCGTACCGCGTCGAGCGCAGGGACGGTCGCGAACGCCAGCCCGACCCGCAGCGGATCGGGCAGGTCGATCCGCACGGGGGTGAACGCCACGTCGGCGCGTACCGTGCCGTCCGCCGCCATGCTCCAGCGCGTTTCCATCTTCACCGCGCCGGCACCCATGTCGTGTTGCACGACAATCGCGCCGTTCTCCACCCTGATCGCATCCAGGCGGCGGCCCTCGCTGAAGGTCTTCCACACCGCATGCGTCCTGGGCACCCCCGCGCCGATGTCGTTGTCGGTCGGCGCACGCCAGAAATGCGGCGATCCGCCGGTCAGGAGCGTGGCGCCTGCGCGTGCGTAGCGGCGCACCAAGCCGGTCGCGCGATCGATCTCCAGCACCGCGTCGCCCCCCGCCAGCCGCAGCACGTCGCCGGCCTCGACCGGCACCACCGCCCCCGAACCCGCCGAGGACGCCAGCGGACGCGCGGCGGACAGCGCGAACTGCTCCCAGCCGACGACATGGCCCGCCGCGACGCCGGGGATCGCACCCGCCTTGGCCCGCGCGCGCAGCACTAGGATACGCTCGGCGCCGGAGTCCCTTGCGGGCGGAGGCACGAAGGCGAGCAGCGCGCGTTCCCCCGGTGCGACCGCGGGAGTCGGGACGCGGCCGCTGGCCACCGCCTGGCCATCCTCCATCATCGTCCAGTCCAACGTGAAGCGCGACAGGTCGATATGGTCGTGGCGGTTGACCACCGCATAGCCCGACCCTTGCGCGACAAAGGCGATCGGCGACTGGACCTTGGCCAGTTCGTGATATTCGGGATCGGGTACGCGGTCGGCCCCGACCACGCCATCGCCGACCGGGCTGTCATCGCCGCCCTTGTTGGCGAAGTTCGGCCCCTGCGCCCAGAACGCGCGGCCCTGCGCGTCCTTCTGCAACACCGTCTGGTCCACCCAGTCCCATACGAAGCCGCCCTGGAGCTTGGGGTAGGCGCGGAAGGTGTCCCAATATTCCTGGAAGTTGCCCAGGCTGTTGCCCATGGCGTGGGCATATTCGGTCATCACCATCGGCTGGGTATATTCCGGCCGGGTCGCGTAATCGGCGATCTTGACCACATCGTCGTACATCGGCCCGAAGGTGTCGACATAGGCGTTGGTCGGGTGGCCCCAGCCGCTCATGCTGTAGCCCAGGAAGCTGATGAGGCGGCCGGGATCGCGCTGTCGCACCCATTTCGCCGCCGCCTCGAAATTCGGGCCCACGCCGGTTTCGTTGCCCAGCGACCAGAAGATGACGGACGGATGGTTCTTGTCGCGCTCCACCATTCGGGTGACGCGGTCGAGGTGGGCGGCCGCCCATTCGGGCCTGTGCCCCAGGTTCAGCGTCGGATCGCCCGTCTCCTGCGTCAGCGACAGGTAGCCGTGGCTCTCGATATTGGCCTCGTCCATGATGTAGAGGCCGTATTCGTCGGCGAGATCGTACCAGCGTGGATCGTTGGGGTAGTGCGAGGTGCGTACCGCGTTGACGTTGGCCTGCTTCATCAGTTCGACGTCGCGGCGCATCGTCGCTTCGGACAGCACATGGAAGGTGCGCGGATCGTGCTCGTGCCGGTTGACGCCCCGAATCATGACGCGCCTGCCGTTGACGCGGATCTCGCCGCCCGCGATCTCGACGGTGCGGAAACCAATGCGCCGGCTGGTCGCCTCGATCAGGCGACCGTCGGCGCCGACCAGCTCGATCAGCAGGGTGTAGAGCGCGGGGTCCTCGGCGCTCCACGCCCGCACGGCCGGGACGACGCCCTCGAGGCGTGCCGTGTCGCCCACCACCGCCGCTTCGCGGGTCAGCACCAAGCGCCTGCCATCGAGGATCGTCGCACGCACCCGCATGCCCGCGCCGGCCCCTTGCGTCGTCGCGGCCAGCGCAAAACGGCCGTCGCGCCAGTCGTTCTGCAACCCCGCGGTGACATCGAAATCGCGCAACCGGGCCATCGGCGCGGCATACAGGGTGACGCTGCGCTCGATGCCGTTGACGCGCCAGAAGTCCTGGTCCTCCAGGTAGCTGCCATCGGCGTAGCGGTAGAGCTCGATCGCGACCACGTTGCGCCCCGGATGCGCGGCGGCGGTGATGTCGAACTCGGCGGGAAGCTTTGAGTCCTCCGAATACCCGATCCGCCGGCCGTTGACCCACAGGTAATAGGCCGCCCCCGCCGCCCCGACCGTCAGCAGCATCCGGCGCCCGGCGAAATGCGCGGGCACCACGATGTCGCGCCGGTAGGAGGCGACCTCGTTCAGCTTGTGGTCGATCCATGGCTGGTTGCGGGGAAAGGGATAGCCGCTGCCGACGAACACCGGGCCGCCATGCTTCTCCGCCTGGAGGATCCCCGGCACCCGCATCGTGCCCCATTTGGACGAGTCGTAGTCGGGCTGGTAGAAGTCCACCGGCCGCGTCTCTGGCGTCGGCGACAGCCTGAGCTTCCAGTCCCCATCGAGCGACAGGTGATAGCGCGAGCGCCGGACGTCGCGCGACAACGCACCCGCACGCGTCTCGAACCCGTCGAACGTGGCATGCATCGGCTCCGCCGCCTGACGGAATATGCCCGGGTTCTCCCACTCCACCGAAACCTGCTGTGCGGTCGCGAGGCATGGGACGGATGAGGTCAGGGCCAGTGTCACCACGCGCCCGAGCGTCTGCATCCTGCGTCCTTGAACCATGCTCGTCGCCTTTCTCTTCCCAATATGGATACCGGATACCGAGAACCGCCGGATAGCCACGTCACGGCCGTTTCGTGCGACAGCGACTTGGAAGCGTGGCTGACGATCTTGTCCCGCTTGCGGACTACCCGTCGCATCACCCCTGATCGGATCGGCTCGACTGATGTCGACGAGCGCCGAATGCCCCCTTGCCGACATCATCGATTTAGACATAAGGTATATCGGATACTATTATTTTAGCCGAGTAGGAAGGGGGCTTTATGCATCGGTCGTTCAAGAGGATGATGCGGAACGGGCTATTGTCATCGGCGATGATCGCATCGGCCGGGGCCGCCGGTTCGCTTGCGTGGGTCGCGCCTGCGTCTGCGCAGAGCTTCTCCAGCTTTTCCGCGACGGGAACGGTTGTCGACGCGGACAGCAAGCCTATTGCGGGGGCGACGGTAACCATTCGCTCGGACGATCAGGGCTTCACGCGCACCGCCCGCACCAGCGCGAGCGGTGCCTTCTCGATCCCCGAGCTTCGCCAAGGCAGCTACACCTTCACGGTCAGTGCGGACGGATTCGAGGTGTATGCCGAATCCGGCGTTCGGCTGGCGTTGAACAACTCGGCCAACCAGTTCCGGCTGATCCCGGCCGGCTCCAGTCCGGAAGCGGCGAGTGGCGGTTCGGGTGACATCGTCGTGCGCGGGCAGCGCACCCGGTCATCCGAATTCGATCTCACCACGGTGGGCGCAGTCATCAACGTCGCGGAGATCAGCGCGCGCATACCGGTGGCGCGCAACGTCCAGGCGCTGATTCAGCTCGCGCCAGGCACGCAGGCCGGCTCGGGCGCATTCGGCAACCTGTCGTCGTTCAACGGCTCGGCGGTGTCGGAGAACGCGTTCTACCTCAACGGGCTCAACATCACCGATTTCCGCAAGGGGCTGGCTCCGGTCGAGGTCCCGTACGACTTCTACCAGACGCTGGAGGTCAAGACCGGCGGATATGCGGCCGAGTTCGGGCGCGCGACCGGCGGTTTCGTGAGCGCCACCACCAAGTCGGGATCGAACGACTTCCACGGCGGCGTCCTGTTCACCTGGAACCCGGACGAGCTGCGCAGCTATGGCCCCGACACATTCGGGTCCGACAACGATGGCGGCAAGAGCGAGGCGCGCAGCACGATCTTCCAGCTGTCCGGCCCGATCATCAAGGATCACCTGTTCTTCTACGGGCTGTACCAGGCGCGCGACAATACCAGTCGCACCGCCGGACGGCAGTTCCTGGGCAACCCGCAAGTCCAGTCGCAGGTGGACGACCCTGCCCAGTACCTCGGCACGTCGCGCAGCTACTACACCACGCGATCCCCCTTCTATGCGGCCAAGGTCGATCTCGTCATCACCGACGGACAGCGGCTGGAGGGGACCTATTTCAGCACCAAGGGCACGTCGTTCACAAACGTGTTCGGCGATACGGCCAGTGCCAGCCGGCGCTACAATTACATCACCAACACCGATGGTCCGTTCAGCAGCCGGTCGACCAGCCGGTTCGGCGGCAACAACTATGTCGGGCGCTACACGGGCGTCTGGACAGACTGGCTGACGACGTCGGCGGCGTATGGCCGCAACGAGAACATCTCGCAGACGCAATACTTCAACGCGTCGGGCCTCGACATTGCCGGGGTGCAGGACGCGCGCGATCCGCAGAACATCCGGACGCTGGTGGTCGGCGGCGGCTTCATCGACAGCAGCCGCGACATCCGCAAGTTCTATCGCGGCGACGTCGACCTGCGCTTCGCGCTGCTGGGCAGTCATCACGTCAAGTTCGGCTACGACAACGAAGATCTGTTGTCGCAATCCCAGTACCAGCCTGGCGGCGACGGCCGTTCCTACACGCTCCTGACGGCGCGTGCGGGCAACATCTACGGACTCTCCCCCGGCACGACCTATGTCCAGGAGGGCACCTACCGGCAGCAGGGCAGCTTCACCTCCCGGAACGAGGCCTATTACATCCAGGACAGCTGGTCGCTGTTCGCCGATCGCCTGACGCTGAACCTCGGCCTGCGCAACGATCGCTTCAGCAACAACAATTCGCGCGGCGAAACCTTCTACAAGTCCGGCAACCAGTGGGGGCCGCGACTGGGCTTCACCCTGGATCCGCTCGGCGAGCGGACCGACAAGGTCTATGGCAGCTTCAGCCGGATGTTCGTGCCCGTGCCGTCGAACACCAACATCCGCCAGACCGGCGGCGAGACGTTCTTCACCCGCACCAACCTGTTCAACGGCTTTGCGGCGAACGGCGTGCCGATCCTGGGGCCGGCGGTGCTGTATCCTACCGCCGCGGCCTGCCCGGACGATGGGGTGCGCAACTGCTCGGTGACCGGCACCGGCGAGCCCCGCTCGGCCGAAGCCTCGGTCGCGCAGGGGCTGAAGCCGCAGTCGGCCGACGAGTACATCCTCGGCTATGAAAAGCGGCTCGGCACGCGCTGGCGGGTCGGCGCGTTCTTCACGTACACCAAGCTCAACGAGGTGCTGGAAGACGTCTCGATCGACCAGGCGGTGCTCCGCTACTGCGCCGAACAGCGCATCGCGGGCTGCGACAACGTCTTTCAAGGATACAACCAGTATGTGCTGGTCAATCCCGGCCGGGCGGCGACCATCACCCTGTACGCGCCGATCAATGGCGAGGCGACCCCGCGCACCATCGACTTCAGCGCCGAGGCGCTGGGCTATCCGCTGGCGCGGCGCACCTACAAGGGCATGACCTTCGAGGCGCATCGCGACTTCGACGGGGCGTGGAGCCTCGATGCGTCGTACACCTACTCGAAGACGGTCGGAAACTACGAAGGTGGGGTGAAGACCGACAACGGCCAGAGCGACACCGGACTGACCACTGACTTCGACGCACCCGGCAACACGCTGGGGACCTATGGCTACACGCCCAACGACAAGCGCCACGTCATCAAGCTGGCCGGCAGCTACCAGCTGTTCGACTCGCTGAATCTCGGCCTCAACGTCCAGGCCTATTCGCCGCGGCGCTATGGCTGCATCGGCTACACGCCGGTCAATGTGGATCCGTTCTCCGGTGCCGGCGGACTGTTCTGCCAGATCGGTCCGGACGGCGCCATCAACACCAATCCGCAGGTCACGCAGCCGCTGCAACTGGTCCGGCGCGGTTCGGTTTTCCAGAGCGACTGGCAGATCGTCAACGATGCCGACATCAGCTATACCTTCGACATCGGCAAGGCATCGATGACGGCACGATTGTCGGTGTTCAACCTGCTCAACCGCAAATCGAAGCTCAACTTCAACGAGAACGGAACCGACGGTCAGGGCGTCGCCTCGCCCTATTACCGCACCGTGACGCAATATCAGGGTGGCCGGAGCACGCGCCTCCAGCTGGCGTTCAACTTCTGACGCCAGGGCGGATGGGCACGGCATGGCCAGCCTGCGGGATACCGGCAGCCGGTGCCAGCAGGTCGGGATCGGGCACGTCGCGGTGCTCGATCCACCACTTGGCGTCGGTCACGCCCAGGCAGGCGGACTGGCCGGTGCGAGCAGCGGCCAATCCGCCCTCGCCGAACTGCACCAGCCGCCTGGCGCGGATCGTGGTGGCCCAGGCGACCTGCCGCTCGCTGCCGATCAGCGCGGGCAGGTCCAGATGGGCAATGGCGGCGACGTGATCCGCCGCAACCGCGGTCTGCTCCGATCGTCTCGCCGCGGCAAAGCAGGCCCGGCACTGCGTGGTTCGCAGCCAGCGCGCCTTTCGCTCCTGCTGCGATGCGAAGCCTGCGAGATGGTGGATCTGGCCGTGGCCGCAGGCATGGGTGATGAGCTGGTCCATGGCGCCATCGTGACTCCACGCGCGGTCGCGGCAACCGGAATGAGTCGGATCGAATCGGCCCTGCGACCAACCGCGTCGCAGGGCATGTGCTTTGGCGCCATGCCTCGGGCGGGATTAGTCCGAGAGCTGCTGCCAGCTCAGGTTGAAGCGGGCGAGGTACTTGCGGAGACGGTCGGCATCGTTCGATGAGGTCTTCTGCGCGCGGGACGCGGCGAACAGCGTGCGGCCTGCCTCGGAGAGCGTGCGGCTGGAGCGGCAGGTCGCGACCACATGCGCGAGCTGGACGCGATCGAACGGGTCCAAGGCGGTGAGGGCCGCTTCGGGGAGCAGCATCGCAAGGCCGTCGGCGTCGACCTGATCGCCGGCCCAGAGCCGCTTCAGCCGCGCGATCTCGGACTCCACGCAGGCGAGGTCGATGCGGCCCTTGAAGCTGAAGGTCGCCATGCGGGTGACGCTGGCCGCGAGGTCGCGGAAGTTGCCGGGCCAGCGCGCCTCCGGGCCCGTGGCGAAGGCGAGGTAGCGTTCGCGCGCCTCCTTGTTGAAGGTCACGCGGTCGCCTTCGCGCTCGGCGTGGCGGTCGAGTTCGTAGTCGAGGTTGGGGGCGATGTCCTCGCGCCGGTCGGCGAGGCCGGGCAGCGTGAAGGTCCAGAGGTTGAGGCGCGCGTAGAGGTCGTCGCGGAAGCTGCCCTGCGCCACGCACGTCGCGAGGTCGCGGTTGGTGCCGGCGATCAGCTGGAAGTCGCTCGCCGCCTCCTTGTCCGAGCCGACGGGCAGGAACCGCTTGTCCTCGATCGCGCGCAGGATCATCGCCTGCTCGTCGAGCCCGAGCTCGCCGATCTCGTCGAGGAACAGCATGCCGGTGTCGGCCGAGCGGAGCAGGCCGGGCCGATCGGCGACCGCGCCGGTGAACGCGCCGCGGCGGTGCCCGAACAGCGCCGACATCGCGCCGTCGCCCCTCAGCGTCGCGCAGTTCACCTCGACCAGCGGCCCCTTCACCTGGCGGCGTCCCCGCTTCAGCTCATAGATGCGGCGGGCGAGCTGGCTCTTGCCCGCGCCGGTCGGACCCATCAGCAAGAGGGGCGCCTTGGAGCGGATCGCGACCTGCTCGATCTCGTCGATCATGCGGTTGAAGGCGGCGTTGCGGGTCTCGATGCCGGATTTCAGGAAGCTGGTGCTCTCGGCGGTCGCCGCGGCGAAGCGGGTGGCGATGCTGTCGTAGCGCGACAGGTCGAGGTCGATCGCGTTCCAGGTGCCCGCCGCCTCGCTCGTGCCGCGCCGCGGCTGGGTCTGGAGCAGGCGGCCGGGGAGGTAATGCGCCTCGGTCAGCAGGAACAGGCAGATCTGGGCGACGTGGGTGCCGGTAGTGATGTGGACGAGATAATCCTCCGCCTCCGGATCGAACGGGTAGGCGCGGGCGAAGTCGAGCAGCTTGCCGTAGACCTCCTCGAAATCCCACGGATCGGCGAAGTCGATCACGTGCGGCTCGACGCTGGTTTCGGGTGAGACCGAGGCGATATCCTCGGCGACATAGGCGGCGAGGCGGGTGTGCGGCGCGCCGTGGAGCAGCACGAAGCGGTCGACGCGCAGGTCCTCGTGCATCGTCAGCCCGACCGAAGGCCGCCACTTGTTCCAGCGTGACGGACCGAACTTGCTCGCGTCGAGGGTGGAGCCGAGGAAGCCGAGGACGACGAGCGGTTTCATCCCGATACGATAGGATAAGGAGGGATACGGGTCGATAGGGTTTCGGACGGGCCTGACGAATGCTCGCCGGCACACCATCATGGCAAGACCTAGAATATATCTTTATGAAACAGTGGTCTGGGAGATTTCCGGTCTTGATGCTGCCAAGTTGGCACGCCTGCTGCAACGCTGATCCCGTCGGATCGGAAGCGGTTCTGCAGATACGCGGCAGGGGCGGCCGGAATGGGCCGGCCGCCCCCGAAGCAGAGGAGTTGGACGATGGCCAACAAGGGATTGTTCGCAAGCGCGGTGGCAAGGCTGCTGCCCCAGACCGCGCTGGTGCCCGACACACTGAACCGCGAAGCGGCGCCGGCCTATGCCTATGGGCCGGAGGCGAAGCTCGCGCAGCTGGCGGCGACGGGTACGCTCGCCGACAGCTTCTATGCGACCGCGGAACAGCACCTCGCCGAGGCGCTGGAGGCGGCGCGCGGATGCGATCCGCTGTTCGTGGCCAAGGCGGCCGTCTACGCTCGCCAGGCGGGCGCGATGAAGGACATGCCGGCGCTGCTCGCCGCGTACCTCACCGTCGCCGATCCCGACCTCGCGGTTCGCGTCTTCGGGCAGGTGGTCGACACCGGGCGGATGCTGCGCAGCTATGTGCAGATCCTGCGTTCGGGGCAGGTCGGGCGGACGTCGCTCGGCTCGCGGCCGAAGCGGCTGGTGACGCAATGGCTGGAACGTGCCTCGATCCGCGACCTGATGGCGGCGGCGACGGGCACGTCCCCGAGCCTCGCCGACATCGTGCGGATGGTGCACCCGAGGCCCGCGGACGCAGGCCGGCGGGCGTTCTACGGCTGGCTGATCGGCAAGCCGTACGACCTCGCCGCACTGCCGGCCGAGATCGCCGCGTTCGAGGCGTGGAAGCGCGACACGACGTTGCCGCTGCCGCCCGTGCCGTTCGAATGGCTCACCGCGCATCCGCTGACAGCGGAGCAGTGGGGCGAACTGGCGGGGCGGATGGGGTGGCAGGCGCTTCGGATCAACCTCAACACACTGGCGCGCAACGGCGCGTTCGGCGTGGCGGGAGTGACCGAGACGGTGACGGCGCGGCTCGTCACGCCGGTGAAGGGCGTGCTGCCCTTTCAGCTGCTGGTCGCGTTGCGGTCGGTGGGCGAGGGGGTGCCGCTCGCGGTGCAGGCGGCGCTGGAAACGGCGCTCGAGGCCTCGCTCGCCAAGGTGCCGCAGGTCGCCGGCAACGTGGTCGTCTGCCCGGACGTGTCCGGCTCGATGAGTTCGCCCGCGACCGGCTACCGCAAGGGCGCGAGCTCGACCGTGCGGTGCATCGACGTGGCGGCGCTGGTCGCAGCGGCGATGCTGCGGACGAACCGGCATGCCCGCGTGCTGCCCTTCGAGGTCGGCGTCGTGAACGTGGCGCTCGATCCCAACGCCCGTCTCGCCGTCAACGCGGCGAAGCTGGCGGCGGTCGGCGGGGGCGGGACCAACGTGTCGGCGCCGCTCGCGCTGCTAAACAAGGAGCGGGCGGCGGTAGACCTGGTAGTGATCGTCTCGGACAACGAGTCCTGGGTCGACGCAACGGGCAAGGGCATGTCGACGCAGACGATGCGTGAGTGGGAGCGGCTGAAGAACCGCAACCGCGATGCACGGCTCGTCTGCATCGACATCCAGCCGCACGGGACCACCCAGGCGGCGGGTCGCGCCGACATCCTCAACGTCGGGGGCTTCTCCGACGCCGTGTTCGAAACGGTGGCGCGCTTTGCCGCAGGGCAGGCGCGCGACTGGGTCGAACTGGTCAACGAAACGGAGGTATAGGAGTAAGCCGTGGCGAATGCCGGCGGGAGTACATGTCACCAGGGGAAACCCGCAGGTCCAGAGTAGAGCAGCCGGGGAACCGGAAGATGGGGTTCGAGGCCCCCGGAACGACACCGTAGCTCAAAGGACGCTCTCGCCACCCCTCGTCGCCACGGCCCATCAACACACGGCGAATGCCGACCGGACTACATGGTCTGTCACACCCCAGGTCGCGGGTTCGAATCCCGCTCCGGCCGCCATGTGGCCGGGTAGCTCAGCGGTAGAGCGGGAACGTCCGGTCATCACCTCGTCGCCGTGACCACTCTCAAGCTGGCGAATGCCGGCGGGACTACATCGGTAAGGCCGAAAGGCCGAGCGGTTCGAATCCGCCCCGGAGCAATCCGGGATGTCTCGCCAACCCTCGTCGCCGGCACCGAAGACAACCAAGCGTGGCGAATACCCGCGGGACTACATCGGACCTTGAGGGTCGCCGGTTCGACTCCGGCCGGGGCCTTACGCCCCGTAGCTCAGCGGTTAGAGCATCAGGCTGTCTCGCACCCACTCGTCGCCACGGCCGCATACAAGGACGTAAGGACCATGACGACGACCTACGAGTTCCAGCCCGTCGAGGGCGGCGTGCCGATCAAGAGCTGGACGCGCGGCGTGCCGGTCGACGACCGCGCGCGCGAGCAGCTCGCGCGCGCCGCGCAGATGCCGTTCGTGTTCAAGCATGTCGCGGCGATGCCCGACGTCCACGTCGGCATCGGCGCGACCGTCGGTTCGGTGATCCCGACCAGGGGCGCGATCATTCCGGCCGCGGTGGGGGTCGACATCGGCTGCGGGATGATGGCGGCGCGCACCTCGCTGATGGCGAGCGATCTGCCCGACAACCTGGAGGGCGTGCGCTCGGCGATCGAGCGCGCCGTCCCGCACGGCCGCGACGTCAAGCAGGGCAAGCGCGATCCCGGATCGTGGGGCTCGCCCCCGCCCGCGATCGTCGAGGCCTGGGCGACGCTCGCCACGCGCTTCCAGCGGCTCTGCGACAAGTACCCGAAGCTGGCGAAGACCAACAACATGGTTCACCTCGGCACGCTCGGCACCGGCAATCACTTCATCGAGCTGTGCCTCGACGAGGCCGGTGCGGTGTGGGTGATGCTGCATTCGGGCTCGCGCGGCGTGGGCAACGCGATCGGCAGCTTCTTCATCGAGCTGGCGAAGCAGGAAATGCGGCGCTGGTTCATCAACCTGCCGGACGAGGACCTCGCTTACTTTCCGGAAGGGACCGAGCATTTCGACGACTATGTCGAGGCGGTCGGCTGGGCGCAGGATTATGCGGCGCTGAACCGGCGGACCATGATGACCAACGTCATCGCAGCGTTGCGGAGTGCGATCGCGAAGCCTTTCGAGGCGGAGCTGGAGGCGGTGAACTGCCATCACAACTATGTCACCCGCGAGAACCACTTCGGCGAGAATGTGCTCGTGACCCGGAAAGGTGCCGTGCGCGCGGCGAAGGGCGTGATGGGGATCATCCCGGGCTCGATGGGCGCCAAGTCGTTCATCGTGCGCGGGCTGGGCAACCCGGAGAGCTTCGACAGCTGCTCGCACGGCGCCGGCCGGGTGATGAGCCGGACGCAGGCGAAGAAGCTGGTGACGCTGGGTGAGCACATCGCCGACACCGCCGGGGTCGAATGCCGCAAGGACGAGGGCGTGATCGACGAGACGCCCCGCGCCTACAAGCCGATCGAGGCGGTGATGGCGGCACAGGCCGACCTGGTCGAGATCGTCCACACGCTGAAGCAGGTGGTATGCGTGAAGGGCTAGCTCACTCATCACCCCGGCCTTGAGCCGGGGTCCCGCTGCTTCGTGCGGCGGGTGGAAGGAAAAGCGGGACCCCGGATCAAGTCCGGGGTGACGAAGAAAGGAAGAGCGATGATTCCCGCCCCCGTCCGCGCCGAGATCGACGCGCGGCTGACCGCCATCGAGGAGGAGCACGACGTGCGCCTGCTGCTGGCGGTCGAATCCGGCTCGCGCGCCTGGGGCTTCCCGTCGCCCGACAGCGATTACGACGTCCGCTTCGTCTATGTGCGGCGGCGCGACTGGTGTCTGTCGCTCAACCCCGGCCGCGATGTGATCGAGACACCGATCGAGGACGAGATCGACCTCAACGGCTGGGACATCCGCAAGGCGCTCGGGCTGCTGCTCAAGTCGAACGCGGTGGTCAGCGAATGGATCAGCTCGCCGATCCGCTACCGGCCCGACCACGCCGTGGTGGGCGAGCTGGCGGCGCTGGCTGACGCGGTGCTCGATCCGCGCGCGCTGGCGCATCACTACGCCAATCTCGGCCGCAATGCCGCGGAACGCTGGCTGGCGGGCGACGATGCCGTACCGGTAAAGAAGTACTTCTACGCGCTGCGGCCGGCGCTGGCGATCCGCTGCCTGCGCGAGCGGCCGGGCTCGCGTCCGCCGATGAACCTGCAGTCCTTGGTTGCGGCAGTCGAGTTGCCGGCGTCGCTGGTGACGCAGATCGACGGGCTGGTTGAGGCCAAGCGGCGGACCAACGAGCGCGCCAACGGTACGCGGCTGCCGGACCTCGACGCGCTCATCCGGGACGAACTCGCGCGAGCGGGTGAGGTTTCGGCGATCACTCCCGACCCGAGGTTAGGGGCAGAGGCCGAGAAACTGTTTCTGGAACTGGTGAACACATGATCACGATCGACGGATCAGCAGGCGAGGGCGGGGGACAGGTGGTGCGCAACGCGTGCGCGCTGTCGCTCGTCACCGGCGAGGCGGTACGGATCACGGACGTCCGCGCGCGCCGGTCGAAGCCGGGGCTGATGCGCCAGCACGTCACCGCGATCGAGGCGGCGTGCGCGATCGGCGGAGGTGAATGCGAAGGGCTGACGGTGGGCTCGTCCGAGGTCACCTTCCGTCCGGGCCGGGTCGTGCCCGGCGAGTACCGGTTCGCGGTGGGCACCGCCGGCTCGACGGGGCTCGTCCTCCAGACGGTGCTGATGCCGCTGCTGCTGGCGGGCGCACCTTCGCGGCTGGTGCTGGAGGGCGGAACGCACAACATGCTGGCCCCGCCGTTCGACTTCATCGACCGTGTCTTCCTGCCCATCGTCAACCGCATGGGGCCCCGCGTCGAGGCGCGACTGGTGCGCCACGGCTTCTACCCGCGCGGTGGAGGCCGGATCGAGGTGACAATCGAGCCGGCACCACTCCGGCCCGTCGAGTGCCTCGCGCGCGGCGCGGCGCTGGGGGTGAGCGCGTGCGCGCTGTTCGCCGGGCTGCCGTTCGCCATCGCCGAGCGGGAGATCGCCGTCGTCCGCCGTGACCTCGGCTGGTCGGAGCGCGAGAGCTATGTCCGCGAGCTGCCCGAGGATCAGGGGCCGGGCAACATCCTGCTGCTCGAGGCGCGCTTCAGCCAGGCGACGGAGATCGTCAGCGGCTTCGGCCGGCTGGGTGTGACGGCCGAGAGCCTGGCGCGTCAGGCTGCCTCGCGGATGCGCGGTTACCTGGCCTGCGACGCATTCGCCGGGCCGTATCTCGCCGACCAGCTGCTGCTGCCCATGGCGGTCGCGGGCGGCGGCGCGTTCACGACGGTGAAGCCGAGCGAGCACGCCCGCACCGCGGCGGCGGTGATCGAGCGCTTCACCGGCAGGCAAATCAGCTTTGTGCAGAGGCAAGGAGGCGAGCATCTGATCTCGGTCGCGTGATGGCGATCGTCCTGATCGTCCGTCCCGTGCGCGCATGACCGCGACGCGCTCGTTGAGATCGCCTTGAGCCGTCAAGCGCCCGCCGAAGCATCTCCGCGTCGGGAGCCCGCGAACCCGCGCGCATCAAACGGTGTACCAGTAGCGCGTGAGATGAAGGAACACCGGCGCGGCGAAGATCACGCTGTCCAGCCGGTCGAGGATCCCGCCGTGGCCACGGATCATGCGACCCCAGTCCTTGACCCCCCGGTCGCGCTTGATCGCCGACAGGACGAGCCCGCCGAAGAACCCCGTCACGCAGATCACGAACGCCATGCCCGCCGCGGCCGGCATGCTGAACGGCGTGATCCACCACAGGGCGGTTCCCAGCAGCGTCGCGCTGGCGATCCCGCCGACCAGCCCTTCCCACGTCTTGGACGGCGACAGCCGGGGAGAGACCGGATGGCGCCCGAACAGCTTGCCAAAAACATATTGCAGCACGTCCGATCCCTGCACCACGATGACCAAGAAGGCGATCAGCAGCAGGCCATCTGCAGCCCGCCCCGACGCCAGCGGCAGCGTCACCAGCGCGGGCACGTGCGAGGGGAAATAGATGCAGATCATCATCCCCCACTGGACGAACGACACCCGCTGCAGGAAGTCAGCCGTGTCCCCGCGCAGGGTCGCGGCGATCGCCAGGACCAGGAAGCCGTAGACGGGCAGGAAGACCGAATACAGGCCGTACCATTGCTGCCAGACCAGCAGGTACTGGACGGGCAGACCGATGAAGAACAGCAGCAGCAGCGAGGAATGATCGGCGTGCCTGGTCGGGGTCAGCGTCAGGAATTCGCGCAGCGCCCAGAACGACAGGATGGCGAACAGGATCGCCAGCCCGGTCAGCCCGAAGATGAAGGCGACGCCCATCGCCGCCACCATGAACCACCACGCGTCGATCCGCTGGTTGAGGTTGTCGATCGTCGGCGTGTTACCGTGAACCCACGCCAGCGCGCGGCCGATCGCGGTCGCGAGCAGCAGGACCACGCCGAGCCCGGCGAACAGCACGGGCGTGGAGTGGTCCAGCAGCCATTGCCGGTCCGTCAGGTTCGTCATGCGGCCCCCTCGCCGGGTTTTAATCGCAACAGCGCCTCGCGCGCCCGTTGCAGGAACGCCTCGCGCGGCTCGTCCGGCGTCGCCGAGATCGGCTGGCCGAAGATCACCGAGCACAACAGCGGCACCGGCAGCAGCTCGCCCTTGGGCATGACCCGCGAGATGTTATCGATCCATACGGGCACGAACTCGACCCCGGGCCACGCCAGCGCGAGGTGATGAATGCCGGCGCGCAGCGGCAGCAGGGGTGTGTCGCCGGTGTTGCGCGTCCCTTCGGGAAAGATGATGAGCGAGTCGCTCTGCGCCAGCGCATCCGTCATCGCCGCGATCGCGCTGCCGCCGCCCGCGCGCCGGTCGATCAGCAGCGCGCGGAAGACATGCGCGCCGATGAAGCGCCGGAGGCCGGGGACGTTCCAGTAATCGGCCGCCGCAACGGGGCGGGTCTGCCGGCGCGCGCGGGCGGACAACACCGTCCAAATCAGCACGAAATCGCCATGGCTGGTGTGGTTGGCGAAATAGACGCGCTGGTCCAGCGCGGGCTGGCAGCCACGCCAGTCGCCATAGACCCCGGTCACCAGACGCGCAAAGCCGGCGATGAGCCGCGCCGTCGCGCGCGCAGCAAGATCGCGGATCAACGCCATGCGAACCACCCCGTCCCGACCAGCAGCACCAGTTGCGCCGCGACGACCAGCGCCAGCAGGCGGACCAGCCGCATCAGCCCCGCGACCCGATCCGGCATCGGGCGGGCGACCCTGCCGGCGTCGATCATCCCGAGCTCCAGCATCGCCCGGTCGAACCCGTCCATGCCCTCGGCCTCAGCCAGGCCGCGGAACAGCACCGCGTCGATCCGCAGCCGCAGGCCGAGCCACAGCCCCGCCACGAGCAGCGCCGCTTGCAGCAGCGACAGGGCGAGGGCGATGGCCGGCGCGGCTCCTGCGCGGACGACGACGGACGCCAGCCCGACCAGCCCGATCGCGAGCGACGCCTGTTGCCAAATCACGGTGCCGGCCGCGGTCGCGTGCGCGATGCCGGCCTGCCAGCGGGTCGCGTCCGTCATCTCAGCCACGGGTCCCTGCCGCCGCGATCGCGGCCAGCTGGCTTGGGCCGATCGCCAGCCTGGGCCGAAGGGCGCGCAGGCGGGCGACGCCGTCCTCCGCGCTGTCCGCGTGGCGACCGACCATCCACGCGGCGATCGTCGCCACGCTGCGGCCATAGCCGAGCGCGCAGCACACCATGACGGGTTCGCCCGGCGCGATCGATCCGATCGCATCCGCCGCCCGCCGCAGCACCGCCGGGTCGGGCGCGACCAGATCGAGGCACGGGAAGCTTTGCCACGCCACGTCCTTCGCCCAGCGGGGCCGGGCCAGCTCGGCGGTCAGGTCGACGACGCGCCCGACCCCCTTCATGCGGTCGCGCGACGGGAAGCGGCCGAGCCAAAGGCCCGGCGCGACCTCGACCGGTTCGGGATCGCGCCATGTCCACAGCCGCGAGTTGATCCACGCGCCGAGCAGGTAGGGGGCGAGCAGGACGCGGGCGGCGGGCCCGATCCGCCCGTCGTCCGACTTGGCGAACACCGCCGGCCCGAAGGCCAGATAGGCGGCCGCGACCAGCGCCAGCGACACCGCCGGCCACAGCCACCAGAGCCAGCCGCCCCCCGGAACCGCCAGCAGCACGCACAGCGCCGATCCGCCGACGTAGCGCCGTCCCAGCCGTCGCCGGTCCGGCTGGGCGGCGAGACGCCCGTGCGCGAGCGGCGATCGCCCCCGGAATGGCAGCGCCCACACGATCAGGTAGCCGAGCAACGCCCCGGTCGGCAGGTCGACGAAATGATGCTGCCAGGTGGTCATGGTCGACACCACGACCAGGAGCGACCAGCCCAGGAACGGCGCCCACAACCAGCGCGGCAGTCGCGGCAGGTAGAAAGACGCCAGGATCACGGTCAGCGCGACGTGGAGCGAGGGCGCCTGATTGAACGGCATGTCGAACCCGGCAAGCCCGTCGAACAACCGCCCGGCGATGCCGGTGGTCGGCGGTTTCCCCCATGAGAACTTCAAGGGAAAGGCGATGAAGCAGACGACGGCGATCAGCTGGACCCACACCAGTCGGGTGACGTGGACGCGCAGCTCGGGCGCGCTCCGGCACAGGAGCACCGACGCCGCATAGAACAGGTTGGTCGTCCAGTAGGGGACGATCGTCCAGGGGAGGAACGGCACCGAACGCTCCCAGTCGTATACGATCGAGGGCACATGGGTGCGCAGCGACGCCAGCCAGTTGGACAGGCCGTAGCTGCTGTAGAACAGCACCCCCAGCCCGATCAGCGCCGCGAGCGCGCGGAGCGTCGGGGGCCTCTCGACCGGGATCGCCGCCTCGCTCAACGCGGCGTGCCGCTCTCGCGGACGGCGAGCGAGACCGTGAAGATGCCCCACCGGTCGATCCGCTGCTCGACCTTGCGGAACCCCGCGGCGGCGACCAGCTGGTCCAGCTCGCCCTGCGTCCGCCGCCGCATCACCCATGCCTGGCCGGCGCGATGCGATGTCAGCGCGCGCGCGATCATCTCCAGCTGGGGATGCCAGGGCTGGCCCGTATAGACCAGGTAGCCACCTTCCGGCACCGCCCGCGCCAGGCCGGCGAGCGACCGGCCGACCAGGTCGTTGTCGGCGAACAACTCGTAGAGGCCGGACACGATCGCCAGCGTCGGCGCCGGCCGGATGGCGGCGAGCGAGTCGGCGTCGAACGCGTCGCCATGCTCAAACCGCGCGGTCGCGGACAGGCCCTTATCGGCGATCAGGGCCCGGCCGGCGGCGACGTTGATGTCGGAGTAGTCACGCAGCAGGATCGTATCCACCGCGCTCGGCATCCCCGCCAGCGCCTCGAGGACATAGCGGCCGTGACCGGCGGCGATGTCGACGATGTGCGCCGGGCGGCCTGCGTCGCGCAAGCGGGCGAGCGCCAGCCGGATCAGCTCCTCGACGTTGAGCTTGCGCTGGCGGATACCCTTCCACCCGATCGCGTCGAGGTAGGCGCGATCCATCGCCTTGCCGATGCCCAGCTTCCCCTCGGCACGATCGCGGTAGACGTAATCGAGCGTCGATCCGGAATCGAAACCGGTGTCATGCCCCAGCGCGATGCCGCGGGAGAACAACCCGCCCAGCCGCAGATTGGCCCGGTACAGCGCCCACCAGGCTCCCTTGGGCGACACGATCGACAGCGGCGCGGACAGCCTGTCGGACTCCTCGCGGGTATGGCCCGCCCGGTCCGCCCCGGTCAGGTCCACCCCCTTGCGCGGGGTTGCGAAGCGATCGAGCAGGAAGCGCCGCATGTCCGCGATCACGGGCGCGCGGTCGGCCTCTCCCAGGATGTCGTGGAACAAGCCGGGATAGGTGTGGCATTCCTTGTCCGGGGTGCCCAGCCGGTCGTGAAACGCGCGTTGCGGCCCCGCCCTCACGACGTAATCCGATCCGGCGATCAGCATCTGGGTGGGGATCGTGATCGCGCCGGCGTCGGCGACCACGCGCTCACCCGCCTCGTAGAGCTGGAGCAGGATGTCGACCGAGATCGCGCGCGAGATCAGCGGATCGGTGTCGTAGCTCGCCTGCCGCTCCGGGTCGTGGGTGAGCAGGCGCGCCTTGACGTAGGAGTTGACGTCGAACGGTCCGCGCAGCCGCCGCATCAGCGCCAGCCCCGGGCGCGCGAAGGGAACATAGAGCTTTACCGAGAAGGCCGGCGCCGCCAGCACCAGTGCGCGGATCGGCGGGGCGTAGTCGTGCGCCCAGGTCGCGGCGATCACGGCCCCCACCGACTGCGCGACAACCGCCATGTCCTCGCGCGCAACGCCATGACGCTCGGCGACGTGGTGCGAAAAGCCGTCCAGGTCACGGACGTTGTGGGCGAACGAGGGTGAATGGCCGCGGCGTCCCGGCGATCGTCCATGGCCCCGCGCGTCCCAGGCGAAGAGGTGGTGGTCGGGCAGGTCGAGCTCGTCGACGACATGCGCCATGCGACCGCCATGCTCGTGCCCGCGATGGAGCAGCAGCACCGCCCCCCTGGGCTCGGCGCCGGTCGCGGGCCAGTGGCGATAGGCGAGGTCGACGCCGTCATGGGTGGTGAACGACAGCTCCCGGCATTCCCGTGTCATCGCGACTCTCCCTGAACGGCGGCTTCGGCCACCCCGCATCGAACCCGATTGACCGCCGTCAGGCCGAGCAGGCAGGCGAGAACGGGCATCAGCCACGCGCTCCACGGCGGCAGGGGACCGCCGATGCCGATCCATGTCGCCAGCACCCCGAACGCCAGCGCCCGGTCGCTCTTGCCGAACGGTCCGTCATAGCGACGCGACGCCCCGGCCAGTGGTCCCATCACGCCGGCATATTCGCTTAACGCTGCCAGCAGGATGACCGCGAACACCCAGGAGGGCGCGAAGGGCGCGACAAAGGCGAACGGCGCGACCAGCGCCGCATCGGCGACGACGTCGCCCAGTTCGTTGAGATAGGCGCCCAGATGCGATTTCTGGCCGAACTCGCGCGCCAGCATCCCGTCGACGGCGTTGAGGCCCATCCGGACGAGGAACCAGACCGGCAGGATCAGGAACGCCGCCTGCCGACCCGACCAGATGATGCCGGCCCCCACCAGGATCGACACCCCCGCCGCCAGCAGCGTGACCTGGTTCGCCGACACGCCCGCGCCCGCGATCCGCACGACCAGGGGTCGCAGAAGCGCCTGGAAGCGTGGCTTGAGCGCATACAGTGTCGGCATCAGGTCCCCCCGCCCGGCAGGCGTGCCGACGCTGATAGCGTAGCGCGTCCACGCCCGTCCATGCCGACCGACTGGGCGGCACGGACGCGATGGCTGCGCCCGCCTCCCGCCCGTCATCATCGGACGAACACCGCGCTCGTCACTCTGCCGTCCTGCCCGAAGTTGGACGAGCCGATGAAGCGCGACCCCAACCCCTCCTTCAATGCCTCGACGCACCAGCGCTGCCACAGGAAGCCGTGGCGCCGGCGGGTGCCAAAATCGAAGATCACGAGGTCGGGCAGTTCGCACAGCCGCTTTATATGGTGCCCTTGCGCGAGGTGGACATGAGCATCGCTCGCATCGCCGACCTCGCCGGATGCAGCATCGCCCAGATCAAGCGAGTGACCGCGCTCCATCGGGCCAGGACGAGCGGGGTGGTGACGGGAACCGACGGATCACCGCCTCCTCATGGCTCCCACGACCTCTGATCCCTCGGGAGCATCGCGTCGGGGTCATGCACCGCCATCCGATCGGCGGACGTCAGGTTGGCGGCGAACACCACGAGGTTGGTGCCGCCCACCCGATGCGTGGAGGGGAACAGCAGCCCGGCCACACCCGACCGGATCGCCTCGTCGCCCAGCTGCCATGACGAGGGAATCTCGTGCTCGATCCGCGCGATCCAGCGCCAGTCGCAGTTCCACCCCGCCCATCGCGGCGCCCACCGGTCTGGGTCGTGGCCCGCCGACAGGTCGATCACCTCGGCCAGGTCGATCTCGTACGCCGCCAGCGTCGCCGGGCGCGGCAGGCTCGATCCCTGCCGGTACTCGGCGAGCGCGGTGTCCGGCTCGGCCGACAGGTACAGCGCCTCGATGCCGGGGCGGTTGAACCGCCCGCCTCCGCTGGCGGCGCCGGCGCCGCTGAGCGGCAGGTATGCCCATTTCGGCGTGAGATAGCGATAGAAGTGGCGCGGCCCCAGCCGGATGCGCAGCACGGCTATCCGTTGGCCCCGTCCACCAGTTCGGATAGGTGCGCCATCACCGCGTCAGCCTGGCCCGCGGCGACGAGTTCGGCCGCGGTTTGCCGCCTGAGCGTCGCGATCGGCTCGTTCCGGAACCAGTAGATCGCCTGCTGGAGGTCGCCGGTCAGCTCGCCCGCGGCCATGATGACGCGCACCATGTCGCGCAGCTTGTCCTGGAGCCGCTCGGACGCGGGGTTGGCGAGCGTTGCGCGCGGGCGATGCGGCGGGCGAGGCTGAGGCCGATGCCAAATCCCGCCGGCCTGGTGGTGAAGAACGGGCGGAAGATGCGCGCGCGATCGGGGTGGGGGGGCAATGCCGGCGCCGGTGTCGGACACGCGAATCGCCAGCTCGCCGGGGCCGGGCAGGACCGTGAGCGCGACGCGGGCGGGGGAGGGGGCGGCAAGCGCGGCCTCCGCACCGTTCTGGAGCAGCGCCCACAGCGCCTGGACCAGCTAGTGCTGTTTCAGTTCGGGCTCGCGATCGCGTTCACCATCGGCACGGGCGTGCTGATCGCGCAGACCCGCCAAGCCCGTGCCGCCGACCTGCGCTTCCGCCGCGACGGGCTGCTGGTGGTCCGCTCGGTCGCCGACAGCCTGGTCGCGCCGGCGCAGAGGCAGGCGCTGGCGAATGGCCTTGCCGCGCTGCCCCAGATCACCTCAGTGACTTTCGCGAATGGCGCGATCGGCGGCAGCGGCGAGGAGAACAGCGACAGCGTCTCGCTGCCCGGCGTGCCCGGCGAGGGCCCTTCGCTCAAGCGGGTGACCGTTGGGCCGCGCTTTTCGAAACACATGGTGCGCGGCTGGTCGCGGGCCGGCTGTTCGACGACGCCCATGGCACAGACGATGCGCAGGATCTCAAGAAAGGCATCACCGTGGTGGTCAACCGGCGCGCGTTGTCCTCGCTGCGGATGCGGTCGGCACAGGAAGCGATCGGCCGGACGGGGCGGCAATCGCCCGCGCACGATCATCGGCGTCGTCGACGACCTGCGCTTCGCTTCGCCACGCGATCCGATGGCTCCTACCTATTACATGTACTACCGCGATCCCGCGCGGCTCGGCACCGCCGTTGCGACGCTGCGCTTCACCGGCGATCCGCGAACCGTGCTCGCCGCGGTCCGCGGGATTTGGCAGTGCATGGTGCCGCAGGTGCCGTTCAACGCCGACACCGCCGACCGACGCCTCGTCGAGTTCTACAAGGCGGACGACCGCGCCACCCGGCTGTTCGGGATCGGCGCGGGGCTGGCGGTGCTGATCGGCTGCGTCGGGCTGTGGGGGCTCGCCTCGTTCAACACCCAGCGCCGGGTCAAGGAGATCGGCATCCGTAAGACGCTGGGCGCGTCGTCCGCCGATATCGTCCGGCTGCTGGTCGGACAGTTCCTGCGCCCGGTGCTGCTCGCCAACCTCGTCGCCTGGCCGATCGTCTGGGCCGCGATGCGCAGCTGGCTGGCCGGGTTCGACGACCGGATCGCGCTGTCGCCGGTCTACTTCCTCGCAGCCAGCCTGCTCGCGACCACGATCGCGGTGCTGACCGTGCTCGGCCAGTCGCTCCGCGCCAGCCGCGCCGCGCCTGCCTGGGCGTTGCGCCATGACTAGCCGCCACCTCCTGCTCGCCGGCGCGCTGCTGCTGGCGGGGCGGGCGGAGGATTGTGGCGGACAGGGCCTGCTCGAGCACTTCTCCACCGCGACATTTCAGGAATGGGTGCGTCGGTCGGGTTGACCGGCTGCGCGTTGCAACAAGAGGGGTCGGCTAAGGCTCGAACTTCGACTATCGTCGTCGTACGTGGGGGCGATGCTCCTGCCAGCACGGAGCATGGCCCATGCAGGTTCACGACCTACTCACCCTCGGTGACAGTGCTCCGACCTCCGCGGATGTGATCATTGTCGGCAGCGGTCCTGCCGCCTGGACCTTGGCGTCCGAACTGACGCCCGGCAGCGCCCGGATCCTTGTTCTGGAAAGCGGCGGGGGCCGCGAAGGACCGGAAACGTCGGAACTGAACGAGACGGAGGATGTCGGAATGCCTCTGTTCAACGGCCGATGCCGTGTGTTCGGAGGAACAACCGCGTCGACCGGCTGGGGCAATCGCTGCATCGCCTTTGACCCGATCGACTATGAACAGCGCGACTGGGTTCCCGGGTCCGGATGGCCGTTCGGCCCCGAGGAGATCGCGCCCTATCTCGACAAGGCCGCCCAACACCTCGGTGCCGGTTCCCACGTGGTGGAGCCGGATTCCCCGTCCATTCGCCGCACCATGGCCAAGCCTCCCGTCGACGAGCGGTTGCTGCGGAACCTGTACTGGGTGTTTGGCCGGGACCGGGACTGGTCGTCCACGCGGTTCAGCGCCCGTTTCCGCGACAGCCGGTCGGACAACGTGCGCGTCGTCCTGCATGCCACGGTGACGCAGCTGAACGTCGATCCCATCACCCGGCGCATCGCCTCGGTCGACGTCGCCTACCCATCCGGTAAGGTCATCACGATCTCGGCCCCGACCGTGATCCTCTGCGCCGGCGGTATCGAAAATCCACGGCTGCTCCTGGACTCCACCGCGATCGCCGAGCGGGGCCTGGGGAACGATCACGATCTCGTCGGCCGTTTCCTGATGGACCATCCACGCGACCTGGACATGGCGGTCACCTTTGATCCCCGCGACACGGCAAGGTTGAACAAGCTGTTCGGCTCCTTCCGCTTCGATACCGGCGACGGGGAGCGGGTCTTCTCGGCAGGCTTCGCCCTCAGCGAACGGGTGCAACGCGACGAAGGCCTGCTCAATTGCGCGGCCTGGCCGATGGAGGACCAGTCCGCCGACGATCCGATCGAGGCGCTGGCGCGGATCGCACGGCGCGACCGATCGCAGCTGCGGTCCGACCTTCGCCGCAGCGCCTCGCGACCGGACTATTTTGCCCGCGCCCTGCACTCGCGCCTGGTGCTGCGCCAGCCGGTCCGCCGCCTGCCGGCGAAGGTCGGCCTGCTGATCGGTTCCGAACAGACCCCCGACCCGCAGAGCCGGGTCAAGCTGAGCGACCGGGTGACCCGCTTCGGATCGCGGATCGCACGGACCGACTGGCGCATCAGCCGGCAGGACCGCGCCTCGCAGGGACGTCTGGCGATACTGATCGCGCAAGAGTTTGACCGGCTCCGGTTGCCGAAACCCCGCCTTGCCCAGTGGATTCTCGACCAGGCCTATGACAACACCGTTCTGCAGGACGGCTGTCATCCCACCGGGACGACCAGGATGGCATCCTCGCCACGCCATGGTGTGGTCGATGCCAATTGCCAGGTCCATGGAGTCGGCGGGCTCTACGTCGCCGGCAGCTCTGTCTTCCCGACCGCGAGCCATGCCAATCCGACGCTGATGATCGTCGCCATGGCGTGCCGCCTGGCGGCGCACCTCCGAACGCGAATCCAGGGGACGAAATCGATGCCTGAAGCGAACGCCGCCGACGCCGCGGCCGCCCAAGCCCATGAACCGAAGATCCGGGCCGGGACACGGGTAGCCGTCACGGGCGCGACCGGGTTCATCGGCGGTCGTCTGGTCGAGCGCCTGCTGGAGCAGGGGGCCGTGGTGACATGCCTGAGCCGAAGCCCGGCCAACGGGCGCCTGCAAAGGCCGGGCGTGACGACGGAACAGGTGGACCTGTCGGACGCCGACCGCATGCGCGAGGTCCTGCGCGGCATTGAGGTCGTGTTCCACTGCGCGTATGACTGGAACGACGAGGACTGGAACATGCGGGCGCTGCGGTCGCTGATCGCCGCGTCCCGGGCGAACGGCTGCGCCCGTTTCGTCCACATCAGCAGCTTCGTCGTCTACGAGCTTCCGTCGAACGGCGAGGTCACGGAACAGACCGAAGACACGACGGCGGGGGAGGGGTATTCCTTTGTCAAGCGCCAGATGGAGCTGGAACTGCTCGGCGCGCACCAGGCGGACGGTTTTCCATGCGTCATCCTGCAACCGACGATCGTGTACGGCCCCGGATCGAACCCCTGGACCGTTGAGCCCGTCGACATGCTTCGCTACGGCACGGTGATCCTGCCCGACCAGGGCGAGGGCGTGTGCGCCGCGGTGTATGTCGACGACGTGGTGGATGCCATGCTGGTGGCGGCGACCAATCCCGCGGCGGTCGGCGAGCGCTTCCTGGTCTCCGGACCGGAACCGGTGACATGGGGGGCCTTTTACGAGACGCTGGCAAAGGCCGCCGGCGTCCGGGCCCCGACCTATATGCCGATGGCATCCATCGAACGCGAGAACACCAGGCTCGCGAAATTGCGACGCTTTGCCCTGTCGCCTGAACGGATCATCCGGCGAACGGCGCAGGTCGGCGTGGTTCGCAGGGCGCTGACGGCCGTGCTGGGCCTGTTGCCCGGCGCGCTGGGGCGCGGTCCGAAAGATGCTCTATACGGCCCCAGCAGCCGCCGCAGGGGCTTTGTGCACATGCCCGATGTCGGACGGGCGCGCTGGATGAGCGGTCAGTCGACGATCCACTCCGGCAAGGCGCGCCAACAGATGGGCTATCGACCGCGCTTCGATCTCGAACGCGGCATGGCGCATACGTCCGCCGCCCTGAAGGGCCGGGAAGCCGACGGCTGAGCAGGGTCTACCGAACCTCGATCCTCCTGCGCTTCGCCGTTATTCCACCCTTACCCCGCGGCCGGGGCCCGACAGGTTGAGGCCCGACACGCCCAGCACCAGGCTCTTCACCTGCGATCCCAGTCCCGGCGCCGGCGGTCCGGCCAGCCGCTGGAAATCGCGAAACGCCCGGTAGCGTGCGGCCACGGTCGGCCGGTCGAAGATGCCGGCGCGCGCGTCCATCAGCGCGTGCCGCTTCTCGAAGCACGCGGCCGCGGCGCGGGCGGGCTCGGCGAGGGGGCCGGGATGCGAGGCAATCTCGGCGAAGATCGGCACCATGCGGGCGTTGATAATTGCCTGCTCGCGCCAGTGCCGCTTGCGGACTTGCGTCAGCGACCCCAATCGCCCGAGCGGCCGGCCGGCCGATACGCCGACCACGTTGCCGCCATGCTGGCGATAGAGGATCAGCGGCGCCGCCACGATCGACACGCGGCCCAGCGCCGCGGCCAGCATGTAGACCCAGGTATCGTGCGACAGCGGCAGCTTCTGGTTTTCCGGCTGGGGCGGCCGGCGCGTGCGGTCGACGAGTTGCACGATCTCGCGCCGGACCACGATCGAATTGCCCCACCCTTCATGATAGGGATCGAACTCGAGCGGCTCGAAGACGCGATCATGATCGGCGCCCTGCACCCAATGCAGGCCGGTCGGGCGCAGCGTCGCGTCCACCACGGTCAGCGCGTGAAGTGCGATCAGGCTGTTGTCATCGCTTAACCGGCCGGTGCAGACCTCCAGCTTGTTGGGCAGCCACACGTCATCCTGGTCGCAAAAGGCGATGGCCTCGTGCTCGCACGCCTCGGCGATGCTCAGGAAGTTATCGGAAAAGCCCATGCGGGTGGGTTTGTCGAGGATGCGGACCGGGAAAGGCGCAGTCTCTGCAAAGGCGCGGACGATATCCAGCGTGTCGTCGGTGGAGCCGTCGTCGCCGACCACCAGTTCGGCGGGCAGCCGGGTCTGGCCGGCGATGCTTGCCAGCTGCTCGCGCAGGTGCCCACGCCCGTTATAGGTTGCGATCGCGACCGAAACCTTCATCCCTGAGCCTTCCGCTTATACTGGCAATGCACTGCATCGATCGTGCCCGAGCGTCCAACCCCAATGCCGGCCAAGATGCAACCGATGCAGTGGGTGGCATGCCACGAGTGAGCGGACCGGACGCCGAAAGCCGGGGTTCCAACGTCAGACGGACACCGCGCTCGCTACCCTGCCGTCCTGTCCGAAGATGCGGAGGTAGCGCGCGACCTCCGCCGGGTCGCCGGTCGCCTTGGCGGGATTGTCGGACAGCTTCACCGCGGGGCGGCCGTTCGCGCTCGTGACCTTGGCGACCAGCGAGATCGGCGCCAGCGCAGCTCCGCCCGCCGGGTCGCAGCCGCGGAAGTCGTTGGTGAGGTTGGTGCCCCAGCCGAAGCTGGTCCGCACCCGGCCGTGGAAATGGCGATAGGTGCGCTCGATCGCGTCGACGTCCATTCCGTCGGAAAAGATCAGCAGCTTCTCCCGCGGATCGACGCCCTGCGCCTGCCACCAGGCCAGGATCTGCTCGCCGCCCTCGATCGGGGGCATCGAGTCGGGGCGGAAGCCGGTCCAGTCGGCGAGCCATGCGGGCGCACCCGCCAGGAACGCGGCCGTCCCGAACGCGTCGGGCAGCGCGATCAGCAGGTTGCCGTCATACTGCGCCCGCCATTCGTCGAGCACGCGATAGGGGGCCGCGGCCACCCCGGCATCGTCCTCGGCGAGGGCGGCGAGCACCATCGGCAGCTCGTGCGCATTGGTGCCGATCGCCTCCAGGTCGGCGTCCATCGCCAGCAATATGTTGGACGAGCCGATGAAGCGCGGGCCCAGCCCTTCCTTCAGCGCCTCGACGCACCAGCGCTGCCACAGGAAGCCGTGGCGCCGGCGGGTGCCGAAGTCGGAGACGACGAGGTCGGGCAGCTCGCGCAGCCGCTCCACCTTCTCCCACAGCTTCGCCTTGGCGCGGGCGTAGAGGATGTCGAGCTCGAACGGCCCGCGCCCCTTCAGCGCCGCCCGCGCGCGCAGCTCGTTGACGATCGCCAGCGCCGGGATCTCCCACATGGTGGTGTGGGTCCAGAGGCCGGGGAAGCGGAGCTCGAACTGCCCGTCGACGGTGCTGAGCTCGTACTCGGGCAGGCGGAACTCGGCGAGCCAGGCGAGGAAGTCGGGCGCGAACATCCGCTGCTTGCCATAGAAGCTGTTGCCCGCCAGCCAGATCAGCTCCTTCTTGGCGAAGCGCACGCTACGCGCATGGTCGAGCTGCTCGCGCAAGGCGGCCTCGTCGATATCGTCCGCCAGCCGCACCGTTCTGGTCCGGTTGATGAGCGAGAAGGTCGCGTGGACTTGCCGATGCCGCCGCCAGATCAGCTGGAGCATCAGCAACTTGTAGAAGTCGGTGTCGAGCAGGCTGCGGACGATCGGGTCGAGCCGCCAGCCATGATCGTAGGTGCGGGTGGCGATGTCGGTGACGGGCATGGGAACTCCTCAGCCGGTGACGAGGTGGAGGGGGCGGGCGGCGGGCTCGATGCTGACCCGACGCCCCCAGTCGAAGGGAATGAAGTCCTGCTCGATCCCGTCGGCGAAGATCACCCCGCCGTCGTTCATCCGCGAGGTGACGGATAGCGGGTCCGCGAATAGCCTGCCGCTGCGCATCGCGGTGCCGGTCGCGATGCTGGGGAAGGGCTCGCGCACGAACCAGCCGAGCGCGCGCTCCTCCGGCGCCAGCGCCAGCCGGGTGCCGGTCGCCTCCGCGATCGAGCGTGCCCAGCCGGTCGCGCCCGTGCCCGATGCGACGATCAGGCCCGATGACGACTGGTCCTCGCGCGCGTCGCCGGCGGCGAGGGTGTAGCGCGCCGACTGGTGGCTGCGATGGCCGACGAACACCTCGTTGAGCGCGAGCAGCGCCTCGCCGCTGTCGAGCCGCGCCTCGACCATCGTCCGCCGCTCGGCGGGCGCGGCACCGGCTGCGCTGGCGCGCAGCAGCTCGGGCAGACGGGCGAGCGGCACCCGCACCAGCACCCCGTCGTACAGGTCGGGCGCAGGGTTCACCCCCAGCACCGGCTGGCCGCTGAGGTACTTGGCGACGTTGGCGACCAGCCCGTCCTGCCCCACCGGCACCACCACGTCCTCCGGCCCGAACAGGAAGCGGTCGAGGTCGGCACGCGCGACCAGCGCCTGCCGCCAGTCGTCGGGCACCGCCGCGCGCGCGGCCTGAAGCGTCGCGGCGAGCTGCCGGTCGCGCGCCTCCAGCACCTCGATCGCCTGCCCGCGCGATTCGAGAAAGAAGCGCGCCTGCTCGCGCGTCGCATGGCGGGCGATGAGCTGGCGATAGTCGCTTTCGCGGGTGACGAACACCGCGCGGGGGGTGACCGTCGGCATCACCGCACCGCCGGCAACTCGCGGCGGACCTCGCCCAGCAGCGTCGCGAGCAGGTCGGGCGTCACGTTGACGTGCTCGATCGTGTCGAGCTTGCCCGCCAGGTCGCGCGCGGCGAGCCCCATCAGCACGCCCGGCGGCAGGTCGCGATAGATCGCGATGCGTTCGCGCTCGGCCTCGGCGCGGGCGGCCTCGACCGTGCGGATGCGGGCCGCTTCGCCGCCCGCCTCGATCCCCTGCGACTCCGCCACGCCGGCAGCGCGCGCGCGGGCGTTGTCGGCTTCCTCGGCGATCAGCAGCTTCTCGCGCCGGGCCAGCTCGGTGCGGTTGGCGAGCTCGTTCTCGGCGATCGCGCGCTCCTTTTCCACCGCCAGCGCGCGGCGCTCGAAGGTCGCCTCGTCGGCCTTTTGCTGGAGCGCCTCGAAGGTCGGGGTCTGGAGCGCGCGTTCCAGCTCGCTGGTAGGGGCAAGGTTGGTCAGCCGGATCGCGGCGATGCCGAGTCCCAGGTCGGCGAGCGCCGGGTCGGTCGCCAGCGCCGCCTCCAGCGCGGTCCTGAGCGGCTCGGGCCCCGCGTCGAGCAGCGCCCGCACCGGCGCCTGCGCGAGGTACTGGAGCGCCGCCTGGTTGACGAGCCCGGCGAGGCGCGTCTCGATCCGCTGGATCGGCTCGGCGGTCCACGCGCCGGTGAACAGCCCGATGCTGAAGTCGACGCGGGCGGCGAGCAGCTCGGGGTCCGAAACCCGCCAGGTCAGCGTGCCCTGCACCGCGACCGACTGGAAGTCGCGGCTGCGCCCCTTGACGAAGATCGCCATCTCGCGGTCGTCCATCGGCAGCTCGGCGATGCTCGCGGTCTCCGGCCGGAACCAGAAGACGAGGCCGCGTCCCGACTGGCGCACCCGGCCCTTGCGATAGCGGATGACGTGGTTGCTCGCGTCCGCGCGCAGCTGCGCCGCGAAGCCGAAGTTCTTGATGTGCGCCATCAGTTGTCTCCCGTGTAGCGATAAAGTTCGGCCGGCCGGAACGACGCGCCGGTTTCGCGCTCGCCGGTCGCGGCGATCCGGCCGCTGTCGATCAGGCGGCGGCGAAAGGCGGGCTTGTTGAGCGGGCGTCCTAGGATCGCCTCGTGGACGTCCTGCAACGCGCGCAGCGTGAAGCGCTCGGGCAGCAGCGCGAACGCGACCGGCGACCAGTCGAGCTTGCCCCGCAACCGCCGGATCGCGAGGTCGAGCATCGCGGCATGGTCGAAGGCGAGGGGGACCGGCTCGCCATCGACCAGCGCGGTCGCGACCCCGCCCTCGGACACCGCCACCCGAGCCAGCGCCAGCCCGGGCGCGACCGCGAACCGCTCCGCCGGCAGCAGCGCGAAATGGGCGACGCTGACGATCCGCATCCTGGGATCGCGCTCGACCGCGCCGAAGGTATAGAGCTGTTCGAGATAGGCATCGCCCATCCGCGCCTTGTCGCCCAGCACGCGGCGTGCCGCTTCGTCCAGGCTCTCGCCGATCCCGACGAACCCGCCCGGTAGCGCCCAGGCACCGGCCTGCGGATGCTCGCGCCGGCGATGGAGCAACACCGCCGGAGCGCCGTCGACGACGCTGGTCAGGATCAGGTCGACCGCGACCGAGGGCCGCTCGAACACGGCGGGGTCGTAGCTGTCCAGGAACGCGGCCTCGTCCACCGATCACATCCTTATATGCGGTATGCGCTTTACTTATGTGCGGTCTGCACCTATGTCAACCGGGCAAGGAGACAAGTGATGCGCTTCGCAATGGTGGTGGACATGCAGCGGGACTTCGTGGCGGCGGACGGCGCGCTGCCGGTGCCGGGGGCGGACGCGATCGTCGCAGCCGTCGACGCCTGGCTCGCCGGGCTGCGGGCGGGGGAGGTGGCGGGCGTGCTGTTCACCGCCGACACCCATGTGCCCGCCGTCTACGCGCTGTCGGAGGAAGCGAAGCAGTTCCCGCCGCATTGCGAGGTCGAGACGCCGGGTTGGGCGCTGGTGGTCGACCCGGGCGCGGTCGATCCGGCGATCCCCTGCTATCGGCTGGAGAAGGGCGTGTTCGACATGTGGGCCGAACCCGGCCTGACGATGGAGCGGATCGGCACGGAGGACGCGACCGATCGCGACGGCTTCTTCGCCGCCCTGCGTGCGTCGGGCGTCGAGGAGGTCGAGGTGGTGGGTGTCGCGGCCGACTATTGCGTCCGCTGGGCGGTCGAAGGATTGCTCGCCTGCGGCTTCCGCGTCACCATTCCCACCCCCCTGACCCGCGGCATCGCCCGCCCGATCGACGCGGTCGCGGCCGAGGAATGGACCGGACGCGCGATCACCATTGCGGAGGCAGCCTGATGCCCGACCCCGTACGCCTGTCGAAACGCCTGTCGCTGTGGCTGCGCCACCAGCCCGAAGCGGCAGGGCTGACCCTCGATCCACAAGGCTGGACCGAGGTCGACGCGGTGCTCGCCGGGCTGGAGCGGGCAGGGATGCCGATCGACTGGCCGACCCTGCTCCGCCTGGTGGACGACAGCGACAAGCAGCGCTTCGAACTGTCGGCCGACGCGTCGCGCATCCGCGCGCGGCAGGGCCATTCGGTCGCGGTCGACCTCGACTGGCCGCAGGCCGCGCCCCCGACGCTTCTCTACCACGGCACGGTCGAGCCGGCGATGCCCGCGATCCTTGGCGAGGGGCTGAAGCCGATGCGCCGCCACCACGTCCACCTGTCCCCCGATATCGCGACCGCGACCCGCGTCGGCGCCCGGCGTGGCGCACCGGTGATCCTGGCGATCCGCGCCGCGGCACTGGCCGAGGCGGGGCAGGTCTTCCTCCTCACCGGCAACGGCGTCTGGCTGACCGATCATGTCCCGCCGGCCTATCTCGCGCGAACAGGCTGATGATGACGCTGCAACTTACATAACCGGACTTATCGCATCCGCAGATCGGACGCTCACTGTAAGCGCTAAGTACAAATGGCACCAGCCCGCTAGATAGAAATGGCACTCTGCGGTGCTCTCAGCGGGTCGCCGGTGTCATAGCCGTTCTCGGCAACGAGGACGCGCATTGTATGACGGTGCTGGCGATGAGTTCTGCTGAGATCACCCGGTTCGACACGCTGATGCGGCTCGACCGTGGCGAGATCCGGGTCGCGGACGCGATGGAGCTGCTCGGCCTTGCGAGGCGGCAGGTGTACCGGTTGCTGGGCCGCCTGCGACAGGACGGCGCTAGCGGCCTGGTGTCGCGCAAGCGAGGACGCCCGAGCAACCGACGCTACAGCGACGCCTTCCGCGCCGAGGTGGTCACGCTGGTGCGCGAGCACTACGCCGACTTCGGACCGACGCTGGCGCGCGAGTACCTCGCCGAGCGCCACGGCATCGGCCTGTCGTGCGAGACCCTGCGGCGCATCATGCTGGAGGCCGGGCTGTGGCAGGACCGTGCAGCAAAGCGCCCTCGCCCGTACCAGCCGCGCTACCGGCGCGACTGCCGCGGCGAGCTCGTCCAGGTTGACGGCTCCAAGCACTGGTGGTTCGAGGGCCGCGGTCCACAATGCACGCTGCTGGTGTTCATCGACGACGCTACGAGCGAATTGATGCACCTCGAGATGGTCGAGAGCGAGAGCACCTTCTCGTACATGCGCGCGACGAGGACCTATCTCGAGCGGCACGGCAAGCCGGTGGCCTTCTACACCGACAAGCACAGCGCCTTTCGCAACAACACGGCCTCGGCGAAGGGTGACGGCATGACCCACCTCGGGCGTGCGCTGGACCGGCTCAACATCGAGCTGATCTGCGCAAACTCGCCGCAGGCGAAGGGACGCGTCGAGCGGGTCAACGCGACGCTGCAGGACCGTCTGGTCAAGGCGATGCGGCTACAGCGCATCTCCACCATCGACCAAGCCAACGCCTTCCTCCCCTCCTACATGGCGCAGCACAATCGACGGTTCGCCAAGGCGCCGTTCGACCCGCGCGACCTTCACCGGCCGCTTGCCATCCATGAAGACCTGGAAGCGGAGCTGGTCTGGCGCGAGCAGCGCACCGTCACCGGTGCCCTCACCTTGCACTACAACAAGGCCATGTTCATCCTCGAGCCCTCCCCTGCGTCGCAGGCGCTCGCGCGGAAGAAGGTCGACGTGTGCGAGTACCCGGATGGCCGGCTCGAGATCCAGCACGAGGGCACGGTCCTGCCCTATCGCATGTTCGACAAGATGCGCCGGGTGAACCAGGCCGCCGTGGTCGACAACAAGCATCTCGACGCGGCGCTGGCGCTCGCCCGCGTGATACAGCAAGCTCAGCCACACCATGCCAAGCGCAACAACAACGAGCCGGCGCGCACCGCGCAGCCCGTCGGACCGTTCAAGGCGCCCTCCCCGGCTTCATCCGCCCAGAAGCTCGACCGTCGTACGCTCGGCAACGGCAGGCTCAAGCGTGGGCCGCGTCTCTCCAACGAGGACCTGGTTGCGCGGGGCCTTAGTGAGTACGCTCGCTAGCGTCCGGAACCGCCCAAATTTAGACGCTCAGGCAGGCAACCTGTTTTCCCGAAATCCGCCATTGGTTCAGCCCGACCATTCCCGTTTCCCCATCCTCGAATGCCAATTTCGGGAAAGAGCAATTGGGAACATATTTCGGGAAAGCCGATGCCTCTGACGCCTCTCGGCATGGTGAGAAAGGCTACTTTCCCGCTACGGGTTCCTTTACGGGAACGCCGATCAGGCTCTGGTTAGCTCAGTTTTGCGCGTGATAGTCCAATGCTCCAGTCGTTTGTAGACGATCACCTTGTCGCCGATCAGATCTCCATGCCGGCGACAGAAGAG
>Ga0325400_1000027_pt1 | contig 78531 bp, 66 predicted proteins | sample PopdelMetagenome_2_FD_205662 | JGI IMG/M metagenome (GOLD analysis project Ga0325400, IMG submission 205662) | Populus deltoides microbial communities from Bellville, Georgia, United States - Xylem-PdKOR-R1 | ecosystem: Host-associated > Plants > Phyllosphere > Stem > Wood/Secondary xylem... | reverse complement strand
ACCGCTGGCGCCAGCCGCTGGTGATGAACGCCGCGATCAACGAGACGGGGGCGTCGAGCTTCCTGGGCACCAGCGTGTCGGGCGGCGGCATGGCGGCGGTGAAGGCCGCGCTGGACACCATCTTCGCACATCCCAACGTCCCCCCCTTCGTGGGGCGTCAGCTGATCCAGCGGCTGGTCACCTCCAACCCCTCGCCCGCCTATGTGGGGCGCGTGTCGGCGGCCTTCGCCGACAACGGGCAAGGCGTGCGCGGCGACATGAAGGCGGTGGTCCGGGCGATCCTGCTCGATCCGGAAGCGCGCGGCGACGCGTCGCTTACCGCGACCAACGCCGGCCGGCTGCGCTCGCCCGTCACGCGGCTGACCGCCTGGGCCAGGATGGCGCGCGTCAACTCGGCCAGCAACGCGTGGATGATCGGCGACACGTCGAACCAGGCCACGGGGCTCGGCCAGTCCACGGGGCGCAGCCCCACCGTGTTCAACTATTTCCGCCCCGGCTATTCGCCGCCCGCCACCGCCATCTCGGCGGCCGGGCTGGTGTCGCCCGAGTTTCAGCTGACCAACGAGCAGAGCGTGGTGGGCTACGTCAACTACATGCAGCGCGCGGTGCCGACGGGCATCGGCGACTGCCGCACCGACTATTCCGACCTGCTGCCCAAGGCGGGCGACTCGGCCGCGCTGGTGGAGGAGGTAAACGTGGTGCTGGCCGCGGGCCAGCTCCAGCCCGCCACCGTGACCGCGATCCGCGCGGCGGTGGACAGCATCTCCGCCACGGCGGACAACGGCCCGGCCAACCGGGTCTACATCGCGGTGCTGCTGACGCTGGCGTCGCCCGACTTCCTGGTGGTGAGGTGAGCATGTTGCAGGACCAGTCGCGGCGCGCGTTCCTGCGCCGCTCGGCCGCACTCGGCATGGCGGGCGTGGCCGCGCCCTTCGTCGGCAGCCTGTCCGCCATCGGCGAGGCGGCGGCGGCGACCGCCACCGACTACAAGGCGCTGGTCTGCGTCTTCCTCTACGGTGGCAACGACTATGCCAACACGCTGACGCCGTACGACGAGGCGAGCTACGCCCAGTACCGCGCGGCGCGCGCCAACATCGCGCACGCGCGCGACGCGCTGGCGGCCACCGCGCTGGCGCCGACCGACGGCATGGGCGGGCGGCAGTTTGCGCTGAACCCCGCCATGGGCTCGCTGAAGACGCTGTTCGACCAGGGGCGTGCGGCGGCCGTGCTGAACGTCGGCACGCTGGTGCAGCCCACCACGCGCGCCCAGTACCTCCAGAACGCGGTGCGCCTGCCGCCCAAGCTGTTCAGCCACAACGATCAGCAGAGCTATTTCATGGCGTCCAACCCGGAAGGGGCGACGTCGGGCTGGGGCGGGCGGATCGGCGACCTGCTGCAAGGGGGCAACGGTGCCGCCTCGCTGACGTGCATCAACGCCAGCGGCAACGCGGTCTACCTGACGGGGCGCTCGGCCATCCAGTACGCGGTGGGGACGGGCGGGCCGATCGCGCTCCTTAACAACGCGTCCTCGCTCTACGGCTCGACCGCGGCGGCGGCGACGCTGAAGTCGCTGATGACGGGGCCGGCGCCCTCGCTGCTCGCCAACGAGCACGCGCGCGTCAGCCGCCGCGCGCTCGACACCTATGCCCAGTTGAGCGGCGCGCTGGCGGGCGCGCCCGCCTCGCGCTTCGGGCTGTTCCCCGCGGCCAACGGGCTGGCCGACCAGCTGCGCATGGTGGCGCGCATGATCTCCGTCTCGGGCGAGCTGGGGGTGAAGCGCCAGGTGTTCTTCGTATCGCTGGGCGGCTTCGACCTGCACGACAATCTGGTGGCACAGCACGGGCCGCTGATGGGGCGCGTGGCGGACGCCTTGAAGGCGTTCCACGACACCACCGCGGCGCTCGGCGTGGCGGACCGGGTGACGAGCTTCACCGCGTCGGACTTCGGGCGCACCTTGCAGTCGAACGACGACGGGTCGGACCACGGCTGGGGCGGGCACCATTTCGTGGTGGGCGGCGCGGTGAAGGGCGGGCGCCTTTACGGCACGCCGCCCGCCATCGGCTCCAACACGCCCGACGACGTGGGGCAGGGGCGGCTGGTGCCCACCGTCTCGGTCGATCAGTACGCGGCCACGCTGGCGAGCTGGTTCGGCGTGGGCGCGGGCGACATGCGCACTGTGCTGCCCAACATCGGCAACTGGAACGAGTCTAGCTGGAATCTCGGTTTCCTGTGAGGGCTGCCCTGATCGCGGCGGCGCTGCTGGCGAACTGTTCGGAAGCGCCCAGCCGGACGGCCCAGGCCCCGGCCGCGCCCCGGCGCGCGGAGGCGGCGCATCCCCGCCCCACCGGCGTGCCCGCCCCCGCCCCGGCGGCGACGCGCGATGAGTCGGCGGTGCTGAACAAGCGCGACCGCGTGGTGGCGGGCGGCAGGCGCGTGTGCGCGGTGGACTTCACCTATGCCGGGCGCGAGGCGGAGGATCTGTTCCGCGACGAGCCGTGCGCCGAGGTGACGGCGCGCATGGTGACGCGCCGCGAGCTGGAGGCGCTGAACCGGTGGCGCCGGCTGGACCCCGACCAGCAGGCGATGGTGGCCGCCATGCCCGGCGGGCGCGTGCTGATGGTGGAGGGCGCGGTCGGCGCGTCGGTCTATCCGGTGGACGAAACCGGCACGAGCATCGAGGTGGCCGTCGCGGATTGAACCCGCGCCGACGTTGCCGGGCGGGCCGCGCGGGTATACCCTGTCTTCGAAATGGGAGAGAATGCCGTGGCCACCGCCCTGTCGCCGGCACCGTCGCCGGTCGTTTCCGACATTTCCGACGCCGAGCGTCGCGTCCGCGTGGACTTGGCCGCCGCTTATCGGCTGGTGGCGCTGTACGGGTGGGACGACCTGATCTTCACGCACCTGTCGGCACGCGTGCCGGGACCGGAGCACCATTTCCTCATCAACCCCTGGGACATGATGTTCGAGGAGATCACGGCGTCCAGCCTGGTGCTGATCGACGAAGGAGGGCAGCCGGTGCGGCCGACGGCGCACCCGGTGAACCCGGCGGGCTTCACCATTCACTCCGCGATCCACATGGCGCGCGACGACGCGGGCGCGGTGATGCACCTCCACACGCCCCACGGCCAGGCGGTGAGCGCCATGGCGTCCGGCCTGCTCCCCCACACCCAGACGGCGATGATCGCCGCGCACGACGTGGCGTACCACGATTACGAGGGCATCGCGACCGACCTGGACGAGCGCGAGCGGCTGGTGGCGGACCTGGGCGTGAAGAACGCGATGATCCTGCGCAACCACGGCACGCTGGCGGTGGGGAGCAGCGTCGCGGCCTGCTTCCTCCGGCTCTATTTCCTGGAACGCGCGTGCGAGGCGCAGGTGCTGATGTTGTCGGCCGGCGGGCGCGACGCGCTCAACCCGCCGCCCGACGGCGTGGAGGAGAAGGTGGCGGTCCAGTCCGCGCCCGGCGGCATGGGGGTGGTGGCCGAGCGGCTGGCCTGGCCCGCGCTGCTGAGGAAGCTGGACCGGGTGAGCCCGGGGTACGCGGACTGACCCCGTCCCGTTCGGCGCGGGGGCGAAGGCCTCGATGAGGACGGGGACGGATGGGCCTCGACCGCGCTCGGCACGCCCTCAGCCTACCACGGTCCGCAGCATCGCGCGCAGCGCGGAGGGCGCGCAGGGCTTGGCGCAGACGGACGCGCCGGGGTAGCGCGCTTCCAGCTCGCGCGCGTCGGCGTGGCCGGAATGGAAGATGATGGGTACGCCGGCCGCCGCCAGCCGGTCGGCGGCGGGGAACACGTCGCCGTCCTCCAGCCGCACGTCCAGCACCGCGCAGGCCAGCGCGCCGGGCACGAGCCGCGCGACCGCCGCGTCCGCCTCGGCCAGCGAGGTATAGGGGCCGTCCACCGACAGACCCTCGGCCTCGATGGTCATCTGGACGTCGAGCGCCACGAACAACTCGTCCTCCACCAGCATCACCACGTCGGCGACGGGGGCGGCGGTGCGAAACCCGTCAGTCACGCGACAGAGCCGAGCCGGGAAGCGCCAGGGTCAGCGCGAAGCGGCCGGGCACCGCCTCCGTCCCCACGGTGGCGCGCAGCTGGCGCGCCGACGTGGCCGAGAGCAGCGTGCCGAAGCCGCGCCCGGCCGCCACGAACGTGTCGGCCGGCTTGGCCTCCACCCAGCGCAGCACCAGCTCGCTCCCCTCCAGGCCCCAGGCGATCTCCAGCCGCCCGGCCTCGCCGGCGCCCAGCGCGCCGTACTTGACCGAGTTGGTCGCCCATTCGTGCAGCAGCAGCGCCAGCGGCGACAGGCAGGCACGGTCGAGCAGAACGGGCGGCCCGTCCAGCGCGATGGGCGCCTGGGCGCGATAGGGGGCGAGCGTCGCCGCGATCAGCGCCGGCAGGTCCACCGCCTGTTCCTCGCGCCCCGTGGGCGACGCCAGCGAGTGGGCGCGGCCGAGCGCCGCGATCCGCTCGCGCACGTCCTCGGCGAAGACGCGCACGTCGGTGTGGCTGCGCGCGCCCGCCGTCACCATGCCGCCGATGACGGCGAACAGGTTCTTCACCCGGTGGTTCATCTCGCGCAGCATCAGGTCGCGCGTCTCGGCCACCGCATACTCGCCCGTCACGTCGATGGAAACGCCTACCAGCCGCGGTGGGCGGCTGTCGGCGATCAGCCGGCCGAACGCCTTCAGCCGGCGGCCCTCGCCCCCGTCGCGTGCGCCGTCGCGGATCCGGAACGACGCGTCGAAGTCCGCGCCGCCCGCCGCGGCGCGCGCCAGCCCTTCCTCCACGGCCGCGCGGTCGTCCGGGTCGACGCGCGCGATCAGCGCGCCGCGGCGGCGCGCCTCGTCAGCGTCCAGGCCGAACAAGGTGCGGCCTACCCCGTCCAGCGACGCCTCGCCCGTCTCGGGGCAGTATTCCCACACGCCGATGCCGCCCGCGCGGATCGCCAGGTCCAGCCGCTCGCGCTCGGCCGCCAGCTGGCGTTCCAGCGCCAGCGCGTCGGTGATGTCGGTGAACACCAGCGTCGCGCCGTCGGTCGCGCCCGTCATGGTGCGGTAGGGCCGTACGCGCAGTGAATAGACGTTGCCCGCATGCGTGCGCATCCGCCGCCGCACGGGCGCGCCGCCCGCCGCGACCGCGCGCGCGTCGTCCAGGTGGTCGGCCCCGTCCAGCCGGCTGGACACGTCGGCCAGCGGGCGGCCCTTGTCCGCGATCTTGAGGGGAAAGACCGCGGTGGCGGCGTCGGTGAAGCTGCGCACCCGCAGGTCCGCGTCCACCACCACCACCGCGAGGTCGGTCGACTCGAAGAAGTTGCGCAGGTCCGAATTGGCGACGGTGAGCTGCTCCACCTTGCCCTTCAGCTCGTCGTTGACGGTGGAAAGCTCCTCGTTGGTCGACTGGAGCTCCTCGTTCATCGACATCATTTCTTCGTTGGAGCTCTTCAGCTCCTCGTTCGCGGTCTCCAGCTCCTCCACGGCCGAGCGCAGCCGGTGGCGGGTCAGGCGAAGCTCGTCCTCCAGCGCCTCCAGCCGGTCCTCGCCGGGCTCCAGGTCGGTCAAGTCGTGGTCGGCCTCCGCGCGGAAGGGGCCGGTGTCGCGGAACACGAACAGGAAGGCGCCGTCGGTCAACGGGTCGCACACCACCTCGACCGGCTGGACGCCGTGGTCGGTTTCCACCTCCACGTCGCGCGCGACCAGGCGGCGGCGCCCGCCCGATTGCGCCTGGCGGAGCAGCGGACCCAGCACGGCGCGCAGGCCCGGCCGGGCCAGCGACACCGCGCTCGACCCGCCCGTGCGCGTCACCGGGAATTCGAAATAGCGGCCCAGCTTGCCGTAGGCGGCCAGGATCGCGCCGTCCTGATCCAGCACCAGGCTGGCGGGCGCGTAGCGGTCGGCCACGCGGCGCACGGCCGCGTCCTCCAGCGCGGGCACCGGACCCTGCGCGCGTTCCGGCCCGTCGCGGCGCGGGGCGCCCGCGCGCGGACCGGCGGGCAGGTCGATGGGGTAGGAGGGCGCGCCCGGCGACCGCTCGAACAGGCGGGCCGGCCCGTCGAGCAGCGGAAAGAGCTGCTCGTAGCGACCGACGCTCTCCGACGATCCCAGGAACAGGTAGCCGCCCGGCCGCACCGAATAATGGAGCAGCGGCATGATCGACTGCTGGAGCCGGTCGGCGAAATAGATCAGCAGGTTGCGGCACGACAGCAGGTCGATGCGCGAGAAGGGCGGGTCCTTCACCAGCGAGTGGCTGGAGAAGCGGATCATGTCGCGGATGGAGGCGGCCACCGTGAACCGGTCCGGGTGGGGCACGGTGTAGCGCTCGCGCATGTCGGCCGGGATGTCGGCGAGCGCGGAGGCCGGATAGGTGCCCTCGCGTGCGACGGCCAGCATCTGCTCGTCGATGTCGGTGGCGAAGATCTGGACGGCGGGCCGCCGATCCATCGCGCGCGCGGCGTCCGCGAACAGCATGGCGATGGTATAGGCTTCCTCGCCGCTGGAGCAGCCGGGCACCCAGACGCGCAGGTCCTCGTCGCCCGCGTGGTTCCGCAGCAGCGGCTCGACGGCGCGGGTGCGCAGCACGTCGAAGGCGTCGGCGTCGCGGAAGAAGCGCGTGACGTTGATGAGCAGGTCGCGGAACAGCGCCTCGCATTCGTGCCCGTCGCCGCGCACGCGGTCGAGGTACGCGCGGCCCGTGGCGACGCCCAGCACGTGCATCCGCCGTTCCACGCGGCGCACCAGCGTGGAGCGCTTGTAGCCCGAGAAGTCGTGGCCGACCGCGGTGCGCAGCACGCGGCACAGGTCGTCCAGGTGGTCGGCCACCACGCCCGCCTCGCGCGCCGACGCCGGGTCGCCGGTGCGGCGGCGGAAGAAGTCGGTGAGACAGCCCAGGATCTCGCCCGGCGGCCGCACGAAGTCGACCAGCCCGGTGCCCACCGCCGACAGCGGCATCCCGTCGTAGCGCGCGGTCTCGGGCTGCTGCACCACGCACAGGCCGCCGTGCTCCTTGACCGCGCGAAGCCCCGTGGTGCCGTCCGCGCCCGTGCCCGACAGGATGACGCAGGCGGCGTTGGCCTGCTGGTCGGACGCCAGCGAGGCGAAGAAGTCGTCGATGGGGCGCCGAAGCCCGCGCGGCTGGGCGAAGTCGGTCAGCTCCAGCACGCCACCGCGCAGCGCCAGCCCGCGGCCGGGCGGGATGATGTAGACGTGGTCGGGGGCCAGCCGCTCGCCCCCCTCGCTCTGGAGAACGGTGAGCGCGGTCTGGCGGTCGAGAAGCTGCGCCAGCATCGATTCGTGGTTGGGGTCGAGGTGCTGGACGATCACGAAGGCGAAGCCGGTGGGCGCGCGCGCGGGCGCCAGCATGTCGCGCAGCGCCTCCAACCCGCCCGCTGACGCGCCGATGCCCACCACGGGCACGGCCGGGGGCGCGGATCCGCCCGGCGCGGCGGCGGGTGCCGCCGCCGGCGCTCCCAATCCGTCGAGCGTCAAGGTCGGGTCACGCGAAGGGTGCCCCGTCCAGGTCGGCGAGCGTCAGCTTGGCCTGGGCGACCGTGGCGGCCGTGTTGGCGATGGTCATGAGCGATCCCTCCAGCACCACGTCGCTCTCCGCCAGGATGGGCGTGAGGCCGGCGAGTGCGGCACCCAGGTCGCGGTCGTACTGCGCGAGCAGGTCGGGCTGGGAGCGGCTGACGTCGAACTGGGAGGCGAAGATATAGCGCACCTGCCCGTCGATTCCGCGCAGCTTGGACATGTAGAGCAGGTTCACGAAGGGCGAGCCGTCGCGGCGGAAGTTAACGATCAGCGTACGCACGCTGGCCTGCGCGTCGTCGGCCAGGAAATCGCGGATGCGCTGGCGCGGCTCTTCGTTCGCCGCCTCGCCCTGGAGCATCCGGCAGTTATGGCCCACCACGGCTGAATTGGGATAGCCGGTCAGCGCGCTGAACTTGCCGTTCACCAGGCGTAGCGGATTGTCGCCGTCCGCGTCCGCCAGCGCCAGCGCGACGTGCGACTGGTCGAAATAGTCCCGGATCTGGGCAGGGATGTTAGGATTCACGCAGTTCGCCTCATGGGATGGGGCCGGGGAGGGTGGCAAGCCCCGTTCATAACGATTGTTGATCGATGTGGCTTCCCCCCGCCCCGGCCGCGAACGAAAGCGCTGCATGGCAGGCGTTGCACGGGGGTGGGGGTTCGGCCTACTCCTCCGCCGTCGGCCGCTGGCCGCCCATTCCAAGGAGCTTTCCCATGGCCAGCGCGCCCGCATCGTTTCCCCCCTTCTACAAGGGTCTGGAAATCCTCTCCAGCGAGCGGCACGCCGACTGGCGCGTGCGCCAGCGCGACCGCGCGCCCTTCCTGGCGGGCCAGCACATGGTCCCCGTGACGGTGGCCGAGTTCCCGGTGGTGCAGCGCTTCATGCCCATCGTGTTCTCGTCGGGCCAGGGTGGCATCCCGGTCGGACTGATGGGCCTGAACGAGGGGTGCAACGTGTTCGTGGACGACGAGGGCGCGCTTCGCGACAACAACTTCTACGTGCCCAGCTACGTGCGGCGCTACCCGTACATGCTGGTCCGCCTGAACGCCGAGACGGACCAGCTGTCGCTGTGCTTCGATCCCACGTCGGACGCGATAGGCCCGTTCGAGGAGGGCGAGCCCTTGTTCGAGAACGGCCAGCCTTCGGCTGCGGCCCGCGCGATCCTGGAGTTCAACGAGGCGTTCGAGCAGTCGAGCCAGCAGACCCAGGCCTTCGTGCGCGAACTGGAGGAGATGGACCTGCTGACCGACGGCGAGGTCACGATCCAGCCCGACAACGGCGGCCAGCCCCAGGTCTACAACGGCTTTCGCATGATCAACGAGGACAAGCTGAAGGAGCTGCGCGGCGACCAGCACCGCAAGATGGTGCGCTCGGGGATGCTGCCGCTGGTCTACGCGCACCTGTTCTCGCTGGCGCTGATGCGCGAAATCTTCGGGCGGCAGGTGCAGCTGGGCCTGACGCAGGCGCCGGCCCCCGCGTCCGCGCCGGCCCCCGCCGTCGCCGGGGCCTGACGGGCGTGGCGGCGGGCGCGTTGCCGGGCAGGGGTGGGGAGGCGGGCGGCGGCCGCTACTCGCGCGTGGCCATGTGGTTCCACTGGTCCATCGCGGCCGCCGTGATCGCCAACCTCGCCGTCGGCCTGCTCCACGACGGCGTACCGGCGTTCCGTTCGCTGATGGGCGCGCACAAGGCGCTGGGCATCACCGTGCTGGCGCTGACCGCCGGGCGGATCGCGTGGCGGCTGGGGCACCGGCCGCCGCCGCTGCCGGCGTCCGTGCCCGGTTGGCAGAAGGGGCTGTCGCACGCCGTCCACTGGGGTCTCTACCTGCTGATGATCCTGATGCCGCTGACGGGCTGGGCCATGGTGTCGGGGGCGGAACGGCGGCCGCTCACCTGGTTCGGGCTGTTCGACCTGCCCTACCTGTCCGTGTCGGGCGACACGGCGGGCCGGGCGCACGGCGGCCACGCGGTGCTGGGCTGGGTGATGCTGGCGCTGGTGCTGCTGCACATGGGCGCCGCCTGCTTCCACCTTCTCCAGCGCGACGGGGTGGTGGCGCGCATGGCGCCGGCGCTGGAGGGACGGCGGGGATAGGCCGCCTCGCGGATCGGTTCGTCCCCCGTCGGCCACCGCTCGTCCCCGTCGCAGAAAAAATTTGCGTGTTGCACGGATGCAAGGGTTGAACGAATCTCGCGGCTATCCATTTAGGAGGGGTACGGCGCTGTGTCCCCCCTTTCGCGGTGCCGTACGACACGCTTTCAGCGTGTCTCCTCCCTGAACCTTGGCCACCTCGTCCGCTCCGGCGCACGGGGTGGTTCTTTATGCACCCCGGCTCATTCCGCCGCTTCGGCCAGGGGAGGGGGAAGGGCGGACGACCGGGCGCCGCGGCGCAGCTCGTCCGCCAGCGCGTCGATCACGCCGCGCACCAGCGCCGCCGTCGCCGCCAGATCCGGACCCGGGCGGTCCAGCCCCGCGTCCAGGTACAGCGACCGGTCCAGCTCCAGCTGCAGCGCGTGGACGCCGTTCGCGGGATCGCCGTGGCGTTCCAGCACGTGCCCGCCCGCGTAGGGGACGTTGAGCGCCACCGGATGCCCGCCCGCGCCCGCCGCGGCCTCCGCGCGCGCGGTGAAGCGCGCGCCCGCCGCCCGCCCGAACCGATCGCCGATCACCAGCCGCGCCGGCGCGCCGCCGCCCGCGTTCCGCAGCGGCGGCATGGAGTGGAGGTCCAGCAGCACCGCCGCGCCGAAGCGCGCGCGCGCCGCCGCCAGCAACTCGGCCAGCGCCGCGTGATACGGGCGATGCGCGTCCTCCAGCCGCGCCCCGACCTCCGCGTCCGTCAGCCGACGCCGCCACAGCTCGCCCGCCGCGCCCGCCCGGCGCGGCACCAGGCCCAGCCCGCTGGCCAGCCGCGCCGCCCGCGCGCCGTCGCTCCCCCCCGCGCTGGCCCGCGTGCCCGCGCGCGCGCCCTCGTCCACCGCTGGGTCGCGCTCGTCCTCGCCGCGGTTCAGGTCGATCCAGGCGCGGGGCAGGCGCTGGACCAGCGCGGTGCAGCCCCCCGGCGTGGCACCCCCGCCCAGCGCGGCGCGCGCCACGGCGTCGGCGTGGCGGTCCTCCAGCGCCACCAGCCGCGCGGGCGGCAGGCGCAGGAGCGGCAGCATGGCGGCCGGATATTCGCGTCCCGCGTGCGGCACGGACAGGATCACCGGGTGCGTCGGCGCGTTGGGGCCCCACCGGTCGAAGCTGGCATCCGTCACCCGCCCGTCGCTAGGCCAGCCCGCCGCCCTCGGCAATGTGCGCGGGCGGTCGGATGGAGCGGGGGATCTCGCGCGGGGGCGGCGGGGTTTGTTAACCAAGGCCGGCTAGGACCGGGCGTCGAACAAGGGTTTCCTCCATGCTGCGCATCCTGTTGGCCGAAGACGATCAGGTGATGCGCGAGTATCTGGCGCGCGCGCTGGAACGCTCGGGCTATTCGGTGGCGGCGGTGGACTGCGGCACGGCCGCGTTGCCGCTGCTGGCGGCCGAGCGGTTCGACCTGTTGCTCACCGACATCGTGATGCCGGGCATGGACGGCATCGAGCTGGCGCAGCGCGCCGCCGAGACGGCGCCCGAGATGCGCGTCATGTTCATCACCGGCTTCGCCGCCGTGATGCTGCGCACGGGCCGCGAGATGCCCAACGCCCGCGTGCTCTCCAAGCCCTTTCACCTGAAGGACCTGGTGGCGGAGGTGGACGCCATGTTCCGCCTGGACCGTGCCGGGCTGAACTGATCCGGGGGGACGGCGGGGGACGCTGCCCCTTGCAAGCGGGGCCGCCGGGCGCTAGGCGCCTATCCCACGGGCGTGTAGCTCAGTGGTAGAGCACTGTGTTGACATCGCAGGGGTCGCAAGTTCAATCCTTGCCACGCCCACCACGTAAGTCGTTGCTACCCGGTCATCTTACGCCTCCTGCGTTCGAGGCCGGGTAGCGCGACTTCCGCGAGAGTTCGGCGAAACGCGTTGGGCGTTCTCGATTCGATCGCCCCAATGATGTCCCGAACCGCCACGGTCGCGTCGCGGACCTCGTGACCCATGACGCCTTTCATGTTCCCATGGCATCGGGGGCCGAGTGCGGAGCAGGCAAGGCTTCCGCGTCGCCGGCCGGCGGCTCGCCGTCGTGGAGGCGGACATTCACGGCCCGCCCCTCGCGGGCCGGGTGCGGCGCAGGCCCGCGACCGCCCGACCTGGACCCCGGACGCAGGCCCGGCCACTGTTTCGCCGGCCCCGAACCCGTCGGTCGGCCGGATGATCGCAGCCGCCGGCCGGACCGCGCCGCTCGTCGAGCATTCACGCGGGGACGGCGCTCCCCCTCTCCCCCCGCGCGGCACCGGCCCCGCGGGATCGGGGCGATACCGTCGGTCTCGACGCGGCGTGCAGGACGCGCGCCCGTCGGCGGCGCGATGGCCGGCTCCGCGGCCCCCCTGCCCGGGCGGTCGGATCGGGGAAGCGCCGGGGCGGTCCCGGATCGACGTCGCCGGATCGGGCGTCTAGCGTCCCGCCCGCTCCGCCCTGGTCGCCAGGTCGAAGGACGTGTGGGGCGGCTGGTTGTAGGCGGTGTTCTGCCACGCCGCGCCGGCGCGGTAGACGGGGTCGTGCATCAGCGTCGGCAGGCGGATCGCGGTGGGGTGCGGCGTGGCGTAGATCCGCAGCTCACGGCTGTCCTCGGTCCGCACCACCAGCTCCTCGCGCCAGTCGCCCAGGAGGTCCGCCGACAGCGCCGGGTTGCGCTTGGTGCCGTTGTTCGATGCGGTGCCGGCCGGGTCCAGCAGCACCGTCTCGGCGCCCGCCTTCCAGTCCCACTTGGTGATCCGCGTCCCGTCCAACAGTTCGCGTGAGAAGTCCCCGTCCCACCAGATCGCGAAGTTCGCCGCGCGCGGGTGCCCGCCGGGTATGACGTCGCCCTTCGCGTCGTACAGGTCGGGCGCGCTCGAATGCCACGCCTCCGCGCCGGGAAAGCGCGGGTCGATGTCGGCGGCGAGCCCGCGCCCCGTGTCCCTGTCGGCGGGCTTGGTCCACAACACCTCGCCGGTAGCCGCGTCCAGCATGGCGGCGCCGATCCCGCCGTTGGCGCGCACGCTCTCGTGCACGCCGAACTTCTCAAGCCCGGGGCGCGTGGGGTCCAGGTCGCCCACGTGCATCGCGTCGCCGTGGCCCAGCTTCACGCCGCTCACGTTGGCCGACCAGAGCGGGCGGCCGTCGTCGTCGACGGCGAGCGAGCCGTAGACGATCTCGTCGCGCCCGTCGCCGTCCACGTCGGCGACCGAGAGCTGGTGGTTGCCCTGCCCGTCATATCGTTCGCGCCCCGCCGCCGCCGAGTCGAACAGCCAGCGCTTGCGTAACCTGCCCCCGCGCCAGTCCCACGCCGCCACCGTCGAGCGGGCGTAGTAGCCGCGCCCGAAGACGCCGCTGGGCAGCCGCCCGTCCAACCACGCCACGCCCGCCAGGTAGCGGTCGGACCGGTTGCCGTATCCGTCGCCCCAGGTCGCGGCCAGGGTGTCGGGCGTGGGTGTCGGCGACGCGTCGCGCGGCGGGTCATAGGGCGCGGTGGCCAGCACGCGGCCCGTGCGCCCGTCGAACACTGACAGGTATTCCGGCCCGCTCAGGATGCGGCCCTTCACCTCGGCCACGCGCCGCCCATCGGGAAGCTGGGTGGCGCCGGTGCGGTCGGCCTGGGCCCGCTGGCCGCCCTTCTCGCGCCAGTCGGCGCGCGCGTCGCCGATCACGCGCCCCGCGCCGTCCACCGTGCCGTCGGCCGTCTTGACCATCAGCTCGGCCCGCCCGTCGCCGTCGAAGTCGGCCGCCATGAACTGCGTGTAGTGTGCGCCCGAGCGGATGTTGGGGCCGAGATCGATCCGCCACAGCCGCCGCCCGTCGAGCGTGTACGCGTCGAGCAGCGTCTCGCCCGCGTAGCCGCCGAACGCGTTGTCCTTGGCGATGTCGGGATACCATTTGACGATCAGTTCGTACCGCCCGTCGCCGTCCAGGTCGGCGGCCGACGCGTCGTTGGCGGAGTAGGCGTAGGCCTGGCCGTCGGGCGTGGTGCGCCCGGCCGGCTTGTCCAGCGGGATCGCCAGGTAGCCGCCGGCCCACACGCCCGCCGCCGCCGCGGCGCGCTCGCGGCCGGAGCCCGTCGCCGTCAGGGAATAGCGCGAGGCGGGCGTGCCCCCCTTGTCCAGGAAGCTGGTGGCGGCGCGCGCGTCCGTCGTCGCCACCACGCGCCCGTCGCGGCTCAGGCGGAAGCGGGTGGACGCGGGGTCGGTGGCCAGCAGCCGCCACGACACGTGGACGCCCCCGCCCGCCGCAGGCACCGCTGCCAGCCCCCGGTCCAGCCGCTCCATCGGGCGGGCGGGGCCGGGGGCGGGTGCTACGGATTGGACGGCCGCCGCGGCCGCGAGCATCGTGCCTATCATCATCCTCGTCCCGCATTGTGATTTATGGCTCGACAATACGAAAAGATCGATTGGTAATCCAGCGGTCCTGACATATGTCCTCGCGACAGGAGTGTGCGCCCGTTCGACGCCGGCCGGACGGCGCGGCTCGGCGGGCATCGCGGGCAGGGGGAGGCATGGTCTTCAATCGTTCGACGCCGCCCGTGCCCCTCCGGCCTCCGCCTGTCGCGCGCCACGGGACGGACGCCGTGACCGATCCCGTCGCAGCCGGTGACCCTCCGCGAGGACACGGGTCCCCCCCGGTACGATCCCGCGCCGTGGCGCGCCCCATCGCCCGTCGAGGAAGCGCGGCGCGCCGGGGCGGGGCGGCGATGCGATGCGCCGCGTCGGCAGTTCTGCTGCTCCCAGCCGCCGCGGCCCCGCCGCCCCCGCCCGGCTGGCGCGTGGAGGCGGCCGACCCCGCCGCCCGCGTCGTATGGCGAGCCACGAAACGGGGCGGCGAGGTGGAGATCGACACGCGCGCCGGCCTGACCCTGTGGCGCGACGGCGCGCTGACGGGCCCGGTCGCGATATCGTTCGAGGCGATGGCCGTGTCGGCGGGCGGACCCAACGACCGGGTGAGCGACCTCAACGCCTTCTGGATGGCCACCGACCCGGCCGCCCCGGACGGTTCGCCGCTCGGCCGCCGTGACGGCGGCTTCGAGGCGTACGACACGCTGCGGACCTATTACGTCGGCATCGGCGGCAATGGCAACGCCACCACCCGGATGCGCCGCTACGTCGGCCGCGCAGGCGAGCGGCCGCTGCGGCCGGAGCACGACCGCGCCGACGCGGCCGCGATGCTGGTGCCCAACCGCTGGACGCGCGTGCGCCTGATCGCGGACGGGCGGCGGATCGCGGTGGAGCGCGACGGCCGCCCGCTCTTCGCGATGGACGATCCCGCCCCCTACGCGCGCGGCTGGTTCGGCCTGCGCACGACCTGGAGCCACCTGCGCGTGCGGAACATCCGCGTGACGCCGCTTTCCCGGAGATAGCCGATGCACCCCACCCGACGCGACGCCATCCGCACCGGCCTGTTGGGGGGCGCCGCCGCCGCCGTGCCGGGCGCCGCCGCCGCGCGTCCGGCGCCAGCGCCCGCGCCGCTGGGCTGGGTGGAGGGGGCGACGCCCGCGCTCCAGCTGGGGCAGGCGGTGGGCGTCGCCTGGCCGCGCGGTGCGGTGCGCCGGACGGAACGCTTCGCGGCCCGCGACGACACCGGGGTCGCCGTGCCCGCGCAGAGCTGGGTGGCGGCCACCTGGCCCGACGGGTCGGTCAAGTGGACGGGCCACGCGCTGCCCGCCGGCCGCGGGTGGCGAGGGCTGATCGTCGCGCCCGGCCGCCCCGCCGAACCGGCCGAGCCCGTGCGCGTGGAGGAGCGCGCCGACGCGGTGGTGATCCGCGTCGGTCCCCTGCGCTGGGACGTGCCGCGCTCGGGCCCGCTGCTCCTGGCCGGCGCCACCGCCGGCGGGCGAGCGGTGGCCGGGCCGGTGCGCATGGTGGGCAGCCTGGCCGCGTCGTCTGCACCCGGCGCCGCCCCGACGCCGCTCGCGGCGGAGGTGGAGCGCGTCGTCGTGGAGCAGTCCGGCCCCGTGCGCGCCGTGATCCGGCTGGAGGGGCGGCACCGGGCCGGCGAAGGTGAGGGCGCGACGCGCCTGATGCCCTTCACCGTCCGCCTCTACGCGTACGCCGGGTCGCGGGCGCTGCGCCTCGTCCACTCGGTGGTGTTCGACGGGGACCCCGCGACCCAGGCGGTGGCCTCGCTCGGCGTCGAGGCGGCGGTGCCGATGGGGAGCGCCGTGCCCCACGACCGCCACGTCCGCTTCCCGACCGGCGCCGCCCCGGTGGTGGAGGCCGCGCGGCCGCTCACCGGCCTGCGCCGCGACCCCGGCCGCGCCTTTCGCGAGGCGCAGGTCGCTGGGCGCGCGACGCCGCCGGTGGCCCAGATGGCGAAGGCGGTGCGCGACACGCTGGAGCGCATCCCCGTCTGGGACGCGTACCGGCTGGAACAGGCGTCCGCGCACGGCTTCACGCTCGGGAAGCGGACCGGGAACGACCATGCCTGGGTCCCCGTGACGCAAGGGCAGCGCGCGCCGGGCCTGGCCTATGCCGGCAGCCCCGCGGGCGGCGTCGCGCTGGCGCAGCGCTGGTTCTGGCAGCGCCACCCGTCCGCGCTCCACGTCGACGGGCTGTCCGCGAGCACGGCGCGGGTCACCGCATGGCTCTGGTCGCCCGCGGCCCCGCCCATGGACCTGCGCAGCTATCGCGGGGTCGACGGCATGGAGGGCTACGACGCGCAGAACGAGGGGCTGGCCGTCACCTACGAGGATTACGAGCCCGGCTGGGACGACGCACGCGGCATCGCGCGCACCAGCGAGCTGACGCTCTGGGCGCTCGACGCCACGCCGCCCACGGCCGAGCTGGAGGCGATGGCCGCCGCCGCGGCCCTCCCGCCCCAGCTCGCGGCGGCACCGTCGCACCTGCACGCGGCCGGCGTGTTCGGCGACTGGGGTTTGCCCGACCGCTCGACGCCCAACCGCGCGAGCGTCGAGGACCAGATGGTTCGCCTGGTCGACTTCTACGCCGACGAGGTGGACCGGCGAAGCTGGTACGGCTTCTGGGACCACGGCGACGTGATGCACAGCTACGACGCCGACCGGCACCAGTGGAAGTACGACATCGGCGGCTTCGCCTGGGCCAACTCCGAACTCTCGCCCGACCTGTGGCTGTGGTATCAGGCGATGCGCAGCGGAGGCGGCCGCGCCTGGCGCCTGGCGGAGGCGATGACGCGTCACACGGGCGAGGTGGACAGCTATCACGCCGGCCGCTTCCGGGGCCTGGGCACCCGCCACGGCATCCAGCACTGGTCCGACAGCTCCAAGCAGCCGCGCGTCGCCAACGCGCTCTATCGCCGCCACTTCTTCTACCTCACCACCGACGAGCGCACGGGCGACCTGCTGCGCGAGTTCCTCGATTCCGAGGAGGCGCTGACCCGCGTCGAGATCGGGCGCAAGGTGCCGTCGCGCGACCGTACCCGTGCGGCACCGCCGGGCACCATCGACATGGGCTTCGGCCCCAGCTGGACCGCGCTGGCGGGCGCGTGGCTGACCGAGTGGGAGCGCACGGGCGACCGGAAATGGCGCGACCGGATCGTGGCCGGCATGGACTCCATCGGGCGCATGGCGCGCGGCTGGCTGACGGGCAGCGCCTTCTTCGACCGGGCCAGCGGCCGTTTCCTGGACCCCGGCCCCGTTATCCGCCTGTCACACCTGTCCGCCGTGTTCGGCGCGGCCGAGGTCAATTCGGAGCTGATCGCGCTCGTCGACGTGCCGCGCTACGCCGCCGCCTGGGCGGAATATTGCCGCTGGTACAACGCGCCCGTGGAGGAGTTCACGGCGAAGTTCGGCACGCGCGGCGGCGGCCGCAACCTGCGCGAGGGGCACAGCCGGCTGACCGCCTGGGCCGCCGCGCGCGAGAACGACGCGGCCCTGGCGCGCCGCGCCGCGGCCGAGTTCCTGGAGGGCGGGGCGGGTCTCGGCACTTGGACCACCGATCCCAGGCGAACGGTGAACGGTGTGACGGAATGGCCCGGCGTGTCCACCAACGGCGCCTCGCAATGGGGGCTGGCCGCGATCCAGTGCCTGGCGCTGGTGCCCGAAGCGCTGGACGCCGTGGTCATCCCGCCCTGGACCGAGCGCAACAAGGCGCAGGAGGTGTCGTGAGGCGCCGAATCGCCCGGCTCACGGCGTCCAGTCGAACGAGCAGCCCGCCGTCGCCGTCACCGCCCGCCGATTCGTCCGGAGCAGGTCCGCGTCGATCCCGTCGAGCAGCGCGAAGCGGTAGCGGCCGGCTTCCAGGAACAGCACCTCCGGCTCAGTGCGGCCGGGACGCAGGCCGGTGAGCAGATCGGTGTTCGCGGCGAAGCGATCCCGCGTCCGCGCCTCCGCCCAGGAGATGACGGTGGAGGGGATCGTGAGGTCGCCCGCCTCCGTCCCGTCGTCATAGGGGGAATAGACCTCCAGCAGCCCCCGCTCGGGCGTCACCACCGCCAGCACGCGCCGGCGCGCGGCGGGGTCGGCGGGGAGGGTCAGCGTCAGCGCGCGGGACGCGGCGTCGGTGTTGGCGAGCCGGCCGGGCTCGCACGCCATGCCGCCGAACCCGCCCGTCGCGGCGAAGGGCGTTTTCTTCGCGCCCGCCACCGCGCGCGCCATGTCGGCGGTATAGGCGGCGGCGAGGTCAGGGGCCGGAGCAGCGGCGGGCACCGGCCGGGGCGTCGGCGCATCGGCGGCCGGCGTCGCGGGCGGCCGCCGGGGCGGGTCGACGGGCGGCGCGGCGGCCGGACCGCAGCCGGCCAGGAGCGCCGCCAGCGCGAATCCCCCGCTCCATCCCGCTCGGAACAAGGCCCTATCGCTGCCCGGGCAGGCGCGCGACGCAGCGGCCGCCGGGCCTGGGCGTGACGATCACCGTGCCCGGCACCGCGAAAGTGCCGCAGGTGGCCAGCTCTCCGCCCGGCTCGCTCAAGCCCAGTTGCAGGTCGCCCTTGTAGCGTTGCACCACCGCCTCGAACGGGCCGGCCGCGCCCGTCATCGACACGTAGGTCGCGGTGCGGTCCGCGCGCCAGCGGCTGCGCCCGTCGCCACGGCGCGCGCCCAGCGAGCATTCGTGCGCGCTCGCGCCCACCGGCCGCGTGAAGTCCATCGCCAGCGCGTTCACCGTTCGCCCGCGCTCGTCGATCCGCAGCATCGCCTGCCCGCCGCCGCCCAGCGCCAGCGAGCAGCGCTGCACCGCCGCCTCGGCCCCGGCGGAGGTGGCGAGCGCGATCAGCGCGGCGGCGGCGGCGAGGTGGCGGGTCATAGCCCCGTCAACCTCTCGCCCGCCGCCCCGTTCCCGTCACGCCCAGGAGCACCCGTCATGCTCGGAAGCGCCCGTCATGCTCAGAAGCGGACGTGCAGGTGGTTGTCGTGGCCGGCGTACGCGCGCACCAGCCCCTCGCGGACCAGCTGCGGATCGTTGAACAGGACGGTGGCGTCCGGGTAGCGGGCGCGGATCGTCTCCACCAGCGCGCGCGTGGTCGCCTGATCGTAACCCGCCCCGTCCCAGCGCACGGGGGCGTTCCGCCCGTCCGTGCGGAACGGGCGGATATCGGCCTCCGTGCCTCGCTGGTGCGCGCTGTGCGGCGCGAAGCGGCCGCCGCCCGCGCGGCTCATGTCGCCGACCGACATGGGCGTGTTGCCCGTGGCGGCCCAGTCGCGACCCACCTGCTGCAGCCGCTCCACGAAGCCCGCCGTGCCCACCTGGTCCGCACCGCCCGCCTCGCGGTTGTAGGTGACGTAGCCCTCGCCCGTGGCGGGCAGCACGGTGCCTATCTCGCCGCCGCCCGCGCGCGGGGCCGGGCTGGGCGTCGGCACCTGGCCGTAGGCGGGGGCGGCGTCGGTGCCCAGCCGGCTTATCACCCCGTCCATCGCCTGCATCCGGCGCGCCTGGTCGGCGCGGATCACCTGCTGCACCTCCGCCTCGCTGGGCTGGCGGCCCAGATTGTCGCGCGCGATGTTGGCGAAGCCGCCGCCCGCCGGCGTGCCGCTGGGGAGGCGGAAGCGCTCGCCCGTGGTGCGGTCGACGAAGGAGTTGACGCGCAGGTCGGTGACGCTCTCCCGCGTGACGCCCGCGTCGCGCAGAGTCCCGATCTGGTCAAGGAAGCGCGCGGCCGCGGTCGGCGACTGGTTGTAGAGGTCGAGATAGCCCGTCACCAGCGTGGTGTTGTTCGGGTCCAGCCCCGCCGCCCGCGCCGCCGTCTCGAAGGCGGGGATCTGGTTGCTCAGCCGGGTCAGCTGGCGCGCGTCCGCCTGGTCGGCCGTCAGGTTGCCGGCGTTCTGGAGCGAGAAGGAGCCCCGGTTGGCCACGCCGTTGCCCGGATCGGTGTGACCGGCATACGCACCGCGGAAGCCGCCGTCGGGCGTCCGGGTTCCCTCCGCCTGGCCGATCACGACGGCGCCCAGCGCCCGGCTGCCCAGGTTGGGATCGAACATGGTCCGCGCGTCCGGCACCCCGGCGGGACGCTCGGCGGCGGGCTGGGTAGCGGGAGGCTGGACGGCGGGCGGCTGCGTGGCGGGCGCGTCGGCCGGCAGAGGGGTCGGCACGGGCGCCGCCGCCGGCTGCTCCGCGGGCGCCGGCGCGGCGCGCGGGGCGGGGGAGGGCGTCGGGACGGATGCCGACCGGTCGGACCGGTCCGCCCCGCCGGGGACGATCAGCCGGTCGCCGGGGTGGATCAGGTCGGGGCGGCCGAGGGCGTTCGCCTCCACGATGGCGCGGGTGGCGACGCCGTGCCGGTGCGCGATGCCGCTCACCGTCTCGCCCGCGCGCACGACGTGGGTGGCGTCGCCCCGGCCCGGGATCGCCACGCGGTCGCCGGGGAAGATGAAGTCGTTGCGCGCCAGTTCAGGGTTCGCCGCCTCCAGCTCCTTCAGCGATACGCCGTGCTGGCGCGCGATGCCCCACAATGTGTCGCCGCGGCGCACCACGTGATCGTTGTCCGGCGCCTGCGCCTGCTGGCCCTGGCCGGTCGCGTTTCCCACCCGTCCGATGTCGGTCATGGCGTCCTCGATCCCTCGCTCGAATGCAGGGGCCAGAGTCTCACGATCCGCCGGAAACGTCTCTAGTCGTATCGCTTAGGCGACGGGGTTCCGCCCCCACAGCCGGTCGTAGCGCCAGCCCGACAGGTCCTCCACCACCGCCGCGCGGTGCGCGTCGGCGGGCGTCCGCTCGCCGCGGCGGAACCGCTCGATCTCGTCCAGCAGGATCGCGTGGCTGGCGGGCGTCAGGCGGAAGCGCGTGCTCACCAGCACCCCGAACAGCAGCGTCGCCAGCGTGCCCGCCCCCATCACGCCCACGATGGCGTAGATCGCCGTCGGGCTCTGCGTCGCGGATTTCGAGACGAAGCCCGAGGCCTGCATCACCTGGCCCACCAGGATCACGGCCGCCGCCTGGCTCATCTTGCGCACGAAGGTCATGACGCCTGCGAACGCGCCCTCGCGCCGTCGCCCCGTCACGATCTCGTCCACGTCGGCCATGTAGTTGTACGTGGCCCAGGGAATGTAGTTCAGCGCGCCGCGACCCAGCCCCGCGAACACCACCGGCACCCAGAACAGTGCGGAGGTGGCGCCGTAGCCCGCCCCGTACATCGCCAGGAACACGACCACGCCCACCGCGAAGCTGGCCGCCGCGAAGCGGTAGGCGGCGGCCGGCGACAGGCGCAGCGCGAAGTTGATCGCCAGGATCACGGCCACGAGCTGCACCGCATAGGTCACGCCCACCAGCTTCGACACCACGGCGGTCGAGCCGGCGAGTGCGAAGACCACGAAGTAGGTGAAGGCCGCGTTGTAGATGTCCTGGCTGATATAGCCGCCCAGGTACATGCCCAGGTGCAGCCGGAACGCGCGGATGCGCAGCGTGGAGAAGAGGTTGCGGTACAGCGCGCGGAACGAGGCGCTTAAGCTCGGCCGCTCGCCCGCCACCTCGTCGTCCAGTCCGGGCGGCCGCTGCCGCTCCCAGCTGAACAGGTAGAGCATGGCCGCCGAGCCCATGAACAGCACGGAGAAGATCGCGCCCATCCACAGATAGGTGTCGGGCGAGTCCGGCCCCAGATACGCGATCAGCCAGCCCGGCAGGAACGCCGCGCCCACCGCCGACACCTGCCCGCACAGGATGCGCGCGCCCGCGAACTTCGCCTTGGTGCGGTAGTCGGTGGCCATCTCGGCCGCCAAGGTCTCGTAGGGGATGATCTCCATCGCGTAGACCATCTCGAACAGCACGTAGGTGACGAGATAATACCAGAAGCTCTGCCCCGAGACCCACATCAGCGCGAAGGAGGGCAGCAGCGGGATCGCGGCCAGGATGAAGAAGCGCCGCCGCCCGAACCGCCGCGCCAGCCGCGTGCGTCCCAGATTATCCGACAGGTGGCCGATCAGCGGGCTGGTGAACGCGTCCAGCACGCGCGCCACGCCGAAGATGATCGTCGCCTGCGCCGCCGACAGCCCGCAGAAGCTGGTGTAGAAGATCAGGATCCAGGTCGAGATGACGGCCATGGAGCCGGCACCCAGCACGTCGTTCGAGCCGTAGGCGAGCAAATTGTACCAGCGCACCGGTCGGGCGGGGGCGACCGGAAGGCGGGGGGCGGCGGCGATCGGGTCGGTGGCCATCGGGAATGTCCGTCGCGGGGGTGGGGGACGGGCGGGGGACCGCCCCGCCCGCCCGCGGATCAGATGTAGGTCCTCAGGAACTCGCCCAGCGCCACGATGGCCAGGCTCTGGCCGTAGGGCATGGAGGTGAGCGGGATCTCCTTGTAGAACTCCATGGTTTGGCCCATCGCGGTGCCGAAGCTGACCTGTTTCAGCTCGCCCGCCTCGTCGATGTTGGCCAGCACCGCGTCCACGGCCTTCAATCCGACGGCCTCGTAGCGGCGCGGCAGATAGCCCTTCCTGACCGCCTTCAGGATGCCGTAGGCGAAGCCAGCGGTCGCCGACGCCTCCAGGTAGCTCGACGGGTCGACGATCAGCGTGTGCCACAGCCCGCTCTCGTGCTGGTGCTGCTCCAGCGTCCTGACCTGCGCCTCCAGCGTGTCGAGCAGGAAGGTGCGGAACGCGTCGCCGGGGGGCAGATCGAGCATCTCGACGATCTCGGGGATCGCCACCGTGACCCAGCAATTGCCGCGCGCCCACAGCGCGCCCGCGTTGTTGTGCCGCCCGTTAAAGTCCCAGCCGTGATACCACAGTCCCGTCTTGGTATCGAACAAGTATTTGATGTGGATCAAGAACTGACGCTTCGCCTCCTCCACGTAATGCGGGCGGTCCAGCAGCAGGCCGATCTTCGCCAGCGGCAGCACGCTCATCATCAGCGTGTCGTCCCACAACTCGCCGGGGTTCTCGTCATTGAAGACGATGTGCTGGAACCCGCCTTCCTCCGTCTTGGGCAGGCCGTCGGGCGCCATCAGCCACTCGGCCCAGGTGTCGAGATAGGGGAGGTAGGTCTGGTCGCCCGTCTGCTCGTACAGGTACGCCAGCGTCAGGAAGGGCGACATGGTGTTGATGTTCTTGGTCGGCGTGCCCGCCGCGAAGCGGTCGGCGAACCACTTGACCATCACGTCCCAGGCCGCGTCGTCGCCCGTCTGCTCCCACAGGCGATAAAGGCCGAACAGGCCGATGCCGTGCGTCCACTCCCAGTCGTTCCACCCCTTGGTGTCGATGACGCGGCCGTCGTCCAGGCGCAGCAGGAACTCGCCCGTCTCGTCCTTGATGTTGACGAGGTTGTCGATCAGCCTGGCGATGGCGTCCGTCACCGCTTGCCGCGGGACGTTGTGGTTGAGGGCGGCCAAGAAACTACTCCTTACGGGCGACAGGTAGGACGGCGGGTGCCGGAACGGATTCCACGGGCACGCCGCCGCGGACGTGGTGGAGGGAGACGAGACGCACCTGCTCCAGCGCGGCGCCGGGCGCGCCGTCGCCGGTGACGGCCAGCGCCACGGTGTTGCGGCCGCGATGGTTCAATATGCCCTCCGGCACCGGAAAGGTGCGCTGGGGGCCGACATTGGCCGCGAACTGGCCCATGTTCCAGCCGTTGACGAACAACAGCACGCGGTAGCGGCCGGGGCCGGGCGAGCGCGGCACGGCCGGGTCGCCGAACTGGAACGCGACCGTGGCGTCGTCGCCCCTGCTCACGTCCAGCGCGAAGGAGGTGCGATACCAGGTCGTGCCCGCCGGTTGTCCGGTCGCGGGCACGGCGGCGGGCTTCCAGGCGCGGTCGTCGAAGCCGGGCAGGTGCCAGCCCATGCGCTCGCCATACTGGCCGCCGTTGTTGGGCACGCCGCGCACGGGATCGGCCAGCGTCTCGCCGCCCGCCCGCCCCTGGATGCGCCACGACACCGGCACCGCGAAGCTGGTGCCGCCCGGCCGCTGGAGCGACGCGGACACCAGCCCGCGCGCCTCCTTATGATAGTCGTCGCTGTCCAGGTCCCAGTTGTGTCCGTTGTTGCGGACCATCACGGACAGCACGTGTTCGCCGGGAGCGGAAGCCTCGGGCGGCAGCGCGAACTCGGCCACGCCCGTGCCCATCGGCCGTGGCAGGCCGGCGGGCAGCTCGTGCTGGCCGACGAACCGGCCGTCCAGCCACAGTTGCAGCATCCCGGCGCCGCCCGCGCCGTAGTGGAGCTGGATCGTCCTGGCCTCGGCCGACCCGGCGAAGCGGCCGCGATACCAGACGTCGCCCTCGTGGAAGCCATAGGCGTCCATGGACAAATTGGGCTGGCCCGTGGGCGGCCGCACGGTGGAGCGCGCGGGCGCGCCGCCGGCCACCGCCCAGCCGCGGTCGTCGAAGCCCGGCGCCGCCTCAGGCGTCCCCTCCATCGCGCGCCAGCCGGTCAACTGAGGCAGCGTCAGCGGGCGGGGGCCGAAGAGCGCGTCGCGCGCGCGCAGGCTGGCAGACGGTGTGGCGACGAGCCGTGTTCCACGATTGTTCCACGTGGAACATTTGGCGTCCGACCAGATCTCCAGCGGCTCGCCGCCCGCGCTGTCGCCCGTCAGCGCCAGGCATCCGTTCCTGCGGTCCGCGCGGCGCACCAGCGCCGGCCCGCGCACCAGCGCGTCGCTCATGCGGAAGAAGGTCTGGCCCGCGCTCACGTCGCCGATCAGCAGAACGAGCGGCGCCGCACCCCCCTCGATCCGCACGCGGGCCAGCCCGCGGTGCGTGTAGGTCAGCTTCAAGTCGCGCCGCGTCGCGTCCCAGCTATGCGTCACCTGCCCGTCCAGCACCGTGACGCGCGGTTCGGCGGCGTAGCGCAGCACCGTCTCGCCCGGCTCGCCAGCGCGGCCGTAGAGGAGCGCCACGTCGTCCTTGGCGCGCGGCAGCACCGTCTGAAGCTCGGAGGTGGAGTAGACCAGCCGCTGGCGGCCCAGCCTCACGCCTGCCACCAGCAGCTTGGCGTCCTGGCCGTGGAGTTCGCTGGCGAAGGAATAGCGGCCGTCGGGCAGGTCGGCGGTGACGGTGAACCGCTTGTCCCCGCCCTGCGCGTCGGGCGCGTGGGAGACGAACAGCAGGCGGCCGTCGGTGTCCGGGTTGCGGTCGTGCAGCACGCGGACGCGGGGGTCGGAAACCTGGACGGGGGCCGCCTTCTCCAGCCGCGCGAGGTCGGGCAGGCCGGTGGCGAAGTTCCCCAGCTGGCGCAGCTCCAGCGCCTTGTCGCGAAGCACGCGCGGCTCGGAGATGGCGGCGCCGTAGTCGTAGGAGGAATAGACCACGGGCGCGGGCAGCCAGCCCCAGCTGGTGCCGCCGTAGCTCATGTAGAAGCTCTGCGCCGCGATCCCGTTGGCCAGGTTGTTGCCGTAGAAGACGCGCTGGTAGCCCACGCCGCGCTGGCGCGCGTTGCACGGGTACATCCCGTTCGAGCCCCAGTAATCGAACCAGCCGCCGCCGAACTCCGCGATGAAGCCGGGCGTGGTGGGGGATGCGGAGGCGCCGCCGCGTGCGCCCGTCCCGTACAGGCCCCAGTCGGGGGGCGGCGGCCCCTTGGTGACGTTGTTGTGCACGTCGCACACCGCGCCCGGATAGCCGTCGAAGGCGTAGAGGTCGGTGGGACCCTTTACCGTGTTCGGCACCGGAGAGGCCTGCGGCACCCAGTAGCCGTTGCGCCCCTGGTCGTTGTGGAAGATCGGCACCGTGATCCCGTCGGCGCGCGCGCGGGCGTAGAGGTGATCCATGTAGCGCGCCTGCACCGGCGTGGTCAGCGCCAGTTCGTTCTCGATCTGGTGCAGGATCACCGTGCCCTTTCCACCGTCGATCTGGTGGCGGGCGATGATGCGGTTCACGCGCGTCAGCCACTCGTCGGCGGCGGCCAGGTATTCGGGATCGTCGGTGCGCGCGCGCGCGCGCTGGTTGACCAGCCAGCCGGGGAAGCCGCCGCGCGACAGTTCCGCGTTCACGTACGGGCCGGCGCGCGTGACGACGTACAGCCCTTCCTCGGCCGCCATGTCGAGCACGCGGTCCAGGTCGCGGACGCCGGTGAAGTCGTACACGCCCTGTTTCGGGCTGTGGTATCCCCAGTCGAAGTAGAGGGCGACGGTGTTGAAGCCGCTGGCCTTCATCTTCTGGAGGATGTCGCGCCACAGCGAGGGCGAGGGCAGGCGGAAGGGGTGGAACTCGCCCGACCAGATCAGGGTCGGCTTGCCGTCGATGAAGAAGGACCGCTCGTCGAAGGTGACGCGCGACTTAGGGCGCACGGGGGCGGCCGGCGCGGCGGCGGCAACTTGGGGCGCGGCGGCGGCAACTTGGGGCGCGGCGGCGGCGAGGAGGAGCGCGGCGATCACGGCAGGTGGAACATCTGGGTCAGCGGCACCTCCACCGGGCGGTTGCCGGGCTCCACCTCCATCAGAGGGGCCATGCTGTCCCACCAGCGGCGCATCACGGGCAGGTCGGGGAGGTCACCGCGTCGATCTTGTGGCCCCACCGTCAGGATCGCGAACAGCGCCAGCGTCTCGGGGTCGAGGAAGATGCGATAGTCCGAGATGCCGGCCGCGCGGATCGCGTCGGCCAGCTCGGGCCAGATCTCGTCGTGGCGGCGGCGATACTCGTCGACCTGGCCGGGCTTCAGCCTCATGCGGAACGCGTGAACGGACACCGACCCCTCCCCCGCGCGACACCCATATTTAGGAACGCCGCGCCTTTATGTGAGAAGTCCTAGCGCGGGGCGGGGGGCGGGATCAAGGGGCGGCCGTCCGCCGTGACGCGCGACACGCGCACCGACCCGGCGTCCTCGAACACGGCCGGCGGCCGCGCGTCGGGGCGGTCGTGCAGCAGCGCCACGTTCCGTAGGGCGAGCCCGCGTGCGTGGCGGACGTAGAGGCCCCAGGCGGGCAGCGTGCCGAACATGGAGGGTTCGGGGTATGCGTCGCGCGCCTCCGGCACGGCGCGCGCGGCGTCGGCCGCGGTGCCGCCCCCGGCGTAGCGGAACTCGGCGTCGCGGATCGTCACGTCCTCCACCGGCCGGTCGGGGAGCCCGGCGATCAGCGCGGGATAGCGGTGGTCGATGCCCGTCGCGCTCACCTCGCGCACGGTGATGCCGCGTACGCGGGCCAAGCCCGTTCCTTCCGGCGGCGTGCCGTCCGGTCCGCGCCGGCGGTCGCCCAGCCGCACGAACACGGGCGCGGTGGTGACGTCGCGCATGGTCAGCCGCTCGACCACCACATCCTCCATGTCGCCGCCGTCCACCGTCTCCAGCGCCAGGCCGCGGGAGCGCTCGAACCGGCAATCGCGGATGCGGACCCGGCGGAAGCCGCCGTTCGATTCGGTGCCGATCTTGATGCGGCCCGTCACGCGGTCGCGGTCGGGGGCCAGCTCCTGCGTCGCGCGGCGCGTGCCGTCGAGCATGGTGCCCAGGTCGTAGCCCGACACGGTGCAGTCGCTCACCTCCACATCCTCGCAGCGCCGCAGGGCGCCCAGCGCCAGGCTGGCTTTCAGGACGATGGCGTCGTCGTTGGGCGAATTGACGCGGCAGCGACGGACGGTGACGCGGCGGCAGGAATCGATGTCGATGCCGTCGCGGTCCGTGTCGATGGACAGCCCCTCCACACCGAGGTCGTCGCAGCCGGTGGCGAGGATCGCGAAGTGGCCGCCCTTCAGGATCTCGAAGCCCGACAGGCGGACGCGGGCCGCGTTCTTCAACGCGATGGCCTTGTTGCCGCGGCCGACCATGGCGGCGCGGCCGGGCTCCAGCTTCCCCATGTCGGCGGCCGTCATCCCGCGCATCGACACGGGATGCGAGCCCGCCTTAGTCCAGCGCGCGCCTGGCCCGTCGCGGGTCAGGCCCAGCCCGTGGATGCGGCCGGGGCCAACTATGGCCACGTCCTCCACGCCGTCGCCCCAGATCAGGCTGTTGCGGAAGTGGCTGTGGCCGAAATCCTGGTACACGTCGTTCGTCGTGGCCTCGGGCGGATCGTAGGCGCCGACGTGGCGCGCGGGGTCGGCGGCCTCGATCACCGCGCCCTCCTCCAGCACCAGCGCGACCCAGCTGAGCAGGCGGATCGAGAAGCACAGGTAGCGGCCGCGCGGCAGCGTGACGGCACCGCCGCCGGCCGCGTGTGCCGCCCGGATCGCGCGATTGACCGCCTCGTGGTCGAGCGAGCGCCCGTCGCCGCGCGCGCCGAACGCCCGGACGTCGAGCGGCGGACGCGCGGCACCCGCGAGCCAGGGGAGCGCCAGCGTGGCCCCCACGATCTGCCGCCGGTCCATCACACGCGGGCGCTCCAGCCGTGGCGCGCGCCGAAGCGTTCGGCCATGGCGAACCAGGGGTGGGGACGGCCGCCCTCCTCGACCAGCCGGGGGCCGTGGCCGCCGACCTCCGCGATCATCACCTCCGACGGCACACGCGCGGCCTGGAGCGCGTCGAACATCATGAGGCTGTTGCGGAACCGCACCGTAGCGTCGTCGGCGTCGTGAAAGCAGATGGTGGGCGGCGTATCGGAGCTCACGTGCCGTTCCAGGGAATAGGCGTCGAGCATCGCGTCCGTGGGCGCGGGGCCGAGAAGCTCGGCGCGCGAGGGTCCGTGCGCGTCCGGGCCGATCATGGTGACGACGGGAAAGAACATGCCCACCATCGTCGGCCGCGCGGGCAGCCGGTCGGCCGCGTCCACCGCCGTGTAGGTGTCGTGCGCCACCTGCCCCAGCCGGCCGACGAGGTGCCCGCCGGCCGAGAAGCCGAAGGCCGCGACGCGCGCCGGATCGACGCCGCGCTTGCCCGCCTCCGCCCGGATCACGCGCATCGCGCGCTGCGCGTCCTGAAGCGGCGCGTCGGGGCCGGCGGCCCAGCGGTCGTGCGGCAGGCGGTAGAGCAGCTCGTAGGCCGTCACGCCGCGCGCGGCGTACATCGTCGCGATGTTCGACGGCGCGCGGCCCACCGCGATGCGGCGGTAGCCGCCGCCGGGCAGCATCAGCACGGCGCGCCCGTCGGGCCGGGGGGCGGGCGTCACCTTCAGGTACGGCGTCGCCAGACTGGTCCAGGCGATGTCGTCGGGCGAGCCGCCGGGCGTGCGCTGGACGAACGTGTCGCGCACCGTCACGCCTTCGAACCCGGGCGGGCGGCCGGGCCAGAGGGGGACGCGCTCCGCGGGGACGACCGCGTCGGCGGCGCGGAGGACGGCGGGGGACGCGGCGGCAGCGAGGCCGGCGGCGATGAGGGTTCGGCGGTGCATGTCAGTTCCCGGCGGGGCGTTCGGCGCTGATAGCGCGCGAGGGGACGATGCGCACCTGCTCCGGTGGGGGCGGGTGCGCGGGGTCGAAGGGGGCAAGGCCCGGGCGCAGATAGGCGGCCAGTTCGGGCGCGGCCGTCCGCACCTGCGCCGCCACCGCGTTCGCCAGCACCCAGGCGCCGTAATTGTCGTGGTGCGTGGCGTCGCGGCCGTCGTCGTTGAAGGCCAGCGGCGCGCGCGCGGGGCCGAGCGCTTCGTAGATCGCGACGGAGGCGGCGTTAAGGTCGATCAGCGGCACGTGCTCGGCCGCGGCCACCGCGCGCGCTCCTTCCGCATAGTCGGAGAGCGTCGGGCGGACGCGGGTGCCCGTCCAGTTGCGGCGCTCGGGGCTGGTGACGATGACGGGCCGCGCGCCCAGGCGGCGGAGTTCGGCCACGTAGGTTCGCAGCCAGTCGCGGTAGGTGGTGGCGGCGGGCGCGTGCGTCTGGGGCCATTGCGCCTTCTGATCGTTGTGGCCGAACTGGATCATCGCCCAGTCGCCCGGCCGCACGCGCGAGAGCAGCTTGTCCAGTCGAAGCTCGGTGACGAAGGACTTCAGCGTCTCGCCCGATTCCGCGTGGTTGGCGACGGCGAGGCCCGGGCCGAACAGGGCGGGCAGCATCTGGCCCCAGCTGGCGGCGGGCTCGGCCGGCTGGTCGGTGACGGTGGAGTCGCCGGCGAGGTAAAGGGTGGGGACGTCGGCGGGCTGGACGGTGAGCGCCGCCAGCGCGGCGCGGTCGCCCAGCACCTCCAGCGTCAGCCGGTCGTCCCAGGTGCGCGAGCCCTGCTCGCGGGGTTTCAGGCGCACCGCGGTGCCACCGGGCGCGTTGGCGGGCGGGGGCGTAAGGTGGGGGGTGCGGACGTTGACCACGAAGCCGACGGTCGCGGTGCGGCCGCGCGGCACGGCGAGACGGTCCAGCATCAGGCGGCGGCTCTCGGCCTTGATCGTCATCTCCGACGCGCGGGCGGGCGAGCCGAGTACGGCGGTGACGCGCCAGTTGCCCTCCGGCACCCGGACGGAGAAGGAGCGCGGGTCCCCCGGCTCCCAGCCCCAGGTGCCGTCATAGGCATGGGTCGGCGGCACGTGCGTCGCGCCGTCGGCGGGCGGGGCCGCGCGGAAGTCGAATCGCTGCACCTGCACCTGCGCGTGGGCGGGGGCGGCCAGCAGCAGCGCGAGCGCGATCAGGCGGCGCAAGACGGGCCGCCCGCCGGCGCGGTCCTGGCGAGCGCGGGGCGCCGGGGGAGAACGTGCCGGGATACGGGAAGCCCCAATCGCCTCAGGTCCGCCGCCACCAGCTCGGCCACGCCGCGCGCGCCCAGCTCGCTGAAATGCACGTCGTCGTCCGCGCCGTTCGGGAAGCCCGGCGCCCGGTCGGCGGGCGTCAGGTGGAGGTAATAGGCGCGCGACCGCTCCTCGCCCGCGCGGGCGACCCAGGCGCGCGAGCGGGCGGCGAGGTCGATCAGCGGCACGCGCTCGGCGGATGCCACCTGGCGCGCTGCGTCCTCGTAGAGCGGGAAGCTGCGCGGCACGGCGCCGTCCCGGAACGCGCGGCGCGTGACGGGGGTGAGAATGACGGCCTGCGCGCCGTGCTCGCGCGCGACGGCGACGAAGCGCGACAGGTTAGCGACGTAGTCGGGGATGGGCGTGAAGCGCTCGGCCATCTTCTTCAGGTCGGCGTCGTTGTGGCCGAACTGGATCAGCAGCGTGTCGCCCGGCCGGATGTCGCGCGCGATGGCGTCCAGCCGGCCCTGCTCCATGAAGCTGCGCGTGGAGCGGCCGCCGATGGCGCGGTTCTCCACCGTCACCGAGGGGTCGAGCGCGCAGCGGAGCATGGTGCCCCAGCCGGACTGGGGATAGCGGTCGGGCTTGTAGTCCTGGGCCGTGCTGTCGCTCGCGATGAAGATGCGGCCGGGGGCGGTCCGGGGTGCGGGGGCGGCGCCGATCAGGAGCGCGGCCAGGATCGGCGCGGCCAGGATCGGCAGGGAGGCCCTCACTTCGCCTTCGCCAGCTCGACCGCGTAGATGGCGGGCGCGCCTTCCATGTTGGACCGGAACACGATCCACTTGTCGTCGGGCGTGAAGTGGATGTTGGGTTCCAGCCGGTAGTCGTGGCGGGCCATGTCCACCAGGCGTTCGGGCACCAGCCGGCCGGGCGCGATCAGCCGGTCGGCGCCGGGGGCGTGGATGCCGGCCACGTCGGGGATCGCCTCCGGACGCAGCAGGTAGATCCACTTTCCGTCCTTCGCGTGCGCCACCATCTCGTCGTCGCCGCCGTCGCCGGCGAAGGTGCGGCCGTCGGTGGAGGTGGTGAAGTGCACCGACCACTGGTCGCGTTCCAGATGATACCAGCGGCGCTTCTGCGTGGCCACGTCGTAGCCCGCCACCCAGAACTTCTCGCCCCTGGGCGTCTGGAGGTCGTACCAGATGGTGCGGCCGTCGGGCGACCACCATTCATGGCCCGCGATCTCCATGTTCATGGTGCGCGCGTGGACCTTGACCGGCTGCGCCGCGGCCCCTCCATCCGTGCGGATCGTCCAGATGCGGTCCACCTTGTGCCACGGCCCCTCGTGGCAGAACATGAGGAGGCCGGGGTCGGTGGGCGAGAACTGCAGGTGGTTCAGCCAGTCGGTCGCGCGGTGCACCACGCGCCGCTCGCCGGTCGCCAAGTCGACCGTGAACATCTCCATGGGGATGCGCGCCTCGAGCCGCTGGTTCAGCCGCACCTCCTTGGCCTCGGCGAAGGAGAGCGGCTTGCCGTCCGGGCCGTTGGCCGCGTACTCGGCCTGGCCGATGGCCGTCGAGCGGCCGGTTCCGGGCTGGAGCGGCATGGCGCGCGCCGCGACCTGGCCCGCGACCATCGTCTCGTCGGCGTTGATCGTGTCAACCTGGCCGGCGGGCAGGTCCACCAGCTTGCGCGTGGCGCCCGTGTCGATGTCGGCCGCCCACAGTTCCAGCCGCCCGCGCGCGCCGTCGGCGTCGGAGCCACCGGCGGCGGCGCCGGCCGCGCGCACCGTGTAGTAGGCGGTGCGCGTCTTGCGGCCGGCGAACAGCAGCCGTTCCAGCTTCACGCGCGCCAGTGGGCGTACGGCCCAGGTCTTGAGATCCACCACCGATATGCCCTCGGCGGTCTGGAACACCATCTTGTCGCCCTGGGGCGTGAAGGGGTTGTAGTTGAAGTAGAGCGAGTAGTTGCCCGGCGCGTCCGACAGGCGGATCACGCGGTGGCCGGTCTTCGCGTCCGTCCAGCGGTCCGGCGTGGCGAGCCGCTTGTAGCCGGGCGGCGGGAGCTGCTGCGCCGCCAGCGGCGCGCAGCATAACAGGGTCGTCGCCAGGATCGCCAGCCGCATCCACCACTCCCGTCCGGCCGGCTCCGATGCCGGTCTTCTCCCGCTTCATGCAACGCTGTCCCGCATGATGCAAGGCGCAGCGGGCGCGACCGGTCGGCGTCGGAACCGGCCGCCCCCGTGCGCGCTGGACGGGGGCGTGCGGTACGGGAGAAAGCGGATGACCGAGATGGTGACGGGCGGCTGTCAGTGCGGCCGGGTGCGCTACGCGGTGACGATCCGCGACGACGCGGCCTATCTCTGCCACTGCCGGATGTGCCAGCGCGCGACCGGCGGCGTGTCGATCGCGCTGAAGGGCGTCGAGCGGGCGGACGTGGCGTGGACCACGCGCGAGCCGGACCGCTACGCCTCGTCGCCCATCGCGAACCGCGGCTTCTGCGCCGCCTGCGGCACGCCGCTGACCTTCGAGTTCGCCGACGCCGAGGCGACGGGCATGGACCTGACGGTCGGCAGCTTCGACGACCCGTACCGCTTTCGGCCGACCCGCCATTTCGCGGTCGAGAGCCGGCACGCCGATTGGCTGGATACGGGCGGCCTGCCGGGCAAGCGGAGCGAGGACAACCCGGCCACGCGGGACCGGTGGATGCGGGCGGCGGGCAGGTTGCCGGACTGAGCCGGTCGGGGCGGCGGCGTGATCGAGAGGAGGGCGGGTTGAGCGAGGCGGACGACGCGGCGCCGGGCTGGGACGCGATCTCGGCGGCGATGGACGGGCTCTATCCGGGGCGGGAGCCGCGCCACTACGGCACGATCATCAGCCGCCGCCTGGGCGGACCCGACCCGCTGGACGGCCTGAGCGCGTGGAAGCGGTCGGAGCCGGTGCCGCACTGGCACATCGTGACCTACGGCTTCTCCGAGCTGTACGAGAAGGAGAGCGAGGATCCGGCGTTGAGCGGCTACGGCTTCGAGCTGACGTTCCGGCCGACCTGCGATCCGGGCGAGGAGGAGCCGCCCATGTGGGCGCTGAACATGCTCCAGAACCTCGCGCGCTACGTGTTCGAGACAGGCAACGTCTTTCGCGACGGCGACTGGATGCCCGCCAACGGCCCGATCGCGCGCGACACCGACACGGCGCTCACCTCGCTCGCCTTCGCCGCCGATCCGGAGGTGGCGGCGATCCGCGCGCCGTTCGGTGAGGTGCGGTTCCTGCAGGTCGTGGGCCTGACTGCGGACGAGGAGCGCGCGGCGCGCGCGTGGAAGACCGCGCGGCTGCTGGACGCGCTCCGCCCCCGCCTGCCGCTGCTCGTCACCGACCTGTCGCGCGGCTCGCTGCTGGCCGACCCGGCGGTGGCCGCGGCGGTGGCGGCGGGATCGGCCGGCGACGGGTCCTCCACGGGGCACCTGTTCGCGGGCGAGGTGCGGTGGACCGCGCGGTCGCGGCTGCTGCGTCCGCCGGCCTATGAGGTGGTGCTGGACGGGGTGGTCGAGGCGGCCGCGCTGCTGCCGCTGCGCCTGCCCTTCGGGCGGACCCTGGCGCTGGTGGCCGACCAGCGCGTCCTGTTCGAGCCGGGCGAGCGCGACGGGGTGGGGCAAGCGGACGGCGCGCTGGCGATCCGCCTGACGCCGGGTGCTGCGGCGGCCGTGGCGGACGCGCTGGGCAGGCCGGGGCGCACCGACGTGCCGGGGTTGCCGCTGACGCTGATCGTGAAGGGGTGAGGCGCGTCCGTAGATCGATAAACTCACTGGCCTAGATCGCACTTAATCACTTGCTAAATATCCGGCCGGGAGCGATCCAGCGCCCATCCCGCCGCGCGTCCGAGCGCGGCACCGCGACACGGAGAGACAGGCATGGACGCGATACCCGAAGGCAGCCCGATCAACGATCCGGGCAAGCAGCCGATGGCGATGCGCAAGCTCTTGGGCCAGACCAGCCGCGACTGGTGGCCCAACCAGCTCTCGCTCCAGATCCTGCATCAGAAGGGGATCAGCGGCGACCCGATGGGCGCCGACTTCGATTACGGCGCGGCGTTCAGCAAGCTGGACCTTGAGGCGGTCAAGGCCGATCTTACCGCGCTGATGACCGACAGCCAGCCTTGGTGGCCGGCCGATTACGGGCATTACGGCCCGTTCTTCATTCGCATGGCGTGGCATTCGGCCGGCACGTATCGCACGGGCGACGGGCGCGGCGGTTCGGGCGCTGGGCAGCAGCGCTTCGCCCCGCTCAACTCCTGGCCCGACAACGGCAACCTGGACAAGGCGCGCCGCCTGCTGTGGCCGATCAAGCAGAAGTACGGGGCGTCGCTGTCCTGGGCCGACCTGTTCATCCTGGCGGGCAACGTGGCGATCACCTCCATGGGCGGGCCGGTGTTCGGCTTCGCGGGCGGTCGCGCCGACGTGTTCGCGCCCGAGCAGGACGTCTACTGGGGCACCGAGGAGGAGTGGCTGGGCCAGACGCGCATCGACGACGAGGCGGGGCTGGCGCTGGAGAGCCCGCTGGCCGCGATCCAGCACGGCCTGATCTACGTGAACCCCGAGGGGCCGGGCGGCTGCCCGATGCCGCAGGGCTCGGCGCGCGACATGCGCGAGACGTTCGCGCGCATGGGCATGAACGACGAGGAGACGGTGGCGCTGACCGCGGGCGGCCACACCTTCGGCAAGGCGCACGGCGCGGGCGACCCGTCGCTGGTCGGCAAGGAGCCGGAGGGTTCCGACCTGGCGGCGCAGGGCATGGGCTGGACCTCGTCCCACGGCAGTGGGATGGGCGACGATACCATCACGTCCGGGCTGGAGGGCGCGTGGACGCCCACGCCGACGACCTGGGACATGACGTACTTCGACATGCTGTTCGACCACGAGTACGAGCTGACCAAGAGCCCGGCCGGCGCGCACCAGTGGACGCCCGTGGGCGCGCCTGACGACACGCTGGCGCCCGCCGCGCATAACGCGGACAAGCGCGTGCCGACCATGATGTCGACGGCCGACATGGCGCTGAAGGTGGACCCGGCGTACAACGCGATCTGCCAGAAGTTCCGGGCCGACCCCGACTACTTCGCCGATGCCTGGGCGCGCGCCTGGTACAAGCTGACGCACCGCGACATGGGGCCGCGCATCCGGTTGCTGGGCGCTGACGTGCCGGACGAGGAGCTGATCTGGCAGGACCCGATCCCCGTCGCAGACTATCCCGAGATCGACCAGGCCGACGTGTCGGCGCTGAAGCGCGAGATCGCCAACGCCGAGCTGTCGGTGAGCGACTTGGTGTCCGTCGCTTGGGGCTCGGCGGCCACCTATCGCGGGTCGGACCACCGGGGCGGCGCCAACGGCGCTCGCATCCGGCTGGCGCCGCAAAAGGACTGGGAGGTCAACGACCCGGCCCGGCTGGCGCGCGTGCTGGCGGTGTACGAGGGCATCAAGGCCGAGTTCGACGCCAAGGGCGAGAAGAAGGTCTCGCTGGCCGACCTGATCGTGCTGGGCGGCTCGGTGGGCGTCGAGGCGGCGGCCAAGGCGGCCGGTTCCGACGTGGAGGTGCCGTTCAAGCCCGGCCGCACCGACGCGTCGGCCGAGCAGACGGACGCGGCCAGCTTCGACGTGCTGGAGCCCAAGGCCGACGGCTTCCGCAACTACCTCCAGGTGCAGTTCAACGTGCCGACCGAGGAGCTGATGGTGGACCGCGCGCAGCTGATGGGGCTCGGCGCGCCGCAGATGGCGGTGCTGGTCGCGGGCCTACGCGTGCTGGGCGCCAACGCGCTGGGCTCGGAGAACGGCGTGTTCACCGACAGGGTCGGCCACCTGACCAACGACTTCTTCGTCAACCTGCTCGACATGAACACGGCGTGGAAGCAGGTGAGTGAGGAGAGCGATCAGGAGTATGTCGGCTCCGACCGCTCGACCGGTGAGAAGCGCTGGACCGCCTCGCGCACCGACCTGGTGTTCGGCTCCAATTCCGAGCTGCGCGCCATCGCGGAGGTCTATGCCTGCGCGGACGCGGGGCAGAAGTTCGTGCGCGACTTCGTGAGCGCCTGGACCAAGGTGATGAACGCCGACCGCTACGACCTGAAATACGTCGCCTGATCGAGTGACGGGGAAAGGGGAAAGGCCCGCCGGTGGGATGCCACCGGCGGGCCTTTTCCATTTCAGCGGAAGGCCGTGAGGATGCTCTCGTACTGCGCCAGGGCGGGCGCGCCGGGCACGTCCGCGCCCTCGCGCAGCAGATAGGCGTGGCGCACGATCTCGGCCTGCTGCTCCAGTCCGTAGCGGGCGAGCGGCCAGCCGGGGCGGATCGCATAGTCGTACCGGCAGAAGGGGTGGCGGGCGAGCGGCAGGTAGACGCCGCGCTGCCACTGCCACACGTGGCACAGCTCGTGGAGGAACAGTCCGCGCATCTCGACCGAGGCGGCGGCATAGTCCTCGCGCCACGCGTCGCTTCGCTGGTGGACGTGGAGGTGGCCCGTCGGCGCCATCAGCGTGTCGCGCGGCTGGAAGAAGGCCCATTTGCGCCGCCGCACCTCGACGCGCGAGAGGTCGATGCCGTCGCGGTAGATCGAGCGGGCCAGGTCGCGCTCGGCCGTCGTGAGGAGGCGGGAGCCGCCGGGGGGCGTGGTCACGGGAGCGAGGATGGCACCGCGCGCGGGGTGCGGCAACCGGCGGGCGCGGCCGGCGTTCGATCCGCATGACGGAAGCGGAACTGCGGGACGCGATGGAGGCGGCGGCGGCCGCGTTCGACTTCGAGGAGGCGCGGCGCCTGCGCGACCGGATCGTGCTGATGCGCGGCGGCGCCAGCGCGGAGGACGCGGCGGCGGCCGACCTGACGGGCGTGGCGCGCCAGCGGTCGGGCGCGATGGGGCTCGGCAGCAGCCGGCAGCAGGTGGCGCCGCCGCCCGGTTGGACCCCGCCGAAGAAGCCGGACCCGATGACGCGGGGAGGCAGGAACCGATAGGCGCCACTTGACGGCGCGCGCCCGCGCGGGTGACGCTGGCGTATCGGGGCGGAGGGGACGGTCGATGCGCGCGTACACGATGCTGCTGGCGGCGGCTTGCGCGAGCGGGTGCGGCCGCGAGCCGCAGAACATGAACAAGGCCGCGCCGGAGCAGATGCAGGCGTTCGACGTTGCGGAGCCGCCCGCGAGCGAACCCGCCCCGGCCCCCGCCGGCCCGCAGATCGCCTATACCTACGCCGTCACCTACGGTTTCGACCGCCGCAACGTGGGCGAGGTGCAGGGGCGGCAGCTGGCGCTGTGCCGCGAGCTGGGGCCGGCGCGCTGCGTGGTGGTGAAGTCCACGTTGAGCGCGGCGGGGCCGGACGACCATATCGTCACCGACCAGGCGATCCTGCTGGTGGACGCGCGGCTGGTGGGGCGCGTCAACGACCGGCTGGACGCGCTGGCCGCGGCGGGCGGCGCCGAACTGTCGAACCGGCAGGTCGAGGCGGAGGACGTGACGCGCCAAGTGATCGACACCGACGCCCGCGTGCGCGCCAAGCAGGCGCTGGCCGACCGGCTGCTGGCCATCATCCGCACGCGCGGGGGCAAGGTGGGCGAGCTGGTGGAGGCCGAGCGCGCCTATGCGACGACGCAGGAGGAGCTGGACGCCGCACGGGGCCAGCGGGCCGAGCTGGCGCGGCGGGTCGCCATGTCGCGCGTTTCCATCACCTATTCGCTGAACGACACGCCGGGCGGCGCCTCACCCGTGGGCGCGGCTTTGGGGGCGGCGGGGGGCACGCTGGCGACCAGCCTGGCCGCGCTGGTGACGGCGGCGGTGGCGGCGCTGCCCTGGCTGCTGGTGGGCTGGGCGATGGTGGCGGGGCTCAGGCGGCTGCGGCGGCGCATGGGGTGGCGGTGGCCGCGGCGCATCTGACGCGCACTGGCCGGCGGGGCGCGGGCGGGTCATAAGGTTGCACGAGATATCGGGGGTCAAGGTCATGAGGGTGTTCCGGTTCGTCGCGATGGGTCTGCTGGCCGCGTCCGCGCCTTGGGCGACGGTCGCCGCCGGGCAGGTGACGGCGCCTGCGGCCGCGCCGCGCGCCGCCTCGGGCGAGCGGTTGCAGGCGGTGGGGCGGATGCTCCAGGATTACGTGGACCGGGGGCGCATCGCGGGCGCGGTGGTGGAGGTGCGGCAGGACGGGCGCACCGTCTATTCCACCGCGGTCGGCTGGCGCGACCGCGAGGCACGCGACCCGATGCGCGCCGACACCATCTTCCGCATCGCGTCGCAGACCAAGGCGCTGACCAGCGTCGCCGCGATGATGCTGGCGGAGGAGGGGAGGCTGCTCCTCTCCGACCCCGTGGGCAAGTACCTGCCCGAGTGGAAGGCGACCACGGTGGCCGTGCCCCGTGCGGACGGCGGGTACGACACGGTGCCGGCCAAGCGGCCGATCACGATCCGCGACCTCATGACGCACACGGCGGGCATATCGTACGCCACCGGGCCGGCGCGGAAGGCGTGGAACGACGCTGGGTTCCAGGGCTGGTACTGGGCGGACCGGGACGAGCCGGTGGCCGCCGCCGTCGCGCGCATGGGCGCGCTGCCGATGACGGCGCAGCCGGGCGAGCGCTTCGTCTACGGCTATGCGACGGACGTGCTTGGCGCGGTGGTGGAGCAGGTGTCGGGCAAGCCGCTGGACGCGGTGCTGGACGAGCGGCTGATCCGGCCGCTCGAGATGCGCGACACCTTCTTCTACGCGCCCGCCGACAAGGCGGGGCGGCTGGCGACGGTCTATTCGGCGGGCGAGGGCGGGAAGCTCACGCGGGCTGCCGCGCCCGGCGCCTGGACGAACGGCACGCTCGTGGGCCAGGGGCATTACGCGGCCGGGCCGCGCCGCGCCTTCTCCGGCGGCGCTGGGCTGCTGTCCACGGCGGGCGACTATTCGCGTTTCCTGGAGATGCTGCGGCGGGGCGGCACGCTGGATGGACGGCGCTATCTGAGCCGCCACGCGGTCGAGCTGATGACCGCGAACAATCTGGTGGACGCGCCCTACGACCCCGGCATGGGGTTCGGCCTGGGCTTCGCGGTGCGCGACGATGTGGGGAAAGCCGGCGCGCCGGGATCGAAGGGCGAATATGGCTGGGGCGGGGCGTATCACAGCACCTACTGGGTTGACCCGGCCGAGCGGCTGACGGTGGTCTACATGACGCAGGCTTTGCCGGCGGGCGATCTGGACGACCACGGCAAGCTACGCGCTCTGATCTACGCGGCGCTGGATTGAGGGGGGCGGCGTGATCGCGCCTGCGGAAGCGGGGGACGAGGCGGCGGCGGTCGCGCTGTGGACGGCGGCCGGGCTGACGCGGCCGTGGAACGACGCGGGCGCGGACTTCCGGCTGGCGCTGGAGTCGGGCGCGTCGACGGTGCTGGTGGCGCGCGACGTGTCGGGGCTCGCTGGCACCGTCATGGTCGGCTTCGACGGGCATCGCGGCTGGCTCTACTATCTGGCGGTGCGCGGCGACCGGCGGGGCGGGGGGCTGGGCCGGGCATTGGTGGCGGCGGCGGAGGAATGGCTGGCCGCGCGCGGCGCGCCCAAGGTGCAACTGATGGTGCGCGCCGACAATCGGGACGCCGCCTTCTACGCGCGGCTGGGCTACGAGGCGCAAGCGGTGGCGGTGCTGGGCCGGCGGTTGGATCAGTCGGGCTTGCGCAGCCGGTCGTAGGGCAGGATCGGCGCCGGCACCCGCTGGGCGGCGGGGCGGCCCGGCTCGTCGAAGGGCAGGCCGAGCTCGGTCAGGATCGCGCGCATCCCCGTCAGCCCGGCTGCGAAGGTGCGGCGCCCGGCATGGGGGGCGCAGGCGGCCGATGCGCGGGTCCAGGCGCGGTCGTCGGTCAGCAGTTCGGACAGGGCTGCGACCCACTCGTCCGCCGTGCGCGCCACGCGCACCGCGGGGTCCGCACCCAGGCCGAGCCCCTCGGCCGCCACGGGCGTAGCGACGGACGGCGTGGCGGCGGCCAGCGCGTCCACCAGCTTGCCCTTCACCCCCGCGCCCGCCACCAGCGGCGCCACGGCGACGCGGGCCGAGCCCAGGAAGGCGAGCGCGTCGGGCACGTGGCCCAGCAGGTCTACCCGCTCGTCGGGCAGGTCGGGCCGGAACCGCTCGAAGCCGGAGCCGGCGATCCGGAGGCGCAGTTCGGGGAAGCGCTCGCGCAGGGCGGGCCATACGTCGGACAGGAAGACGCGCACGGCGTCGCGGTTGGGCGGGTGGTCGTAGCTGCCCAGGAAGGCGAGGTCGCGGCGCTCGGCGAGCGGCACGGGCGCCGCCACGGGGTCGGGGCCGACGAAGGGCAGCGCCAGCACGCGCGCGTCGGCGGGCAGCAGCGCCTCCAGCACGCCGCGCTCGACGTCCGAATAGCTCAGCACCGCGTCCGCCTGCGCCAGCACAGCCAGCTCCGCCGTGCGGGTGGCAAGTGCCGCCGCGAAATCCTCGTCCGAGCGGCGGGCGCGGGCGGCGCGCATCTCGCGCAGGAAATGCACGTCGGCGCAGTTCACCGCCACGCGCGCGTGCGGCGCGTGCGCGCGGATCAGCGGGATCAGCCCGGCGGCACTCGACCAGCGGTGGAGGTAGAACAGGTCGAACTCGCGGCCGCGCGCCGCGATCAGCTGGGGCAGCGTGGGGTGGAAGGGCGCGTGCGCCAGTTCCACGCCCGCGCGTTCCAGCGCGTCGGAATAGCCGCCGTCCCGGCTCATGTCGGCGGACGCGAAGGCGAGCTTCCAGCCCAGCGTCTGGAGCATCCTCATCTCCTGGCAGATCGCGGCCGACCCGGCGTCGCGGTCGGGCCGGGGCGTGCGCTGGTCCACCACCAGCGCGCGGGCGACGGCCGCCCGATCCGGGTCGGCGTCGTGCGAGCGGAAGGTGGGGCGCCAGCGCCCGGCGAAGCGGGCGGCGTTCAGGCGCTGGAACCGCTTGTGGCCCTCGCCGTGCGCGTCGGTGCCGTGGCTGGCGCCCTCACGGTGCACCACCATGGCCTTGGGGGCGTAGAGCGTGGAATAGCCGGCCTCGCGCAGTCGGAAGGCGAGGTCGGTGTCCTCGAAATAGGCGGGCGCATAGTCCTCCGAGAAGCCGCCCACCCGCTCCCACGCCGCGCGCGAGACCATCAGCGCGGCACCCGACAGATAGTCGGCGGCGCGCGCGTAATTGTGCGCGGGTGCCGCCGGGTTGCCGCCGTGGCCCATGTTGGCGGGCCGCCCGTCGCGCCCCACCAGCCCGCCTGCGTCCTGCAATTGCCCGTCCGGGTAGACCAGGCGTGCGCCCGTGGCACCCACGTCGGCGAAGGCGCGGAAGGGGAGGTGCAGTTCCTCCAGCCAGCGGCCCGCGGGCTCGGTGTCGTTGTTGAGCAGTGCCAGCCAGCGCCCGCGCGCGGCCGCCATCCCCGCGTTGGCGGCGCGCACGAAGCCCAGCGCCTCCGCGTGACGCACGACGCTGACGCCGGGCCAGCGGCGCTCCAGCTCGGTCGTGCGGTCGGCGGAGCCGTCGTCCACCACCACCGTTTCGAACGACAGGCCCGCGCAGGTGAGGAGGACGGCGAGCAGGCAGCGGTGCGTGAGGTCGAACCGGTCGTGCGCGGGGATCACGACCGAGAAGTCGGGCGCGTCCGCGCTCGGCATCCGGCGGGGGGCGGGGTCCGGCAGCGAGCCGCGCACCAGTTCGTCGTGCGCGGCGACCACCTCCGAAAGCCATTCGGCGGCGGCCGGGCGGGCGAGCGTCGCGACCAGCGCGGCGTAGCGTTCGGCCGCGAAAGGCGCGGCCGCCGGGTGGGCGGGATCGGGGGCGGCCGGGCCGGCGGCGGGGAACGGCATCGGCCCGGCGGCCAGCGTCTCGCCCAGCGTACCGCCGATCAGCGACACCCAGTGCTCGGCCCCGTCGAACAGGTGCGGGGGGAGTGCCGCGTGGCCGGTTGCCCGCCCGTCGAGCGGCAGCAGAGGCACGGGCGTCACCAGCAAGCCGTCCACCGCCAGCATCGGCGGATCGGCAGGCGTCGCGTCCGCCGGCCCCTCGACCGTCATGCGTGCGCCGTCCAGGGCCAGCGTCCAGCGGGCGGCGGGGGTCGCCGGCGCGTCCAGCGGGGGAAGGGGGAGCACGGTTTCGCCCAGCCGGATTGATAGCGGCCCGCGCGAGAGGATCAGCGCGTCGCCCAGCGGCACCGTGCCGAGTGCCGATGGGGGGGCGGGGTTTGCCGCCGACGCGAGCCGCGGGCGTCTGAAGAACAGCAGGCTGCCCGCCCTGTCGGGCTCGTGCAGCAGCAGCACGCGCAGCCGCGCGGTGCCCGGCGGCGGCACCGCGTCCAGCCGCAGCGCCGCGTAGCCGGAGGCGGCGGTGCCGCCCGCCGGCCCGCGCGCGCGTCGGGCGCCGACCTGCGATATCGGCTGACCGTCCGCGTCCAGCCAGCGGAGGGCGAGTTCGGCGAGCGCGTCGCGCTGGGCGATGTCGAGCGTCAGCGTCAGTTCGGCCGCGGGCGGGGGCGCATAGTCGGCCAGGCCCAGCGCGTCGGTGAGGTCCCACTCGGCCGGATCGTCGGCGGCGGCGAAGGGCGTGGCCTCGCCCGCGACGCCGTCCCTGGGCGACAGGCCGGCTCCGGTGCCGGGCGGCGGTGCGTCGGCCCAGCGGCGGATAAAGGCCGCGGCGTCGAGCGGGTTCGGGCGCGGCAGCGCGGCCGGCAGCGGGCGCAGCACGCGCACGCGCGCGACGCAATGGCCGCCCGCCTCAAGCTCCACCTCGTCGGGGATCGCGGCGGGCGTCGGCCAGCGGACCAGCGCGCCGCCGGGGCCGATGTCCAACAGCGTCGCATCCGTCATGGGGCGAGCCTAGCCGCCCGCCGCCGGGGCCGCTAGCGTCGCGGACCATGGGGTCCGACACGGTGAGGCTGGCGCTGAGGCCGGGGGACGGGCGGTCGCTGGGCCTGGACGTGGCCGTGCGCGGCACCGCGCCGGCCGTGTTCGCCATGGGGGTGCGCAAGTCGGGCAGCACGCTGCTGGCGAAGGTCGTCTCCGCGCTGGCGCGGGCGGAAGGGTGGAACGCGGTGGACGTGGCCGGTGCCGCGTTCGACGCCGGCTGGGCGGCGGCGGACTGGTGCGCGAGCCCGCGTCTGGGCGACCTGGTGTGGCGGAACAACGCCTATGTCGGCTTCCGCGACGCGCCGCTGGCGCTGTTCGCCGACCCGGTGTTCCGCGAGGGCGCCAAGCTGCTGCTGGTGCGCGACCCGCGCGACGCGCTGGTCAGCGAATATTATTCCAGCGCCTGGTCGCACCGGCTGCCGCCCGGCGGCGGGCGGCCGGCGGTCGAGCGCGCGCGCGCGCTGGCGAGCGGGGTGGAGGCGTACGCGGTGGCGCGCGCCGACGCGCTGGACCGGACGATGACGGGCTATGCGGGGCTGCTGGGCACGCCCGGTCTGCTGGTGCAGCGCTACGAGGACGTGATCCTGGCCAAGCGCGACTGGATCGGCGCGATGGCCGCGCACCTGGGCTGGGCGCCCGCGCCGGCGGTGGTGGACGCGATCCTGGCCTGGGCGGACGTGGTGCCGGCCGCCGAGGACCCGCGCGCCTTTGTTCGCCGGGTGCGGCCGGGCGACCATCGCAACAAGCTGTCGTCCGCGGGCATCGCGGCCATCGAGCGGCAGCTGTCGGGCGTGTGGCGCAACCTGGGGTACGACTGGTGACGGGTGAGGACGCGGGCGCGGCCTTGCGCGAGGGCGAGGCCGCGTTCGCGGCGGGCGACCTGGGGCGGGCGGAAACCTTGTTCGCGGCGGTGCTGGCGTCGGGGCACGCGGGCGGCTGGGCGGCCTTTTTCCTGGGACGGTTGCGGCGCGAGCGAGGGAGCGCGGCGGGCGCGCTGGCGATGTTTGACGCGGCGGCGACGGACGGAGGGCCGGCCTTCTGGACCGCGTACGAGCGGCTGGCGCTGGTACGGAGCCTGGACCCCGCCACCGTCGAGCTGGCGGCGGCCGCGCGCGCGCTGTTGGACGCGCCGGCGGAGGAACTGGTGCCGGCGCACGGGCGCGAGCTGATGCTGGCGGGGCAGCGCCTGTACGACGAGGGGGAGCGCGAGACGGGAGCCGCGCTGCTGCGGCGGCTGGAGCCCCTGGGCGTGCTGTCGCCGCTGGCGCGCGCGCGGGCGGGGCTGGAGGCGGACGCGGCATCGGGCGCGGCGGCGGTGTCTGCGGCGGAGGAGGGGCTGGTCCCCTATGAAGTGCCGCGCGTGCTGGAGCGGCGGCTGATGCTGGTGCCGGGCGACGGGGAGACGCGGGTGCTGCTCGCGGCCGCCGTCGGGCACGGCCCGATGAGCAACGTGGTGGCGGCCGCCGCCGGGTGCGGCCCGGGGGGCGACGTCGCGGATGCGGCGGCGCGGCTGGCGGCGGCGCTGGCGGCGGGCGACGGTCGGCAGGCGCACGCTCTGCTGCTGGCGCGCGCGCGGCTGACGGGGGTGCTGCCGCGCGGGCCGGCGGTGCGCGCGGCGGCGATGCTGACGCGCGACGGGGACGCGGGCGCACGGGACGAGCTGCTGGCGCTGCTCGACGCCTTCCATCCGGGCGACGAGGGCACGGTGCTGGCGCGGCTGGACGCGGCGGTGGCGGAGGGGGACTGGGAAGCGGCCGAGGCGGTGCTGGCCGCCTTTCCCGACCCCGCCGCCCGGCCGCCCGCGGTCCGGCTGGCGGCGGCCGAGCTGGTGGCCGCGCGCGGGGCGCCGGCGGACGCGCTGGCGATGCTGGATGGGCTGGAGGCGGCGCGGCCGCTGAGGCTCAGGCTGCTGGGCGAACTAGGGCGCTGGGGCGACCTGCTGGCCGAGGGGCTGGCGGGTGCGGGGACGGAGACGCGGGCCGCGATGCTGGCGCTGCTGATGCGCGCCGCGCGTGCGACGGGGCGGACGGGCGAACTTCGCGACGCGTTCGCGGCCGCCGCGCCCGACCCTGCGCGCGCGGCGGCGCTGGCGGCGCTCTCCCCCGTCGCGGCGGGGGCGGAGGGGGAGGGGCTGGCGATCTTCACCTGCGCCGACGCGGCCTATCTGGAGCCGGCGCTGGCGATGCTGGCTTCGCTGGCGGCGACCAACGCCGGGCTGGCGGGGCGCGCGGCGGTGCAGTTGGTGGCGGCGCCCGACGCGCTGGTGGACGCGCGGCGGCGGGTGCCCTCGCTGGGACAAGCGCTGGGCTTCGCGGCGGAGGTGGTGGACGGCGGCGCGCTGGTGATGGACGAGGCGCGTCTGCGGACCGGCTACGGCATGGTGACGGGGGGCGAGCGGCTGGCGGCGGCGGCCTATTACCGCATCTACCACGCGCGTGCGCTGGCGCGGGCGGGGCGGCACCGCACCGCGATCTACCTGGACGCGGACGCGATGCTGCGGCCGGGGCTGGCGGAGCTGGCCGCGCCCTTCGGCCCCGCGCCGCTGGCCGCGCGGGCGGAGGCGGAGGGCGCCGCCGTGCGGCGCGCGGCGGCGATGTTGGGGATCGGGGGGGCGTATTTCAACTCGGGCGTGCTGCGCTTCGCCCTCGACCACCCGGCGCTGGGGGACGCGCTGGACCGGGCGGTCGCGGCGGCGGAGGACGGGGGGCGGACGCTGATCTACCACGACCAATGCGCGCTCAACCTGGGCTTCGACGGGCTGGTCGACCCGCTGCCCCGGCGCTTCAACCATTTCGTCCGGCCCGCCGGGGCCGAGCCGGGGGAGGCGGACGCGGTGGTGCTGCATTACCTGGACCGGCCCAAGCCCTGGGACGCCTTCTACCCCGGCCCAGCGCGTGACTGGCGGGGTTGGGCGGCGCTGGCGGCCAAGCTGGCCCCCGGGTCGATGCGATGAGTGAGGCGGTGCTGCGCGCGAACGGCGCGGAGGTGCGCTTCGCGCTGGCGGAGGGCGACGCGCCGCCCGTGTTCGTGCTGGGCATCCGCAAGTCGGGCAGCACGCTGCTCCACCGCACCGCCACCGTGCTGGCGCGGCACGACGGCGTGGGGGTGGTGGACGTGCCGGGCGGCTTTTTTCGCGCAGGCCTCTCGACCGGGGACTGGGCGGAACGGGGGCTGGAGGAGGTGGTCAGGCCCGGCAACGCCTATATCGGCTTCCGCTCCTGGCCCGCCGGGCTGGCCGGCACCGACGCGTTCCGGGGGGCGCGCAAGGCGTGGATGCACCGCGACCCGCGCGACGCGCTGGTCAGCCAGTATTTCTCCGACGCCTTCTCGCACCGCCTGCCCGGCGGCGACGGCGCGGCGCGCGCGCGGTTCGAGGAGAAGCGGGCGGCGACGCGGGCGACGCCCATCAACGACTGGGTGCTGGCGCAGGCGCCGTCCTTCGCGGCCACCGTGATGCCCTATGCCGCACTGCTGGACGACCCGCTGACGCTGCGGCTGCGATACGAGGAGCAGGTGTTCGACAAGCCGGGGTTGGCGCGGGCGCTGGCGGGGCACCTGAGGTGGAGCGCCGCGCCCGCGGCGGTGGCGCGCGTGGTGGAGCTGCTGGACGAGGTGCCGGCCGACGACGATCCCGCCCGCTTCGTTCGGCAGGTGACGCCCGGCGACCACCGGCGCAAGCTGCGCCCCAGGACGGTGGCGGCGCTGAACGCGGCGCTGGCGGAACCGATGAAGATGCTGGGCTACGCGCCCGGCGGGCTGGGCTACGCGGCCGGCGAATAGAAGGGCTTTGCCCGCGCCAAGCGGCGCTCCGCCCGTTCCTTGACCGCGCCGCCCGCGCCGGGCCACCGGCCGCGCCCATGGCACTGACGCACCTCGACCGGCTGGAAGCGGAATCGATCCGGATCATGCGCGAGGTGGTGGCCGAGTGCTCGGCGCCGGTGATGCTCTACTCGGTGGGCAAGGACAGCGCCGTGATGCTGCACCTGGCGAGGAAGGCGTTCTTCCCCGCCCGGCCGCCATTCCCGCTGCTGCACGTGGACACGACGTGGAAGTTCCGCGCGATGTACGAGCTGCGCGACCGCGCGGCGGCGGACGCGGGCATGGAGCTGATCGTCCACCGCAATCCGGATGCGCTGGCGCGCGGCATCAACCCGTTCGACCACGGCGCGCTCCACACCGACCTGTGGAAGACGGAGGGGTTGAAGCAGGCGCTGGACGCAGGGAAATGGGACGCGGCGTTCGGCGGCGCGCGGCGCGACGAGGAGAAGTCCAGGGCCAAGGAGCGCGTCTTCTCCTTCCGCACCGCGGCCCACCGCTGGGACCCAAAGGCGCAGCGGCCGGAACTCTGGCACCTCTACAATGCGCGCGTGGGACCGGGGGAGAGCATCCGCGTGTTCCCGCTCTCCGACTGGACCGAGGCGGACGTGTGGGAATATATCCGGCGGGAGGGGATCGAGATCGTGCCCCTCTACTTCGCGGCGCCCCGCCCGACCGTGGAGCGCGACGGCGCGATCCTGATGGTGGACGACGAGCGGTTCCGGTTCCTGCCGGGCGAGGTGCCGGTGGAGCGGTCCGTCCGCTTCCGCACGCTGGGCTGCTATCCCCTGTCGGGGGCGGTGGAGAGCAGGGCCTCCACGCTGGACGCGGTGATCGCCGAGACTTTGGCCTCCACCACGTCCGAACGCCAGGGCCGCGCCATCGACCGGGACGCGGGCGGCGCGGGCATGGAGAAAAAGAAGCAGGAGGGGTACTTCTGATGGCGCAGCCCGAAAAGACGCTGCTGCGCTTCATCACCTGCGGCTCGGTGGACGACGGCAAGTCCACGCTGATCGGCCGGCTGCTGCACGACAGCCGCGCGCTGTTCGACGACCAGCTGGCGGCGCTCGAGGCCGACAGCGCCAGGAGCGGCACGCGCGGCGCCGAGATCGACTTCGCGCTGCTGGTGGATGGGCTGGCGGCCGAGCGCGAGCAGGGCATCACCATCGACGTGGCGTACCGCTTCTTCTCGACGCCTGTGCGCAAGTTCGTGGTGGCCGACACGCCGGGGCACGAGCAGTACACGCGCAACATGGCGACGGGCGCGTCCACCGCCGACCTGGCTGTGATCCTGGTGGACGCGCGCAAGGGCGTGCTGACGCAGACGCGGCGCCACGCCAACATCTGCCACCTGCTGGGCATCCGCCAGTTCGTGCTGGCGGTGAACAAGATGGACCTGGTGGGCTGGGACCGGGCGGTGTTCGAGCGGGTGGAGGCGGCGTTCCGCGCCTTCGCGGGCGAGCTGGGGCTGGGAGAGACGGTGGCCATCCCCGTGTCAGGCGTGACGGGGGACAACGTGACCGCGCGGGGGGGCGAGGTTGCCCCCTGGTACGACGGGCCGACGCTGATCGAGCGGCTGGAGGCGGCGCCCGTGGACGCGGAGCGCGACGCCCAGCGGCCCTTCCGCCTGCCCGTCCAGTGGGTGAACCGGCCGGACCAGGACTTCCGCGGCTTCGCCGGGTCCGTGGCCAGCGGCGCGGTGCGGCCGGGCGACCGGGTGCGCGTGTTGCCGTCGGGGCGGACCAGCACGGTGTCGCGCGTTGTGACTTACGACGGCGACTTAGAGGTGGCCGAGGCGGGGCAGGCCGTTACGTTGGTGCTGGCGGACGAGGTGGACTGCTCGCGCGGGGACGTGATCGCGGCCGCCGACAGCCCTCCGGAGGTCAGCGATCAGTTCGAGGCATCCATCGTCTGGATGGCGGACGAGCCGATGCTGCCCGGCCGCCCCTATTGGCTGAAGCTGGGCACGCAGACGGTGACGGCGCAGGTCCAGGCGCCGAAATACCGCGTCAACGTGGACACGCTGGAGCAGCTGGCGGCGCGCACGCTGGAGCTGAACGCGATCGGCGTCGCCAAGCTGTCGACCGACCGGCCGCTGGTGTTCGAGCCCTATGCCGACAGCCGGGAGCTGGGCGGCTTCGTGCTGGTGGACAAGATCACCAACGCGACGGTGGCGGCGGGCACCATCCGCTTCGCGCTGCGGCGCGCGGCCAACATCCACTGGCAGCCGAGCGACGTGACGCGCGACGACCGCGCGGCCATGAAGAACCAGCGGCCGGCCGTGCTGTGGTTCACCGGCCTGTCGGGGGCGGGCAAGTCCACCATCGCCAACCTGGTGGAGCGCCGTCTCCGCCACGCCAACCGCCACACCTTCCTGCTGGACGGCGACAACGTCCGCCACGGGCTGAACCGCGACCTGGGGTTCACTGACGCCGACCGGGTGGAGAACATCCGCCGCGTGGGCGAGGTGGCGCGGCTGATGGCGGACGCCGGGCTGATCGTGCTCACCGCCTTTATCAGCCCGTTCCGCGCTGAACGGCGGCTGGTGCGCGAGATGATGCGGCCGGGCGAGTTCGTGGAGGTCCATGTCGACACCAGCCTGGCGGAGGCGGAACGGCGCGACGAGAAGGGCCTCTATGCCAAGGCGCGCTCGGGCAGCTTGCGGAACTTCACGGGGATCGACAGTCCCTATGAACCTCCCGAAGCGCCGGAGATCAGGATCGACACATCGGCCATGTCCGCCGAGGACGCCGCCGACCTGATCGTCCGGCACCTGCTGGGTCCGGCCTGAACCGGACCCGGCAGGGTTTCAGGGGTGGGTGCTCAGAAGCGGAACGCCGCCGTCGCGCGCAAGCTGTGCCAGCGGAAGCGGTTGTCCGAGCGGGCGAAGTCGGTGCCCGTGGTGTTGGGCGGCAGCACGAACGGGTTGGTCGCGGGCTGTGTGCCGCGCGTCACGCGCACGCGATAGCCGTCGTCGTTATAGTCGTGGTAGAGATACTCCAACCCGACCGAGAAGTTGCGGCCGATCTTCTGTTCCAGGCCGCCGCCGAACACGCCGCCCCAGACCTTGTCGTTGCCGTTGTCGGCATAGGCGTTGGCCGTGTTGGTGGAGGTGTTGCTGTTGTTCACCGACAGGTAGCCGACGCCGCCCGTGCCGTAGAACAGCGTGGTGTTCGCCGCATAGCCGACGCGGCCGCGGGCGGACGCCTCCCAGTTCACTTCACGCGTGATGGTGTAGCTGGCGGGCGTGGTGGAGAAGGCGGTCACGCTGTCGCGGATCTCGGTCTTGCCGAACTCGCCCAGCACGCCCACCACGAAGTTGCCCAGCTGCTGGTCCAGGCCGACGCGGCCGTAATAGGCGATGGCGTCCTTGTCCTTGCGGCAGCCGCCCGCGCCGATCGCGTTGCCGCGCGCCGCACCGCCGCAGAAGCCTGTCGAGAAGGCGTTGGCGCCCGCGGCCGTCGTCACCGTGTCGTTAAACCGGCCGTCAAGGTTGCGGTCGAACAGGATGCGCGAACCCGCGTCGTTGGGCTGCACGTCGTAGCCGAAGGTGCCGCCGACGTAGAGGCCGTTGAAGGGGCGGTCCGACACGGCGTAGGTGTCGGCATAGGACGAGGCCGCCGGGGCGGGGGCCGTGTCCTGCGTCGCGGGAGCGGGGGCCGCTGGGTCGGCGGGATACTGGGCGGCGCCGGCCTGTGCCGCGGGGTCGGCGGCGGGCGCGGGCGCGGGGGCCATCTCCTGGGCCGCGGCGGGCAGGGTGAGGAGGGACGCGGCGGCCGCGAGAGCGGTCGCCCGGACGGTGATACGCATGAAGAGCATTACCCTTTTACCGAAATGGTCGTGCCGTAACGGCCGCGATGCCCGATGGGTCCCGATCCAGGCCCGCCCGCCATGTTTCGTCGCAAATCAAGGGGGCAGACGGGCGGGTTAACGCCTCGTTGACCATGCGGCGTTAACCGCGAACGGCAACGTCCGCCCCGGGGTCAAGTCGCCTGCCCATGTGCCCGCCCGTCGATCCGCCATTCTCCGTCCCGCCCGGCCGGACGCGCCCGCGTCAGCGCGCTTCCTGGCCGCGCCCCGTCCCGCTATGGCACGCGGATATGGGAAAGGGGCGGACGGGCTGACGTGATTCTGCTGAACCGATCCGCCGCCGCGGCGCTGCTGGCGCTATGGCCGTTCCCCGCCGCGGCGCAGGTCGCCGGGCCGCCGCCCTCGACCTCCCCGCTCCTGATCCCGCCGCACGCGCGCGACGCCGTGACCGCGCCGCTGGACGACGACCCCGTGCTGCGCCTGGGGACGGAAGCGGTGAGCGCGCAGCCGCTGGTGGACGCGGTGCGCCGCACGGTGGCGCGCGCGCCGCTGGCCGCCGAGGCGCAGGCCTCGGCCGAGGAGGCGGGCGCCGCGCTGGCGGAAGCGCGCAGCGTGCGCTCCCCTTCGCTCGACGTGTCGATCACCAGCTACCAGGTGATCGACCGGCGCATCGGCAACATTGAGAACATCATCGAGCGGTCGCGCCCGCGCGGGCGCACCGACTTCCTGGTCACGGCCGACCAGCTGCTGATCGACGGCGGGGGGGCGAAGAACCGGATCGGCGCGGCGGTCGAGCGGCTGCGCGCGGCCGAGCTGGACGCGGCCGGCACGCGCGACCGCGTGGCGCTGGAAACGGTGGGCGCCTGGTACGACCTGTTCACCTTCCGCTCGCTCGCGCGCCTGACGGAGGGGTTCGCGGCCAGCCAGCGGCAGTTGCGCGACTTCGTGGGGGAGCGGGTACGGCGCGGGGCTTCCGCCGAGGCGGACCTGGCGCGCGTGGACAGCTACATCGCGTCCGCGCAGAGCCGGCTCATACGCTTCCGCCGCCGCCAGGCGCAGGCGGAGGAGCGGTTCGCCGCGCTGACGGGCGCGCCCGCGCCCGCCGAGGTGGGCCGTGCGGCCGCACCCGCGTCGCCGGTCAGCCGGGAACTGGCGATGACGCGCGCGGCCGACGTGCCGACGGTGCAGGCCGCGCGCGCGGCGGCCGCCGCCGCCGGGCGCGAGGCCAAGGCGGCGCGCGCCGACACGCTGCCCACGCTGACCGCGGGCATCGAGAGCGGCCGCTACGGCATCTATGAGACGCCGCGCGACTACGACGTCCGCGGGCGCCTCACGATCCGCCAGCGCTTCTTCGGCGGCGTGGACGCGCGCGCGGACCAGGCCCGCGCGCGCGCCGCCGGCGCGGACGCGCGCGCCACGCGCACCGCGCAGGACGCCGAGCGCGACGCGGCGGTCGCCTGGTCGGACGTGGCGCTGCTGGAGGAGCAGCAGGCGGCGCTGCGCGACACCTACATCGCCGGGCGCCGGTCGCGCGACGTGGTGGCCGAGCGGTTCCGCGTGTCGTCGGGTACGCTGTTCGACGTGCTGGCGGCCGAGGACAGCTATTTCGAGACCGCCGCGGCCTATGTGCAGGCCGTGACCGAGCTGGACGCCGCGCGCTGGGTGCTGCTGTCGCGCACCGGCCGGCTCCTTCCCACGCTGGGCATCGTCGCGCCCCCGCAGAGGTATCGTCCATGACCGCCCCCGTCCCGGCCCCCGGCTCGACCACGCCCGCCCCCATCCATTCCGACCCGTCGGACGGCATGTTCCCGGAGCGGCGTCCCCGCATCGGCCGCTGGCTGACGGGGCCGATGCTGGACAACAAGGCGACCTATCTGAAGGTCGCGGCCGCCGCCGCGGTCATCAACGTGCTGGGGCTAGCCAGCTCGCTCTTCTCCATGGTGGTCTACGACCGGGTGGTGCCGCACAACGCGCAGGACTCGCTGGTGGCGCTCACCATCGGGCTGGCCATCGTGGTGGTGTTCGATTTCGTGCTGCGCGCGCTTCGCGGCTATTTCGTCGACGTGGCGGGCGCCGACATCGACCAGCGCGTGGGCGAGCAGGTGTTCGGGCGCATCCTGGCCGCCCGCCTCGACCTGCGACGGGGATCGACGGGCGCGATGGCGGGGCTGATGCGCGAGCTGGAGTCGCTGCGCGACTTCTTCGCGTCCGCCACGCTGACCGCGATGGTGGACGTGCCCTTCATCCTGCTGACCATGGCCGTCGTGTGGGCCATCGGCGGCAAGGTGGTGCTGGTGCTGGCCGTGGTGGTGCCGCTGGTGGTGCTGGCGGGCTGGCTCGCCAACCCGGCGCTGGAGCGACTGTCGCAGCGGTCGATGCGCGAGGGCTTAAGCAAGCAGACGGTGCTGGTGGAGGCCATCGGCGGGCTGGAGACGGTGAAGGCGGCGGGCGCCGGCCCGCTGCTGGCGGGCCGCTGGGCGAACGCGGTGCGCGCGCAGTCGGACAGCTCGCTGCGGCAGCGGCTGGTGGGCTCGCTCGCGACCATCGTGGCGGGCTCGGCTGGCACGATCTGCTACGCGGGCGTGATCGTGGTGGGCGTGGAGATGATCGGGGCGCGCGAGCTGACGGCGGGCGCGCTGGTCGCCTGCTCGCTGCTGGCGGGGCGCGCCATCGCGCCGCTGGCCCAGATATCGCAGCTTCTGTCCCGCCTGTCGTCCACGCGCACCGCCTACCGCCAGATCGACGAGATGATGGCGCGGCCCATCGAGGGGCCGACGGGCGAGGGCATCCGGCTGGCGCGCGCCGACGGGCGGATCGAGTTCCGAAACGTCGTCTTCCAGTATCCGGGCGCGGCCGAGCCCGCGCTGAACGGCGTCAGCTTCAAGGTGGAGCCGGGCGAGCGGGTGGCGATCCTGGGGCGCGTGGGGTCGGGCAAGTCCACGGTGGCCCGCCTGATGCTGGGCCTCTACCCCCCGCGCGAGGGGCTGGTGATGCTGGACGGCACCGACCTGCGCCAGATCGACCCCGTCTCGCTCCGCGCCAGCGTGGGCGCGGCGCTCCAGGACAATCTGCTGCTGTCGGGCACGGTGCGCGAGAACATCGCGCTGGACCGGCCGGGCGTGGGCCAGGCGGAGGTGCTGCGCGCGGCCGAGCTGTCGGGCACGCACCGCTTCATGGGCGCCATCGCCAACGGCTACGACCTGCGCCTGGCCGACCGGGGCGAGGGACTGTCGGGCGGGCAGCGCCAGTCCATCGCCATCGCGCGCGCGCTGGCGGGCCGCCCGCCCGTGCTGGTGTTCGACGAGCCCAGTTCCGCCATGGACAACCAGACGGAGGCGCAGCTGATCGACCGGCTGGGACCGGAGGTGGAGGGCCGCACGCTGGTGCTGGTGACGCACCGCCCGTCGCTGCTGCGCCTGGTGACGCGCGCCATCGTGATGGAGGACGGGAAGATCGCGATGGACGGGCCGCGCGACGAGATCCTGCGCCGGCTGCAACGGCCGCAAGGAGCGCCCGCCGGTCAGCCGCCGGCGCCCCCATCCGCCGACAATCTTCCCGCCCGCGCCGCCGGTTGAGGTACGCATGAGCACTACCGACGTCCTCGAGACCCTGCCCGACCGGCTGCGCCCGGCGCGCGCGTCGTCCGTCCTGCTGTGGACCATCCTGGCGCTGTTCGCGGCGTTCCTGTTGTGGGCGACGCTGACCGAGCTGGACCGCACGGTGCGCGCGCCCGGCCGCGTGGTGGCGTCGTCCCAACTCCAGACGGTGAGCAACCTGGAGGGCGGCGTGGTGGCCGAGATCCTGGTGCGCACCGGCCAGATCGTGGCCAAGGGCCAGCCGCTCGTCCGGCTGGACCCGACCGCGACCGGCGCAGAGCTGGGCTCGGGCGAGGCGTCCACCTTCGCGCTGCGCGCCAAGATCGCGCGGCTGAAGGCCGAGGTGCTGGGCCGCGTGCCCATCTATCCGGCGGCGGGCGACGCGGTGGCGGCGGAGCAGCTGGACATCCAGCGCGCGCTGCACGCCGCGCGCATGGCGGAACTGAACGGACTGGGCGGGGCGGCCACCGCGCGCGCGGCCCAGGCGCGCCAGGCGCTGGGCGAGGCGCGGGAAGTCTATGCCGGCCGCACCAGCGCGCGCGAGGCGCGGGCGACCGAACTCGCCACGATCCGCGACCTGGTGGCGCGCGGCATCGAGCCGCGCATGGCGCTGACCCAGGCGGACAGCGCGGCCAGCGTGGCGGCGGCCGAGGCGGCCGCCGCGTCGGCGAGCATCGGGCGGGCGCGCGCCTCGGTGGCGGAGGCGGCTGCGTCGGGCGCGCAGGCGCGGCAGGACTGGCGCGCGCGCGCGGCCGACGAGCTGGCGCAGGCGCAGGCGGAACTGGACACGCGGATGCAGACCATCCCCGCGCTGCGCGCACGGCTAGCGCGCACCACGGTGCGCGCGCCCTTGGCTGGCCGGGTGAACCGGGTGCTGGTGACGACGGTGGGCGCGGCGGTGGCGCCGGGCGCCGGGCTGGCCGAGATCGCGCCCTCGCGCGAGACGCTGGTGGTGGAGGCGCGCGTGCGGCCCCAGGATATCGCATCGGTCCGCGACGGGCAGCGCGCGCGCGTCAACGTCACCGCCTACGACCCATCCGTGCACGGGTCGCTCGACGGGGTGGTGGAATCGGTGTCGCCCGACGCGGTGGCGCCCGAGCCGGGGCGCGGGGCGGCGGGCGAGGAGAGCTACTACCTCGTGCGCGTCCGCACCGACGCCCGCGGCCTGCGCGACGTGAACGGCCGCCCGCTGCCCATCGGGGCGGGCATGACGACGGAGGTGAACCTACTCGGCGAGAAGCGCTCGGTGCTGCGCTACCTGCTGACGCCGATCACGCGGCTGAGCGAGCGGGCGCTGAGGGAGTAGACGGCTATCCCTCCACCGTGACGGTGGAGGGGTGGTGTTTGTCCAAGTGGCGACGCACGATGCGCAGGTTGCGCGTGTTGGAGCGGAAGAACAGGTCCGCCGCGTCTCCCACGAGCGGCACGAAGCCCAGTACCGCGTCGAACGCCACATTGCCGCCCATGCGCGCGAGCTGGAAGCGCGACAGGCCGAGGTTGCGCGCTTCCCACACCAGCCACGCGCCGAGCGCGGCCGCCGCCAGGTCACCCACCACCGGCACCAGCCCGAGGACCGCGTCCAGCCCTACCTGGCGGTTCAGCCCGGGAAGCGTGAAGCCGCGTTCCAAGAGGCGCTCCATCGCCTCCACGCGGCGGCGGACGGCGGCGGGGTCGCGCGACAGGCCCAGCCGGTCGAGCGCTGCGGGGTCGATGGTCTGCACGGGAATCAACTGGGGTCGGCGACTAGGCGGTTCAACGGGTGCGCGGCGCGCGCGTTCGGCTGCCACCCCGTCAGGCGCTGGCCGACCGCCCACCAGCGAAAGGGGCGGGCCAGCGGAATAAAGGCCGCGTCCGCCTCCATCAGACGGTCGGCGGCCGCGATCATGCGGCCGCGCTCGCCCATGTCGGGCGCGTCGCGCGCCGCCGTCAGCGCGGCGGCGGCGGCGGCGCCGCAGGGGCGGCAGGCGGTGGCCAGATACCAGCGCGCGCTGTCGTAGGGCGCCACCGCGTCCACCAGCGCCAGTTCCGCCTCCGCCCCCGGCCCGACGCGCTCGGCCGCGATGCCGGCACGCGCGAGCGAGGCGGCGAGCGCGCCCCAGAGCAGCGTTGCCCCCGGCCCGGCGGGCAGCGCCACGCGGAGCCGCACGGCCGCGCCGTTCGCTGCCCGCCAGTCGCGCACGCGCGCCCTCAGCCGCGCCAGCCGCTCGGCCGGGTCGAGCAGCGACCAGTCGGGGACGTAGGGGGGGGCGGCGGAGTCGAGCCGCTCGGGCACGATGCGGTCGGCGGCTTCCCAGTCCGGCGCGACGGCGGCCAGGATCGCGGCGCGGTCCAGCCCCGCCGCCAGCGCGCGGCGGTCGGCGGGGTCCGCCAGGAAGCCGTCGCGCCGCGTCACGGCCAGCCCGAACAGGCCCGCCGCCGGGTCGCGCCGCAGCGCGCCGTCGGGCAGGCCGGTGGCGGCGGCGACCGGCCAGTCGGCGAAGGTGCCGCCCGCCACCGCGTCCGCGCGGCCGGCCGCGAACCGCACCAACGCCAGCGCCGCGCGTTCCGGCCGCAGGCGCACGGGCGGCGGGCCGGGGGCGGCGTCCTCCTCGTCCGCCGCGCCCGGCACGGGTACGGGGCGGAGCAGGCCGCCCGGTCCCCCCGTCATCGACGCTTCCCTCAGCGGCCCCGTGCCCCGCCCGCCGATGCGCAAGCCCATGCCGGGCTGGGCGAACAGCTTGAGCAGGTCGGGGCGCGGGCGCGACAGCTGCACCTCCAGCACCTCGGGCGTCATGGCCACCACCTGGTCCACCGCGCTGAGATAGGGGAGGAGCGGGTTGTCCGACCGGCGCGAGAGCCGCCGCCGCAGCGCGTCCGCCACCTGGCCGGCCGGCACCCCCTCCTCCAGCCGGAAAATGTAGCGCAGGCCGTCGTCGATCACGATCCAGCGCTGCGCCAGTCCCGGCTCCACCTGGCCGGACGCGTCGAAGCGGACCAGCCCCTGCGCGGTCGCGTCGGTCAGCATCGCGTCCGCGCCCGCCGCCGCGGCGACGGTCAGCGGCCCGGTGGCGTCGGGCGCGCGCGCGCAGCCGGCCGCCGCGAACAGCAGCATCCCCGCCAGCGCGCGGGGGGATCGTGCCGAGCGCTTCACGGCCGGATCGACATTCGAACGACGCTCCCTGTCCGCCCGCGCCCCGACTACGCCGCTCCCCGCCCGGATGCCAGGGCGGGGGCGGGCACGGTGGGGCGATTGACAGCGCCGGCGCGGTGGGGGAACATTACGGGATCGGGGGAGGGCGGTCGTGACGGGCGAGAACGATCCGGAGGACCTGCGGCGGCGCTATGCGCGCTACGTCGTCAGCCCCGAACTGGCGCACCATTTCGAGCAGGCGGCGGCCGGACGGGTGGGATCCGTCGAGGCGCCGGACGACGCGCCCGTCCGGCTGCGCGTGATCGTGGAGCTGAACGCCGACTATCCCGGCGGAGTGGCCGAGGCGCGGCGCGCGGTGCTGGCCCGGATGGCCGAGATCGGCGTCGACGCGGATCGGATCGGGCGGTGCGAGCGGCGCTCGGGCCGGTACAACCTGTTCGCCGAGCTGGACGCGGACGAGTGCGGGCGGCTCGGCGAGCGCCCCCCCGACGCGCCGTCGGGCGTCTACAAGCTGTGGCGCGACCAGCCGCTGAAACCCCTGCTCGACCGGTCGATCCGCACCATAAAGGCCGACGCCTGCCTGACCGCCTACGGCGCGGACGGGGAGGGCATCGTGGTGGCGGTGGCGGACAGCGGCATCGACGGGGACCACCCGCACTTCGCCGCGCACGCCAACCTGGTCCCGCCCGCGGGGCTGGCGCACCGCGACTTCACCGAAGGGGAAGCTGGCGGGGCGGCGGGGCCGCTGGTCGACGCGTTCGGCCACGGCACGCACGTGGCCGGCATCGTGGCGGGCCAGTGCGACCCGGCGACGGTGGAGATGGTCCGCCTGGGCGACGTGCGCGACGCCGCGGGCACCGTGGTGGCGACCGCCGCACCGCTCGCGTCCAGGACGCTGCGCGGTGTCGCCCCGCGCGCCAAGCTGCTGAGCCTGAAGGTGCTGGACGAGCGGGGCGAAGGCTATGCCAGCGGGCTGATCGCGGCGCTGGAGCACGTGGAGGAGTTGAACGATTACGGCCGGCGCATCCGCGTCCACTGCGTCAACCTGAGCCTGGGCTATCCCTTCGACGCGGAATGGTTCGCGGCCGGGCACAGCCCGCTGTGCGCCGCGGTGAACCGGCTGTCGCGCAGCGGCACGGTGGTGGTGGCGGCGGCGGGCAACGACGGGTCGGCGATGATCGCCACCGAGGCGCGGTCCGACCGGCAGCGGATCGGCATGGACCAGTCGATCAACGACCCCGGCAACGCCGAGGAGGCGATAACGGTGGGCGCCACGCACGCCGAGGCGCCGCACCGCTACGGCGTGTCCTATTTCTCGTCGCGCGGGCCCACCGCCGACGGGCGGGTGAAGCCCGACCTGGTGGCACCGGGCGAGCGCATCCTGTCGTGCGCGGCCGGCGGCTCCACCAAGCTGAAACAGGCATTGAAGAGCGCGGGGGAGGCCGCCCGGCCGGACGTGGCCTATTACCGCGAGGAGAGCGGCACCAGCATGGCCGCACCGCACGTGGCGGGCGCGGTGGCCGCCCTGCTGTCGATCCGGTCCGAGTTCATCGGCGAGGCGGCGGCGGTGAAGCAGGTGCTGCTGCGCAACTGCGTGGACCTGAAGCGCAAGGCCGATTTCCAGGGGGCGGGGCTGCTCGACCTGATGCGGGCGATACAGGCGATCTGAAGGGGGAGGGGATCATGGGGGAACTGGCGGGCATCCCGTTCACGGAACTGGCGCTGGACAAGGATGGACGGCGGGAGGGGCCGGATACGCCGCTGGTGCCCGACGGCACGACCGACCTGGTGGTGCTGAGCCACGGGTGGAAGAACGGGCGCGAGGAGGCGTTGCAGCTTTACGAGGGCATCCTGGCCGGCGCGCGGGCGGCGTCGGGCGGGGATTTCGGGGGGCGGCGCTTCGCGGCGGTGGGCGTGTTCTGGCCGGCCTTCCGATACCGGGAGGACCTGTCGCTCGTGCCCGACGACCTGGGCGGCGGGGGCAAGGGCGGCGGGGGCAAGGGCGGCGGGGCGGCGGCCGGGGGCGCCGAGCTGCCCGACGAGGCGCTGGAGGCGGCGTCGCGCGCCTTCGCCGACGCCACGGGGGCGGACGCGGCCGATTTCGCCCGGCGCGCTGCGGCGGCGGCGGGCGGCGGCGGTGCGGCCGACGACTTCCTGAAGTACCTGCGGTCCGAACTGTCGGCGGCGGCGGCGGACGACAGGGCCGAGCACCGCGCGCTGCTGCGCGCGCCGGGGAGCGAACTGGTGGGCCGGCTGTCGCCGGGCGGCGTGGTGGAGACGGACCCGCCGGTTGTGCCCGACGCCGAGGCCAGGGGATCGGCGGCCGGGATCGGCGATGCCGTCGCGGCCAGGGGGTGGCGGCTGCTGTCGGGCGGCAAGGCGGCGGTCGCGTCGATCCTGAACCAAGCGACCTACTACGAGATGAAGGGGCGGGCCGGCACGGTAGGCGGCGCGCTGGCCGCGATCCTGGAGGCGCATGTGCCCGACGGCGTGCGCGTGCACCTGGTGGGGCACAGCTTCGGCGCGCGGCTGGTCACGTCGGCGTGCGCGCGGCTGGAGCGCGTGCGGCCGCGCTCGCTGGTGCTGCTCCAGGCCGCCTTCTCGCACAACGGTCTGGGCACCGGCATCGGCCCCGACGCGGTCGAGGGCGGGTTCCGGACGGTGGTGGCGGACGGGCGGGTGGCGGGTCCCATCGTGGTCACGCACACGCGGCGCGACACGGCGGTGGGCTTCTTCTACGCGCTCGCCTCGTCCGCCTCCGGCGAGATCGCCAAGGGGGCGGGGCTGCTCCGGCGGCTGATCGGCGGGCCGGACGACCTGCACGGCGGAATGGGGGCCAACGGGGCGCAGAGCATGGCGGCGGGCGAGGCGGTGGCCCACCGCGCCGCGCCCGGCACCGCGCCGGCCTTCGCGACGGGCAAGGTGAACAACGTGCTGGCCGACGCCGTCGTGTCCGGCCACAACGACGTGGCGAACGCAGACGTCGCGCGGCTGGTGTGGGCGGCGATGCGCTGAGGTCCGCCCCGGCCCGCGGAACGGGTCGCGGCGGCCTATTTGCAGGCGCGGTCCGCCGGGGCATCGCTATATGGCGCGCGGGCGCCGCATCCGGCCCGCACCGCCGCGAGGAGGATCAGTGTCGAAGCAAGCAACGTCCCGCCGGGTCACGGCGCCCTCGCTCCGAACCCGAAAGGGAACGGAGAAGATCGTCTGCCTGACTGCCTACACCGCCCCCATGGCGGAGCTGATGGACCCGCACTGCGACGTCCTGCTGGTGGGCGACAGCCTGGGCATGGTGGTGCACGGCCTGCCGACCACGGTCGGCGTCACGCTGGACATGATGATCCTGCACGGGCGCGCCGTGGTGCGCGGCACCACGCGCGCGCTGGTCGCGATCGACCTGCCGTTCGGCAGCTACGAGCGATCGGCCGCCCAAGCGTTCGACGCCGCCGCCCGAGTCATGATGGAGACGGGTGCGCAGGCGGTGAAGGTGGAGGCGGCGGAGGGCGTCGCCGACAGCATCGCCTTTCTGACCGGACGCGGCATCCCGGTGATCGGCCATGTCGGCCTGCGCCCGCAGGCGGTCCACCTCGACGGCGGCTTCAAGGCGCGCGGTCGCAGCGCGGAAGAGCGCGCGCGCGTCCTGGCCGAGGCGCGCGCGACCGACGCGGCCGGCGCGATCGCGATGGTGGTGGAGGGCGTGACGCCCGAACTGGCCGCCGAGATCACCGCCGCCGTCTCCTGCCCCACCATCGGCATCGGCGCGTCGAGCGCCTGCGACGGCCAGATCCTGGTCACGGAGGACATGCTGGGCCTGTTCGAGCGGACGCCCAGGTTCGTGCGACGTTACGCGGACCTCCGCTCCGTCGTCACCGACGCGGTGGCGGGCTACGCGGCCGACGTGCGCGCCGGTACCTTTCCGGGCGAGGCGGAGGAGTATCGCCTGAAGCCCCGCGACTGAGCGGCGGGCGGCGCGGGGCGGGCGCTGCGGGCCGCCCGGTGCGAGGCTGCCCGTGCCGAGGACCGTTCGGCCCCCGGCCGGAAGGGCACCCGCGACGGAGGTTGCCGCGCCGCGCGTGCCCCAGGCGGTGTTCGGCCCGTCGCCGCGATGCTATGCCTCTGTTTGTAGCCGGCGACGGGGCAGGAGAGCGGTTCCGTGAGGGCGGGGAGGGGGGGCATGGCGTCGGTGACGGATCGCGACGGCGGGGCGGGCGAACGGCTGTCATACGCGGTGAGGCCCTGCTCGCTGGGGCTGGTGCTGGCGGCGTCGAGCGGACGCGGCCTGGCGGCGATCCTGCTGGGCGACGACGCGGACGCGCTGGTGCGCGAGCTGGCGGAGCGCTTTCCGATGGCGGAGCTGGCGGTCGCCAGTGAGGACCATGCTGGCACAATGGCGGCGGTGGTGGCCTTCGTGAACCGGCCGGCGGGCGGGCTGGACCTGCCGCTCGACGTCCGGGGCACCGCGTTCCAGCGGCAGGTGTGGGAGGCGCTGGCGCGTGTGGGCGCAGGCAGCACCGTGAGCTATGCCGAACTGGCCGCGGCGGCGGGCAGCCCGGCCGCGGTGCGCGCGGTGGCGGGCGCGTGCGCGGCCAATCCGCTGGCGGTCGTCGTGCCGTGCCACCGGGTGCTGCGATCCGACGGCTCGCTGTCGGGCTATCGCTGGGGCGTCGAGCGCAAGCGGCGGCTGCTGGCGGCGGAAGCCCTTTGCGATCCGACGCCCGCGCCCTAGGGGCGGGCCTTCACGGGATAGGAGCACGGGCATTGGCCAACGTGGCGGTCGTCGGCGCGCAGTGGGGCGACGAGGGCAAGGGCAAGATCGTGGACTGGCTGGCCGCGCGCGCCGACGTGGTGGTGCGGTTCCAGGGCGGGCACAACGCGGGCCACACGCTGGTGGTGGACGGCGCGGTCTACAAGCTGTCGCTGCTGCCGTCGGGCGTGGTGCGCGGCACGCCGTCCGTCATCGGCAACGGCGTGGTGCTGGACCCCTGGGCGCTGCGCGACGAGGTGAGCCGCTTGCGCGAGCAGGGCGTGGCGGTGTCGCCCGAGACGCTGCGCATCGCGGACAATTGCGCGTTGATCCTGCCCATCCACCGCGACCTGGACGGGTTGCGCGAGGATGCGAGCGGCGAGGGCAAGATCGGCACCACGCGGCGCGGCATCGGCCCGGCCTACGAGGACAAGGTGGGCAGGCGCGCGATCCGCGTGTGCGATCTGGCGCACCTGGACGCGCTGGGGCCGCAGCTGGACCGGCTGTGCGCGCACCACGACGCGCTGCGCGCCGGGTTCGGCGAGCCGCCGGTGAATCGGGCGCGGCTGCTGGCGGACCTGGGGGAGGTGGCCGAGTTCGTGCTGGGCTTCGCGAAGCCGGTGTGGCGCGACCTGGATGCGGCGCGGGCGGAGGGCAAGCGCGTGCTGTTCGAGGGGGCGCAGGGCGTGCTGCTCGACGTGGACCACGGCACCTATCCGTTCGTCACTTCGTCCAACACGGTGGCGGGCACGGCGGCGGCGGGTTCCGGCATGGGGCCGGGCAGCGTCGGCTTCGTGCTGGGGATCGCCAAGGCGTACACGACGCGCGTCGGCTCCGGCCCCTTTCCGACCGAACTGGCGGACGAGACGGGCGAGCGTCTGGGCGTGCGCGGGCGCGAGTTCGGCACGGTGACGGGGCGCAAGCGGCGGTGCGGCTGGTTCGACGCGGTGCTGGTGCGCCAGTCGGCCGCCGTGTCGGGCATCACGGGCATCGCGCTGACCAAGCTGGACGTGCTGGACGGGTTCGAGGAAGTGCGGGTCTGCACCGGCTATCGCCTGCGGGGCGAGGTGATCGACTATTACCCGGCGCACGCGGCCGACCAGGCGGCCGTCGAGCCGGTGTGGGAGGCGATGGAGGGCTGGTCCGACTCGACGGCGGGCGCACGGAGCTGGGCGGACCTGCCGGCGCAGGCGGTGAAGTACATCCGCCGCGTCGAGGAGCTGATCCGATGCCCCGTGGCGCTGGTGTCGACCAGTCCGGAGCGCGAGGACACGATCCTGGTACGCGATCCCTTCGCAGGGTGAGCCGGGAGGCCTGACGAACGAAGGGGCCGGGCGGATCGTCTCCGCCCGGCCCCTTCGCCGTTCAGCCCTGGGCGATCAGCGGGGTACGCCGGTTCCCGTGGCCGTGGTGCTGGAGCCGCCCATGGTGCCCGTGCCGCCCATCGTGCCGGTCGTGCCACCCATGGTGCCCGTTCCGCCCATCGTACCGGTCGTGCCGCCCATGGTGCCGCCCGGCGCGCCCATCGCATCGGTGCCGGTGGAGGTGCTGCCGCCCATCGTGCCGCCCGTCGTGCCGCCCGTCGTGCCGGCGGTGCCTGTGGCGCCGCCGCGCGTCGTGGAGCGGGTGCGGCCGGTGGTCGGCGTGCCGCGCGTGGTGGAGCGGGTGCCGGTCGTCGTGGTCTGTTCCGTGGACGTGGTGCCGCTCATGGTGCCGCCAGTCTGGCCGCCCATGGTGGAGGGCGTACCCATGGTGGAGGCGCCGGTGGAGCCGGTGGCGGCGCCGCCCGAACCGCCCGCGACCTGGGCCAGGGCGGCGGCGGGAAGCAGCGCGGCGGCCGCGATCATGGTGAACTTCAACATCTTATTCTCTCCTCATCCGTGGCGCTCGAACGAGCGGTGGATGGGAAAGTGTCCCTGCCGGGGACGAAAGGTGGCGGGATCGGGACGGAGCCCCTTCAGCCCGCCCCACATTGGGCGCGGTGGAGCAGCGCCTGGTCCGCCAGGACCAGCGCCACCATCGCCTCCACCACCGGCACGCCGCGGATGCCGACGCACGGGTCGTGGCGGCCGCGCGTGCGCACCTCGGTCGCCTCGCCGGCGCGCGTGACGGAGGGGACGGGGGTGAGGATGGAGGCGGTGGGCTTGAACGCGGCGCGCACGCGCACCGGCTGGCCGGTCGAGATGCCGCCCGCAATGCCGCCCGCGTGGTTCGCCAGGAAGGCGGGACCCTCGCCCGCCGCGCCGGGGCGCATCGGGTCGGCATTGTCCTCGCCGCGAAGCGAGGCGGCGGCGAAGCCGTCGCCGATCTCGACGCCCTTGACCGCGTTGATCCCCATGACGGCCGACGCCAGCTCGGCGTCCAGCTTGGCGTAGAGCGGCGCGCCCCAGCCGGCGGGCACGCCCGCGGCCTCGCACGCCACCACCGCGCCCAGGGAGGAACCGCTCTTGCGCGCGGCGTCGATCAGTTCCTCCCACCGGGCGGCGGCGGCGGGGTCCGGGCAGAAGAAGGGGTTGCGGTCGACCTCCGCCCAGGCGGCGTCTGGGTCGTCGAACACGGCCGCGTCGATCGCGTCGCCGCCGACCGACTCCACCCAGGCGCGGACCCGGACCTGCGGCACCACCAGCCGGGCGACCGCGCCAGCCGCCACGCGGCACGCCGTCTCGCGCGCGGACGAGCGGCCGCCGCCGCGATAGTCGCGGTGGCCGTACTTCGCGTCATAGGCGTAGTCGGCGTGGCCGGGGCGGTAGGCGGCCGCCACCTCCGAATAATCGCGCGAACGCTGGTCGGTGTTCTCGATCAGCATGGACACGGGCGTGCCGGTGGTGCGCCCCTCGAACACGCCGGACAGGATGCGGACCTGGTCGGGCTCGCGCCGCTGGGTGGTGAAGCGCGACTGGCCGGGGCGGCGGCGGTCGAGCCAGGGCTGGATATCAGCTTCCGACAGGGCGATGCCCGGCGGGCAGCCGTCCACCACGCAGCCGATGGCCGGCCCGTGGCTCTCGCCCCAGGTCGTGAAGCGGAACACGCGGCCGAAAGTGTTCCAGGTCACGCGGCCGGCCTCCGCTTGGCGCACCGCGTAGCGGGGTGCCGTGCGGAGGACCGACGTGACGCGGCCCGTCGACCCCCGGAGGAAACCGACGCCGCGCGCCGGTCCCCTCCGGGGCCGGCCGGCGGAAGTTGGCGAAGTTGCCGCGTCTCGCGCGCGATGTTTCCGTTTTCGGCGGCTCGGGGGCGGGGGGCGGGGCGCATGGACGCGCCGTGGCACAAAGCGGGCGTGTAGGACAGCCGCCGGACGGGCGTCGCCGCCGCTCGGGGCAGCTGGAGCCCGCGGTGCGGCCGGGGTTGCCGGTTCAGGCCCCGCCCGCCGCCAGCGCCGCGAAGGCGGGCGCGTGGGCGGCTTCCCCGCGCGGGCCGCAGGGGACCAGCCCGCCCTGGAGGGCGGCGGCCATCAGGTGGTCGCCGGCATAGGGGCTGGCATAGCCGCGCGCCAGGTCGGCGGCGAAGCCGAAGCGGGCGTAGAACGCCGGGTCACCCAGGACGAAGCAGAGAACGAAGCCCTGGTGCTCCAGCACCTCCAGCCCGGCGCGGACCAGCGCGTCGGCCACCCCCCGCCCGCGCGCGTCGGCGGCGGTGGCGAGCGGGGCGAGGGCCGCGGCGGGGACGGCGCGGCCGCCCGACGCCACGTCCATGCGGCTCCAGGCGGCGACGCCGACCGGCTCGCCCGCCGCCTCCGCCACCAGCATCAGCACCATGTCGCCGTCGGCGCACAGTTGCTGGACCAGCCCGGCCTCCGCCGGGTCGGGGAAGGCGGCGCGCAGCAGCGCGTCGACCGCCGGCACGTCGGCGGCGGCGGCGGGGCGGACGGTGACGGTCGTATCCATCGGGGGCGGGGTATCCATGGAGGGGCGTTCAGGCGGGCACCAGCCGGCCGACGCGGGCGGCGGGCGGAGGAGGCGCTCACGGGCGGCGCGCGGTTCCGGTGAAGGCGGCGTGTCGGCGGACGTCGAGGGGCGGGCGGTGACGGGCGCGCCCGCGGACGGCGCATCCCGTGCCGCCGGCGGCGGCGGCGGCCGGGCGGCGTCGGCAGGCCCGCGCGCATGGGCGAGGCCTGGTCCGGGCCGGCGCCGACGCCGGCAGCGGCGGTCGCGGCCCGGCGGATCGTGACGGTTGCGCGGGTGAACGGCGCGTTCCGGACCGGCACGGGCCGGGCGATGCCGGCGGGGCGAGGGCGACCGACGCGCTTGCCGGCGCGCGGTCCGGGCCGATACCGGTGCGTCGGCGGTCACGGGGGCGCAGGCCGGGGCGGCCGCAGGCCGACCCGAGGTACGGAGCCACGGTCCGGCGCACCGGCGACGGCCCGCTCAGGCCAGCGCGATGTCGGGCGCGTCTTCGGCCTTCATGCCGATCACGTTGTAGCCGGCGTCGACGTGGTGCACCTCGCCCGTCACGCCCGACGCCAAGTCGGACAGGAGGTAGAGGCCGGCGCCGCCCACGTCCTCGATGGTGACGTTGCGGCGCAAGGGGCTGTTCAACTCGTTCCACTTCAGGATGTAGCGGAAGTCGCCGATGCCCGACGCGGCCAGCGTCTTGATGGGGCCGGCGGAGACCGCGTTGACGCGGATGTTCTCCGGCCCCAGGTCCATCGCCAGGTACTTTACGCTGGTCTCCAGCGCGGCCTTGGCGACGCCCATGACGTTGTAGTGGGGCACCACCTTCTCCGCGCCGTAGTAGGAGAGGGTGAGCAGCGCGCCGCCGTCGGGCATCATGGCGCGCGCGCGCTTGGCGACCGCCACGAAGCTGTAGGCCGACACGTTCATGGTCAGCAGGAAATTGTCCAGGCTGGTGTCCACATACTTGCCGCGAAGCTCGTTCTTGTCGGAGAAGCCGATGGCGTGGACGACGAAGTCGAGGGTGGGCCACTTGGCCGCCACGTCCGCGAAGGCGGCGTCGAGCCTGTCCATGTCGGACACGTCGCAGTCAATGAAGGTGTCGGACCCCAGGCTCTCGCCCAGCGGACGCACGCGCTTGGCCAGTGCCTCGCCCTGATAGGTGAAGGCCAGTTCGGCGCCCGCCTCGGAGAGCTTCTGCGCGATGCCCCAGGCCAGCGACTTGTCGTTGGCGAGCCCCATGATGAGCCCGCGTTTTCCCGCCATCAGTCCGCTCACGCCGTCGCCTCTGCCGTTGCCGTACCCTCCTGTAGACCCGCGCGGTCGGGTTCCGCCAGCGCCGCGTTCAGGTGCGCGCCGAACACGAAGCCCAGCCCGATCAGGTAGAAGAACAGCAGCATCACGACGACGCCCGCCAGGCTGCCGTAGGTGAGGTCGTAGCCGCCGAGCTGGGACAGGGCGAAGGGCAGGCCGGATGTCATGCCCAGCCACCACAGCGTGGTCACCAGCGCGCCGGGCCATTTGCGGTTGGCGGAGCCGCGGTACTTGGACGGCGTGACCGAGTAGAACAGCACGTACATCGCGCCGAACATCACGGCGGCCGGCAGGATGCGCGACAGGCCGATCCAGCCCGCCGCGTCCTCCGCGAAGGGGAGCAGGCGATAGACGAACTGCTCGGTCGCGGTGAGCAGGCCCTGGATCAGGAAGGAGATGAGGACGAGCAGCACCGAGCCGACGATGGCGAGCGACAGGCGCAGGCGCGACTTGAAGAAGGAGCCGTGGTTGACGGTGCCGTAGGCGCGGCGGAAGATGTCGCGGATGGTGTCCACGAACGAGCCCACCGTCCATAGCCCCACCAGCCCGCCCAGCCAGAGGAGCGAGCCGGTGCGCGCGGCGAGCACGTCGGCGATGGGCTTGCGCAGAATGTCCGCCACGTCGCCGGGCAGGGTTCCCAGAAAGGACGACACGGCGCGCTGCGTCTCGGCTCCCTGGCCCACCGCCGACAGCACGGCGGCGGCCACGATGAAGAAGGGAAACAGCGTGAGGAGCGCGAGATAGGCGAGGTTGCCGGCGTGGATGAAGCCGTCGTTGTAGACGCCGGACGCGGCGCGCTTCAGCACCTCGAACGCGGCCGAGCCGGGGCGGACGCGCGCCAGTTCCCGGTCCAGCACCACGCGGGCGCGGCCGTGGGTGTGGGCCCGGGCCTCGGGCGTCAGTCCGGCCGTATCCTCCATGCGGGGCTCAGACGCCCAGCGCGGTCCTGGGGTTCCCGTTCTCGCGGCCGGCGGCCCAACCCTCGATCAGCACCTTCAGATGCTCGTCGTCGGGCACCTGGACCTGGAGCGTCACGAGCTGGTCGCCGCGGCCGCCGTCCTTCCGGTGGAAGCCCTTGCCCTTGAGGCGCAGCGTGCGGCCCGACGAGGAGCCGGGGGCCACCGTCAGCACCACGGGGTTCTCCACGGTGGGCACGCGCACCTTGGCGCCCAGCACGGCCTCCGCCAGCGTCACGGGCAGGTCGAGGCGCACGTCGTCGCCGTCGCGGGTGAAGAAGCGGTGGGGCTCCACCTCGATGGTCACGATGGCGTCGCCGCGGCCGCCGGGGCCTTCCTCGCCCTTGCCCGCGAGGCGCATCTGCGTGCCCGTCTCCACGCCCGCGCCGAGGCGCAGGTCGATGGTGGTGCCGTCGGCCAGGCGAACGCGCTGGGGCGCGAGTGCCGCGGCGTCGGTGAAGGACACGGCCAGGCGATAGGCGGCGTTGGCGCCCTTGGGCGGGGCCGATCGCCCGCCGCCGAAACCGCCGCCGCCGAAGCCCCCACCACGCGCGCGGCCGCCGAGGCCGCCCAGCAGGTCCTCGAAGATCGAGCCCATGTCGGCCGTGTCGCCGCCGAACTCGAAACCGCGCGGCCCAGCGCCGGGGCCGCCGCCGGGGCGCGCGCCGTAGCCGCCGGGGTTCGGGCCGGGGCCGCCGGTCCCGAAGCCGAAGGGCATGGCCGGGTTGCCGTCGCCGTCGATCTCGCCGCGGTCGAAACGCGCGCGCTTCGCCTTGTCGGACAGGAGGTCGTAGGCCTGGGTGGCGGTGCTGAACCGCTCGGCCGCCTTGGGGTTGTCCTTGTTGCGGTCGGGGTGGAGCTCCTTCGCCAGCTTGCGATAGGCTTTCTTGATGTCGGCTTCGCTGGCGTCGCGCGCGACGCCCAGCGTCCTGTACGGATCGGCGGCCATGGGTTCCCCGTTTCTGTCGGCTCCCATGTGGGGGAAGCGGCGCGCGCGCGCAATTGAACAGGGGACGCTACCCGTTCGTTCGTCGCCGACAGCATCAGGAGCGGATCATGAACGATACTCAGCCGAACCAGGCCATGCCCTCGGGCGACAGCGGGGCGGGCGAGAAGGACGGGGTGTGGAACAGCCCCGGCAAGGGTGCGGGCGGGGAGAGCGGCGGCGGCTCCTACGAGAGCCCCAGGAACGAGGAAGGCGGCGACAACGGCGGCTTCATGGGCCATGGCGGCCAGACGGACATCGGCTATTCGGGCACGGGGCAGGGCGGGTCGGACGACGACGCCGACGTGGGCAACCCGAACGCGCCCACCAAGGAGGGCTGACCTAGAGGAACAGGCGGACGCGCGCGACCAGCCGGTCGCCCGTCCGGCCGGGATCGGCGACGGGGGGCAGGAGCGCGCGGCGCGAAACGTCGGTGCCGATGTAATCCAGACCCAGCACGACGCGGCCCAGCGCATACTCCGCCCCCAGCCGCCAGTCGGTGTAGTCGCCGCCGGGCCGGAGCCGGTTCGATCGCGGGTCGTCGTCGTCGCCGGTCGAGCGGCCGATGCCCGCCAGCAGCGTGACGGGCGTGCCGGGGACGCCGGCGCTCGCCCCCGCCGACAGGTACAGGTTGTCGCCGCCGACGGCGGACTGCGACGGCGCCCAGGCGGCGTCCGCGTCGAGCTGGAGCGGGCCGATCAGGTAGCCGAAACCGGCACCCAGCTCGTGATAGTCGGCGCGGCCCGTGGCACCCGCGAACAGGTGGGAGACGCCGCGGACGCGCGCGGTGACGCCGCCCAGCCGCCAGCTCGCCTCCAGCCCCAGGTCGGCCACCGCGTCCGCGCCCAGGTGGCGGGGCGAGCCGCGCAGGGATGCGACGCGCGCGGTGGCGCGGACTGGGCCCAGCGGCAGGCCTGCGTCGGCGGAGACGGCGGCGCGCCCGCCGCTCCACCCCAGGCCGCGCCGCACCTCCTGCGTCGCGGCCTCCGCGCCGAAAGCGGGGCGCTGCTGTGCCCGGAGGGGGGCGGCGGCCAGGGCGGCGGCGACCAGCAGCAGCGGCCCGGCGGCGGTCCTCAACCCGTCACCGGCGCACCCGGCGCGCGGTCCAGCTCGGCGAGCAGCGCGGAACGGTCGGCGGCCGCCACCGCGGCCAGCCGCTCGATCAGGCGGCCGCGCGCGGCCGCCACGTCGCGCGCCACGGCGGCGCGGTGGGTCATGCACCAGCCGGGGCGGCTGCCCTCCATCGCGGTGCCGGTGTCGACGACGCGGGCGGAGACGGGACCGGCGTCGCGGCGCATCGTGCGCGAGACGGTCATGTCGGCGCGCCAGCGGCAGCGCAGCGTCGACGCCCGGCCGCCCGGCCCCGCCGAACCCGTCTGCCTGTGCACGACGCGCACGTCGCCGCGATAGCCGACGTCGGCGGCGCCGGACGGGTGGTCCAGGCGCACGCGATGTTCGGGAAGGGGTTCGGGGAGGGAGAGGCCGGCGGCGGCACTCGCCGCGGCGGCCAGGAAGAGGTGGTGCACGGGTCGTCTCCTTCGCGACGTCGCGCCGCGCGCGGCGGCGGCGATCATGGGGACAGAATGATCCGGGACCGGCATAGGTGCCAGCAACGAAGTGTGTCGTCCCGGACCGCCGATCCGCAGGGCCGCCGGACGGGACGCCCGAGATTCGGGCGGTCAAGCCGGACGACATGCTGTAGGGGGCGACGGGTGACTCGGCGGACGCTAAGTCTCGTCATGTAGCAGGGGAGAAGAAGGGATGTTCTCGCAAGGATATACGCTGAAGGGCGTCACGCCGACACTGATGATCGATACCAGCACGATCCAGAACACCACGCCGACGGTGCGGTCCAAGTTCAACAAGAAGACGGGCGAGATGACCGACCGGGCGACGGGCGTGTGCGCGTCGCTGGTCGCCTTCTGGCTGTCGCGCGAGGAGCAGGGCGCGCCCGCGCGCACAGCCGACGAGTTCCCGTCCGGCTTCAAGCTGTCGGTCGCGCAGGGGTCCTACTCGCTATCGTCCACGTCGCTGCCGCTCGACGAGCGCCGCGAGATCCTGCTCGACCGGGTGGGGCTGAGCGTGGTCAACAGCACCAAGCGCCGCGCCAAATGGTACACCGCCAAGACAACCAAAGTGGAACAGGCGGTGTCGCAGGCGGTGAAGCACCCTGGCCTGTATTTCCTGAGCATCTTCGGCGACGGCGGCCACGCGCTGGGCGTGGCGACCAAGCACTACGCGCAGTTCTTCGACCCCAATTTCGGCGTGTTCTCGTTCAAGAGCCTGAGCGACATGCGGATCTGGATCCCCGCCGCGATCAAGGAGGTCTATCCTGACCTGATGGAGTCGACCGGGCTGTACGGCGTGGGATGATGCCCGAGGGTGGGGAGGGGGCTCAGTCCGCCTCCCCGACCGGCGCCCCCCCGACCGGGGCCACGTCCACCGACACGTCCATGGTCTGGTCGCCCGAGCCCGTGACCACGCCGTCCACGGGCGCGATCTCGGCATAGTCGCGGCCGACCGCCACGACCACGTGGTCGGACGCCATCCAGATGCCGTTGGTGGGGTCGAGCCCGATCCAGCCGAGCATCGGGCCGCACCAGAGCAGCACCCAGGCGTGCGTCGCGTCGGCGCCCACCAGCCGTTCCTCCCCCGGCGGCGGCAGCGTGCGGATATAGCCCGACGCGTAGGCCGCGGGCAGGCCGGCGGCGCGCAGGCCCGTCAGCATGATCTGGGCGAAATCCTGGCACACGCCCCGCCGGCGGTCGAACGCCTCGCGCGGGGGGGTGTCCACCAGCGTGGCGGCGGGATCGAAGGCGAACTCGCGCTGGATGCGGCGCGCCAGCGCGATCCCGGCCTCGGGCGCGGGGCGATCCGGGTCCAGGTCGGGGCGGCACCATTCGGCGATCGCCGGGTCGAGCGGGATATGGGGGGAGGGGTAGAGGTAGCGCGCCGGCCCCGCCGCCGACAGGTCCGGATGGTCGAGCGCCATGGCCGCCACCTGCGCCAGCGTGGGATCGTCGGGGGAGGGCATGGGGACGGGGCGGTCCACCGCCACGCGCGCGGTGCTGGTGACGGTAAGCTCGGTCACGGGACGGTCCACCGTCAGCCGCTGGACGTTGGCGAGCCCGCTCTCGGCGCGCGCGGGACGAAGCTCGCCCGGCGGGTCCGCGTCCAGCCGGTGTTCGAGCAATGTCTGGCCCGGCCAGTCCACGGGCTTCAGCCGCAGGTTGCAGCGCGCGAAGGCGACGGGCTCGCCGTAGCGGAAGCGGGTGACGTGGCGGACGGCGTAGAGCATCGTCAATCGAGCGTCAGGCCGCCGGCGCGCAGCCGCTCGGCCCCTTGCAGGAAGTAGCGGCGCGCGACGAGGTCGGACAGGCGGAACAGGCGGCGCTCGACCCGCCACATCAGGTCCGCGTCCAGCGCGGGCGCCGAGGCGGTGGCGACGTCGGCGCACAGCGCCACCGCCTCGGCCTGCTGCGGCTCGGCCATGCCGTCGTCGGAGAGGACGGGGAGCGCGCGCAGGTGGTCGCCGATGGCGTCGGCCTGATAGGCCAGGCCGCGCGGGTTGCCGGGGTCCAGCGCCACCAGGTCGGCCACCGCGTCGCGCGACAGGCCCGACACGTAGCGCTGACGATAGGTGATCTGGTTGTCCGCCAGGTCGAGCAGCGCGGTGAGGTCGTCCGCGCTGGCGTGGCGGTCACCGAACAGGCGGACGCCGCGCGCCACGAAGGCCGCGCGCTCCAGCCGGCGGCCGAGATCGTGGAAGCGCCAGGCGGTGGAGCGGTTCATGTGCTCGGCCGTCAGCCCGGCGATGGCGGCGTAGCGGCGCTGAAGGCTGCCTGCGCGGTTCAGCATCCCCCACTGGTCGGGGAAGGGCGCCTCGAGCAGCGTCGCCATGTCGCGCGACAGCCGGTCGCGGAGCCCCGAGCCGATGCGCCGCGCGTGCGCGTTGATGGCGCGCACCGACTGCACCTCGGCGCCCTCCATCGCGTCGCGCGCGAAGCGGGTGAGGTCGGCGCGGTCGCGCGAGGCGGGGCGCGGCAGGGCGGCCGCGTCGGCGATCATGTTGGCCAGCGCGTCCAGCGTGGCCGAGCCCAGCACCGCGCCGCCGTCCGCGTCGATGGAATGGCCCAGCAGAAGGCGGATGGCGGCGAGCAGGTTCTCGCCGCGTTCCAGGTAGCGGCCCAGCCAGTAGAAGTCGTCGGCCACCCGGCTGGGCAGCGTGCCGCGGTTGCGCCGGACGTGCACCTGCTCGGCGGCGGGCAGCAGCGACACAGGGGGCACCGGGTCGGGGCCGTGGACCCAGGCGTCGGCGGACCAGCCGCCCGCCTCCGCGCCGCCCGCGCTCTGCGAGAAGGCGTCGGCGCCCGCGTCCGGCGCGTGCGCGATGCGCACCAGCCCGCCGGGCATCACCGTCCATTCGCCGTCGGCCCCGCGCGCGGCGAACACGCGCAGCGCGAAGGGGCGCGGCACCAGCCGGTCCTCCTCCACCACGGGCATGGTGGACAGGCGGACGTCCTCGCGCGCCACATAGTCCTGGGGGCGGCGCGCGACGTCGGCCATCAGCGCCGCCCGCTCGTCCGGCGACAGGTCGGCCGCGCGGACCGCCCGGCCGCCGGGCAGGCCCAGCGGTGCCACGCCGAAGGCGGGCGCCAGCACCAGCCGGTCGAGCATGGCGAGCGCTTCGGCCCGCGCCGCCGCGCCCCCCAGCCACCAGGTGGCGACGCCGGGCAGGCGCAGCGGCCCGCCCGTCAGCGCCTGCGCCAGCGCGGGCAGGAAGGGGGCGAAGGCCGGCGCCTCCGCCACGCCAGCGCCCGGCGCGTTGGCCAGCACGGCGTTGCCCGCCGCCCAGGCGTCGATCAGGCCGGGCACGCCGATGGCCGAGCGGCTGTCGGTCGCCAGCGGGTCGAGCAGGCGCGAATCGACGCGCCGCCACAGCGCGTCCACGCGCTTCAGCCCGCCGATGGTGCGCACGTATAGCCGGTCGTCCAGCACCGCCAGGTCCGCGCCCTCCACCAGCAGCAGGCCCAGGTAGCGCGCGAGATGCGCCTGCTCGGCGTAGCTGCCGCCGAGGCGGCCGGGCGTCAGAAGCGCGATGCGCGGGTCGGCGCGGCGGCAGGCGGCGGCCAGCCCTTCGCGAAAGGCGGCGAAGAAGGGGGCGTGGCGCTGGACGTTGAGCCGCGCCTGGAGCCCCCCCAGCGTGCGCGACACGGCCAGCCGGTTCTCCAGCGCGTAGCCCGCGCCCGGCGGCGCGCGCAGGTGGTCGGCCAGCACGCGCCAGCGACCGCCCGGGGCACCAGTGTCCAGGCTACCGGCGTCCGGGCCACCGGGACGGGGGGAGGGATCGCGGCCCAGGTCGAAGGCGACGAAGCGCAGGTGATGGCCGCCCGGCGGCACCACGCCCGCCAGCTGACGCATCCAGTGCGGGCTGCCCGCCACGAGCGCGGCGGGCAGCCACCCGTCCGTCACCAGCCGGCCGGGGCCGTGGAGGTCGGCGGTGATCCGCTCGAGCAGCTCGGCGCGCTGGACCACGCCCGCCGCGATCCCCGCCCACTCGTCGCTCCGGATCGGCAGCGGCACGGGCGAGGCGGGCCAGCGCCGCGCTTCCCCCTCACCGCCCGCCCCGCCGTCCGCGCGGAAACCCAGGCCGATGTCCGCCGCGTGCCGCTGAACGCGCGCACGCGCGTGGCCCAGGCCGTCGGCGACGCGCCCCAACTCGGCGAAGCAGGCGTCCCAGACCGGGTCGCCCTCCGCCGCCCCGCCGCCGATCACGTCGCCCCCGCCCACCGCGGCGCGGTAGGCGGCGAGCCAGGCGGCGCCCGCGTCCGGAGGGGCGCCGCCGGCGGTGGCGTGGAGGGCGGGGTCGGCGGCGATGGGGCTGATCCTGCGGCTGATCGGGTCAGGTCGGGCCGGGGTGTTCGCCCTTTCGGCCACCGCGCGCAACCCTTCTCGTGGGAAAAGCAGGGCTTTCGCGCGGGCGTTCCGGCCGCGCGCGACCCGTGCTAAGGGCGGCGGCGTGACAGACGATCCCCACGCCCTGTTCGACGCCTGGCTGGCGGACGCGCGCGCGTCCGAGCCCAACGATCCGGAGGCCGTGGCGCTGGCCACCGCCGACGCGGCCGGCCGCCCGTCGGTGCGCATGGTGCTGTTGAAGGGGCACGACGCGCGCGGCTTCGTGGTCTATTCCAACCGCGAGAGCCGGAAAGGCCGCGAGCTGGCGGCGAATCCGCGCGCGGCGTTGCTGTTCCACTGGAAGTCGCTGCGCCGCCAGGTGCGCGTCGAGGGCGCGGTGGAATGGGTGGGCGAGGACGAGTCGGACGCCTACTGGGCGACGCGCGGGCGCGACTCGCGGCTGGGCGCGCTGGCGTCCGACCAGTCGCGCGCGCTCGACCGGCGCGAGACGTTCGAGGCGCGCGTGGAGGCGGCGCGCGCGCGGTACGAGGGGGGCGACGTGCCCCGCCCCGCGCATTGGGGCGGATACCGCGTGGCGCCCGAACGCATCGAGTTCTGGCAGGACCGCGAGTATCGGCTGCACGAGCGGCGGCTGTTCGTGGCCGCGGACGGAGGCGGTTGGACGGAAGGATTGCTGTTCCCGTGACGCAGGACGAACGCAGGCGGGCGATCCCGCTGGCCATCCGGGCGGCGCTGGCCAGCGTGGCCATGGCGCTGTTCCTCTTGGCGCTGAAGGGCTTCGCGGCCTGGCACACGGGCTCGGTGGCGATGCTGGGCTCGCTGGCGGACACCGCGCTGGACCTGCTCGCCAGCCTGGTGACGCTCTACGGCGTCAAGGTGGCGGGCGAGCCGGCGGACCAGGACCACCGATTCGGCCACGGCAAGGCGGAGGCGCTGGCCGCGCTGTTCCAGGTGGGGCTCATCGCCGCGTCGGCGGTCGGCATCGCGTGGCGCGCGGTGATGGCGCTGGGCGGCGAACGGCCGACGCAGGACGCGGAGTTCGGCATCGGCGTGTCGGTGGTCGCCATCGCGGCGACCGTCGCGCTGCTGGCGTACCAGCGCGCCGTGATCCGGCGCACAGGATCGGTCGCGATCCTGGCGGACAACGTGCACTACCAGTCGGACGTGCTGCTGAACGGATCGGTGATCGCGGCGCTGCTGCTGGACCAGTACCTCGGTTTCCGCAGCGCGGACCCGCTGTTCGGCATCGCCATCTCGCTGTGGCTGGCCTGGGGCGCGTTCAAGGCGTCGAGCAACGCCATCGACCAGCTGATGGACAAGGAATGGCCCGACGACCAGCGCCGCGCCTTCCTGGACGTGGCGGCGCGCCAGCCGGGGCTTCGCGGCATCCACGATTTCCGCACGCGGCGCTCCGGCGCGCACGACTTCGCGCAGTTCCACATGGAGGTCGACCCGGCGATCAGCGTCTCCGCCGCGCACGACCTGGTGGAGAATGTCGAGCGCGACCTCCGGCGCCGCTTCCCCAAGGTGGAGGTGCTGATCCACCTGGACCCGGAGGGGCACGTGGACACGGACGACCCCCTGGTGGAGGCGGACGTGACGCCCCACTGGTTCGCCAAGCGGCTATAGGGAACGGATATGCGCATACCCTTCACGCAGGTGGACGCGTTCGCTGACAAGGCGTTCGGCGGCAATCCGGCGGCGGTGATGCCGCTGGGGCGCTGGCTGCCCGACGAGATGCTGCTGGCGATGGCGGCGGAGAACAACCTGTCGGAGACGGCGTTCCTGGTCCCCGCCGCCCCCGGCGGCGAGGCCGAGTTCGAGCTGCGCTGGTTCACGCCGGCCGCCGAGGTGGCGCTGTGCGGCCACGCCACGCTGGCGAGCGGGCACGTGGTGCTGACGAGCGACCCGTCGCTCACCCGTGTGCGCTTCGCCACGCGCCGGTCGGGCGTGCTGGAGGTGGCCAGGGACGGCGCGGGCTATGCCATGCGCCTGCCGGCCCAGGCGCCCGCCCCCCGCGACCTGCCCGGCGTGACGGCGGCGCTGGGCGTGGCCGGCGCGGAGACGCTGTGGCACGAGCGGGGCTACGCGGTGGCGGTGCTGGAGAACGAGGCGGCGGTGCGCGCGCTGTCGCCCGATTTCCGCGCGCTGGCGGCCGAAGGCCCGATCCTGGCCATCGCCACCGCGCCGGGTGACGCGGTGGACTTCGTCAGCCGCGTGTTCGTGCCGGGCTTCGGCATCGACGAGGACCCTGTGACGGGGTCCGCGCACACGGTGACGGCGCCATACTGGGCCGAGCGGCTGGGGCGGACCGAGCTGCGCGCGCATCAGGCGAGCGCGCGGGGCGGGCGGCTGGGCTGTCGGCTGGACGGCGAGGCGGTGGTACTGACGGGCGGTTGCGTGACGGTGATCGAGGGCAGCTTCCTGCTGCCCTGAGGTCCCGTGCCTTGCGGCTACGCGCCGGGCGCGCCGGCTTGTTGCGGGCGGGGTTCGCGATTACCTTCGGATCATGGGCGCACATCGGCATCACGGCGGGCACGGACCCGAACTGACGGACGCGGCGCGCGCCACGCTGGAGGGCGCGGGCGAGCAGTGGACCGCGATGCGCGCCGTGGTGTTCGACGCGCTGGCGGGATTCGGTCGGCCGGCCTCCGCCTACGACGTGGCCGAAGCCGTGTCGAAGTCGGAAGGGCGGCGCGTGGCCGCCAACAGCGTGTACCGCATCCTGGACCTGTTCGTGGCCAACGACCTGGCCAGGCGCGTGGAGAGCGAGAACGCCTATGTCGCCAACACGCATCCCGGCTGCCGGCACGACTGCATCTTCCTGGTGTGCGACGCGTGCGGGCGGACCGACCATATCGACGACGACCCGCTGATGGCCTCGCTCCGCGGTGCGGCCGAGGGGGCGGGCTTCGCACCTGAGCGACCGGTGGTGGAGGTGCGGGGCAAGTGCGCGGCGTGCGCCGGGACGGGCACGCAGGTGGGGGCGCACGCGGGAACGGCCTGAACGGTTGCAATCGACACCGTTAACGCGGTGG
>Ga0325400_1000026_pt1 | contig 78776 bp, 93 predicted proteins | sample PopdelMetagenome_2_FD_205662 | JGI IMG/M metagenome (GOLD analysis project Ga0325400, IMG submission 205662) | Populus deltoides microbial communities from Bellville, Georgia, United States - Xylem-PdKOR-R1 | ecosystem: Host-associated > Plants > Phyllosphere > Stem > Wood/Secondary xylem... | reverse complement strand
CGGAAGCTGATCCGGGTCGGCTGCCGGCCGCGAACGAGGTCGAGCGAAACGGTGTTGGAGAGGATGCTGCGCGCCTCGCCCGCGTCGGTCCAGCGCAGTGTCGCGGTGTTCGAGATCCGGCCCCCTTGCGCATGCGCGGCCGTCCCGGCCGCGATCGCGGCGAGGACAACGAGCAGGCGGAGGAGGAGCCGTAAAGCGGGCATGGGGGATCCTGCCGGCGGACGGGCCGCCGCCCGCCGGTGATGGTGCGTCGGCAGGGCGGGGCGGCGGCTAGTTGATCGTGACGCGGAAGGTCGCCGCTACCGATCCGCCGCCGGGCACGGTGGGCACGCCCGCGGTGACGGTGCGGGTGGCGGGGTCGTACGATCCCGAGAAGACGCGGGCGTCGTTGGCGTCGTCGGCGTCGTCGTCCTGCGCCTCGCCGCCGCCGAGCAGGCAGGTGCCGCCGATCTTGAGCGACCCCGCCACGTAGCTCGTCTCGGTCGGCAGCCGGTCGGTGAGCGACACGCCGGTCGCGGGGGTCAGCGCGGTGGCGTTGCGGACCACCAGGCAATATTCCACGGTGGCGCCGGGCAGCGCCTTGCCGAAGGTGGCGTTGACCCCGTCGGTGATGACCCGCGACGACTTGACGACGCTGAGGTCGACCGCGCGGTCGCCGATCTCGAACACGGCATAGGCGCGCGCCTGGCCGTTGCGGGGGGCGTCGCCGGGGGCGGCACCGTCCGAGTCGCCGTCGGCGAAGACGATGTCCTCGGCACCCGGATCGTCGAGCACGTCGAGCAGCGCCTCGACGAGCACGGTGCCCCTGACCCCCGCCGCCCCGCCGCGCGCGACGGTGACGTGCATGGAGGCATGGGCGAAGGCGGCGTCGTTGCGGTTGGGCACGTCGCCCACCAGGAACACCGCCACCGACCGGTCGGCGGGCAGTTCGTCCACGTAGGTCTGGTCGTCGACCCCGGGGTCGTAGGTGTTGTTGCCGTTCTTGTCGACGAATGCCCTGAGGCCCGACACGTCGAAATTGTCGCTGCCGAGCAGGCCCGGGAAGGAGATGTTCTGCTGATCGGGATCGAGCAGGAAGTCCTGCGTCCCATTGGTCTTGTTGGTCAGGGTGAAGGTCAGATAGGCGTCGCTCTGGCTGAGGTTGACCCGGGTGGTGCCGGTCTGCGCCACCAGCGTCAGGTCGACCTTGCGATCGACTTTGAAGGTCGAGACGTTGGACTGGACGCTGGCGGGCGTGCCGTTGACCGAATAGGTCGCGGTCGCCTGGTTGCTGATGGTGGTGCCCGCGGGCGTCCCGGACTGGGCGCCGGCGATGCCCGGGGCCGCGCCGAGCGAGGCGGCCGTGGCCCCCGTCATGAGCGCCCGCCGGATGAAGCGTGACATGGTTGGGTACTCCCCTGCTGGTTTACTTGACGACGGCGCGGAAGCCGAGGCTGCCGCCGGCGCCGGGCGCGACCGGGCGGGCGAGCCGCCAACGGACCTGGGTGACGTCGTCGGGCACGGCGGCGCGGCTGCCGCCCTCCGACGACGGGACGACTAGGCGGGCGAGCGGCGCGAAGAGCCGCCCGTCCGCGGACACCTCGGGCTCCGGCACCCCCGCGACGGGACCCCGATAGGCGAGGCCGGCGGGCACCGGGTTGGCGAGGCGGAGGTCGGCGAGCGGTACGGGACCGGTGTTGCGGTAGGCGAGCGTCACCGTCACCCGGTCGCCCGGCGCCGCGCCCGTCGCGGGCAGCTCGACGATGCGGACGGTGCCGTCGGCGGCGACGACCCGGCGCTCGCGGGTCACCCGGCCGACCAAGTCGAGCGCCCCGGCGCCGGTCGCGGCAGGTGGGGGGGCGGCACTCGCGGCGGCGGCGAGCGCCACTGCGGCGAGGGGCAGGAGTAAGCGACGCTGCATGACGATCCTCAAGCGGTGATGATGACGGTGAAGGTGACGATGTGCTCACCACCGGCGGGCACGTCGCCGAGCCGGACGCGGACGGCGCCCGCGGCGACCTCGCCGGCGTCGGCGTCGGCCGCGTCGCTGAGCGGCGCGGCGTCGAGCCGCAGGCTGCCCGGCACCACGCGGGTGCCGGGCGGGAGCGGGTCCTCGATCTCGGCGGCGCGGGCGGCGGCGGCGAAGCGCGCGGCCAGGGTGTAGGTGACGGCGGCGCCGGTCACGGCGCGCGCGGTGCCGTCCGGCGCGGCCACCGTCTGGGACTTGACCAGCACCGGCTGGGGGGCGGCGGCCGTGCCCAGCGTCACCGCCGCGGCGGCGCCGGTCGGCCCGACCACCGCGTCGCCGCCGCCGTCGCCCAGCCCCGAAAAGCCGGTGCCCGGCACCCCCGATCCGGTCGCCGCACGCGCCGCCAGCCGCACCGTGCCCGCCGCGTCGCAGACCAGCAGCCGCAGCGTCGCACCGGCGGCGAGCGGCGGGGTGCGGTCCCCGGCGAGCGGCCGGTCGATCGCGGGGTCGCAGCGCCCGTCGCGGTTGGCATCGACCAGGATCGGCGGTGCGCGGCCGGGGTCGCCCGCCGCCGTTTCCGCCGTCGCGGCGGCGAGCGCGAACGCCTCCTCACCGCTGCCCGCGTTGACGAGGTCGACGGCGGGCGCGCCCGCGACGGGCAGGAGGCGGACGTCGAGCCGCTCGGCGACGATCAGCCGGTCGGGGTTGGAGCGGGCGGCGGCGCGCTCGCCGGCGATCGTCCAGCCGACCTCGGCGGTGTTGGTGATGATCGTGCCCGCCGGCGTGACGGGATCGGCGACCTGGGCGGCCACCGTGCCCGGCCCGGCGAGGGCAAGGGCGGGCGCGAGGCCAAGGACGGGCGCGAGGACGGACGCGAGCGGCGGCGCGACGGGGCGGCCGCTGCCGCGTGCGCACCCCCCTCGCCCCGATCCTCGCCGAACGCCCATCCGCATGGCCGATCCATCCCCTTTGCTTGGGGTTCAGGATCGCGGTGGGTGTTTAATCAAAACCTATGGCCCCGGAACGGGTCAGCCGCATTTCGGGGTTAACCGCGCCAGCGCCGAACCGTAAAGAACATGGTTACCGGGCGTTAATCCGCGGCCTGAAACGGAATAGTCGTCATCGTGGTTCGGCAATCGAACCAGACCGGCGGACGATCAGCCGATGGCGGTGAGATAGCCGCGTATCGCACCCTCGCCGGATTCGCTCAGCTGAACCTCGATCCGGCGGCGGTCCACCATGTCGGTGATCCGCTCGATCAGCCCCAGCTTGTGCAGGTGGTCGATCCACCGCTGCGACGTGGTGGCGGGTGCCTCGGCATAGCTGACCAGCGTCTTGACGTTCATCACCCGCCGCTCGTGCTGGGCAACGAACAGCGCCAGCAGCATGTCCCAGGCGGGTTCGTGGAACAGCTCGGCGGGCAGGAAGCGGGTGCGCACGCGCCGCTGTTCCAGCACCCGCCGCGCCAAGGCCACCTGCACGGCCTCGGCGTCGGGCGGACCCGCGTCGAAGCGGTGGTCCCGCTCGGCGACCGCCGTCGCGCGCTGATCGAACTCGCGGGCGAGTCCCGACAGCCGTTCCGAGAAATCGTGCATCAGCGCGACCATCGTATCCGCCCCGCTGCTCCCGTCCGACACTCAACACCTCCGCCCCTGGGCTAGTTGATGAGAACATGCCAACAACACCGACGCGATCACATCGTTTCCGATCCACCGTCGCGCGGGCACGAGAAACAGCCTCGCGCGTTGCCTCTCCGATGACCGTACCCGCGACCTTCCATTGTTATCCTTTGTCTCGCAAGCGCAGTGGGATCGATCAATCCTTGATGCGAGGGCCGACATGGACGCCGCACGCATGATGGCGCTGATGGGCGAACTGTGCGTCGCGCTGGAGGAAGCGGGCGATCACGCGGCCGCCGCGCACGTCGGCCACGCGATGGACCTCCTGTCCAAACGGCACGGGGTGCCGGTGCCGCCGGGCGCGGCGCCGTGCGGCGACCCCGAATGATCGCCGAACCGTGCCGCCGACGCCCTCATTGACCCCCCACCTCCAGGCGGTCGGCACCGCGGTCCCCGACCACGACATCCACGATGCCTTCGCCGGCTGGGCGCGGGCACGCCTGCCCGCGAACGAGGCGCGGCTGTTCGATCGCATGGCGGCGCGGGCGGGGATAGACCATCGCTGGTCGGTGCTGCCCGCAGGGGGATCGCCGGTCGCGCCCGGCGGCTTCTACGGCGGCGACACGGCGCCCGGCACGGCGGCGCGGATGGCGATCTACGCCGATGCCGCCCCCGCCCTCGCCCTTCGCGCGGTGAGGGCGCTGACCGATCGGGTGGCGCCGGGCCGCATCACCCATCTGGTGGTGGCGAGCTGCACCGGCTTCGTCGCGCCGGGGATCGACCAGATCATCGCCCGCGCGCTCGGCCTGCCCGCCGACGTCGAGCGGCTGCTGATCGGGTTCATGGGCTGCTACGCCGCGGTGGCGGCGCTCCGCTCGGCCCGGCACATCGTCGCCGCCGATCCGGGAGCGCGGGTGCTGGTGGTGACGGTGGAGCTGTCCACCCTCCACCTCCAGCCCGCGACCGAGCTGGAACCGCTGCTCGCCCAGCTCCAGTTCGGCGACGGCGCGGCGGCGGCGCTGGTCGCGGCCGAGCCGCGCGGCCTCGCGCTCGGCCGCCCGTTCGCGCTGGCGCTGCCCGACAGCGAGGCGCTGATCCGCTGGTCCATCACCGACGCCGGGTTCGCGATGCACCTGTCGGGCGAGGTGCCCGGCCGGATCGCCGCCGCGCTCGCCGATCCGGGGTTCCGGGCGGGGGCGCTCGGCGGGGTCGATCCGGCGGCGGTGGACGGCTGGGCGGTGCACGCCGGCGGCCGCTCGATCCTGGACGCGGTGGCGGGCGCGCTGGCGCTGGCGCCGCACGCGCTGGACGCGTCGCGGGCGGTGCTGCGCGACCACGGCAACATGTCGTCGGCGACGCTGATGTTCGTTCTCGCCCGCATCCTCGCCGGTCCGCGGGTCGACCAGGGCGTCGCGCTCGCCTTCGGACCGGGGCTCGCCGCCGAGGGGATGGGCTTCGCGTCGGCATGAAGGAGCCGGCATGAGGACGGCGCGGTGAAGCGGGTGTGGGCCGACGAGCTGATGGACGCCCCCGACCTGAGGGCCGGGACCTACGCGGCGGTGGTGGGCGACCTCGCGCGGGTGAACCGCGTCACCCTCGCCTACCGGCCCACGCTCGACTTCATCGACCGGGTGGCGCGCGGTCGCACGCGGCTGCGGCTGCTGGACGTGGGGTTCGGCGACGGCGACATGCTGCGCCGGATCGCGGCCCATGCCGCGCGGCGCGGGATCGCCGCCGAACTGGTCGGCATCGACCTCAACCCGCGCAGCGCGCCGGCCGCCGCCGCCCACCCGCCCGCGGCGCTGCCCATCGACTATCGGACGGGCGACCATGAGGCCCTTGCCGGGGAGGGATGGGACGTGATCGTCAGCAGCCTCGTCGCCCACCACATGACGCGGAACCAGCTGGTCGCGTTTCTCGCCTTCATGCAGCGGGAGGCTCGGCTCGGCTGGTTCGTCAACGACCTTCATCGCCACCGCCTCGCCCATCTCGGCTGGCCGCTTCTCGCCCGCATCGCCCGGTGGCACCCCATCGTCCGCCATGACGGCCGGGTGTCGATCGCCCGCGGCTTCGTTGCCGCGGACTGGCGCGCGCTGCTCGCCGCGGCGGGCGTCGCCGATGCGCGGGTCGTCCGTCGCTTCCCGTTCCGCCTGTGCGTCGAGCGCCGGTGCCCGCCGCCAACGCGCTGACGCCGACGCTGGTCGTGGGCGGCGGGCCCGCGGGCGCCGCCGCCGCGATCGTCCTCGCCCGCGCCGGCGGCCGCCCGCTGGTGATCGAGCGGCAGCGCGACACGGGTGACGCACTGTGCGGCGGGTTCCTCAGCTGGCGGTCGCTGGCGACGCTGGCCGCGCTCGGGATCGACGCGGACGACCTCACCCGCCGTCGCGTCACCCGCGTCCGCATCCTCCACGCCGACCGGGTGGCGGAGGCGGCGCTGCCCCGTCCCGCGATCGGGGTGTCGCGCCGCCGGCTCGATACGCTGCTGCTCGCCCGTGCCGCCGCGGAGGGGGCGGCGGTGGAGCGGGGGGTGACGGTGCGCGCGATCGAGGGCCGCACCGCGATGCTCGCCGACGGTGCCGCGATCGCGGCCGGGGCGCTGCTGCTCGCCAGCGGCAAGCATGACGTCCGCGGCACCGCGCGACCGGCGTCGGCGCGCGGCCCCGACCCCGCGCTGGGGCTGCGTGTCCGCCTGCCGCCGCATCCCGCGCTGGCGCGGCTGGTGGGCGACGCGATCGAGCTCCACCCGTTCCGCGGCGGCTATGCCGGGGTGGTCATGCAGGAGGACGGCAGCGTCAACCTGTGCATGGCGGTGCGCCGGTCGCGGCTGCGCGCCGCGGGCGGCCCTGCGGCGCTCCTCCTCCACCTGTCGGGGGAGGCACCCCGGCTCGGCGAGCGGCTCGGCTTCGCCTACGCCGATCCCGACGCGGTGGCGAACGTCCCCTATGGTTGGCGGGCGACGAGCACCGTGGCCGGGGTGTATCGCCTCGGCGACCAGGCGGGGGTGATCCCGTCGCTCGCGGGTGAGGGCATGGGGATCGCGCTCGCCAGCGGCCGCGCCGCGGCGGGCGCGCTCCTGGCGGGGGAGGCGGCGGAGGCGTGGCAGCGGCGGACGGCGGCCGCGCTCGCCCGCCCCTTGCGCGCGGCGGGGTGGCTGCGCCGGGCCGCGGAGATGCGCGGCGGCGGGGCGCTGCTCAGCCGGCTGCCGGCACCCTTGATCCAGATGAGTGCGCAGCTGACCCGCTTTACCCCATGATCCGCCCGTTCTCGTCCCGGCCCGGCAAGGATCGCATGCAGCACCTCAACCTTTCCGAGAACGAGTGGCGCAAGCGGCTGACGCCCGAGCAATATCACGTGCTCCGCCAGGCAGGCACCGAGGGCGCGTTCGCGGGCGCGCTGACCGACAACAAGGCCGACGGCATCTACGCCTGCGCGGCGTGCCGGCTGGAACTGTTCGACAGCGCGGACAAGTACGACTCCGGTTCGGGCTGGCCCAGCTTCACCCGGCCGATCGCGTCGGACGCGGTCACCGACCACAGCGACACCAGCCACGGCATGACCCGAACCGAGACCCGATGCGCCCGCTGCGACAGCCATCAGGGCCACGTCTTCACCGACGGTCCGCCGCCGACCGGGCTGCGCTACTGCATCAACTCGGTGGCGCTGGACTTCCGCGCGCGGCGATAGGGATGGGCGCGGCGACGATGGAGCGGGCGGGGGTGGCGGTGGCCGGGGGAACCTGCGGCTGGGGCAGACCGGTTCCGCCTGATCCATCCGACCCGGGCCGCGGCGACCTGCTTCGGCGCCACGTCCCGCGTCCGGTCACGGCAGTCTCCGGCGGTCCCCGCAAGGCGCATCGCCCGCCGATCAGCAGGTTGCGCGTTGAGGGTGTCCACCGCAGACGGATCAGGGCCGGGCGTCTGATGCGGCGAAGCCGGACAAGGATGATGCGATCTGCGCCCCCACCCGGCCGCCGATCGGCAGCGTCTACGGGACGGAGCGACAACCGGGCCGTGCGATGTGTCGCCGCCGTTCGCCCGGACAGGTCCCGGCTGCGCGACAAGCGTCCCGCTCCGGGCCGGACCGCGTTCCCGCGGACTTGGAGGTGCAGGCCGGGCGAGCCGATGATTGGAGGTGTATGGGCAGGAACGGTCCGGCCCTTGCTGGGGCACGGCGATCGCTGCGACATCGCCGCATCAGGTCCGGAACCAACACCGTAAGGTTCGAGGCCATGCCACCGGGCTGCTTACCCCGTGGGCGATGAAGGCCCAGCGGGTGAACGGTGGATCGATCCAGTCCTTCATACGGCTCGCAGAGCCTGTCGGGTCGCTCCTCCATACCTTCGGCGGAAGGGCTCCCGCCGCGCCGAAACGACGACGGCCCGCCCGGCTGATGCCGGACGGGCCGCGTCAGGGTCGGGGTGGTCGCCCGCTCAGCTCGACTGCTGGAGGTTCACCGCGGCATGCTTGCCGCGCCGATCGACCTCGATTTCGAACTGGAGACGGTCGCCCTCGTTGAGCCCGCCCATGCCCGCGCGCTCGACCGCCGAGATGTGGACGAATGCGTCCGGCTGGCCGTCGTCGCGCTGGATGAAGCCGAAGCCCTTCATGGCGTTGAAGAACTTGACGGTGCCCGTCGCCTTCTCGCCGGTCAGCTGGCGCTGCGGCGCGCCGCCGAAGCCGCCGCCCGCACCGCCACGGGGACCACGGTCGCCGCCGCCGAAGCCGCCCTCGCGCGGCTCGCGGGGGGCGCGCTCCTGCACCGGCATCGGCTCGCCGTCGATCTTGAGCTCGGTGGCCGAGATGCGGCCGCCGCGATCAACCAGGGTGAAGCCGAGCGGCTGGCCCTCGGCGAGACCGGTGAGGCCCGCCTGCTCGACCGCCGAGATGTGAACGAACACGTCCTCGCCGCCGTCGTCGCGGACCACGAAGCCGAAGCCCTTCTGCGCATTGAAGAACTTGACCACGCCGGTGCCCTCGCCGACGACCTGCGGGGGCATGCCGCGGCCACCGCCGCCGCCGCCGCCACCGAAGCCGCCGCCACCGCCGCCGAAGCCGCGACCACCGCCGCCACCACCGAAGCCGCCGCGATCACCGCCGCCGAAGCCGCCACCGCCGCCGCTGCGGAAGCCGCCGCCGCCGCCGCCGAAGCCGCCACCGCCGAACCCGCCGCCGCCAAAGCCGCCACCGCCGAAGTCGCCGCCGCCGCCACCGAAGTCGCCGCCGCCGAAATCGCCCTTGTCGCGCCCGCGTCCGCCACGGTTCCCGCGGCCGCCCTTGTCGTAACTCATAATTCCGTCTGTCTTCCCGACTCGCCCGCAAACCCCTGCTGAAGCCCCGCGCCGGACGATGACGCAGTGGTCCTCGGACGCTCAAACCTTTCGCGCCTCGATGGTGCCATAGCGCAGATGGCGCGCCTGCGGAAACGGAATCTTTCTCGCCCATGCGGTGGCTCTGCCGGATACGCGCGCGGGCGTGTCCGCGCGGCCACGCTTCGCCGTTGAGCCGGAAGGCCGCGCGGGCTAGGGCAGCGGCCATGACGGTTCACCTGCACGAGGAAGACATCCCCGCCGACCTGTTCGCGCCGGGCGCGGCGATCGCGGTCGACACGGAGACGATGGGGCTGGTCACCCCGCGCGATCGGCTCTGCGTGGTGCAGCTGTCCGACGGCGGGCCTGATGAGCATCTGGTCCGCTTTTCCCCGGGCAGCGACTATGCCGCCCCCAACCTTCGCGGGGTGCTGGGCGACCGGTCGCGGGTGAAGCTCTACCATTTCGCGCGGTTCGACCTCGCCGCGATCGCGCATTACCTCGGCACCGACGCCAGCCCCTGCTACTGCACCAAGACCGCGTCGCGGCTGGTCAGGACCTACACCGACCGGCATGGGTTGAAGGAACTGGTGCGCGAGATGCTGGGCACCGACCTCTCCAAGCAGCAGCAGTCGTCCGACTGGGGCGGCCCGGTGCTGAGCGACGCGCAGAAGGATTATGCCGCCTCCGACGTGCGCTTCCTCCACCGCCTGCGCGACGAACTCGACCGGCGGCTGGCGCGCGAGGGGCGGGCGGACCTCGCCCGGGCGTGCTTCGACTTCCTGCCGCACCGGGCCGCGCTGGACCTCGCCGGCTGGCCCGAGATCGACATTTTCGCGCATGTCTGACGTCTTGCGGTGGCGGCCCGCGTCCCCGCCCGGCCGGCACCGCCGGGAGGCAGACGGTCATGTCTGACGTGGCGTTGCGGCAGCGGTCGGAGAGGCAGCGTTGGGCGGCGCCCGGCAGCAGGCACGATCGGCTGATCCGCCTGCTCGGCGTGGGTCTGCCGGTGGCGATCGGGGTGCTGGCGGCGTTCCTGGTCATGTCGCCGCTGACCATGGGCGGCGACGTGTCGTTCGTGCTCGACAAGAACAAGGTCGAGGTCGCCAAGGAGCGGCTGAAAATCCAGGCGGCGCAGTATCGCGGCTCTGACGCCAAGGGCCAGCCGTTCCAGCTCAACGCCGGCTCGGCGATCCAGCGCAGTTCGGCCGAACCGGTGGTGCAGCTGCGCGACCTCGCCGCGACGATCAGGCTGCCGGAGGGTCCCGCGCGGCTGGTCGCCGACACCGGCCGCTACGACATGGATGCCGAGCAGGTGAAGGTCGACGGTCCGATCGCGTTCCGCGCCGCCGACGGCTACCGTGTCGACACCAGCGACGCCACCGTCGACCTGAAGGCGCGCACCATGGCGAGCGACGGGAACGTCACCGGGTCGGTGCCGCGCGGCACCTTCAAGGCCGACCGCCTGCGCGCCGACCTGACGGACCGCACGGTGACGCTGGAAGGCAACGCGCGCTTGCGGATCGTCCCCAAAGGCCCGAGATAACCACGATGCGTGCCGCCCTTCCGATCATCGTCCTGCTCGCCGCGGTTCCGGCGACCGCGCAGCAGCGGCACAACACCGCCGCGCCGATCGACTTCGGCGCCGACCGGATCGAGCTGCAGGACCGCGCCGACCGGGTGGTGCTGGTCGGCAGCGTTTCGGTGAAACAGGCGGAGATGACGCTCAACGCCGCGCGCATGACGGTGGCCTATACCGGCGAGGTGGTCGGCGGGAACCCACAGGTGTCGCGGCTGGACGCGTCGGGCGGGGTGACGGTGCGGCGGCCGGGCCAGACCGCGCGCTCGCAATACGCGATCTACGATCTCAACCGCCGCCTCATCACCATGCTCGGTGGGGTGACGCTCCAGCAGGGAGCCAACAACGTCAACGGCTCGCGGCTGACGATCAACCTCGACACCGGGCGCGCGGTGATCGACGGATCGGGGGTCGGCGGGTCGAGCGGCGCGCCGGGCGCGACCACCACCACCCGCGGCGGCCGCGTCACCGGCACCTTCTCGGTTCCCCAGCGCAACTGACCGCCGGCCGGGCGCTTTAGGCTGGAAACCCCGGCCGAAAAACGCCATGCACGAACCTTGCCAGACGGGGCGGCTCAGGCGCTTCGTCATTCATGAGCTGCGAGGCCAAGCGACCGATGGACGCCCCGGTAGTCGACACCCCGATCAATCCCGAGCTGGAGCCCGCCCCCGAGCCGCCGGTCGCCCGCGGGCTCCAGGCGATCTCGATCGCCAAGAGCTACGACAAGCGCGTGGTCCTCGCCGACGTGTCGGTGTCGGTCGGGCGTGGCGAGGTGATCGGGCTGCTCGGCCCCAACGGTGCGGGCAAGACCACCTGCTTCTACTCGGTCATGGGCTTGGTGAAGCCTGATGCCGGCCGCATCATGCTGGACGGCGAGGACATCACCGGGCTGCCGATGTACCGGCGCGCGATCCTGGGGCTCGGCTACCTGCCGCAGGAGACCTCCATCTTCCGCGGGCTGTCGATCGAGAAAAACATCGCCACCGTGCTGGAACTGGCCGAACCCGACGCGTCCGCTCGCGCCGCGAAGCTCGACCGGCTGCTTGAGGAGTTCGGTCTCACCCGCCTGCGCGCGTCGCCGGCGATGGCGTTGTCGGGCGGCGAGCGCCGCCGCGCCGAGATCGCCCGCGCGCTCGCCGCCGACCCGTCGATCATGCTGCTCGACGAACCGTTCGCGGGCATCGACCCGATCTCCATCGCCGACATCCGCGACCTGGTGAAGGACCTCAAGCGCCGCGACATCGGCGTGCTCATCACCGACCACAACGTCCGCGAGACGCTGGAGATCGTCGACCGGGCGTACATCATCTACGATGGCCGGGTGCTGTTCTCGGGAAGCCCGGCGGAGCTGGTGGCGGACGAGAACGTCCGGCGGCTGTATCTGGGCGAGAGCTTCTCGCTCTAGGCTGATGCGGGTGTGCCCGACCTTCTTCCCCTCTCCCGGCGGGACAGGGGCAAGCCGCGAAGCGGCGCGGGGTGAGGGCGGGCACCACATCGCCGCCCTCACCCTTCCGCCGCCTGTGGCGGCTCCCTCCTGCTTCCGGGTGGAGGGGGAGACTTGACCCTCGCCCCCACCCTTCAGCTGCGCCAGTCGCAGTCGTTGGTGATGACCCCCCAGCTCCAGCAGGCGATCAAGCTACTGGCGCTCTCCAATCTGGAGATCGAGGGGGTGATCGCCGAAGAGGTCGAGAAGAACCCGCTGCTCGACCTTGCGCCGCCCGTCGACGATGCGGCCCCGCGGGAACGCGAGGCGGCGCCCGAGCCGGTGGCGGAGACGGCGGGCGCGGACGAACTCACCAGCGTCGGCGATCAGGCGCTCGACCTCGATGGTGCCGCGGACCGGTTCGACGACGGACCCGCGGATCGCATCCTCACCGGCTCGACCGGCGGACCCGGGGGCGAGGAGCTGCCCGACCTCGACCAGCTGGCGGACGAGCGGGGAAGCCTCGCCGACCACCTCATGGCGCAAGCCGGCGCGACGATCGACGGCGGCGACCTGTTCGTCGCCCAGCACCTGATCGACCAGATCGACGAGGCGGGCTACCTCACCGTGCCGCTGCTGGAGGTCGCGAACCGGCTCGGCGTCGCGCTGGCGCGGGTCGAGGCGGTGCTCGCCGTCATCCAGACCTTCGACCCCACCGGGGTCGGTGCGCGCGACCTCGCCGAGTGCATCGCGCTCCAGGCCAGGGAGGCCGACCGCTACGACCCGTGCATGGCGCGGCTGATCGCCAACCTCGACTGGTTGGCGCGCGGCGACCTCGCCCGCCTCAAGCGGGTTTGCGGGGTGGACGACGAGGACATGGCGGACATGATCCGCGAGCTGCGCGGCTACGACCCCAAGCCGGGCTGCCGTTACGGCGGTGAGCCCGCCCCCGCCGTCACCCCAGACCTGTTCGTCCGCCGCGGCCCGGCGGGGTGGCTGATCGAGTTGAACCAGGCGACACTGCCCCGCGTGCTGGTCAATCGCCGCTACCATGCCGAACTGGCGCACGGCGCCACCGACAAGGCGTCCAGGGCATGGCTGGGGGAGATGCTGCAGGGGGCCAACTGGCTCGTCAAGGCGCTGGACCAGCGCCAGCGCACCATCCTCAAGGTCGCCACCGAGATCGTCCGCCAGCAGGAGGCGTTCTTCCGGCACGGCGTCCAGCACCTCCGCCCCATGACCCTCGCCAAGGTCGCCGAGGCGATCGAGATGCACGAATCGACGGTCAGCCGCGTCACCAGCAACAAGTACCTGTCGTGCGCGCGCGGGGTGTTCGAGCTCAAATACTTCTTCACGGTCGCGGTCGCCGCCGCCGACGGGGGCGAGGCGGTGTCGGCGGAGGCGGTGCGCACCGCGCTCCGCGCACTGATCGCGGGCGAGGGTGCCAAGATCCTGTCCGACGACACGCTGGTGGAGCTGCTCCAGGCCAAGGGGTTCGACATCGCGCGACGCACGGTCGCCAAGTATCGTGAGGCGATGGGCATCGGCAGCTCGATCCAGCGCCGCCGCGCGCTGGCGCTGAAGGGATGAGGGTGGCGGCCGATGCCGGTCGCGTCTCACCGCCGGCGCGGTACCGGCTCCTCGCGCTGCTGGCGCTGCTGATCCCCGGCGCGGCCGCCGCGCAGCTGCGCGTGATGAGCGTCAACGTGCGGCTGCCGCTGGCGAGCGACGGGCCGAACGACTGGCCGAACCGGCGCGCGGTGCTGGCCGACACGGTGCGGCGCGCCGACCCGGACGTGATCGGGACGCAGGAGCTGTTCCGGCGGCAGGACGACGACATCGTCGCGGCGCTGCCCCGTTATCGCTGGTTCGGGCGCGACCGCCGCGGCGGCCATGCCGACGAGCATATGGGCGTGTTCTACCGCGCCGACCGGCTGACGCTGCTCGGGTCGGGCGACTTCTGGCTGTCGGACACGCCGGCGGTGCCCGGCAGCATCAGCTGGGGCAATCTCTACCCGCGGATGGTGACCTGGGGCGCGTTCCGGACCCGCGGGGGGCGGCGCTTCTACATGTTCGACACCCACCTCCCCTACCGCGCCGGGGACGAGGCGGCGCGGGAGAAGGGGGCGGCGCTGATCCTCGCGCGGGTCGCCGCGATCGCGGGCGGCGCGCCGGTGGTGCTGACCGGCGACTTCAACACGGTGCCGGGCAGCGAAACCCATCGGCTGCTCGCCACCCGGCTGCGCGATGCGTGGCAGGTCGCACCGGCGCGGGAGGGCCCGGCGGCCACCTTCCACGGCTTCACCGGCCGCGCCGACCGGCGGATCGACTGGGTGTTCGCGCGCGGGCTGCGCGCGACGCGGGTGCGGGTGCTCACCGGCCATGACCGCGGACGCTACCCATCCGACCACTTCCCGGTGGTGGTCGATTATCGCTGACCGCGCTCGACCACGCTGACCTGGCCGTCGCCCTCCAGCATCGCGAGGCGGACGTCCTCGACCTTCTCTACCCCCTCCTCGCGCAGTTGCTGGAGCAGTTCCTCCTCCGTCATCAGCACGCGGCGCAGGTTGGCGCGGTGCATGCGGCCGTTCCTGACCAGCAGCACCGGCTTGGCGGTGGTCAGCCAGGTGAGCGCGGGGAAGCGGAAGGAGAGCCAGTTGAGCAGGTAGCTCCAGAAGATGATGGTGCCCACGAACACCACGCTCTCGGTGATCGAGACCGCATCGCCGTTGAACGCGGGCTGCGCCCCGTCGACGATCGCCACCACGACGAGCAGGTCGGCGATGTTGATCTCCCCGCCCTCCCGCTTCAGCAGGAAGCGCAGCGCGAAGAACAGGAACAGGTACATCAGCGTCGCGCGCAGCACGATCTCGCCGAGCGCCACCGTGGGCACGAACATCGACTGCCAGTCGGGCATGGAAGCGTCTCCGTTCGTGATCTGGATCAAGTCGCGGCGGAGACCGCGGGTTCCCGTGACGTTTTGATGCTGGCGGTCGGCGTTGCCCGTCCCGGCCGATGCCGCTGGTCTTCGCGGCCCCGCTGCTGCGATGAATGGCTCTCGGTGGTACTGCGCCGCGGGCAGACATGAACCCACCGTCGCCGGCGAGGATATCGGAGGAAGGGGCGTCGCGGCGGAGCCGCGCCGTCGGTCGGCGCTTGAGCGCCGCCGGCCAGGCCGGGCGCCGGTCCTCGCTCAGCTTCGCTGATCTTAGGCGCCTCGGCTAGTCATCCTCGTCCTCGAACCCCACCAGCGCCAGCGCGCGCGCCTTGATCTGGCGGGTCTCGCACCAGTGGACCAGCGCCTCCTCGCGGCCATGGGTGACCCACACCTCGCGCGGCGCGATCTCGGTGATCGTGTCGGTCAGCTCGTCCCAGTCGGCATGGTCCGACAGGATGATCGGCAGCTCGACGTTCTTCTGCCGCGCGCGCTGTCGCACCCGCATCCACCCGCTCGCCATGGCGGTGATGGGGTCGGGCAGCCGCCGCGCCCAGCGGTCGTTGAGCGCCGAAGGCGGGCACATCACCACATGGCCCGCCATGTCCGCCTTGGCCGCGCCGGTGGCGGGGCGCAGTTCGCCCAGCCGTACCCCCAGTTCCTCGTAGAGGTCGCACAATCGCTGAAGCGCGCCGTGGAGGAAGATCGGCGCGGCGTGCCCCCTTGCGCGCAACTCGGCGATGACCCGCTGTGCCTTGCCCAGCGCATAGGCGCCAACCACCACGCAGCGATCGGGATTGGCGTGGAGGCGCGCCATCAGCTTGTCGATCTCGTCGCCCGTGTCCGGGTGGCGGAAGACGGGCAGGCCGAAGGTCGCCTCGGTGACGAACACGTCGCAATGCACCGGCTCGAACGCGGCGCAGGTGGGGTCGGGTCGACGCTTGTAGTCGCCGGTGACGACCACCCGCTCACCCCGATGATCCAGGACGATCTGTGCCGACCCGAGGCAATGGCCAGCGGGGACGAAGCCCACCTCGACTTCGCCCAGCCGGATCGTCTCCCCGTACGCGACCGGCTCGCCCGCCTGCGGGCCGTAGCGGCAAGCCATGATCGCCAGCGTCTCCGGCGTCGCCCAGACCGCCTCGTGGCCGCCGCGCGCATGGTCGGCATGGCCGTGGGTGACCAGCGCGCGCGGGCTCGGCTCCGACGGGTCGATCCACGCGTCGGCCGGGCGCACGTAGATGCCGTGCGGGTGGGGTTCGATCCAGTCGCCCAGTCTGGCCATGGCCGCACAACGCCCCGCGCCCGCAAAGGTGGCGGGGATCGTTTCGGGGGCGAGGCTCGTTGACCGGCGCGAACAGGAGTGTGGCGACATGGCAGGCAATTGGCTGACGGGTAGCGGCTGGGTGATCGTGGTGTTCATCGGCGCGTTCGTGCTGTTCGGCGCGATCGTCTGGTCGCGGCGCCAGAACCGGTCGGTGACCCCGGAGGAGCATCGCCGCAGCGAACAGGCGACCCGCGACCTCTACCAGGACCCGGTGGACCACGATTCGACCGGCCGCTGATCCGGCCGCCGACGCCCCGCCGCTGCCCGAACCCTTGGCGCGCTGGTTCGGGGCGCGCGGCTGGCGGCCGCGGCGGCACCAGCTGGCGATGCTGGCGGAGGCGCGGGCGGGGCGTCACGCGCTGCTGGTCGCGGGCACTGGCGCGGGCAAGACGTTGTCCGGCTTCCTGCCGAGCCTGGTCGAGCTGATCGGGGACCCGCACGACGGTCTCCACACTCTCTACGTCTCGCCGCTGAAGGCACTGGCGGTCGACATCCAGCGCAACCTCGTCACGCCCCTGGACGAAATGGCGCTGCCGATCCGGGTCGAGACCCGTACGGGCGACACCCCGTCCGACCGCAAAGCGCGCCAGCGGGCGAAGCCGCCCCACATCCTCCTCACCACCCCCGAATCGCTATCGCTGCTGCTCAGCTATCCCGACAGCCTGACGCTGTTCGGCGGCTTGCGGACGATCGTGGTGGACGAGGTCCATGCCTTTGCCACCGGCAAGCGCGGCGACCTCCTGTCGCTCTGCATGGCGCGGTTGCAGCGGATCGCGCCCTCCTTGCGCCGGGTCGCGCTGTCGGCGACCGTGGCGGACGCCGACGGCTACCGCGCCTGGCTGGCGCCGGACGGCGACATCGACGCGGTCAGCCTGGTGCAGGGCGAGGCGGGGGCCGAGCCCGACATCCGCATCCTCCTGCCCGAGGACCGGGTGCCCTGGGCAGGCCATTCCGGCCGCTACGCCGCGGGCCAGGTGATGGACGAGATCGCGGCGCACCGCACCTCCATCGTGTTCTGCAACACTAGGAGCCTCGCCGAGCTGATCTTCCAGGACCTGTGGAAGGCCAACGACGCGGGCCTGCCGATCGGCGTCCACCACGGCAGCCTGTCGCTGGAGGCGCGGCGAAAGGTCGAGGGCGCGATGGCGGCCGGATCGCTTCGCGCGCTGGTCGCGACCGCCAGCCTCGACCTGGGGGTCGACTGGGGCGACGTCGACTGCGTGATCCAGATGGGGGCGCCCAAGGGGTCGAGCCGGCTGCTCCAGCGGATCGGGCGCGCGAACCACCGGCTGGACGAGGCGTCCAAGGCGATCCTGGTGCCGGGCAACCGCTTCGAATATCTGGAGGCGCGCGCCGCGCTCGACGCGGTGGAGGCGGGCGAGCTCGATCCCGACATCTTCCGCCCCGGCGCGCTCGACGTGCTGGCCCAGCACGTCATGGCCTGCGCCTGCGCCGCGCCGTTCGAGCAGGCGGCGCTGCTGGACGAGATCCGCTCGGCGATGCCCTATTCGGGGCTGACCGACGCGCTGTTCGCCCAGGTCCTCGGCTTCATCCGCGACGGCGGCTACAGCTTGCGCGCCTATGACCGGTTCAAGCGCCTCGTGGAGCAGGACGGATTGTGGCGGGTCGCACACCCCAAGTTCGTCGCGCAGCACCGCCTGAACGCCGGCATCATCGTCGAGGCGACGATGCTGACGGTGCGCTTCAAGAACGGCCGCAATCTCGGCAAGGTCGAGGAAGGGTTCGCCGCCCAGCTGTCGCCGGGCGACACCTTCTTCTTCGCCGGGCTCAGCCTGGAGGTCGAGCGGATGGACACGGAGGACCTCGTCGTCCGCGCCACCAGCCGCCCGGCGCGCATCCCCACCTACGGCGGCAGCCGGATGCCGCTGTCGACGAGCCTCGCCGACCGGGTGCGCGGGTTCCTCGCCACCCCCGCCGAATGGGCACGCTTCCCGGACGACGTGCGCGAATGGCTGGAGATCCAGGTGCGACGCTCCACCCTGCCCCGCCCCGGCGAGCTGCTGGTTGAGACGTTCCCGCGCGAGGGGCGGCACTACATGGTCGCCTACAGTTTCGAAGGATGGAACGCCCACCAGTCGCTGGGCATGCTGGTGACCCGGCGGATGGAGGCGCAGGGGCTGGAACCGCTCGGCTTCGTGTCCAACGACTATGCGCTCGCCTGCTACGGGTTGAAACCGATCACCGATCCCGCCGCGCTGTTCTCCTCCGACATATTGGAGGACGAGTTCGTCGAGTGGGTGCAGGGCTCGAACCTTCTCAAGCGCGCCTTTCGCGAGGTGGCGGTGATCGGCGGGCTGGTCGAGCGGCAGCATCCCGGCAAGCGCAAGACCGGGCGGCAGGTGACCTTCTCCACCGACCTCATCTACGACGTGCTGAGGAAGTACGAGCCGACCCACCTGCTCCTCCAGGCCGCCTGGGACGATGCCCGCGCGCGGATGACCGACGTCGGGCGGCTGGCGGGGCTGCTCGACCGGGCGGCGGCGACGATGGTCCATGTCGACCTGCCGCGGGTGTCGCCGCTGGCCGTGCCGGTGCTGGTGCTGATCGGGCGCGAGAAGGTCGCGACCGACCGCGGCGACGACCAGCTGCTGATCGAGGCCGAGGCGCTGGCGGCGGAGGCGATGAGCCTCGACTGACGGGTAACCCCTTGATCCGGCGAGTCCGCTGCGACAAGGGGATGGCGATGGTTCCCTTTTCGTTCGGCGGGCATGATTTCCGGGCGCTGGTCGCGGGTGCGCTGTGGTGGCCGGCGCGCCGCGCGCTGTTGGTGGCCGACCTGCATTTCGAGAAGGCGAGCTGGTTCGCGATGCGCGGGCAGATGCTGCCCCCCTACGACTCGCTCGCGACCCTCGCGGACCTAGAGGCGCTGGTCACGGCGACCGGCGCCGCCGAGATGTGGTGCCTGGGCGACAGCTTCCACGATACCGGCGGGTGCGACCGGCTGTCCGACGAGGCGCAGGAGCGACTGCGCGCGCTGACCGCCGCGACCCGCTGGACGTGGATCACCGGCAACCACGATCCGGTGGTCACCGACCGGTGCGGCGGCGTGGTGGTGGAGGAGGCGGTGGTCGACGGGCTGGTGCTGCGCCACGAGGCCGATCCCGCCGAGCCGCGCCCGGAATTGTCGGGCCATTTCCATCCCAAGCTCCGCGTCCGGGTGCGCGGCCGCCAGGTGGCGCGCCGCTGCTTCGTCGCGACCCCGGCCAAGCTCATCCTGCCGGCGTTCGGGGCGCTGACCGGCGGGCTGGACGTCACCGCCCCCGCGATCCGGCAGGCGGTGGGATCAGGGGCGGAGGCGCTGGTCGCGCTCGACGATCGGCTGTTGCGCTTCCCGCTGGCGGCTTAGGGCACGATGCCATCAGCGCCACTCCGTCCCGAGCGACTTAGAGGGACACGCCTCGAGTGGCCGCGCGGTGCCTAGACTTCGCTCGACACGAGCGCTTGGCGGGTACGCTTCACTGTCCCCGTCATCCGGCTCTAGGATCCGGTCCGGCAAGCCGGTTCAGCGCGCTGCCGACCTGTCGGTCGGTCAGCGCGCCAGGGCCGGGAAGCCGGCGCGGAACGCCGCCACCTTGGGCTTGTCCCAGGCGACGATGTAGGGATGTGTCGGGTTACGGTCGAAGAAATCCTGATGGTAGCGCTCGGCCGGGAAGAAGCGGCCCTGCTCGACTCGGGTGACGATCGGCTGCCGGAACGACCGCGCCGCACCTAGTTGCGCGAGGTAGGCGCGCGCCACCCGCGCCTGGTCGGGGGTCTGCGGGAAGATCGCGGAGCGGTAGCTGGGGCCGCTGTCCGGCCCCTGGCGGTCGAGGGTGGTCGGATCGTGCGCGACCGAGAAGTAGATGCGCAGCAGCGTCGCGTAGCTCACCTTGGCGGGATCGAAGGTGACGCGGATCGCCTCGGCATGGCGGGTCGTCTCCGTCGACACCTGCTCGTAGGTCGCGGTCGCGGCGGTTCCACCGGCATAGCCCGCGGTGACCCCGGTGACGCCCTTCACGCGCGCGAACACCGCTTCCATCCCCCAGAAGCAGCCCCCCGCGAGCACCGCCACCTGCGGGCGCCCCGCGGCCGGCACGTCGACGCGCGCGACCGGGATCGGCACCGCCCGCTCGGCACGCGCGGGCAGCACCGACAGGGCTGCGACCGCGACGGCGCCGGCGAGGAGAGCCGCGCGGATCATCGGGCGGCGGCCAGGTGGAACTGCTGGCCGAGCGCACGGGTCGCCTCGACCGGCTGCAGCGCGACCATGCCGACGACCCCGACCGCGAAGCCGCCGACGAAGAGGCGAAAGAAGCTCGACTTGACCGTACCCATTTCCATGACCTCGGAAAAACACGAAGCCGCCCCGCCGGATGCGAGAGCGACAACGCGTGGCCAGATCGGGTTGATCCGCCACACCTTCAACCTGTGTTGTAGAAACGGTCCGATTAACGATCCGTGGTGTCGGCGTTCACCTGAGCGCCAGACACGCCTCGCCGATCCGCGCGCACGCCTCGGTCAGCGCCGCGTCCGAGGTCGCGTAGCTGATCCGCATGGCCGGCGACAGGCCGAACGCCGCCCCCTGCACCACCGCCACCCGCGCCTCGTCGAGGAGATAGGCGGCGAACGCCTCGTCGGTGTTGATCACCCGGCCGGAGGGCGCGGTCCTGCCGATCACCCCGGCGATCGAGGGATAGACGTAGAAGGCGCCTTCCGGGATCGGGCAACGGATCCCCGGCGCCGCGTTGAGCGCGGCAACCACCAGGTCGCGGCGGCGCTGGAACGCGGCGGCGCGCTCGGCCAGGAAGGACTGGTCGCCGGTCAGCGCCGCCACCGCCGCGGCCTGCGCGATCGAGCAGGGGTTGGAGGTCGACTGCGACTGGAGCTTCGCCATCGCCTTGACCAGCCAGGGCGCGCCGCCCGCGAAGCCGATCCGCCAGCCGGTCATGGCATAGGCCTTGGAACAGCCGTTGACGGTGAGCGTGCGCTCGTAGAGGTCGGGGCACACCGCCGCGATGGTCGCGAACCGGAAACCGTCATAGACGATGTGCTCGTACATGTCGTCGGCGAACACCCAGAGCTGGGGGTGGCGGCGGATCACCTCGCCGAGCGCGCGCAGCTCGTCCGCGGTGTAGCCCGCGCCGGTCGGGTTGGACGGCGAGTTCAGGATCACCCACTTGGTGCGCGGGGTGATCGCGGCGTCGAGCGCCTCGGGCGACAGCTTGTAGCCCTGCTCCGGCCCGGCCGGCGCGATCACCGGCGTGCCCCCCGCGAACTGGACCACGTCGGGGTAGCTGACCCAATAGGGGGCGGGGATCACCACCTCGTCGCCCGCGTCCAGGGTCGCGACCATGGCGTTGAACAGCGTGTGCTTGCCGCCGACGTTCACGCTGATCTGGTCGGGCGCGTAGGACAGGTGGTTGTCGCGCGCGAACTTGGCGGCGATCGCCTCCTTCAGCTCGGGGGTGCCGTCGACCTGCGTGTATTTGGTGCGCCCGTCGCGGATCGCGCGGATGCCCGCCTCCTTGACGTGGTCGGGGGTGTCGAAGTCGGGTTCGCCCGCGCCCAGCCCGATCACGTCGACGCCCGCCCGCTTCAGCGCCATGGTGCGGCTGGTGATCGCCAGCGTCGGCGACGGGCTGATGCGACGGAGCGCGGCGGACTGGTCCATGGTGTTCCCCCCGGAAAGGCGGGAAGGCTATAGCGCAAGCCGGGCGGGCATCAATCCGCGCAACCCGTTGCCGAGGCTAAAGCCCAGCTTCAGGTCGGCCGCGGTCAGCTCGCCCTCGACCGCGGCGCCGCGGGCAATCAGCTCGGCACGCAGGATGCCGGGCAGCAGCCCCAGGCCGATCGGGGGCGTGACCAGCACGCCGTCGCGCGCCACGAACAGCGAGGTGAAGCTGCCCTCGGTCAGCAGCCCGTCGGGGCGCGCGAACACCACCTCGTCGGTGCCCGCCGCCGCCCGCGCCTCGTCGTAGAAGCCGCGCGCGCCGGTCTTGTGGCGCAGGCGCAGGTCGGACGGGTCGACCGGCAACGGCACCACCGCGACGGTCAGGGGGTCGGCGCGCGGCGCGGGCATCGGCCCCACCTCCACCGCGACCCCACCGTGACGCGACACCAGCAGCCGCACCCGCGCAGGCCGGCGCAGGCGGAAGGTCGCGGCCTGGAGGTCGTTGCGCGCGCCGTGCCGGTCCCAGCTTATGCCCAGCGCGGCGGCGCTGTCGCCCAGCCGTGCGAGATGCGCCTCCAGCCGCGCCAACCCCTCGTCGGGATCGAACGCCATGGTCTCGACCAAGTCGAACGGGGCGGTGCCGTCGCCGACGAAGGCGGCCTTGGCGAGGCATTCGTCCCATTCGGCCGCCGGGTCCGAATCGGCGACCACCCCCGATCCCAGGCCGATGGTCGCATACTCACCGCCACCCCGGATCAGCAGCGTGCGGATCGCGACGTTGAATGCGGCGTCGCCGTCCGCGTCGACCCGGCCGATCGCGCCGGTGTACGGCCCGCGCGGGTCGGGCTCGACCGCGGCGATCACCTCGGTCGCGCGGCGCTTGGGCGCGCCGGTGATCGACCCGCACGGGAACGCCGCGGCGAGGACGTCCACCGCATCGCGGCCGGGTGCCAGCGTCGCCGTCACCGCCGACGTCATCTGGTGGACGGTCGGATAGGTCTCGACCGCGAACAGCGCGGGCACCGCGACGCTGCCGGGCACCGCCACCCGCGACAGGTCGTTGCGGATGAGGTCCACGATCATCAGGTTCTCGGCGCGCTGCTTGGGATCGCCGGCCAGCGCCGCCGCCGCGACCGCATCGGCGGCCCCGTCGGCGGCGCGGCGCGCGGTGCCCTTCATCGGCCGTGCGGTGACGCGGTCGCCCTCCACCGCGAAGAACAGCTCGGGCGACAGGCTGAGGAGGAGGTCGTCGCCGGTGTCCACCACCGCGCCGTAGCCCGCGGCGCTGCGCCCGCGCAGCTGCGCATAAAGCGCAAACGGGTCGCCCGCGATCGGCGCGGTCGCGCGGAAGCTTAGGTTCGCCTGGTAGATGTCCCCCGCCGCGATCCAGTCCAGCACCCGGCCGATCGCCGCGTCGTAGCCCGCACGATCGATTTCCTGCGGCCGGGGCGCGCCGATCCAGCCGCCGCGCGGATCGGGCAGCCACGCCGCGGCGTCGACCTCCTCATAGCCGTCGAACAGCCCGAACCAGCCGAGCGGCGTGGTCCGTCCCCCCGCGGCGGCGAGCGCGGGATCGATCGCCGCGCCCGCCTCATAGGCGAGGAACCCCGCCGCATGATGGTCGCCGTCGCGCAGCCGGTCGAGCAGCGGCGCCACCTCGCGCGCCTCCCACGCGACCAGCACCTCGACGGGATCGCGATACAACCGCGCCGGCGGCGCGCCGGGCCGCGCGTCGTCGAGCAGCACGAAGGGGGCGGCGGGGCGCATGTCCGCCAGATGCCCGCCGTGTCGTCCCGCCGCAAGCGTCGGCGGGGATCGCGCGTCGACCCCGCGCAGTGGCGGCCCGACCGGGACGGGCGCGCCGGCCCGGCCTGCGACCGGCATGGCGGACCAGTCCGGGATTCCACGCTGCCGTCCGCCGCTGCCGGCCCCCGCCGCGCGGGTCAGGCGCCAGGCTCCAATCCGGCAAAGCTGGATCAGCACGGTGCCAGCGCGCTACCCCGCCCGCCACGGCGTACCCCGGTCTGACGCTCGGGCGGCGGGCCGAGCCGGCACCGCTTCCGGGTGGAATGGATCAGACCCCGGGCGCCCCGACCGGCATCGCCGGCTGGCCCAGGATGATGGTCGGCGGCTTCTTGGCCGCCTCGATCGCCTGGAGCAGGCGCAGCTGGCCGAGCTCGGGATTGTCGCGCACCAGCCGCGCCGCGTTGGCGAGACTGCGCAACGCCGCCTGCTCGGCCCGGGCGCGCTCCAGCGCCGCCAGCCCTTCGCGCCGCGCCCGCTCCACCTCGCTCAGCATCCGTCTGGTCTCGGGCGGCAGTTCGAGCCTGACGGTGATCCCCGACTCGATCGCGACGCCGGGCACCGCGATCCGGGCGGCGACGGTCTCGGCCACGGCGGGCGGCGCCGCGACGATCGCGTCGAGCGGCTGCGTGCCGACCGCCGCGATGGCGGCGGCGGCGGCGCGCTCGAACAGGTCGGCGGGCTCGACGAACACGCCAAGCCCGAGCCCCTTGCCGGCCTGCGCCTCGTAGGCGGCGCGCGGGTCGGTCACCCGCCACCCGATCGCGAGATGGAGGCGGAAGGCGAACCCGTCCTGCGAGACGACGTCGATCGCGCCCAGCCGGGTCAGCCGCTCGCCCGTCGGCACCCGCGCCACCGTCAGCGTCCGCCCCCAGCCGTTCAGGCGATGGCGCCCGGGCGGCAGCGTCCGGACGAAAGCGCCGTCGCGGTAGAGCAGCGCCGCTTCCCAGGCATGGACCAGCTCGACCCTCATCGCCCCCGCCCAGCCGCCGATCGCCAGCATCGCCGCGATCGCGACCAGCGCGACGAGCCCGGCGACCCAGGGATCGGTCACGGGAGGCACCCGGACGCCGCGGCGGCGAGGCGGGGGTCCGGGGACATGCCCCGTGACCCGCAAAGCCGCGCCACGGCTGCCGGATGGCCGGCGTCCGGGGAACCCGTTTCTACCATCATGAGTGGCATGTGACCCAACACGCGGCGCCGATCCTTCTGTGCTGTCCGGGCTTTTCAGACCTCGCGGTCGGAAGCGACGCCGATCCGGGGAGTCGAACCCCGCCGCCACCCTAGCGACCGCACGGGCCGGCACAAGCCGCGTTGACCACCCGTCGTGGCGGGACCACATCGGGGCATGGCCACCTCCCCCCCGCCGCCGCTCCGCGCCGTTATCGTCCCCGTCACCGCCTATCAGCAGAACTGTTCGGTGGTGTGGTGCACCGCGACCATGCGCGCGGCGGTGGTCGATCCCGGCGGCGACCTGCCCCGCGTCCGCGACGCCGTCGCGAAAGCCGGTGTTGCGGTCGAGAAGATTCTCCTCACCCACGGGCATATCGACCATGCCGGCGAGGCCAAGACGCTGGCCGACGAGCTGGGCGTGCCGATCGAGGGCCCGCACGAGGCCGACCGCTTCTGGCTGGCGCGGCTCGCCGACGACGGCCGCGCGATGGGCGTGCGGGGCGTGGACTTCGAGCCCGACCGCTGGCTGGTCGAGGGCGACCGGGTGACGATCGGCGCGCTGACGCTCGACGTGTACGAGACCCCGGGGCACACGCTGGGGCACGTGATCTTCCACCACCCGCCGTCGAACTTCGCCCTGGTCGGCGACGTGCTGTTCCAGGGATCGGTGGGGCGCAGCGACCTGCCCGGCGGCGATCACGACCAGCTCGTCCGCTCGGTCGTGAACAAGCTGTGGCCGCTGGGCGACTGCGCCTTCATTCCCGGCCACGGTCCGACCAGCACCTTCGGGCACGAACGGCGCGGCAACCCGTTCGTCGGCGACGCGGTGCTGGCGGGCGCGGGCTGATCGGGGGTTTCCTACCGGGCAGTGATCGCGCATCGTCGTTTGCATGGGACCGGGGTTGAAACGATGTTGCCCGGTCGCGCAACGCGATTACCGAAACCGCGGGTGAGGTGTGAAGTGTCGCGGGGCGCCGATTCGCGGCGGGCCGGGCGCAACCGGGTTGCGCGTCGACGCTAAATCGCTATAGGCGCGGCACTTCGCGTCGCGTCCGGACGGTGATCGCGCGGTCGGCCCCAGGCCGTCCGTGCCCTGCCCGGCGTTTCGTACCGTATCGTTCGTTTAAAGCTACAAGGTGCCGCATGGCCGTTCCCAAGAGAAAGACCTCCCCCTCCAAGCGCGGCATGCGCCGGGGCCACGATTCGCTGACGGTGGCGGCCTTCCAGGAGTGCCCGAACTGCGGCGAGCTGCGGCGCCCGCACAACCTGTGCACCGCGTGCGGCCACTATAACGGTCGCGAGGTCGTGGCGGTCGAGGCGTAAGCCGCCAGGTCCGCCGGGCACCACCATGAGCGAAACCTCCTGCATCGCCGTCGACGCGATGGGCGGCGATGAAGGGCTGGCGGTGATGCTCGCGGGCGTCGCCGCCGCGCGCCGCCGGCACGAGGGCCAGGCGGACGGGGGGCTGCGCTTCGTCCTCGTCGGCGACGAGGCGCGGATCGCCGACGGCCTCCGGACCCACCCCGGCCTCCGGGCCGCGTCGACGATCGTCCATGCGGCCGGGGTGATCGGCGGCTCGGACAAGCCGAGCCAGGCGATCCGCCGTGCCAAGACGACCTCCATGGGGATCGCCATCGACCTGGTGAAGCAGGGGCGTGCCGCCGCGGCGGTGTCGGCCGGCAACACCGGCGCGCTGATGGCGATGGCCAAGCTCGCGCTCCGGACGCTGCCGGGGATCGACCGCCCGGCGCTCGCCGCACCGCTGCCGACGCTGGGCGACAACGACGTGGTCATGCTCGACCTGGGCGCCAATACCGAATGCGACGCCCGCAACCTCGTCCAGTTCGCGGTGATGGGTGCGGCCTATGCCCGCATCGTCTTCGATCTCGACCGCCCGCGGGTCGCCCTCCTCAACATCGGGTCGGAGGACCAGAAGGGCACCGACGAGATCCGCGACGCCGCCGCGGTGCTGAAAGGCCAGGCGCACCTGCCGCTCGCCTTCACCGGCTTCGTGGAGGGCAACCAGCTCGCCCGCGGCGAGCACGACGTGATCGTCTGCGACGGCTTCGCGGGCAACATCGCGCTCAAGACCGCGGAAGGGACCGCGCGGTTCGTCGCCGACCTCCTGAAGCGCGCCTTCACCAGCTCGGTCCGCTCCAAGCTCGGCTTCCTGATCTCGCGCCCGGCGACGCAGCTGCTGCGCGACCATCTCGACCCCAACAACCATAACGGCGCGGTCTTCCTGGGGCTCGGCGGCATCGTGGTGAAGAGCCACGGCTCGGCCAACGAGAACGGCATCGCCACCGCGATCGGCAACGCCGCCAAGCTGGTCCGCGCCGACCTTACTCGGCGCATCGCCGAGGACCTCACCAATTTCGAGGCGCCGACGGGCTTGGCGCCGCTGGGGATGGGGGCGTGATCCGCTCGGTGATCGTCGGCACCGGATCGGCGCTGCCGACGCGGCGGGTGTCCAATGCCGAGCTGGCGCAGGAGGTGGACACGTCCGACGCGTGGATCGTGGAGCGCACCGGCATCCGCTTCCGCCACATCGCGGGGCCGGAGGAGACCACCGCCACCCTCGCCGCCGACGCGTGCCGGGCGGCGATCGCGGCGGCCGGCATCGCCGCGCCGGACATCGACCTGATCGTGCTGGCCACCGCCACCCCCGACCAGACCTTTCCCGCGACGGCGACCAAGGTCCAGGCGATGCTGGGCATCGGTGATTGCGTCGCGTTCGACGTCGCCGCGGTCTGCTCGGGCTTCCTCTACGCGGTGCAGGTCGCCGATTCGATGCTGCGCGCGGGCGCGCACCACCGCGCGCTGGTGATCGGTGCCGAGACGTTCAGCCGCATCCTCGACTGGGAGGACAGGACCACCTGCGTCCTGTTCGGCGACGGCGCCGGCGCGATCGTGCTGGAGGCACGCGACGAGGCTGCCGACGGTCGCGGCATCATCGCGACCAGGCTCCACGCCGACGGGCGGCACAACGAGCTGCTCTACGTCGACGGGGGGCCCTCGACCACCGGCACGGTCGGCAAGCTCAGGATGAAGGGACGGGAGGTGTTCCGCCATGCGGTGACCAACCTCGCCGCGGTAATGGACGAATCGCTCGGCGTTGCCGGGCTGACCGCGGCCGACGTCGACTGGGTCGTTCCCCACCAGGCCAACGCCCGCATCCTCGACGCCACCGCCCGCAAGCTAGGGTTGCCGCCGGAAAAGGTGATCGTCACCGTCGATCGGCACGCCAACACGTCGGCGGCGTCGGTGCCGCTCGCGCTAGACGTCGGGGTGCGCGACGGGCGGGTCAAGGAAGGGGACCTCGTCGTGCTCGAGGCGATGGGCGGCGGCTTCACCTGGGGAGCGGCGGTTCTTCGTTTCTGATCTGGATCATGAGGGGCATTCCCCGCGATCCCGGCTTATGGTACGGGCTGCCCGGGGAAGGGGTATGACGCGATGCTGATGAAAGCCGTGGGGACGTTGACGCGGGCCGATCTGGCCGACGCACTCCATCGCGAGATCGGCCTCAGCCGCGCCGACTCGGCCGGCGTCGTCGAGCAGATCCTCTACGAGATGTGCCACGCGCTCTCCAATGGCGAGAACGTCAAGATCTCCGGTTTCGGCACGTTCGTGCTGCGCGACAAGGGCGAGCGGGTCGGGCGCAATCCCAAGACCGGGGTCGAGGTGCCGATCGCGCCGCGGCGCGTCCTGACCTTCCGCGCCAGCCAGATGATGCGCGACCGCATCGTGGCGGCCGGCTGAGCGTCGCGGTGGGGACGCCCAAGTCCGAGGGGGCGTTCAGGACGATCGGCGAGGTCACGCAAGCGACCGGCGTGTCCGCGCACGTGCTGCGCTACTGGGAGGGCCGCTTTCCCCAGCTCCGCCCGCTGACCCGCGCGGGCAATCGCCGCTACTACCGGGTCGAGGACGTCGCGCTGGTCCGCCGGCTCGACGCCCTCCTCAACCGCGAGGGCTACACGATCCGCGGGGTCCAGCAGCTGCTCGCCCGCGAAGCGGCACCGGCGCCTGGGGAGGCGTTGCGCGCGATCCGCGACCAGCTGGCGCAGGCCTTGGCGCGGGATTGAGCCCGGGCGACGACGATCCGCCGGCAGTGCGCGCCTTGCTCAACCTTACTTACTCCGCGCCGCCGCGCGAACCCCGCTCACCCAGACCGTCGCGAAGGAAGGCGGCGACCGCGTCCGATACCGCGTCGGCATCGCTGCCGTCGTCCCAAACGCCGTAGCGCAGGCCGAGAAAGACGTTCATCCCCATGATCGCCCAGGCATGGACCTCGCCTGCGTCGGCGCGGATCTCGCCGCGCTCCGCGGCGGCGGTCAGGCGCCGGGCGATGCGTTCGGCGGTGGAGGCGTAATGGCGGCGGAAGCTGTCGGGGTCGACGAACTCCGACTCGTCGATGATCCGGTAGATTTCCTTGTGCGCGCGAACGAAGCCTAGATAGCCAGCTAGCCCTGCGCGCTCGGCCGCGATTTGATCGGGGGCGGCGCGGATACTGGGGGCGACATGGTCGCGCACCCGGTCGGACAGGTCGCTGACGAGCGCGCGGAAGACCGCGTCCTTGCTGGGGAACCAGGTGTAGAAACTGCCCAGCGCCACGCCAGCACGGCGGGTGATGCCGCTGATGGATGCGTCGTGGAAGCCGCGCTCGCCGAACTCGCCCGCGGCCGCGTCGAGGATCGCGCGCAGGGTGCGCCGTCCCCGTTCGGTCCGCGGCGTGCGTCCTTCGTCGCGAGCCTCATTCACGCCGTCTTCCCAGACCAAAGTTGAAACCCGGTTCAGGTTTCAGTATGCTGGCGACGGACATCGCGCAAGCTGGGGCAAACCCGGCGCGATGACAGGGGAGGACAAGACATGCTGCGCCTGACCACGCGTACCGCCATCCGGCTTTCGGCGAGCCTGATCGCCATCGCCGGGACGCCCGCCTTCGCGCAGGAGACCACGGCGCCCGCGCCTCCGGTACCGGTGGCGACCCAGGTCCAGTCGGACGACAACACCGCCGCGGACGCCGCCAACCAGAACCCCGGCGACATCGTCGTCACCGCCCGGCGGCGCGAGGAGTCGCTGCTCGACGTGCCGATCGCGGTGACGGCCTTCACCGGCGCGCAGCTGGAGGCCGCGGGCGCGCTGGACGTGACCGACATCGCCAACGTCACGCCCAACGTGACGCTGGAGGTGAGCCGCGGGACCAATTCCACCTTGTCCGCCTTCATCCGCGGGGTCGGCCAGCAGGACCCGGTTGCCGGGTTCGAGGCAGGGGTCGGGCTGTACCTGGACGACGTCTACCTCAACCGTCCGCAAGCCGCCGTGCTGGACATCTACGACGTCGAGCGGATCGAGGTGCTGCGCGGGCCGCAAGGGACGCTGTACGGCCGCAACACCATCGGCGGCGCGGTGAAGTACGTCACCCGGCGGATCGGAGACGACCTGACCCTCAACATCCGCGCGAGCTACGGCAGCTACGATCAGGCCGACGGGGTGATCTCCGCCTCCGCGCCGATCGGCGACACCGGGTTCAAGATCGGCGGCGCAGTCGCCCGATTGAGTCGGGGTGGCTTCGGCGACAACCTGACCACCGGCCTCGACAACTACAACAAGGACGTGTGGGCGGCGCGCGGCACCCTTCAGTTCGACCCGTCGGATGCGCTTTTCGTGCGGCTGTCGGGCGATTATACCAAGGACGACAGCGACCCGCGCGGCGGCCACCGGCTGATTCCGGGGCTCACCAGCCGCACGCCGGTGCTCACCGACGTGTTCGACAGCCGCGCCGGGCTGGTTTCGCCCCGCCAGGAGGTGGAGGCCTATGGCGGATCGCTGTTCGCCGAGCTTCGCCCGACCGACTGGTTCACCTTCCGCAGCATTACCGGCTACCGTAGGGACGATTCGGCGACCCCGATCGATTTCGACGGTCTCGCCGCGGTCGACGTCGACGTGCCCGCCTTCTACAACAACGAGCAGTTCAGCCAGGAAGTCCAGTGGCTCGTCGACACCGGCCGGTTCAACGGTCTCGTGGGCCTCTACTACCTCGACGCCTCGTCGCGGACCGTGTTCGACGTGCGGCTGCCGGGTGGCGTCACCGCCCTGACCTTCGGCGACGTGTTCACCGACACGGCGGCGATCTTCGGCGACTTCACCTACGACCTTTCGGCCATGTTCTCCGTCTCGGTCGGCGGGCGCTACACTTGGGATACCCGCCGGTCGACGATCCTGCGGCGAACCTTCCTGGGCGGCGGATCGCCCTTCTTCGGCGGTGCGGGAACGCTGTTCGCGACCACGTCGGATTTCCGCGGCACCGCCGACTACAAGCGCTTCACCCCGCGCGCGTCGCTGACCTTCAAGCCGTCGGCTGACCACACGCTGTACGCAAGCTATTCGCAGGGCTTCAAGGGCGGCAGCTTCGACCCCCGTGGCCAGTCCACCGCCTGCCGGACCCCGGCGGGGACCGCCTGCACCGCGCAGCAGGTGTACGACTTCCTCAACTTCGATCCCGAGACGGTCGACACCTACGAGGTCGGATACAAGGCGGCACTGCTCGACCGGCGGGTGACGATCGCGGCGGCGGCGTTCCATTCGGATTATACCGACGTCCAGGTGCCCGGGTCGATCGGCACGGTCGTCAACGGCCAGCAGACCTTCATCGGCGTCACCACCAATGCCGGCCGCGCCCGCATCCGCGGTGCCGAGCTGGAGGCCAACCTGAGGATCGCCGAGGACGCGCTGGCGGGCGGCGACCGGCTGACCTTCGCGGGGACGCTGGGCTATCTCGACGCCAAGTACCGGACCTTCATCGACTCGCGCGGGATCAACGTCGCCGACCGCCGCCGCTTCCAGAACACCCCCGATTGGACCTTCTCGGAGACGCTCGCCTACACGGTGCCGACCAGCGACAGCGGATCGGTGGCGGCGTCGGCCACCCTCTCCTATCGCGGCGACAGCCAGCAGTTCGAGCTCAGGACGCCGGGGCTCGATCAGGCGGCGTTCGGGCTGCTCGACGCCAACATCGTCTGGAGCCTCAACGACCGCTTCTCGATCGGGGTGCACGGCAAGAACCTGACCGACAAGCGGTACATCGTGTCGGGGTACAACTTCCTCGGCCAGAACCCGGACACCGGCGCCTTCCTGCGCAACGCGGCGGGCGGGTTCGTCTCGACGCTGGGAGCCGAGGGGGTGCTGACCGCCTACTACGGCAACCCGCGCCAGGTGTTCGCGACGCTGACCGCGAAGTTCTGACCCGATCACCCTTAGCCTTCCGGGGAGAGGGTGGCCGAGCGTAACGAGGTTGGGAAAGGGGCGTGAGACCCAAGCCCGACTGCCCCTCTCCCCGACCCTCTCCCCTCAAGGGGAAAGGGAGACTAAGGCGGCCCCCATGCCCCCTCGCTCCTCGCGCGGCGTCGTCTTGGCGATGCTGCTCCTCGTGTATACCTTCAACTTCGTCGACCGGCAGATCCTCGGCATCCTGGCACCCGCGATCAAGGCCGAGCTGGCGCTGACCGACACCCAGCTCGGGCTGCTCGGTGGTCTCGCCTTCGCGCTGCTCTACTCGACGCTGGCGATCCCGCTCGCCTGGATCGCCGACCGGACCAGCCGCAGCTGGGTCATCACCCTGAGCCTAGCGGTCTGGAGCGGGTTCACGGCCTTGTGCGGGTACGCGACGGGCTTCGTGCAGCTGTTCCTGTTCCGGCTGGGCGTCGGCGTCGGCGAGGCGGGGGGCGTGGCACCGTCCTACGCGCTGATCGCCGCCACCTACCCGGCCGGGCAGCGCGGACGGGCGCTGTCGATCTACAATCTCGGCATCCCGCTGGGATCGGCCGCCGGGGTGATGTTCGGGGCCTATGTCGCGGTCACCGTTGACTGGCGCGCGGCGTTCGTCGCGGTGGGGCTGGCGGGGCTGGCGGTGGCGCCCCTGTTCCGCCTGGCGGTGCGCGAACCGGCGCGGCCCAAGGCAGTCGAGGGTGCCGAGCCGATCGGCCGGGTGTTCGCGATCCTCGCCGCCAAGCGGAGCTTCTGGCTGCTCGCCTTCGGCGCGGCGTCTAGCTCGATGCTGGGATACGGGCTCGCCTTCTGGCTGCCGTCGCTGCTGACGCGGAGCTTCGGGCTGACATTGCCCGAGGTCGGGCGCTTCTACGGCGCGATGCTGCTGATCGGGGGCAGCGCGGGGGTCCTGGGCGGCGGCTGGCTGGGCGACCGGCTGGGTGCAAAGGACCGGGGCTGGTACGCGCGGGTGCCGGCGGTGGCGTTCTGGATCGCGGTGCCGTTGTTCGCGTGCGGCATCCTGTCATCGGACTGGCGGGTCGCGTTCGCGTGCTGGCTGGTGCCGCAGGCGCTGGTCTATATGTGGCTGTCGTCGGTGATCGCCGCGGTCCAGCACCTGGTGCCGGCGCACATGCGGGCGACCGCGAGCGCGTGCTTCCTGCTGATCAACAACCTGATCGGACTGGGCGCGGGGACGCTGGTGCTGGGGGCGCTGTCGGACGCGTTCGCGGGATGGGCCGGGGCGGAGGCGTTGCGCTACGCCGTGCTGAGCGGGCTGGTGCTGTACCTGCTGGCGGGGGTGCTGATGTGGCTGGCCGCGCCTGCGCTGCGGCGGGAATGGGTGCAGTAGACGCGGAAGTCCGGGCGCAAATCGCTGATACTGCGATGGCAGCGCAGCCTGCGGACACGCCGGCGGCGGTGTGGCACCGGTGTCGCTTGGAGGACAGGTGTTCCGCGTCGTCCTCACCATGCTTCGCATGGTCTCCCGCACCGAGCATAGCTCGGGCAGGACTACCGTTCGCGCGTGGCGGCGAAGCGGACCTTTGGGTAGCGGTCGGCGACGTAGCCGACTTCCCACGCCGACTTCGCGAGGAAGACCGGGTTTCCGTCGCGGTCCTTGGCCATCGCCGCGCGGTTCTGGTCGGCAAAGGTCTGGAGGTCCGACGCATCGCCGCCGATCCAGCGGGCAGTGTCGAAGGGCGCGGGTTCGAGGCCTGCGGCGACCTTGTACTCGGCATCGAGGCGCGAGAGCAGCACGTCGAGCTGGAGCTGGCCGACGACGCCGATGATCCAGTTCGACCCGATCTCCGGGTAGAAGACCTGGGTCACCCCCTCCTCCGCCATGTCGTCGAGCGCCTTGCGCAGCTGCTTGGTCTTGGTCGGATCCTTGAGCTGGACGCGGCGCAGGATTTCGGGCGCAAAATTGGGCAGGCCGGTGAAGCGGACGTCCGCGCGCTCCGACAGCGTGTCGCCGACGCGCAGCGTACCGTGGTTGGGGATGCCGATGATATCACCCGGGAATGCCTCGTCGGCGATCTCGCGGTCCTGCGCGAAGAACAGGATGGGGGAGTGGACCGCGATCGGCTTGCCATGGCCGGTCGGAGTCAGCTTCATGCCGCGCTTGAAGGTGCCCGAGCAGAGCCGCATGAAGGCGATGCGGTCGCGGTGCTGGGGGTCCATGTTGGCCTGCACCTTGAAGATGAAGCCGGTGACCTCCTTCTCCTCGGGGGTGACGGGCGCGGGCTCGGCGGGCTGGGGGCGGGGCGGCGGAGCGAAGCTGGCGAGCGCGCGGATCAGCTCGGCCGGGCCGAAATCCTTGAGCGCGGAGCCGAAATAGACCGGGGTGAGGTCGCCGTTGCGGTACGCCTGCGCATCGAAGGCGGCATAGCCGCCCTGCGCCAGCTCGACCTCCTCCAACCAGCGGTCGGCAAGCGGTGCGTCGTCCATGGTGCCTTGGAAGGTGCGGCTGTCGCCCTCCGGGCGGCTGATCCGGCCAGTGGCGAAGTCGAGCACGCCCTCGAACTCGCCGCCCATGCCGATCGGCCAGTTCATCGGCGACACGTCGAGCGCGAGGACGTCGGCGACCTCGTCCAGCAGCTCGAACGGCGAGCGGCCCTCGCGGTCGACCTTGTTGACGAAGGTGATGATCGGCACCGAGCGGAGGCGGCACACCTCGAACAGCTTGCGGGTCTGCGCCTCGATGCCGCGGGCGGCGTCGATCACCATCACCGCCGAGTCGACCGCGGTCAGGGTGCGGTAGGTGTCCTCGGAGAAATCCTCGTGCCCCGGCGTGTCGAGGAGGTTGAAGGTGACGCCGTCCTTCTCGAACGTCATCACCGACGAGGTGACCGAGATGCCGCGCTGCTGCTCGATCTTCATCCAGTCCGACTTAGCGCGGCGGTTGGCGCCGCGCGCCTTGACCTCGCCGGCGAGATGGATCGCGCCGCCGACGTAGAGCAGCTTCTCGGTCAGGGTGGTCTTGCCGGCGTCGGGGTGCGAGATGATCGCGAAGGTGCGGCGGGGGGAAGTCATCGGATCCACTTTCGTCGACTCCCCAGCCGTTCGCGGCGAGGAGAGGCCCAGCAAGGTCGAAGCCTCGTCTCGAACCACATGTCCTTTAGGACGCCGCTTCGACTTTGCTCAGCGGCTCCTCAGGACGAACGGATGGGGATTAGCGGTTCAGCGCTCCAACGTCACGCTCATCACGATGCGCTTCTCCCCGCCCGGCGCGACCTCGAACACGCCCGGCTTGTCGCGGAACTCGCCACCGTAGCCCTCCGGATCGGCGATGCCGTGCCAGGGCTCGACGCAGACGAAGGCGGCGCCGGGCTTGGTCCAGATGCCGAGCATCGGGGTATCGGGAAAGGCGATGCGCAGCCGCGGGCCGTCGGGGGCGCCGTAGGTGACCGCGTCGGAGCGGACGGCGTCCCAGACCAGCGCGTCGTGGGCGAACAGCTCGTCGGTGAGGGCGAGCGTGCGGCCGTCCAGCGGCGAGGGGTTGGTGCCCGCGGCGATGGTGCCGTCCGCGGCGATCGCGCGGACGGCGTCGGGCTCGTCGGCCGAGAAGACGATGCGGTGGTCACCCCGTGCGCCGCCGTAGGGAAGCGGCCAGGCAAAGGCGGGGTGGAAGCCGAAGCTGGCGGGGAGCGACGCGTCGCCGGGATTGCCGACGGTCACCGTGATGGCCAGGGTCGCGGCGTCGATGCGGTAGTCGACGGTCAGGCGGAAGACAAAGGGATAGTGGGCGCGGGTCTCGGACGAATCGGCGAGAACGAAGCGGGCGTGATCGGCATCCTGCGCCGCAACCGTGAAGGGGAGGCGGCGGGCGAAGCCGTGCTGCTTCATCGGGTACTCGATCCCATCGACGCGGATCGCGTCGCCATGAGGGCGGCCGACGACCGGGAAGAGCAGCGGTGCGCGGCCCGACCAGTAGGCGGGGTCGGCGTTCGTCATCAGTTCGCGGCCCTGGTCATCCTTCAGCGAGGCCAGTTCGGCGCCGAGCGGGTCGATCTCGGCGGCGAGTCGGTCGGAGGCGATGCGGATCATGCGCGGTCCACCCGGAAGCCGGCGAAGGACTGGCTGACCGGCATGAGTTCGAGCGCGTTGATGTTGAGGTGCGGGGGCAGGGTCGCGACCCAGAGCAGGGTCGCGGCGATGTCGTCGCCGGTCATCGGGTCGACGCCCGCGTAGAGCTTGTCCGACGCTTCCCGGCTGCCGGTGCGGACGGCCGTGAACTCGGTCTCGACCATACCCGGTTCGATCGACGTGACGCGGACGCCGGTGCCCGCGAGGTCCGCGCGCAGGCCGAGCGAGAACTGGCGCACGAACGCCTTGGTGCCGCCGTAAACGTTGCCGCCGGCGTAGGGGTAGGTCCCGGCGACCGACGACAGGTTGATGATCGCGCCCTTACGCTCGATCAGCGTGGGAAGCAGCGTCCGGGTGAGCGAGACGAGCGCGACGACGTTGGTGTCGATCATCGTCCGCCACTGGTCGAGGTCGGCGTCCTGCGCGGGGCCGGTGCCGAGCGCGAGGCCGGCATTGTTGACGAGCAGGTCGATCGGGCCGGTGCCTTCGAGGATGGGCGCGAGCGCGGCGTCGCGCGCGGCCTCGTCGCGGACGTCGAACACCGCCGGGACGAACCGGTCGCCGAGATTGGCGCGAAGCCGGTCGAGCCGATCGGCGCGGCGGCCGGTGCCGATCACCCGCCAGCCCGCGGCGACGAACGCGCGCGCGGCGGCCTCGCCGATGCCGGCGGTGGCGCCGGTGATGAGGGCAGTCTTCATCTCGTCCATCTCCTGTCCGTCGTCCTTAACCATCCGCGCTTCGCGTCCCCTCCCGCTCCCAGCGGGAGGGCGAGGAGAAGGCGCGGGCGCCGGAGGATGAAGGTGATCAGCTGCGCAGTTCCGCGCCGATCTTCGTGGCGGCGGCGACGACCTTGTCGGCGATGCCCTTTAGTTCCGCGTCGGTGAAGCTCTCCGATCCCGGCTGAAGCACCACCTCCACCGCCATCGAGCGGATGCCGTCCTTCTCGAACAGGTCGAACAGGCGGGCGACGACGATCGTTCCCTTGTCGGCGCTGCGTACGCTGCGGACCAGCGCGTCGGCGGTGAGGCCGGCGGGCACGGTGAAGGCGAAGTCGCGGCGGACCGGCTGGAGCGCGGACGGGGCGTAGGCGAGACGTGCGAACCCGGTTGCGCGTCGCGCCGGCAGCGCGTCCAAGTAGAGCTCCACCGCGGCGACCGGTCCGTCTAGGTCGAACGCCTTCAGCGTCGCCGGGTGAAGCATGCCGAAGGCGGCGAGCACCGTCTTAGGCCCAAGGCGGAGGGTTGCCGACCGGCCGGGGTGCCAATGGCCGCCGACGGGGTCCATGACCTGGAGGTTGTCGGTCGGCGCCCCCGCTTGGGCGAGGAGCGAGAGCGCCTCCGCCTTTGCGTCGAAGGCGTCGAAGACCTGCGGCTTTCCCGTGCGCCAGCCGCGCTGGCTGCGCTCGCCGGCGAGGACGAGGCCGAGGGTCGGGCGCTCGCCGTCGCCCAGGTAGCGGCGGCCGAGTTCGAACAGCCGCACGCTCGCCGCGCCATGGCGGCGGTTGCGCTCGGCCGCCGACAGCAGGCCGGGGAGGAGCGAGGGGCGCATGACCTTGAGCTGCTCGGCGATCGGGTTGGCGAGGCGGTGGACGCCGCCGCCGAACGCGTCGGCCGCGGCCTCGCTGATGAAGCTCCAGGTCACCGCCTCGTCCAGCCCGCGCGCCGCGGCGGCGCGGCGGATGCGGCGTTCCAGCTTCTGCGCGGGGGTGGCGGTGGGCGTCGCCACGCCGGGCGCGCGGGGCAGCGGCATCGGCGGCACCCGGTCGATCCCGGCGATGCGGATCACCTCCTCAACGAGGTCGGCGGGGCCGTCGACGTCGCGTCGCCAGCTCGGCACCGCGACCGGCCAGCGGCTCTCGATGGTCGCGAACAGCGCGTCGGAGAAGGCGTCGGCATGGTCGATGCTACCGATCGTGAAGCCCAGCGACAGGAGGATGCGCGCCTGTTCCTCCGCCGGCACTGCGAGCCCGCCCAGGTCGCGGGCGAGATGCGGATCATAGACGATGGTGCGTTTCCCCGAGGGCGGGCGGCCGGCGCGGGTGACGCCCGAGGCGATGCCGCCGCACAGGTCCAGCACCAGGCGGGTGGCGATCGCCAAGCCGTCGTCGAGAAAGGCGGGATCCACGCCCCGCTCGAACCGGGTGCGCGCATCGCTGGTCAGCGACAGCGCTTGGCCGGTGCGGGCGATCGCCTCGGGCACGAAATAGGCGCACTCGATCACCACTTCGGTGGTGTCGGCGGTCACGCCCGAATGCTCGCCCCCCATGATGCCGCCGATGTCGTGGACGCCCACGTCGTCGGCGATCACCGTCATGTCCTCGGCAAGGGCGTAGCTGCGGCCGCCCAGCACCACCACCTGCTCGCCCGCGCGCGCGCCGCGTGCGACGAGGCCGCCGGCGAGCTTCGCGCGGTCGTAGACGTGCAAGGGGCGGCCGAGGTCGAGCATCACGTAGTTGGTGATGTCGACTAGCGCCGAGATCGGCTTCTGCCCCACCGCCTGGAGGCGTCGGCGCATCCATTCGGGAGAGGCTCCGTTGGCGACGCCGGCCACGCCTTGCGCATAGAAGGCGGGACAGGCATCGGTCTCGGTACGGACATCGGGACCGGCCCCCTCGCCCGCGACCGGATCGGCCGCGAGCGGCTTCAGCGTGCCAAGCCCGGCGGCGGCGAGGTCGCGGGCGATCCCGCGGACGCCCATGCAATCCTGGCGGTTGGGGGTGATCGCGATATCGATCACCGGGTCGGTCATGCCGGCATAGGCCGCGTAGCTGGCGCCGACCGGGGCGTCGGCGGGCAGCTCGATGATGCCGTCGTGGCCCTCGCCGATCTCCAGCTCGCGTGCCGAGCACATCATGCCGTTCGATTCGACCCCGCGGATCGCCGCGACCTTGAGGGTGATGCCCGCGCCCGGGACATGCGCGCCGGGCGGACCGAACACCCCGACCATCCCGGCGCGCGCATTGCGTGCGCCGCAGACGACCTGGATCGGGCCGTCGCCCGCGTCAACCGAGAGGACCTGCAGCTTGTCGGCCTGCGGGTGGCGGCCGGCGGACAGGACGCGCGCGACCCGGAAGGGGGCGAGCGCCGCGCCGGGGTCGGCGACGCCCTCCACCTCCAGCCCGATCCGCGTAAGGGTCTCGACCACCGCGTCCAGCGGGGCGTCGGTGTCGAGATGGTCGTGGAGCCAGGAGAGGGTGAACTTCATCTGCTTATCCTGTCACCCCGCAAGAGGCCGGGGTCCATGGCTGGCCGGTGGGCCAGCCGGTAGAGACATGGGTCCCGGCCTTCGCGGGGACGACGGTTTCAGGGGGCGCCAACGCCTGCCGACAGGGTCGGAATGTCGAGCGCCGAGAAGCCGTAATGCTTCAGCCACCGCGCATCGCCCTCGAAGAAGGGGCGCAGGTCGTCCATGCCGTATTTGAGCATCGCCAGCCGGTCGACCCCGACCCCGAACGCGAACCCCTGCCACTCGGCCGGGTCGAGCCCGGCGCTCTCCAGCACGCGGGGGTGGACCATGCCCGACCCGAGCAGCTCCATCCAGCCTTCCGAGCCGCCGAGGACGCGGCGGCCCTTGACCATTGACCAGCCGACATCGACCTCCGCCGAGGGTTCGGTGAAGGGGAAGTAGCTTGGGCGCAGGCGCAGCACGAGGTCGTCGCGCTCGAAGAACGCCTTCAACATCGTCTCCAGCGTCCATTTGAGATGGCCGAGGGTGATGCCCCGGTCGATCACCAGTCCCTCGATCTGGTGGAACATCGGCGTGTGGGTGGCGTCCCAGTCCGACCGGTAGACGCGGCCCGGCGCGATGATCCGCAGCGGCGGCTTCTGCGCCAGCATGGCGCGGATCTGGACCGGCGAGGTGTGGGTGCGCAGGACGCGCGGCGTCTCGCGGTCGTCCGGTCCGGCGTCGGCACCCTCCAGGTAGAAGGTGTCGTGCATCGCCCGTGCCGGATGCGTCTCCGGAATGTTGAGCGCGGAGAAATTATGCCAGTCGGTCTCCAGCTCGGGGCCGGTGGCGACCGAGAAGCCGAGGTCGGCGAAGATCTCCGCCAGCTCGTCCATCACCTGGCTGACGGGATGCACGGTGCCGGTCGGGGCCGCATCGACGGGCAGCGTCATGTCGACGCGTTCCGCCGCGAGCCTGGCGTCGAGCGCGGCACTCTCCAGCGCGGCCTTGCGGTCGGCGATCGCCGCCGTCACCGCCTCGCGCAGCGCGTGGATGCGCGGGCCTTCCGTCTGGCGCCGGTCGGGAGTCATCGCGCCCAGCGTCTTGAGAAGCTGGGTCACCCGGCCCTGGCGGCCGAGCGCGTCGACGCGCACCGATTCCAGCGCGTCGAGCCCCGCCGCGGCGGCGGTGGCGGTCAGGAGGTGCTCGCGCACCGCATCGATGTCTGGGTCCTGCATGGACCCGCTTTCGCGGCGAAGCGCGGCCCCAAGTCAACCAAAAAGGCGCAACAAGCGTTGTCTGGGCGAGGAGGACGGCGGATGCTTGAACACGTACCCGAATGGCTGGGCCGAGCGCTGGCCGGCGTGCGCGCCGGGATGGAGAAGGTCGCGGTCGCCGATCCGGGGCTGGGCCGCTTCGCGTCGATGACGCTGGCGAGCCAGGCGTTCGCCGACGGCGCGCGGCTCCCCGAGCGGTTCACCGAGGATGCCGCAGGCAACGGCGGGGCCGTGTCGCCGCCGCTCCACTGGGGCGATCCGCCAGCCGGGACCGCGAGGTTGGCGCTGCTGGTCGAGGACGCCGATTCGCCGACGCCGGCGCCGCTGGTCCACGCGGTCGTTTGGGACTTGGCCGGCGCGAGCGGGTCGCTGGCGGAAGGGGCGATCGTCGCGGACCGGGGCGACCATGATGACGCCGCACCCGACGTCGGGCGCAACTCCTACCGCCGCGAGGGCTGGCTGCCGCCCGACCCGCCGACCGGGCACGGCGAGCATCGCTACGTGTTCCAGCTGTTCGCGCTGGATGCGGCGGCAGGCGATCCGGGGCGCGATCCCGGACGATCGGCACTGGTCGCGGCGATGGCTGGTCACGTGCTGGCGGCGGGGGTGCTGACGGGCACCTACAGCCGCGGCGAGCCGGCGGCGGTGGGACCGGTCGGGGCGACCGCGCCGGCCTAGAACGGCGAGGCGTCTGCCCGCTCGCCGTTGCGCCGCGTCGATGGTCGATGCGGCACCGGTCGCCGCGGGTCTTCCGGCGTGTCCCGCAAACGCCGGCATCTCTCAAGCACGTCGCATCCTGCTGTGGGAGGCCCGTCCCTACCGGGTCGGCGCGCCCTCGTTGGCCAGGCTCACCTCGTCGGTCTGGGGTACCTTGCCGAACAGCGCGCGGTCGGCGGGGCTGAAGGCCCAGCGCCACAGGACCAGGAGGTAGACCGCGGCGAGGGTGGGCTCGCCGACGGTGAGTTCGACCCACTCATAGCGGTCGGGCAGCATGGTGAACGCGCCACCGACCAGCCCCGCCGCGAGGGCGGCCCAGGCCAATGGCCAGCGCAGCGGATTGACGGGTGCGGCCAGCAGTCGCGCGAGCAGCCGCGCCTTGATCGCGGAGGTGAGCGCCACCGACCCGGCAAGCGCCATCGCCGGCCCCGCCGCCTGCCAATATTCGGGCAGCCCCGCGGCCTGCATCGCGCCCACCGCCGCGAAGCTGAGCGCCACCTGCACCGCCAGCATCATCCCTGAGATGACGAGGTTGCGGTGGCGCGCGACGTAGACCAGCGCCGACTCGCACACCGCCCCGGTCGAGGCCAGCACCTCGGCGGCGAGGAGAAAGGCCAAGGCGGCGGTGCCCGCGACGAACTGCGGTCCGACCACCCCCATAACCGCCTCGCCCGGGATCGACCCCATCAGCGCCAAGCCCCCTTGCGCGGCCATGATCCAGAAGGCGACCTGCCGGACCTGCGAGGCGATCGCCGCGCGATCGTTGGCGGCGAGGCTTTTGGTGATGACGGGGCCGAGGATCGGGTCGAAGCTGGTCTTGAGCTTCATCGGCAGCGAGGCGACCTGCTGCGCCATGTAGTAGATGCCGACCACCCGCGGCTCGAACAGCAGGCCGAGGATGAAGCGGTCGACGTTGCGCGTCCCCCATTCGATCGCGTCGGCGCCCGCCAGCGGCGCGTTGGTGCGGGCGAGCGCGGCGAGCGGGCGCAGCTGCGGCGACCAGCCGCGGGGCAGCCCATAGCTCTTGAGAAACGGCACAATGCTGGCGAGGAGCGCCGCGATCATCGAAGCGACGTAGGACAGGACGAGCCCGTCGCGGACCGTGAAGAAGGAGAAGCCCCAGGCGGCGACCGAGATGGTCCACGGCTCCACCACCGCGCGCGCGGTGACCGCCGCCTTGACGTCGTGGCGATAGGCGAGCGCGGCGAGGCTGACGTCCGACCAGGCGGAGGCGAGGATGATGAGCGGCAGCCAGCGATCGAGCCCGGTGATCGCCGAATTGGGATACATGACCTGGGGAAAGGTCCAGAGCACCGCGCTGGCGACGAGCGAGGCGACGCCGGCGAGCGCGAGCGCGTCCCACACCACGCAGGCATGGGGACGGTCGGCGCCGGACAGCGCCTGCGCCAGCCCGCGCTTGAGCCCTAGGGTGGCGAGCAGCGCGGCGAGTTCCACCACCACCACCGCGATCGCGAAGCGGCCGACGAGATCGGGGCCGTAGAGACGCCCGGCGATGAACAGGAACGGGATGCGCGCGGCGAGGCGCAGGACGAACCCGGCGATGTTGGTGCGCCCGCCCTTGGCGAGGGCGTCGAGGTCCTTGGCGGCGTCGGTCACATGAGCGGCCAGATATAGGTGGCGAGCTTCACGGCCCCGGCGCGCGGGTTCGCCGCGTCGAGATCGACGTCAAGGGACGTGGCGGTGTCGGCGTCGACGAACACGGGCCCGTCGCCGCGCGGGCGATCCCACTGGCCACGAACGCACCAGCGTCGCCCCCCATCCCCGCACGGTGACAGATCGAGCCGATGCATCTGTGCGAGATCGAGCGACCGCAGCGCGATGCCGCGGCACAGCGAGCGGTCCTCGCCGGTGCAGCGCGCCGACCTTCGCAGCGCGGCCGCAACCGCGCGGATCGCGAACGCGGCCTGAGCGAGCGTGGCGGGCGATTTCTCGGCGGTGACGCTCAGATCCTTTGCTCCGTCCGCCGTCAGCGTTGTTCCCTCACAAACCGTCGGCGCGTCGACCGGCTCGCGGGCGAGGGTGGAGATGCGGGCGGCCAGCCGGTATCGCAGAGCCCGCTCGTGCGCGTTGAGGGTGAGCCGGTCGCCCCCGTCGCCGCGCGGGGGGACGAAGTAGCCGGAAGCCGTATCGAACGCGCACAACCCCGACCAGCCCGTCGGGCGCGGCGCCGCGGCGAGCTCGACGTTGATCCCGCGCCATTGCGCGACGCCGGGGATGCGGGTGGTGCGCTTCTCGACCCACGTCCCGGCGGCCGCCTGCGCCCCGGGGATCAGGCGCGCGAGTTCCGCGGGCGAGGCCCGTTCGAGCCCCTGCCAGGTCGGCTCGGGATCGGACGGGCCGGCGACGATCGTCGCGAGTACGACCAGCCGGGCGGCAATCAATGCGCGGCTCCCCAGCTGAGGCCGGTGCCGATCTCGACGCCGAGCGGGACCGTCAGCTTCACCGTGGGCTCCGCCGCACCTTCCATCACCGCCAGGATGACCGGACTCGCCGCCGCGACGTCGGCCTCGGGCAGCTCGAAGACGAGTTCGTCGTGGACCTGGAGGAGCATGCGGACGTGGCCGAGGCCCGCCGCCGCCAGCGCGGGTTCCATGCGGACCATGGCGCGCTTGATGATGTCGGCGCAGGTGCCCTGGATCGGGGCGTTGATGGCGGCGCGTTCGGCGCCCTGGCGCTCGTTCTGCTGGCGCGACTTGATGCGCGGGAAGTGGGTCTTGCGGCCGAACAGCGTTTCGGTGAAGCCGCGTTCCCTGACCTGGGTCAGCGTCTCGGCGATGTAGCGGTTGATGCCGGGAAAGCGCTCGAAATAGCGGTCGATCATCGACTGCGCCTCGTCCGCCGACACGTCCAGACGCCCGGCGAGGCCCCAGCGGCTGATGCCGTACAGGATCGCGAAGTTGATCGTCTTGGCGCGTGACCGCGTGTCCCGGTTCACCTCGCCGAACAACTCGGTCGCGGTGAGGCTGTGGATGTCGTCGCCGTTCGCGAACGCCTCGCGCAGCTGGGGCACGTCCGCCATGTGCGCGGCGAGGCGCAATTCGATCTGCGAGTAATCGGCCGACAACAGTACGTTGCCCGGCTCCGCGACGAACGCATCGCGGATCTGGCGGCCGGTTTCGGTACGGACCGGGATGTTCTGGAGGTTGGGCTCGGTCGAGGACAGCCGCCCCGTCTGCGCGCCCGTCAGCGAGTAGCTGGTGTGGACGCGACCCGTGGCGGGGTTGATCTGCGCCTGGAGCGCGTCGGTGTAGGTGTTCTTGAGCTTGGTGAGCTGGCGCCAGTCGAGCACCCGCCGCACGATCTCGCTCCCCTCCCCGCCTTCGCGCGCGATGCGTTCGAGCTCGGTGACGTCGGTCGAATAGACGCCGGACTTGCCCTTGCGCCCGCCCTTGAGCCCCAGTCGGTCGAACAGCACGTCGCCGAGCTGCTTGGGACTGCCGATCGTGAACGGCCCGCCGGCGAGGCCGTGGACGACCGTCTCCAGCCCGGCGATCTCGCCCGCGAACCGCTCCGACAGCGCGGCGAGCGCCTCGCGGTCGACCTTGATGCCGTGGCGCTCCATGCGGGCGACCACCGGCACCAGCGGCCGGTCGACCATCTCGTAGACGCGGGTCGCGCCCTCGCCGGGGAGGCGCGCCTTGAACCGCTTCCACAGCCGCAAGGTGACGTCGGCGTCCTCGGCGGCGTAGCGGGTGGCGCTCTTCAGGTCGACCTCGTGGAAGCCGCGCTGGGTCTTGCCGGTGCCGACCACGTCCTTGAAGGCGATGCAGCTGTGGCTGAGGTGGGTGGCGGCGAGTTCGTCCATCCCGTGGCCGTGGAGCCCGGCATCGAGGTCGAAGCTCATCACGATGGTGTCGTCGTGCGGCGCGACGGCGATGCCGCGCTCCCCCAGCACGATCATGTCGAACTTGAGGTTATGGCCGATCTTGAGGACCGACGGGTCCTCCAGCAGTGGCTTGAGCCTGGCCAGTGCCGCGTCGCGATCGAGCTGCACCGGCACCTCGGCGAGAAGGTCGCTGCCGCCATGGCCGAGCGGGACGTAGCAGGCGAGGTTGGGTGCGAGCGCCATGCTGACGCCGACCAGTTCGGCGGTGGTCGCGTCGGTACTGGTCGTCTCGGTATCGATCGCCACCCAGCCCTGGTGGCGCGCGACGGTGATCCAGCGATCTAGCGCGGCCTCGTCGACGACGGTCTCGTAGCCGTCATGGTTGCAGGGCTCGTCGTCGTCGACCGGCACGTCGGCCTTCGCCTCGGGTACCGGCGCGTCGGCGACCTGCTCCAGCTTGGTGAGCAGCGACTTGAAGCCGTGATGCTCCAGGAACGCGCGCAATGGCGCGTCGGGGATGCCCTTGAGCTCGAGCGCATCGAGCGGCTCGGGCAGGCCGCCGTCGCACTTCAGCGTCACCAGCACCCGGCTGAGCCGCGCCGCCTCGGCATGCTCGACCAGATTGTCCTTGAGCTTGCCCTTCTTGAACGCTGGCGCCGCAGCGGCGGCGAGGACGGCTTCGAGGTCGCCATGCTCGGCGATCAGCTTGGACGCGGTCTTCGGCCCGACGCCGGGAACGCCCGGCACGTTGTCGACCGTGTCTCCCATTAGTGCGAGCACGTCGCCGAGCTGCTTGGGGCCGACGCCGAACTTCTCGTTGACATAGGCTTCGCCGAGCCGGCGATTGTTCATCGTGTCGAGCATGTCGAGGCTGCCGTCCTCGATCAGCTGCATGAGGTCCTTGTCGCCGGAGACGATCGTCACCTGCCACCCTTGCGCCATCGCCGCCTGCGAATAGCAGGCGATGATGTCGTCGGCCTCCAGCCCCTCCTCCTCGATGCAGGGCAGCGAAAAGGCGCGGGTGGCATCGCGGATCATGGGAAATTGCGGCACGAGGTCGGGGGGGGGCGGCGGCCGGTGTGCCTTGTACTGATCGTAGAGGTCGTTGCGGAAGGTCTTCGACGATTTGTCGAGGATCACCGCCATGTGAGTTGGCCCCTCGGCCGCGTGGAGTTCGTCGACCAGCCGCCAGAGCATGGTGGTGTAGCCGTAGACCGCGCCGACCGGCTCGCCATGCTTGTTGGTGAGCGGCGGCAGCCGGTGGTAGGCGCGGAAGATGTAGCCGGAGCCGTCGACGAGATAGAGATGGGGCATCGCAAACGAGCACTACCGCATGGACGCGCGGGGTCCAAGGCGGCGCGGGGGCGGTGGAGAAGGTTGACGCGAAGACGCCAGTGAGGCGCCGCGACGAGGAACGCCGCCGGTCGCCGCGCTCGACCGGTTACCTCCTTACAACTCCCCGCCGGTGAGCCGCTGGCAGACCATGTCGAGCTGGTCCAGCGTCGCGTAGCTCAAGGTCAGGGTACCGCCGTTGTCGCCGTGCGCCACCTTGACCGACAGGCCGAGCAGGTCGGCAAGCTGATGTTCGAGCGCGGCGATGTCGGCGTCCGGCACGGACGGTGCCGCGTCCGAGCGGCCCCGCGGCTTGCGGGTACGCGCGAGCTTTTCCGTATCGCGGACCGACAGGCCGCGGGCGATCACCTGATCGGCGAGCCCCTCGACGTCCGGCGCCCCGAGCAGTGCGCGGGCATGCCCCATCGACAGGGCGCCCGAAACAACCTGATCCTGGACGGGCGCGGGCAGGTCGAGCAGGCGGAGGAGGTTGGCGACGTGGCTGCGCGACTTATGGACGATCCGCGCCAGCGCCTCCTGAGTATGGCCGTACTCGCCCGCGAGCCGCTGATAGGCCTGCGCCTCCTCGATGGCGTTGAGGTCCTGCCGCTGGATATTCTCGACCAGCGCGATCTCGAGCGTCTCCGCCTCGTCGAAGTCGCGGACGACGACGGGCACCTCGTGGAGCTTGGCGCGCTGCGCCGCACGCCAGCGCCGTTCACCGGCGACGATCTGGTATCCGTGCCCATGTGGCCGGACGACGATCGGCTGGATCAGCCCACGCGCCGCGATCGACGCGGCGAGTTCGTCGAGCAACGCATCGTCGAAGCGTCGCCGCGGCTGGCCCGGATGCGGATGGAGCGCTGCGACCGGCAGCGTGCGCACGCCCTGCTCCGCCGCAGCGCCGGGGGTGACCGGCGCCTCGCGCGCGATCTCGCCGAGCAGCGCGCCCAGGCCCCTGCCCAGCCCCGCCGGCCGCGCCTTGGATCGTTCCGGACGTGCGTCGCTCATGCCGCCGCCCCCATCGGTCGTGCCGCCGCGGGCAGGCGGGCGATCAGCTCTCGGGCAAGTGCGATATAGGCCTCCGATCCCGCGCAGCGATGGTCGTAGATGAGCGCGGGCAAGCCATGGCTCGGTGCCTCCGACAGGCGGACGTTGCGCGGGATCACCGTGTCGAACACCACCTTGCCCAGCACCGCACGCACGTCGGCGGACACCTGGTCGGTCAATCGGTTGCGGCGATCGTACATGGTCAGCGCGACGCCGACGATCGACAGGCCGGGATTGAAGCGGCCCCGGATACGCTCCACCGTGCTCAGCAACTGCGACAGGCCCTCAAGCGCGAAGAACTCGCACTGGAGCGGCACCAACAGTGAATCCGACGCGACCATGGCGTTGATGGTGAGTAGCCCCAACGACGGCGGACAATCGATCAGCGCGATATCCCAGCGGTCGTCGCACCGTGCCAGCGCCTGATCGAGGCGATGGGTGCGCATGTCGAAGTCGACCAGCTCGACCTCTGCCCCCGACAGGTCCACTCGCGCGGGAACCAGGTCGAGCAGCGGCACGATGGTCGACACCGTTGCGTCGACTACACCACATGCCCCGAGCAGGACATCGTAGCTGGACCGCTCACGCTGGGCATGGCCGATGCCGAGACCGGTGGAGGCATTCCCTTGGGGATCGAGGTCGATCAGCAGAACGCGTTGGCCGGTGGCGGCGAGTGCGGTTGCGAGATTGATCGCGCTGGTGGTCTTGCCCACTCCCCCCTTCTGATTGGCGATCGCAATGGTAATCACCGGTGTACTATCCCCTCGGCGATGACGATGCCCGCATCCGCCTCTACGACGCTCTGTTCCACGTGGAACACTCCGCGCCAAGCGCGTCGTGCGATCTCGACATCGCCCCTAGCGCTGCGTCCCTTGGGTAATATCCAGCGGGTGTGAACGCCAGCGCATTGTCCGGAGCCGGCGAACAAAGCGTCCAGCGTCGCAACGGCACGGGCCGAAATGAGATCAGCCACTTCGTTCCAGCCTTCCACCTTGCCGGGATGAACCCGGACGTGGCGAAGGCCGAGTGCCGCTGCGCACTGCTGTAGGAAGGCAGCCCGCCGCTTGCGGGGCTCGATCAGCACCACGGGCGCGGCACGGAGAAGCGCGACGATCATGCCGGGAAAGCCGCCGCCGCTACCGATGTCGAGCCATGTTCCACCGGAACGGTCGAAGGCGAGAAGCTGCGCGGAGTCCACGGCGTGACGGCTCCAGATACGGTCGATCGTCGAGGGTGCGATGAGGTTCTGGCGCGTGTTCTCCTCGACGACCATGTCGAGAAAATACCCGACAGCGTCGACCGCCGATGCTCCGTGCCGGTCGGCGACCCACGCGCGTGCCGCCGCCTCGTTCATGCCGCCCGTCGGCGTTGGTGGAGAAGCAGCGCCGACAGCGCCGCCGGGGTGATGCCACGGACACGCCCCGCCTCTGCCAATGTCCGCGGACGCGAGCGGGCAAGGCGGTCGATCATCTCGGTGGATAAGCCCGGCACCCCGGCATAGTCGAGCGCGGGGTCGAGGGTGATCGCTTCGTCGGCGTGAAGGACGGCGGCATCCTGGCGCTGACGCTCGACATAGGGTTCGTAGCGGGCATCATGAACGATCTCCGCGACCACTGCGGGATCGAAGTCCCGGTCCGCCCCAGGGGCCACTGCGGCAAGCGGCACGTCGGCGGAACGCAGCCACTGCCACGCCGACCGGCGGGAGCCGTCCTGGCTGACCCGGACACCGCGGCGATCAAGCGTTCCCGCGTCCACCTCGGCATTGTGGAGGCGACGAGTGAACCTCTCCCGCTCCCGCCGCCGCATCTGCTGATGCTCGCGCCGCCGAGGGGTGAGACAGTCCAGCGTCTCGGCGATCGGACCGAGCCGGGTTTCGGCATTGTCCGCGCGCAACGACAGGCGGAACTCCGCCCTCGCCGTCAGCATGCGATAGGGTTCGGTCACCCCCTGCAACACGAGATCGTCGATCATCACGCCGATGTAGCTCGTTGCGCGATCGAGGATCGCGGGTGCGAGGTCGAGTGCGTGCGCGGCGGCGTTGAGGCCGGCAACCAGCCCCTGCCCAGCCGCCTCTTCATACCCCGTCGTGCCGTTGATCTGGCCCGCGCAGAACACGCCGGGGATGGCGTCCAGCGCCAGTCGCCGATCGAGCGCACGCGGATCGATGTGGTCGTATTCGACCGCATAGCCAGGAACGACGATTTGCGCGGCTTCAAGCCCCGCGATGCTGCGGATCGCCGCTTCCTGGATATCGGTCGGCAATGACGTGGAGAAGCCGTTTGGATAGACGAGCGGATCGGCCAGCCCTTCGGGTTCGAGAAATAGCTGGTGGCCGTCGCGGTCACCGAAACGCCCGATCTTGTCCTCGATCGACGGGCAGTAGCGCGGACCCGCGGCACCGATGGCGCCGCTGAACAGTGGCGAGCGGTCGAGCCCCTGTCGAATGATCGCGTGAGTGGCGGGGGTGGTGCGGGTGATCGCGCAGGCCACCTGCGGCAGGCGCCGATGACCAGTCAGTGGCGAGAACGTCCAGGCGTCTTCGTCGCTGGGCTGCGCCGCCAAGGCCGCCCAGTCGATCGTGCGGCCGTCCAAGCGTGGCGGCGTGCCCGTCTTTAGACGACCCATCGGCAGCGCCAGCGATCGGAACTGATCGGCAAGCCGACCGGCGCCGCGCTCGTCTATACGTCCGCCCTGCCACCGCTCCTCGCCACGGAAAAGTTCGGCGCCCAGGAAGGTGCCGGTGGCGACGATCACCGCCCTAGCCTCGATGCGGGTATCGTCGGCGAGTCGAAGTCCGGCGACGCGGCCGCCCTCCAGGATCAGCGCGGCCGCTTCTCCCGCGACGGTCCGCACGCCGCTGTTCGACACCGCATGCTGGACCGCCGCGGCATAGGCAGCCCTGTCGGCTTGAATACGCGGACCCTGGACCGCGAGCCCCTTGCTGCGGTTGAGCATGCGGTGGTGGATCGCGGCGGCGTCGGCGGCGCGCGCCATGACGCCATCGAACGCGTCGACCTCGCGTACGATGTGACCTTTGCCGAGCCCGCCGATTGCGGGATTGCACGACAACGCGCCGACGCGGGAGGGATCGAACGCCACGAGGAGCGTCTCCGCCCCACGCCGCGCGGCGGCGGCGGCAGCCTCAACTCCTGCATGGCCGCCGCCTATGACGATCACGTCTACCATCTCACCGCCGCTAATCTAGGCTGCCGGTGCACGTCAAAACTGTTTCACGTGGAACATCATTTCCCGATGCAGAAGCGGGCGAAAAGCTGGTCGAGCATCGCTTCGGTAGCATCTACGCCAAGCAGCCCAGCCAGCGCGGCATGTGCATGGCGCAGATGCTCAGCGACGAGGATCGGATCATGGGACCGGCATGCAAGGGCCCGGCGCGCCGACCGGCATGCTGCGCGCTGCCGCTCACGCAGTGCCGGTCGATCGGAGCGATAGGCAAGGAGCGCTGCCCGTTCAGCGATCAGCACCCAAAGGCGTGACACACTACTTGGGTCCGTACGGGAAAACGTCAGGTGCTGCCCCGGCATCGGATCATGCCTGCCCGGCAGGTCGGAGCGAGAGCGAACCCAAATCGCGTTCGGCGGCGGCGTATCGTCACCGAGCCAAACGACCAAATCGGCCGATGCGATCGCGTCGCGCGCCCGCTCGACACCGATCGCCTCGACCACATCGTCGGTTGCCGTCAGCCCCGCGGTGTCGACCAGCAGGATGGCTTGCCCGTCCCGTGTGACGGCCGCCTCGATCCGGTCACGGGTCGTACCCGCTATCGGGGAAACGATCGCCACCTCGCGTTCCGCCAGCAGGTTGAGCAAGGTCGACTTGCCGGCGTTGGGCGGTCCCGCGACGACCACCCTGACCCCGTCGCGCAGCCGCTCGACCGAGGGCGCAGCGAGGACGGCCTCGATCTCGTCCGACAAGGCGCCCATCGCCGCACCGACCGCGACGATCTTCGCGGGATCATCGGCGACGTCGTCGTCGTCGGCGAAGTCCAGCGTCGCCTCCACCGTTGCGGAGAGCGCCGCGACCCGCGTCAGCCAGGTGCCGATCATCGCGCCCACTCTGCCCTCCACCCCGTCGAGCGCCGCGCGGCGTTGCGCCTCGGTCTCCGCCTCCAGCAGATCGGCAAGGCCCTCCGCTTGGGCGAGATCAATGCGTCCGTTTGCGAGCGCCCGGCGGGTGAACTCACCGGGATGGGCGCGGCGCAGTCCTAGCTGGTCGAGCGCCACCCCAACCGCCGACACAACCGCGCGGCCACCGTGGCAGTGAAGTTCGACCAGGTCCTCGCCGGTCGCGCTCGCCGGGCCGGGGAAGACGAGCACCAGCGCCTGGTCGAGAAGGTCGCCCCCATCGTCGCGCAACGCCCGTACCGCGGCACGACGCGGCGGCGGCAGGCGACCGGCAATCGCTTCGGCGGCGGCGAGGGCACCCGCACCGCTGATCCGGATCACCGCAATCGCCGCAGGCGGCTGGCCGCTGGATAGGGCGTAGATCGTCTCGGTCACCGCTTGGGTGCGTCCTCGATCAGCTTGCGCCAGAAACCCAACCCCGCCTCGCCCATCGGCGCCCAGCTCCGCATCATCGCCTCGACCATCTCAGGACGAGGGCCGCTCTCCATCGTCTCGGTCACCATCTCGACATAGCGGTCATGGAGCGGGGTGAGGTCGGGCAGCCCCATGAAGCGCCGTGCCTCCTCCGGCGTGCACTCGACCTCGACGTTGATCTTCATCGGACATTTCCTCGCGCGTGACGGCGCCTTATGGCGGGGCGCGCGCCCTTCCCGCAACCGGAGCCACCATGACCGAGATGATCGCCATCCCTTCCCTCGACGGTGATGAAACCATCCCCGCCTACCTTGCTGCCCCCGCGGGTACGCCACGCGCGGCGATCGTCGTGATCCAGGAGATCTTCGGGGTGAATGCAGGCATCCGTCGTAAGTGCGACACGCTGGCCGAGGCGGGCTACCTGGCGATCGCGCCCGAGCTGTTCTGGCGCTTCGCGCCAGGCGTCGCGCTCGATCCCGACGTCGCGCCCGAGATGGAGCGCGCCTTGTCATTGATGGGCGAGTTCGACCAGGACGGCGGCGTTCGCGACATCGAGGCGACGATCCGAGAGGCGCGGTCGCGGATCGATGGGGGTAAGGTCGGAGCGATCGGCTACTGCTTGGGCGGGCGACTGGCGTTCATGACCGCGGCGCGCACCGACATCGACGCCAGCGTCGGCTATTACGGCGTCGGGATCGACGGGCTGCTCGGCGAGGCCGACGCGATCGCCAACCCGGTGCTGCTGCACGTGCCCGAGGAGGATCACTTCGTCGAGAAGGCCGCGCAGGCGAGGATGCATGAGGGGCTCGACGGCCACCCGAAGGTGACGCTGTTCGATTATCCGGGCGAGGACCACGGGTTCGCGGCCGAGTTCGGGGTGCGGCGGTCGGAGGCGAGCGCGGCGCTGGCGGACGAGCGGACGGCGGCGTTCTTCGCGGAGCATCTTGGCTGACACGAAAAAGCCCCGGCAAAGCCGGGGCTGTCACGTCGGACGGGTCGCTTCGCACCCGCCGGCCGAACCGCCGTGAGTCCTGCCACAGCATGCGGCAGGCCACGCGCGACTACTGGTTCATACTATCGAAGAAGTCCTCGTTGGTCTTCGAGTTCTTCATCTTGTCGAGCAGGAACTCCATCGCGTCGATGGTGCCCATCTGCATCAGGATGCGGCGCAGCACCCACTGCTTGCTGAGCTTGTCCTTGTCGACCAGCAGCTCCTCCTTGCGGGTGCCCGACTTGCCGACGTCGAGCGCCGGGAAGACGCGCTTGTCGGCGACCTTGCGGTCGAGCACGATCTCCGAGTTGCCGGTACCCTTGAACTCCTCGAAGATCACCTCGTCCATGCGGCTGCCGGTGTCGATCAGCGCGGTGGCGATGATCGACAGCGAGCCGCCCTCCTCGATGTTGCGTGCGGCACCGAAAAAGCGCTTGGGGCGCTGGAGCGCGTTGGCGTCGACGCCGCCGGTCAGCACCTTGCCCGACGACGGCACGACGGTGTTGTAGGCGCGGCCCAGGCGGGTGATCGAGTCGAGCAGGATCACGACGTCCTTCTTGTGCTCGACGAGGCGCTTGGCCTTCTCAATCACCATCTCGGCGACCTGGACGTGGCGGGTGGCGGGCTCGTCGAAGGTCGAGGAGACGACCTCGCCCTTCACCGAGCGCTGCATGTCGGTGACCTCCTCAGGCCGCTCGTCGATGAGCAGGACGAGCAGGAACACCTCCGGATGGTTGTCGGTGATCGCCTTGGCGATGTTCTGGAGCATCACCGTTTTGCCGACCCTAGGGGGCGCGACGATCAGCGTGCGCTGGCCCTTGCCCTGGGGCGAGACGATGTCGATGACCCGCGCCGACTTGTCCTTCTGGGTCGGGTCGGCGGGGTCGAGGGTCAGCTTGCGCTCGGGATAGAGCGGCGTGAGGTTGTCGAAATTGACCCGGTGGCGGACCGCGTCGGGATCGTCGAAGTTGACCGCGATCAGCTTGGTGATCGCGAAATAGCGCTCGCCGTCGCGGGGGCCGCGGATCTCGCCTTCCACCGTGTCGCCGGTGCGCAGGCCCCACTTGCGGACCTGGTTGGGCGACACGTAGATATCGTCGGGACCGGCGAGATAGTTCGCCTCGGGTGAGCGCAGGAAGCCGAAACCGTCGGGCAGCACCTCGATCGTGCCGAGGCCCATGATCTGGTCGCCCTGCTCGGCCTGTTCCTTGAGGATGCCGAACAGCAGGTCCTGCTTGCGGAGCGTCGAGGCGCCCTCGACGCCGAGCTCCTCGGCCATGCTCACCAACTCGGCGGGGGTCTTCTTCTTCAGGTCTTTAAGATGCATGGCACGCAGTCCGGGAGTGGCTCGGGTCGGCGAAAGGTCGCGGCGGTTCGAGTAGGGGCCGAGAGCAGGACGCTTCGGCGCTGGTGGTCGGTTAGATTCCGGCCGGGGGCAAGTCAAGCAGGGTCAGAAGGGCTTCACCACCGCGAGCACCACGATCAGGACGACCGCGAGCGCGGGCACCTCGTTGAGCAGGCGGAGCGTGCGCGGGGTCAGGGTCGGACGACCCGCGGCGAGCTTCCTGGAATAGCCGACCGCCCAGCCGTGATAGGCCGACAGCGCGACGACGAGCAGGAGCTTGGCATGGAGCCAGCCAAGACCCCCGCCCCCCTCGAACAGCCCGACGTTCGCCGCCAGCGCCAGCCCGAGCAGCCACACCGCGATCATCGCCGGGGTCAGGATCATGCGGCGGAGCAGCGCCTCGCGGCGTTCCCAGCGCGGCGGCTCGGCAGGGTCGGCGAGTCCTTCCTGGTGGTGGACGAGGTAGCGGGGGAAGATGAACATCCCCGCCATCCAGAAGATCACGAAGATGATGTGGGCGGCCTTCACCCACAGGTAGGAAGCGCCGAGGAAGCCGGTCATCGATCGTCCTTGAGCCACCACCCCGACAACGGCCGGGGTCCAGTCACGAGCGGCCCGATGCTGGACCCCGGCCTTCGCCGGGGTGACGGGTGGAAGTCAACCGCCCCTCACCCGCGCCAGCAGCGCCTCGACATGCGCGATCGGGGTGTGCTGGCCGATGCCGTGGCCGAGGTTGAAGACGTGCGGCCGTTCCGGAAAGGCGGCGAGGACGCGGTCGATCCCGTCGTCGAGCGCCTGCCCGCCGACGAGCAGCGCGAGCGGATCGAGATTGCCCTGGACCGGCATGCCGGCGGGAAGCGCCGCATCCGCCCATGCGGGATCGAGCGTCTCGTCCAAGCCGATCGCGTCCGGCTTCACGCCGCGGGCATAGTCGACGAGCTTGGCGCCGGCGCCCTTGGGGAAGCCGATGATCGGGATGTCGGGGTGGATCGCCTTGAGCTTGGCGACGATCGCGGCATTGGGGGCGACCACCCAACGGTCGAACTGCGCCGGCGACAGGCTGCCCGCCCAGCTGTCGAACAGCTGCACCGCCTCCACCCCCGCCTCGATCTGGCGAGCGAGATAGGTGACGGTGACGTCGACCACCGCGTCGATGATCTCCGCGAAGGCGGCGGGATCGCGATAGGCGAGGCCACGGGTGTCGGCATGGTCCTTGGATCCCTGCCCCGCCACCATGTAGGTCGCGACCGTCCAGGGCGAACCCGCGAAGCCGAGAAAGGTGGTGTCCGCCGGCAGCGTCGCCGCGACCCGTTCCACCGTCGCGTAGACCGGCTCGAGCCGCTCGGGCGCGATCGTCAGCGAGGCGAGCGCATGGTCGACCAGCGCGGGGGCGAGCCGCGGCCCCTCCCCCGCGCCGAAGCTGAGGTCCTGGCCCAGCGCCCAGGGCACCATCAGGATGTCGGAGAACAGGATCGCGCCGTCGAAGCCGAAGCGGCGGATCGGCTGGAGCGTCACCTCCGCCGCGGCGACCGGATCGGTGGCGAGCGCCAGGAAGCCGCCCTTGTCGGCCCGGAGCGCGCGGTATTCGGGCAGGTAGCGTCCCGCCTGACGCATCAGCCAGATCGGGGCGAGGTCCTGCCGGACACCCTGGAGCGTCGCGAGGAGCGGTTTTGGGGAGACGGGACGGGTCAGTGTGAACGCCCTTCTATCTATAAAGGAATCTGAAAAGAGGATGTTGAAGTGGTGGGCGCGTGATTGCCGGGGATTAGGCGCGGCTGCCGGAATTGCCAACAGCTTGACCCCGGCCCACCCCCGCGACTGCGCCGATTTCGCGGATCGTTTCCCCTTATCCACAGGCTGTGGAGCGATCACGCGGCTGTTGGCGGGATTGTGGATGGATTGGCGGTTGTCCACGCCCGCCGGGCCGGGACGGGTCGTCCGCCGATTGATCCCGGGGTTATCCACAGATCCGCCCTCCGTCCTTCGCCCCGGCCTGTCGTCATCTCCGCACGGGCGAGGTCGGCGCGGAGGAGCGGGCCCGGGCAGGGCGGGGGTGACGGCGCTGGAGGCGGGCGGTAGGGGTGGAGCCATGCTCCGCCTCCATCTCCACCTCCTGTCGGACTCGACCGGCGAGACGCTGGAGAACATCGCCAAGGCGGCGCTGGCCCAGTATGACGAGGTCGAAACGGTTCGGCATTTCTGGCCCATGGTGCGGACCGAGGCGCATCTCGACCGCATCCTTCAGGAGATCGCGCACAATCCAGGGCTGGTGATCTTCACGCTGGTCAACGCCGCCAACCGCCGTACGCTGGAGACGCGGTGCCGCGCGCTGGGGCTGCCCGCAGTCGCCCCGCTCGACCCGGTCAACGACGCGCTGCAGGCTATGCTGGGCGTGCAGGCCAAGGCGCGCCCCGGCCGCCAGCACGTGCTCGACGCCGCCTATTTCGCGCGGGTCGACGCGATCCAGTGGACCATCGCGCACGACGACGGAATCGCGTCGGAGGAGTGGGAGGAGGCGGACATCGTGCTGGCCGGGGTCAGCCGATCGTCCAAGACCCCGACCTCGATCTACCTCGCCAACCGCGGCTACAAGACCGCCAACATCCCGGTGGTGGTGGAGAGCCCGCCCCCCGCCAACCTTTATGCGCTCCGCCACCCGCTGGTGGTGGGGCTGACGACCAGCGCCGACCGGCTGATCGCGATCCGCCGCAACCGGCTGTTGTCGCTCAACCAGGCGCCCGACACCCCTTATGTCGAGGAGGAGGCGGTGATGCGCGAGATCGCGTTCGCCAGGCGAATGTTCGCCGACCATGGCTGGCCGGTGATCGACGTCACCCGCCGCTCGATCGAGGAGACGGCGGCGGCGGTGATCGCGCTGGTCAACGACCGGGGGCGGGGATGATCGTCCTCGCATCCGGAAGCGCGTCGCGGCGGGCGATGCTGGACGCCGCGGGGGTCGGGTTCGAGGGCGTGTCGCCCGGGGTGGACGAGGACGCCGCCAAGGCCGCGCTCGCCCACCTGTCCCCCCGCGACCTCGCCGACGCGCTGGCGGAGCTGAAGGCCGTCAAGGTTTCGGGGCGGATGCCCGGACGGCTGGTGCTGGGATCCGATTCGCTGGTCGCGCTGGCCGACGGCACGCGGCTCGACAAGCCGGAGACCCGGGAGGAGGCGGCGGCGCACCTGCGCGGGATGAGCGGGGGCGTTCACGACCTGTGGTCGGCGGCGGTGATCGCGGAGGACGGGCACGCGGTGTGGCGGCACGTGGCGCGGGCGCGACTCCACGTCCGGCCGCTGTCGGATAATTTCGTCGCGGCCTATCTCCGTGCGGAGTGGCCGGCGATCGCGGGGTGTGCGGGGGCGTTCCGGATCGAGGGCCCGGGGGTGCAGCTGTTCGACCGGGTCGACGGGGATCATTTCACCGTGCTGGGGATGCCGCTGCTGCCGGTACTGGCTTATCTCAGGACACGTGGGGCGATGCCGGCGTGATGCCTCGGGCTTCATGCCGGACAGGTCCCGTCATCCACCCGTCCGCTCGCGCCTCCGCTGCGGCTATCCTGGCACCGTGTATGCCGGGACAAACCCGGCATGACGAAGGAAATTAGTCGGTGACCATCCATGCCGAGGTGATCGGTGACCCGATCGCCCAATCCAAGTCGCCGATCATCCATCGCTTCTGGCTGGATCGGCTGGGGATGGAGGGCGATTACCGGCGCGCGCTGGTGCCGCCGGACGAATTGGCGAACTATCTCGCGCGCGCGCGGGGCGAGGCCGACTGGCGCGGGTGCAACGTCACCATGCCGCACAAGCTGGCGATCATGGAGCTGGTCGACGATCCCGGCGACGTGCGCGGCAGCATCGGTGCGATGAACACGGTGGTCCGCCGTTCGGACGGATCGCTGATCGGGACCAACACCGATGCGGCGGGGTTCTGGGCACCGCTCGACGGGGTCGACCTCGCGGGCGCGCCGGTCGCTGTGGTCGGCACCGGCGGCGCGGCGCGGGCGGTACTGTTCGCGCTGGCCCGGGTCGGGTGCGGCGAGGTGACGCTGATCGCGCGCAATCCGCTGAAGGCGGCGGCGCTGCTCGCCGCGTTCGGGCTGAAGGGGCGCACCGCGCCGCTCGACGCGCCGCTGCCCCCCGCCGCGCTCCTCGTCAACGCGTCGAGCCTGGGAATGGCGGGGCAGCCGCCGCTCGACCTCGACCTGTCGCCGCTGCCCGAGGCGGCGCTGGTGTACGACCTCGTTTATTCACCGCTGGAGACCGGGCTGCTCGCCGCGGCGCGCGCGCGCGGGCTGGAGACGGTGGACGGGGTGGAGATGCTGGTCGGGCAGGCGGCGGTCGCGTTCGAGCTGTTCTTCGGCGCGGCCCCGCCCCGCGACGGCGACCAGGAACTGCGGGCGCTGCTCACCGCATGATCCGCCTCGGCCTCACCGGGTCGATTGGGATGGGCAAGTCGACGGTGGCGGCGATGTTCGCCGAACTCGGCGTGCCGGTGTTTGACGCGGATGCGGCGGTGCACCGCCTCCAAGGACCTGCCGGCCGCCTCGTCGCGGCGATCGAGGCGGCTTTTCCCGACACCACCGGACCCGAGGGCGTCGACCGCACCGTACTGGCCGGGGCGGTGCTCGGCGACCCGGCGGCGCTGGCGCGGCTGGAGGCGATCGTCCATCCCGCGGTGGCGGCGGAGCGTGCCGCCTTCCTGCGCGCACATGAGGACGCGCCGCTGGCGGTGTTCGACGTGCCGCTGCTGTTCGAGACGGGGGGCGACGCCGCGATGGATGCGACGGTGGTGGTCTCGGCCGCGCCTGCGGTGCAGCGCGCGCGGGTCCTGGCGCGGCCGGGGATGACCGGGGCGCGGCTCGACGCGATCCTCGCACGGCAGCTGCCCGATGCCGAGAAGCGCGCGCGCGCGACCCACGTGATCGCCACCGACGTGCCGCTCGCCGACACCCGCGCGCAGGTCGCCGCGCTGGTCGCTTGTCTGTTGGCGCGCGAAGGCCGATAATCCCGCCGATGCGCGAGATCGTCTTCGATACCGAAACCACCGGGTTCAAGTTCACCGAAGGCGACCGGCTGGTCGAGATCGGCTGTGTCGAGCTCGTCAACCGGGTGGAAACCGGGCGCACCTTCCACGCCTACTACTGCCCCGATCGTGACATGCCTGCCGAGGCATTCGCGGTGCACGGGTTGTCGACCCAGTTCCTCAACGACAAGCCGCGCTTCGCCGAAGGCGTGGCGGACCTGCTCGACTTCCTCGGCGATGCGCCGCTGGTCGCGCACAATGCCGGGTTCGACTTCGGCTTCCTCAACGGCGAGCTCGGCGTGCTCGGCCACCCGCCGGTCTGTACCCGGACCCGCTTCGTCGACACGCTGGCGATCGCCCGGACCCGGCATCCGGGCGCCAAGCACACGCTGGACGCACTGTGCAGCCGCTTCGGGATCGACCGCTCGCACCGCGTGCTCCACGGCGCGCTGCTCGACGCGCAGCTGCTCGCCCAGGTCTATGTGGAGCTGATGGGCGGGCGTCAGATCGGCCTGGGGCTGGCGATGGAGCCCGCGGCGGCGGTCGCCGCGGTCGTTCCCCGAGCCGCCCCAGTTGCCCGCCCGCTGAGGGTTTTCGCGGCAACGGAGGGAGAATTGGCCCGTCACAGCGCGTTCATGTCCAAGATCGCCGATCCGATCTGGGGAGCCGAGGCGCTCGGCTGACCGGCGGGAGCGGCGGCACCAAGAAGGAGCAAGACGCAATGGATATCCGGATTTCAGGTCACCAGGTCGAGACGGGCGACGCGCTCAAGGACCATGTCGAAGACCGGCTCCAGGGTATCGTCACCAAATATTTCGCGCGTGCCATCTCGTCGGACGTCACCTTCGGCAAGGGGCCGCACGACGTCGGGTTCAAGTGCGACATCGTCCAGCACGTGATGCGCGGACTGGTGCTGAAGGGCCATCACGAGGCACAGGACGCCCACCTCGCCTTCAACGGCGCGGCCGAGAAGATAGAAAAGCAGCTCCGTCGCTACATGCGGCGCCTGAAGGACCGGCAGGCCGACCAGGCGGCCGAGATCCAGGCGGCCAACGGCTACGACAATGCCGGCTACACCTTGTTTGCCGAGCCGCGCCACGACGAGGAGGAGGAGGCCGCCGACGCGCCGCTGATCATCGCCGAGACCCGGGTCGACATCCCCGACGCCAGCGTGTCGGACGCGGTGATGATGCTGGACCTGAGGAACACCCAGGCGCTCATGTTCAAGAATGCGGGTACGGGCGCCTTCAACATGGTCTATCGCCGCGGCGACGGAACGATCGGCTGGGTCGAGCCGCAACGCGCCTGACCGCGGTTCCGGCGCCATTCCCCCGTCCGCGCGGCTCTGCTATCGGCACCGTGGGGCGGGGGCCTCCCGGACGATTGACGTGACCGACTTATCCGACCTGCTGCGTCCCGAAACCGTCCGCGCGGGGATCGGCGCGGTGACCAAGAAGGCGCTGTTCCAGCAGCTCGGGGTGCTCGCCGAGGGACGCGCCGGCCTCGACCCGCGGCTGGTGGCCGAGCGGCTGGGCGAGCGCGAGCGGCTCGGCTCCACCGGTTTCGGCAACGGGGTGGCGATCCCCCATGCCAAGCTGCCCGGACTTGCGGCGGTGACGGGCATGTTCGTCCGGCTGTCGCACCCGATCGACTTCGATGCGGTGGACGACCTGCCGGTCGACCTCGTCTTCGTGCTCCTGTCGCCCACCGATGCGGGGGCCGACCATCTGAAAGCGCTGGCGCGCGTGTCGCGGCGGCTGCGCGATGCCGGGTTCCTCGCCAAGCTGCGGGGGGCGGCGTCCGGCGACGCGCTGTGGGCGCTGTTCACCGCCGACGCCGCCCGCGATGCCGCCTGAGGGCGAGGACGCGGCGGTGACACGCGACGCGACCGGCGAGGATGCGCATTTCCGCGCGCTGGAGCGACTCTACGCCGCCGCGCCGATCAACGCGCTGTTCGATTCGACGCTGGAGATCGCCGAGGGCGGGGTGTCGCGCATCCGCTTCCGTATCGACCGGCGCCACTATCACGCGGCGGGCGCGGCGCACGGCACCAGCTATTTCAAGATGCTCGACGACGCCGCCTTCTACGCCGCCAACAGCCTGGTCACCGACCGCTTCCTGCTCACCACCCAGTTCAACCTGCTGCTCACCCGCCCGCTGCGCACCGGCATCGTGACGGCCGAGGGTCGATGGATCAGCGGACGCCGCCGGGTGTTCGTCGCCGATGCGCGGCTGGTAGACGAGCAGGGGGAGGAGGTGGCGCGCGGCACCGGTACCTTTATGCGCTCGCAGATACCGCTCGCCGGACTGCCGGGCTACGCGGCGTGAGCGGGCGGCGATGAGCGCCCGGCTGCCGAGCGGGATGACGGTTTCGGCGATGGTGCGCCGGGTCAACGACGCCGGCGGGCTGGGGGTGGTGCGCGCCAAGGGCGATCCCCTGGCGGGCGCGATCCTGGTGATCGCGGTCGACCGGAACGGCGGCGCGCGGCTGCTGGAGCGGGGAGTCGGCACCGACGGCGAGAGCGCGCTGATCGACTCCACGCCGCGCGACTCCAACCCGGCGTCGGTGGACGACTATTGGCGGCGGCGCCGGTCACACGACCCCGACCTATGGGTGATCGAACTGGATATCCCGTCGGCGGAACGGTTCGCCGCTGAAACCATGCTGGATCGTTGACCCTCATGGCCGGACCGGCCACGCCGCCGCCATCGAAGCTAAGCGTTGTGCTGCCGGGGGTGCGATACCGGGCGGTGACGAAGTCGGGGGGGTGTCCCGACGCGGGCATCCGCGGGTCAACGACCCGTCGGTCAGGGGCCGCGTCGCGATCCAGCCGCACAGTTGGTACTATGGGTGTCCGTTCTTCAGCGGGCCGCGACGATCGTGGCCATGTCCTTGTCCATCGCCTTTCTCGGCACGAGCAGCCAGGGCTCCGCCCAGCAGATCGCCGCCACGACCACCCCGGCATCTTCGCCGATCCAGGTCCTCGCTGGTGACGCACCGCGTCTGACGCCCGCCCTTGCCGAGCTTCCCGACACCAACCTCGCGACCCCGACCACGGTTCCGGCGGTCGCCGACGATTTCGACACCCTCGACGAGGCCGTCGACGCGCACCGGACCAGCGAGGTCGACGATGCGACCCGCTGCCTCGCCGGCGCGATCTACTTCGAATCCAAGGGCGAGCCGCTCGCCGGCCAGCTCGCGGTCGCGGAGGTGATCATCAACCGCGCCAAATCGGGCCGGTTTCCCGCCGATGTCTGCGGCGTCGTCACCCAGCGCGGCCAGTTCAGCTTCGTGCGCGGAGGGCAGATCCCCGCCATCGACGAGGCACGCACCGCCTATCGCACCGCGCTTGCGGTGGCACGGGTCGCGCTCGCTGACGCATGGGACGGCCCCGCGCCGGCAGCGCTGTACTTCAACACGCCGGGCAACCGCCCCGGTGCGCGTCTCGTCCGGGTGGCGTCGGTCGGCAACCACGTCTTCTGGCGCTGACCGGCTTTCCTCCGTTCGCGTGATGTTCTAATCCGGCGCGATGCTCGACGTCGCGCCACCCTCCTGCAACGATCTATCCGACCCCGCGCCTTGCGCTGCCGATGTGGCGCGCGGGGTGATGCGGATGTTCGCGCGGGCCGACCTCGCGACCGTCGCGGAGATGCCGCTGGAGGGCGGGCGTCGCGCCGACCTGATGGCGATCGATGCCGGCGGCCGGCTGGTGATCGTCGAGATCAAGGTGTCGCGCGCCGACCTGCTCGGCGACGGCAAATGGCCCGATTACCTGGCGCATTGCGACCGCTTCTTCTGGGCGGTGCCCGCCGGGTTCGACCTCTCGCCGCTCGATGGTTCGGCCTTCCTGCCGGGGCGGACAGGGGTAATCGTCGCCGACCGTTACGATGCGGAGATCGTCCGCGAAGCCACCACCGAGCCGCTCGCCGCGCATGCGCGCAAGCGTTGCACCCTTGCCTTCGCTCGCCGCGCGGCGCGCAGGTTGCAAGCATTGGCGGATCCCGATGGCCTGACCGGGTTCACCCGCGCGACGATGGCGAGCTGAGTTGTTGCACGTGGAACAATGAACCTGGTGCGGCCCGCACCGGGCGAGCGGTCAATCCGCCGATCGGGTGAGGCTGAGGAACACGTCCTCCAAATCAGGCTCTCGGGTGGTCACGTCGACGATGCCCAGACCCTGCGCCTGGATCGCGGCTAGGACCTCGCCCGCGTTCACACGGTCCTTGGAGTAGGTGATCTCCAACGTGCGCTCCCCCACCGCGATGATCTTCTCGAAGCACGGCGCTCGCGGCACGGTGTCGAGCACGCGGTCGACGGTCACCGCGACCACCTTCTCCTGCGCGCGCGATACGAGGTCACGGGTCGGTTCGTTGGCGACGAGGCGGCCGTGGTTGATGATCGCGATGCGGTCGCACAGTTCCTCCGCCTCTTCCAGGTAATGGGTGGTCAATACCACCGTCACGCCCGCGGCGTTGAGTTCGCGCACATAGTCCCACAACTGGCGCCGCAACTCGATATCGACCCCTGCGGTCGGTTCGTCGAGGACTAGGACTGGGGGCGAATGGACCATCGCCTTGGCCACCATCAGCCGGCGCTTCATGCCGCCCGACAGCGTCCGGGCATAGGCGTTCGCCTTGTCGGCGAGGTGGACCGCCTGGAGGAGCGCCAGCGACCGGCGCGCCTTCTTGGGTATGCCGTAGAGCCCGGCCTGGATTTCCAGCGTCTCCAACGGGGTGAAGAACGGGTCGAACAGGATTTCCTGGTTGACGATGCCGATCGACGCCTTCGCGTTTCGGGGATGCTCGTCGATGTCGAAGCCCCAGATCGACGCCGACCCGCTGGTCTTGTTGACCAAGCCTGCCAGGATGTTGATCAGCGTCGACTTGCCCGCACCATTGGGGCCGAGCAGCCCGAAGATGGTGCCGGCGGGAACGTCGAAGCCGACACCATCGAGCGCGCGCTTCGGCGACGCGCCTTTGGACCCGGCATAGGTCTTGCCGAGGTCGGTGATCGAGATGGCCGCGCCGGGCGACTGGGAGAAGGTCATGGTGCGGCGTTACTCTCCCTGCGCGGCGTTGTGCAGCCCGTTGTTGTGAAGGTTTCGGCGGCTTGCTAATCGGATGGCCATGCATCCGCCGCTCGAAGTCACCCGCGTCAGCCAGCCCCGTGTCGCCTGCGACGGCGCCTCCGACATCCCCGGCGGCGCGGCGCTCGGCCATCCGCGCGTGTGGCTCCAGATCGATGAGCTCGGCTACGTCGACTGCGGTTATTGCGATCGGCGGTTCGTGCTGATCGGCGGTGCGGCCGACGGCGCGGACCAGACGGTGCTGCCTGACGTCAGCGAGGGCAGCCGCTGATCGGGGCGGCAGCCTGCCCGTGGCCAATCGCCACTCGGCACCTTATTTCCGTGCCATGACCAGCCCCGACCCACGTTCCGTCCTCTACCGCGACCAGCTCTCTCCCGAGGCGGCACGGCGGCTCACCGCCGACGCGCTCGCGCGGGCGGACGACGGCGAGCTCTACCTCCAGTATCGCCGGTCGGAGGCGTTCGGGTTCGACGACGGGCGATTGAAGACCGCGAGCTACGATACCGGAGCGGGGTTCGGGCTGCGGGCGGTGTCGGGCGAGACCACCGCCTTCGCGCACGCCGGCGAGCTGAGCGAGGCAGCGATCGGCCGGGCGGCCGAGACGATGACGCTGATCGATCCCGCCAGGGGCGCAAAGGCATCGGCGCCGTCGCGCACCAATCGCCATCTCTACACCGACGGCGATCCGCTCGACCTCGTTCCTTTCGCCGACAAGGTGAACCTCTGCCAGTCGATCGACGCCGCCGCCCGCGCACGCGACCCGCGGGTGGCGCAGGTGTCGGTGGGGCTGTCGGGTAGCTGGCAGGTGGTCGAGATCGTCCGCCCGGACGGCTTCACCGCCACCGACGTGCGGCCGCTGGTGCGCCTCAACATCCAGATCGTCGCCGAGGCGAACGGGCGGCGCGAAACAGGAAGCTTCGGGATCGGCGGCCGCTACCTGTACGATCGGCTGTTCGACCCGGCGACGTGGAACCGCGGCATCAACGAGGCGCTGGCGCAGGCGCTCACCAACCTCGACTCGGTGGCGGCGCCGGCGGGTGAGATGACGGTGCTGCTGGGTCCGGGCTGGCCGGGCGTGTTGCTCCACGAGGCGATCGGCCACGGGTTGGAAGGCGACTTCAACCGCAAGGGCACATCGGCCTTCTCCGGCCGGATCGGCGAGCGCGTGGCGGCACCCGGGGTGACGGTGGTCGACGACGGATCGCTGACCGAGCGGCGCGGATCGCTCAGTATCGACGACGAGGGCACGCCGACCGGGGAGACGGTGCTGATCGAGGACGGCATCCTGAAAGGCTATATGCAGGATCGGCTCAACGCGCGGCTGATGGGGGTCGCGCCGACCGGCAACGGCCGGCGCGAGAGCTACGCCCATGCGCCGATGCCGCGCATGACCAACACCTTCATGAAGGCCGGCCGGGACGATCCCGCCGAGCTGCTGTCGCGGGTGAAGCGCGGCATCTTCGCCAAGAGCTTCGGCGGCGGGCAAGTCGACATCGTGTCGGGGAAGTTCGTCTTCTCCTGCACCGAGGCGTACCGGGTGGAGGACGGCCGCATCGGCGCCCCGATCAAGGGCGCGACGTTGATCGGCGACGGGCCGAGCGTGCTGACCAGGGTGCGCGGCATCGGTGACGACCTCGCGCTGGACGAGGGGATCGGAGTCTGCGGCAAGGGCGGGCAGAGCGTGCCTGCGGGGGTGGGCCAGCCGACCCTGCTGGTCGACGGGCTGACCGTGGGCGGGACGGCGGTCTGACCGTCAGCCGCCTCCGGTCAGCACGTTGATCGCGTTGATGATCCTGCAATGCTCAGACTCGAGCGAGGTGACCCGGGTCCGCAGTTCCGCCGTCCGAAGCACGCTGGCGAGCTTGGTCACCATGACGAGCGACCCGCCGTCGATCTCCGGGCGCCAACCAAGCCGTGGATTGTCGTGCGGCGCTTCTCCCGGCGGGATCAGCGAGACGACGAAACGGTACCGATATTGTCGAGAGAATCGGCTTGGGGGTCGATCACCAAGCCGCCATCGGCCAGTCGATAGACGTCGAACCGTGCCATCAGAATAGCCTGCATCGTTCGAGCGGCAGCGCATTGGCCGGGACGCACGCACTGTGCGCTTCGATCCAGTCGCGGTTTCCCTCGTTCCATCGGCGATCCTGCTCGATGCGGGTCGCTTTCTGCAGGGCCGCTTCGCTGACTTTGGACAGGTTGATGCCGACTTCGCGGGCTGCCGTCGCGACACAAGTATCGAGCGAGAGGTTGACCGGTTCGCGTTTGCCCGTGTCGGTCTGGTCGTGTTCCATGGCGGAGAAGTTTCGCGCATGATCGATGCGCGTCGACCGGAGCCGGTGCCATGGAGTTCTTCGACGCGCTCGACGACAAGCACCGGGCGTTCATCGCGAAGGCGCCGGTGTTCTTCGTCGCCACCGCCGCACCGGAAGCGCGGATCAATCTCAGCCCCAAGGGAATGGACAGCTTTCGGGTGCTGGACGAGCGTACCGTGGCCTATCTCGACGTCGGCGGATCGGGGAACGAGACCCAGGCGCACCTCGTTGCCGACGGACGCATAACCATCATGTTCTGCGCCTTCGACAATCCTGCGCTGATCCTGCGCATCTACGGCCGCGGCGCAGCGACGCTGGTGCAGGACCCGGGCTATGCGGACCTCGCCACGCACTTTCCGCCGCTGCTGGGCGCGCGGCAGGTGTTCACCGTCGCGGTGGACAGCGTCCAGACGAGCTGCGGCTGGGGGGTGCCGCGGATGACGCTGGACCACGAACGCACCACCCTGTCGCGCTACCACCAGCAGCAGGAGCCGGCCGCCTACCTCGCCGAGATGGCGGAGCGTACCGCAAGCATCGACGGATTGCCGGTGCGCCCGCCCACGACGGTGACCGGATCATGAGCCTGGTGGAGCTCGGCCGCTACGACCGCAACCATGCGTACATCGTGGTAGGTGCGTTGGAGGCGGCGGGCATCCCCGCAGTGGCGTTCGACGGTGGGTCCAGCATCGTCGAGGGCAGCTGGCTGCTGATCCCAGTGCGGGTGATGGTGGACGAGGACGATCTTGCCGCCGCCCGCACCATCGCTGCCTGATTTATAGGCAAGACCCACACCAGCGCCCGTAAACGGAGCGGGTATCTTACCTCACTACCAACGATCCCTTACCGTTATCGATCGTTGCGCGCCTGGCATGACTGTTGCGAGACACCTGCCCACAACCAACGGGTGGGGGACATTCGTGAAATTGGTCGTGGCGATCATCAAGCCGTTCAAGCTGGACGAGGTACGCGAGGCGCTGACCGCGCTGGGGATCGCGGGCATGACGGTGACCGAGGTCAAGGGGTTCGGCCGCCAGAAGGGTCAGACCGAGATTTACCGGGGTGCCGAATATTCGACCAACATGGTGCCCAAGATGAAGGTCGAGGTGGCGTGCGCCACGGACCTGGCTCCGCGCGTGGTGGAGACGATCCAGCAGGCGGCCAACACCGGCGCGATCGGCGACGGTAAGATCTTCGTGCTCGATCTCGGCCAGGCGGTGCGCATCCGCACCGGCGAGACCGACGCGACCGCGCTTTGAGGGGGTGACGATGACCAAGCTTATCGGTTTCGCCGGCGCCGCGGGGCTTGCCGCCCCTGTCGCCCTGTTCGCCGCGCTGCCGGCCTGGGCGCAGGAGGCGGCCCTGCAGGCACCCGCCACCGCGCCGACCGCGGCCGTCAACAAGGGCGACACCGCCTGGATGATGACCTCCACGGTGCTCGTCCTCATGATGATCCTGCCGGGATTGGCGCTGTTCTACGGCGGGCTCACCCGCGCCAAGAATATGCTGTCGACCATGACCCAGATCGGTGCGGCCGCCGCGCTCGCGATGCTGATCTGGGTGATGTACGGCTACACCCTCGCCTTCGGCCCCGACGTGTCGTCGGCGACGCTGTCGAACGTGATCGGCGGGCTGGGCAAGGCGTTCCTCGCCGGGGTCACGCCCGCCTCGCAATCGGCGACCTTCACCGCCGGGGTTGAAATCCCCGAATACGTGTTCGTCTGCTTCCAGATGACCTTTGCCGCGATCACCGTCGCGCTGGTGCTGGGATCGGTGGTGGAGCGGATGAAGTTCTCCGCCACCATGGCGTTCGCCGCGGTGTGGCTGACGATCGTCTACTTTCCGGTCGCGCACATGGTGTGGGCGTCGTCGGGGTTGTTCTTCAAGGCGGGCGCACTCGACTTCGCGGGGGGCACGGTGGTCCACATCAACGCCGGCGTGTCGGCGCTGGTCGCGTCGCTGATGCTGGGCAAGCGGATCGGCTATCCGCAGACGCCGATGCCGCCTCACTCGCTGACCCTGACCGGGGTCGGAACCGGGCTGCTGTGGGTCGGCTGGTTCGGGTTCAACGCCGGCTCGGCATTGGAGGCGAACGGCTCGGCGGGGCTGGCCATGCTCAACACCTTCGTCGCCACCGCATCGGGCGGGCTGTTCTGGATGCTGGTCGAGCGGGCGCGGGGCCACAAGGGATCAGCGCTGGGCTTCTGCTCGGGCATTATCGCCGGGCTGGTCGCGGTCACCCCCGCGGCGGGCAACAGCGGGCCGTTCGGTGCGATCGTGCTGGGTGCGGTGGCGAGCGTGGTGTGCTTCTTCGCGGTGTCGGTGCTCAAGCCCCGGCTCGGCTACGACGACTCGCTCGACGCGTTCGGCATCCACGGCATCGGCGGGATGGTCGGCGCGATCGGCACCGGCATCGTCTACGCGCCCTCGCTCGGCGGGCCGGGGGCTGCCGACTACGACATCGGCGCCAAGCTGCTGGTCCAGCTCGGCGCGGTCGCCGCGACCATCGCCTGGGCGGCGGTCGGGACCGCCATCGCCATCGCCGTCGCCCGGGCGCTGACCGGCCTCAGGGTCTCACCCGAAGTCGAGCTGGAAGGGCTCGACCTCGGCGAGCATGGCGAGCGCGCCTACAACTGATCGGGCCGCGGGCCCGGCAAGGGCCCGCTCCCCACCGACGTTCCTCCTGCGGACGCTCCTGGCCCGGTACGGCGACGTACCGGGTCTTTTGTTCACATCGCCCGCCAGGCAGCGACGGTGCCGACCAGCGCCAGCACCAGCAGCGCCCCGAGTCGTGCGAGGCTCATCCACCAGAAGGCGCGGTTGTCGTCCTTGGCGCCCATGTCGAGCCCCATCCAGACCTGCCGGCCGCGCCATGTCGTCCACACCATCCAGCCGAGCGCGAGGTCGACCACTCCGAGCGGCAGCAGCAGCTCCACGGCGGCCCGATCAGCCGCGCAGCCGCCGGATGTCGAGCGCGTCGACCTCGGCGAGTGCCACCGCGCCGAGCCGCGGGTCGCCGCTGTCGACGACGATGCCGCTCCCGGTCGCGCGCACCGCGCTCCACACCACTTCGCGCACCGCGATGCGCGCGCCCCGGCGCCGCATCACCGCGACCCGCCCCTGCGCATCGATCGCCAGCGCTCCCGCCCCGTCGGCGCCGACCACCGCCCCGGTCGTCGCGAAGCCCGCGAGCGCCGCGTCGGCGGCACTCGCCGCATCCTGCGGGCTGCTGATGCGGCCGCCCCGCCGCCGCACCAGCATCCACCCTGCCGCTGCGAGCGCCAGCAGCGCGGCGGCCCCGCCGCCGATCGCCCAGATCATGGTCGCGCCGCGAGCCGGTCCAGCGTCGGCCGCAGCCCGGCAAGGTCGTAGCCCGCCTGCCCCGCCTGAGCCTGGAGCAGTCCGGGATCGCGCCCAGCGCGCGCGGCGGCGAGCGCCCACAGGTGGCAGCTGCGCGTGCCCGACCGGCAAAAGGCGAGCACCGGTCCTCCCGCCGGGGTCAGCGCGTCGGCCATCGCATCGAGCTCCGCCTCGCCGATCCCCGCGCGTCCGACCGGGATCGCGCGGTAGCGGAGCCCCGCGGCGGCGGCGGCGGCACTGATCGCCTCGCCCGAAGGCTGCCCGGATTCCTCGTCGTCCGGGCGGTTGTTGACCACCGTCCTGAAACCCGCCGCGGCGATCGCGGCAAGGTCGGCAGGAAGGATTTGCGGCGCGACGCTGACGCTCTCGTTGATGGTGCGGATGTCCATGGTCGCGGCTGTAGCGCGGGCATCGGCGGATATGAACCGGCATGACGCCCTCCGGTTCAGGCTGTGCGCGCGCGCACCGCGTCCCAAGCGGCGATCTCGTCGGGGAAGCGGTGCGCGATCGTCACCGCAGGCGGGTCCGCGCCGAGATCGACGGTTCCCGCCCATTCGTAGGTGGCGTTGCCGGCGAGGCTGACCATGCCGTCGGCGCGCGCGGCGGCGCGGACCATGCCGCCGCGATTGAGCACGGTGGTCTCCGCCCCGAACCCGATCCTGCCGGTCAGCGCCGCCGCGAAGGTCGATGCCGCCATCGCGCTGCCGCACGCGTTGGTCAGCCCGACCCCGCGTTCGTGGGTGCGCACGAACAGGTCCGCGCCGCGCCGCTCGACGAACGACACGTTGGCACGGCGGGGCAGCCAGGCGGGCGCCGCCTCGCAGGCGAGTCCGATCGCGACCAGCTCGGCCTCGTCCACCCGATCGACGAAGGCGATGAGGTGCGGATTGGGGATCGAAACCGCGGTAAATAAGTGCGGCGACGGCAAGCCGTCGATCGCGCGTTCGACATTCTCGTCGCGGCCGATCGCCATCGGCCAGGCGGCGAGATCGAGGTTCGCCGGGCCGGCGACCTCCAGCACGGTGTGGACGCCGGCCGCGAGTTCGGCGACCCGCGACACCTCGGCGGTGCTGGTCGCCAGCGCGACCCGCGCGCGGTCGATACCCATCGCCTCGAATCCGGCACGCGCGACACAGCGCAGGCCGTTGAGACAGGTCTCCGCCTCCGACCCGTCGCTGTTGAACATCGCGAACCCGAACGCGCAATCGTCGCGCCCGTCCTTCAGCAGCAACAGCCCGTCGCCGCCGACCGGCCCGGCGCGATCGGCGAGCGCGCGGGCGATGCCGGGCCAGCGTGCCGGGTCGACCGCAGCACCGCGCGCGTCGATCATCGGGAAGTCGTTGCCCGACCCGTGGCACTTGACGATCGGCAGTCTCATGGCCGTGCCTTACGGCAGCCGGTAGTGCGCCGCCAGCCGATCAAGCGCCAGGGTCAGCACCACCCGCCCCGCCCGCGTCGGCCAGCCGAGCGCGCGTTCGGCGGCCGGCAGTGCCTCGCCCGCGCACACCACCCGCCACAGCACGTCCGAGAGCCCCGCCCCGACCTCCGCCACCGCCGCGTCGAAACGGCGCTTGGCGGCGAGTTGCGCGGTCGCGGGGTCGACGCCCCCTCCCCCGCCGCCATCGACCCGGGGAGCCCAGCGCATGGTCACCGACGGCGCCAGGGCCGCACCTTCATAGTCGCCGCGCAACCGCTCGCCCGCCTCGACCTGCCGCGCGCTGACCAGCCCACGCGCCGCCAGCCAGCCGAGCGGCGACTCGGACAGGTTGACCGTCATCCGCCGCGCGGATCCCGGCGTCGCCCGTTGCACCAGTTCCCGCATATCGTCGCTCCCTCGTCATCCGGGTTGCGCTTGCCTCAGGGGGATCGTTGTAGGACAGCAGAATAGCCGGCCTGGTTAGGAGAAGGTGATGATCACTGCGATCCGCGAGGTGCGCCGCGCCAAGGGATTGACGTTGGAGGCGGTCGCGGCGCGGTGCCAGCCGCCGACCACCGCGCAGACGGTCGGCCGTCTGGAGACGGGAACGCGGACGGTGTCGGTGGGGTGGCTCAACCGCATCGCAGCCGCGCTGGACGTGGAAGCGGCGGACCTAGTGGCGCTGCCCGATCGGGCCGCCCTGCCCGTCGCCGCGATCCTCGACACGGGCGGCGCGCGCGCGCCCAGGCGGCCCGCCACCCTCGCCGCACCGCTCGCCGAGGCGGGGATGGTGGCGATGACCGTCGCGGCGGGAACCGGCGACTATCGCGCGGGCGACGCCTTGTGGCTCCGCCCGTTGCCGCCCGAGCGGTTCGCCGAAGCGCGTCACCGCGATGTCCTCGCCCCGCTGCCCGCCGGGCGTTTCGCGTTCGGGCGGCTGGTGGCGTTCGATCCGCCGACGCTGCTGCCTCCCTCGGCGGGCGCGGCACCGATGGCCGTCGCGCCCGCGCCGGCATGGCTCGGGGTGGCGGTGCGGCTGGTACGGGAGCTGTAGGCGCGTCGTTCGCCGGTTGCGTCGTGCCCGTCGGTCCTGCGCGGTGGTGGGCGCTGACCCTACCACACTTATCACAGCACAATGCCCTTGGAACGTTGATTATGCCCCCGCAAATGCCCCTTGATGATCAACGTAGGACGATGGACGAGCCGGGCAGGGCTCGCGTAGGCTGATACCACCTATCGCAGGTGATGAGGCAGGGGAGTGCGAGGTGACCGAAGCCGAACGCCATCAGCTCGAAGACGAGCTCGCCAATATGGACGAGCACGATGTCGCTCGCGCGCTGAACGATGCCCCGCTCGAGAGCGAGGCGGCGGACATCATCGCTGGCGAGATGGAACGCCGGAACCTGGACGATTGATGCTGCGCGAGTTTGACGAGCGCGATCCGCAAGGCTGGCGTCCGTCGCAGGTGGCCCAGTACTTCATCGGCGGCGTGGCGGCGCTCTTCATTCTGGCACTGCTGATCAGCGCCTACAGCGCGATCGCCGGCTGATGTGCAACCGTGCCCGCTTCCGCGGCGAACCGGAGACGCTGTTCGCCCGCTTCGACGCCAGCTGGGCACCCGACATCGCCCGCCCGAACAAGGACCCGCAGGAGCTGCTCCCGAAGCGCAACGCCTATGTCATCCGCGAGGAGCGGGACCGGCGCCTGGTCGACCTGATGGGCTGGGATGTCCTCGGCGGTGGCGCCAAGTGGCCGATGACCAACGTCCGCAACCTCGGGCTTCCGCAGTGGCGCAAGCTCGCATCAGACCCGGCGAACCGCTGCCTCGTTCCGCTGACCAGCTTTTGCGAGTGGACCCCCGGCCTCCACGACCTCGGCGACGGCAAGAAGCCGATCAAGGGCGAGATGTGGTTCGACGTGACGGACCAGCCGGTGTTCGCGGTGGCGGGGTTCTGGCAGGTCACCGCCGCGGGCAACGGCTTCGCGATGGTGACCTGCGACGCGAACGAACTGGTCGCGCCGATCCATCCCAAGGCGATGATCACCATCCTTCCGGACGCGGACTGGAGCCGCTGGCTGACGGGCAGCTACGAGGACGCCGTTGCGCTCCAGCAACCGTACCTCGCGAGGCTGATGACGGTAGCAGGTCCACTCTTTCCAACTCGCCACAAGTAAGCGGCTTGCTTTGCACGAGGATCAGCACGAAAGTAGCTGACCGGCGCAGACCGGGCACGTGGCGACCAGGCCATCACCCCGGCAGGCGGCAGATAGAACAGCGGTTATCCCTGTTTGTGCCGCTGCCCCGGGGCCCCCGAATCAGTCACGTCTATCTGTCGCCGGCCAACTACTTCACGCACTACGCCAACTTGCCCACCCGATGACGGTCAAAGCGGAGCTAGCTTCAGACCGAATCGGACGCATCGACAGCCCCCGATGATTGGGGGGTACAATCGTCGGGGGCAATTGACGATCAGCAGAGCGGGGTTGCGCAACTGGAACAAAAGTAGAACAAGCGGCGCCGACGACTCGGGAGCCGTACATGATCGACAGCGACGACATCCGCCGGCCCTTCGGCACATGGCTCCTCACCCAGACCGGACGGGGCGGTTTTGTCGGCGGACTGGCGACGAGCGCCGCGGCCGACCGAACCTTCCCGCGTTCCGGCGACGTGGAGGCTGCGCGCAAATGGCTCCAGGCGCAACGCGCGAGCGGTGACGACTGGGAGGCGCTGGAAGACGCGGAGAGCGCGTGGCTGGCCTCCTGATGGCCAACCCGCGCGAGATCATTCCCGAAGCGGCCGGCCGCCGCCGCATCAGCCTCGCCGCCGCGTCGCGGATGATCGGCCGGTCGGACCGCTTCCTTCACCGGTTCGTCTACGAGGACGTGCCCCGTCAGCTGCGCGCGCGCGACCGCCGCCATCTGGCGCTCTGCCTCGATGTCGACGAGGCATCGCTGATCGTGCCCGATCCGGGGTTCGGCCGCGGTGCCTGACCGCTGCCGCCTTTGCACCTCGAACGACCGCGAGGCGCTGATCCTCAGCGTAGCGCAGGACATGTGGGCAAGCGTCGAACCGCATGATCCAGATGCGCTGCCATGGGATAGAGCCGACTACTGGCGACCGATCTACCTGCGCTTGGCGGAGCGGGCCGTGGACAGCCTAGAGCGCGAGCACGCGCCGCACTGATGGGGTCGAAGCGCTTCATATCCGTGGCCGACTTCGCCCGCCACGGCATGAACATCCACCTGAGCTGCCGGAATGGTCACTGCCATCACACCGGCGTTGTCGACCCGCACGATGCGTGGATGTGGTTCCGGCTGCACCGGTTCCAGCTCAGCCTAGATTTCTGCCTCGGAGGCTCGGCGCTGGATCATTTCCGATGCACCCGCTGCGGCGCGCGGGCGGGCAGCGCGCGGCCAACGGAGAACGCGGTGACCGTGCTGGACTTTTTCCCGGCCGATGAGCGGGGCTGGAAGATGTTGCAGCGGCGGCTGCGGGGGTGAGCGGCGGCGACGACATCCTCCGCCGCGGTCAGTCAGTCATCCAAGCCACCAGCGAGGCCGTGCCCCACCCCGCACCGCTCGTTCGATCCAGCCCCTGCCCCTTCATCGCGCCCAGCGTAGCGTGGAAAGGGACAACGACAAGCAAGAAAAAAGCAAACCCAGTTACTTTTCCGCTTGCGCGTACTTCGTAACTGGGTTACTAGAATCAGGCCGGACGGAGAGGGGCTTCACCTGATCCCGCCGGCGACCTGAAAGGAACCACGATGCACTTCGTGATCCGGTTCAGGATTTGGAGGATCACGATCTCCCTAGTGGAAATCAAGGTCCTCTAGCCTGAACCCCCTCCCCTCGGTTGCAGCCGGGGGGAGGGATAGGGTTCAAGATACAGTCAGGGCGATGGTGATGCAAGGTAGTGAGTTGAAGGCCGCGCGAGAGCAAGCGGGCATGACGCAAGGGCAGTTTGCCGATGCCTTAGGGCTGTCTGGCACCTTTATCGGATTGATGGAGCGCGGCGAGAAGGCGATCGAGCTCCGGACCGAGTTGGCTGTTCGATATCTCCTCAACAGCAAGGCCGGCGAACCGGGGCACAGCATGCGTTTCGGGGTTGATCAGAAGGGCCAACATTACATCGAGTGGAACCGAGCAACAAACGGTATTCCCGGCTATGCTCGCGCATGGATTGCGCATCGAACAGGCGGGAAGGATTGGGCTGGTACGGGGCGCTATCTTAACACCGCGCGTGTTGATGAGCCGGGCGGTGGCCCTCGCGGCAATGGGACGGATTTCCCAATCTATAGCGAGTTGGGCGACCTCGACATACTGCGCACCTTCGTTGTGAGTGTGAGCGCACTCGCAGGGAACGCCCTTCTGGTCGATCCGAGTGGATGATGAAGATGGCAGGCGCGTGACCCCCGATCAGGAACGTTAGGCGGAGGCGCTCGCGGTTGAGCGGCTGCATGGCCCACAGGCTCCGGCGGTGATCGCTGAGCGGATCGCCGCGCTAGGGACGGCGGGCGACGCGGCGGGGGTGGAGCGGTGGACGGATATCGCAGAGCGGTACGTCGCGCTCCGCCGCCCTCCCCAAGCCTAGAGGCCGATCGCCCGCAGGTCGCGTACCGCGCGCATCAGGTCATCGGCGGCGCGTACGCGGTCGATCATCGGCGCATCGCTGTTGACGATCGCCAGCGCCGCGTCGGCGGCGGCAATGATCGCGATCGCCCGGCCGGCGGCAGGCTCGGGCAGCCGCGCCGCCAGTCGCACGGCCGGGCCGCGAGCGAGCTGGTAGGCGGCGTCGATCCGCTCCGTTGCGGTTCGTGCTTTCGAGTACCCGGCAGGGGTGGCACAGCCGGCGAGCGCCAGCGCCGCGGCGAGGGTGGATGCGCGGATCATGCGAGCAGCTCCTTCATGGTGGCGAGGCGAGCCCGTCGGTCGGCGAGGCCGTTGACACCGCCGTTGATCTTGCGAGTGACGGCCTCGATGTCGCCACGGTCAGCCAGCGCGTTCAGCCCCCGATCGGTCCAGTAGGCGCAAGCGAGCATCAGCCCGATCGAGGGGGCGGAGGCGAGGTCCGGCCGGCGCTCGATGTCGATGCCGATCATCCGGCCGAACCGCCGGTAATTGGCCCGGCCGGTGATCTGGATGGGTCCGCGACCCTTGTAGCGCCGCCCGTCGCCCGGCTGGCTGTTGCCGAGACCAGCGCGACCTTCATAGCTCTTCTGCGCCGGGGTGGGGCCCCAGACTTCCTCCATGTAGCGGAAGCCACCGCTTTCATGGCCGAGCTGCGCCATGCAGTGCGCGAGCCGCCCATCGTTGGTGAGCAAGCCTGCGTGAGCGAAGTGCACCGCCGCCGCAAGGCCGAGTTCCGCCGCGACTTCGGGTTTCGCACCGAGCCGGGCGAAGAGGGCGGTCATGGTGGTGGGGCCGTTCACGCCATCGGCAGGCACGCCAAGGCGGCGCTGCAATCGTGCAACGTCGATCATATCGAACTCCAGTGATGATGTAGGTTACGGCCGGTCAGACGCCGGTGTGGTGAAGGGCCGAGCCGCTCAGCATCGCGGCACTCCCGAGTTGACCCGCCGCGCGTATCTGCGGCGGGTCTTTCAAACGGCCGGCGGTTCAGGCGGCGCGGCGTCCAGCCCCAGTTTCGCCAGGGCGCCGTCGACGTAGCGCTTGGCTAGGGCTATGATACCGGCACCAAGCGCGCCAAGGCCGGTTCCGTAGGCCAGCGCCCAGATCGGGTCCGGCCGGAACCGGATCACGGCCGCTGCCGTGAACATGAGGGCGAGAGCGAGGATCGGCAGGTCCAGCCGCCACACATGGCGGGCGTGATCCTTGCTGACGACGTAGAACCGCACTGCACCGCACGCACACAGCGCTGCGATCATCGGCCCCGCCTCGAACGGGTAACCGAGCATGTGCCAGACGTCCGGGGGAGAGGTGGCCACAGCAGCGCCTCCGTCCTTGGCGATCGCCGCGACGACCGGAATGACCGCTCCCGCGGTCGCAAACAGTCGGACCACCATCACCGCGTCGACACCACGCCGATCGCCGCCACGGCGCTCAGCAGGACCAGCCAGCCGATGCGGTGGAGGATCGGGCGAGCCTGCCATACGGTGAGAGGAAGCGGCTCCTTGCGCAGCTGTTCGAGCATGCCGGGCAGGCTCAGCACGAACAGCGCCAAGCCCGACAGGCCGAAGCTGATCGCAACCGGGTCCACCAGACGCTTCGCCACGAGGAAGCGAGCGGTGATCGCGGGTAGCCGCGGGTCCCATGCCCACAGACTCGCCGCTTCCACCCCGCAGCGGAGCGTGATCCCCGTCGCGAACAGCAGGCCAGTGTAGCGCCAGATGCGCGCGGGGCTGAGGCCGCGGCCGTCCTGTCGGTGACGCCACCCGTCCTGCACCAGGTAGGTGATCGCCATGACTCCGATCAGCGTGGCCGAGGTCATCGTCACGAGGTTGGCGATCACGAGCCACCCATGCCCGTCGAACGAAGGTGGAGCGGACGTCATCGGTCCGCTCGCGACTGCTTGGGTCGCGAAGCTGGTGTTGCTGGTCATGTGACCTCCGATCAAGAAGTAGGGGGAAGGCCGAGGAAGGCGCTCTCGACGTTGCGCCTACAGTGGCCGGACTCCTCGCCGAGCAGCACGAACAGCGTGTCGATCGCCCGCGCCGCCGCGCGTGCCCACCATGCGCCGCGCAGCTGACCGCGGCCGACATAGGAGGAGATCGTCTCGTCGGCCGACGGGCAGGCGGCGGTCAGCCCGAGGACGTAGAGCGGCCCGACGATCAGCACCTGCGCCAGCTGGTCGATCGAGATCAGCACCTGCCGCAGCAGCAACAGCATCCTACGCCACATCGGGCCATCCTCCCTCGATATCGACCGCGGCGATCGCCGCCGCGTCCTCGGCCGCCTCCACCGCGGCGCGCTTCGCGAGCCCGACCGCGTGGCAAGCGGCGACGTGGCCGCCGACCGCCGCCCCCATCGCGATCGTGGCGGGGCCGTCATGATCGACCACCGTGTTGTCCTGCATCGTCCACCCGATCGCGACCGACTCCTTCGCCGCGGCCGCGATCAGCGCCATCGTCACCGCGCCGTTGACCTTGCGCTGGCTCTCGGGATCGGTGTCGACGCGGCCGAGCGGGGTGGTGCAGCCCGCGGCCT
>Ga0325400_1000025_pt1 | contig 78954 bp, 91 predicted proteins | sample PopdelMetagenome_2_FD_205662 | JGI IMG/M metagenome (GOLD analysis project Ga0325400, IMG submission 205662) | Populus deltoides microbial communities from Bellville, Georgia, United States - Xylem-PdKOR-R1 | ecosystem: Host-associated > Plants > Phyllosphere > Stem > Wood/Secondary xylem... | reverse complement strand
CGGCCGGGGAGAAGCCCATCGACGCGATCGACCGCGCCTCGCGCTAGGGTGCGATCCGCTCAGGTGGAAGCGCTGCCGGCCCGCACGACCTCCGTTCGGACCGGGCGAAGTCGAAGGCCAATCGCCACGGTGGGTGCGTCGACCTCGCTCGGCGCGAACGGTCCGATCGGTCAGAACCCGCGCCAGGGTCTGATCCACCGACGTGGAAGCCGTGCCGACCGGTGCCGCGCCTTCAGAAGCCGGCCAGGAAGCTCGCAACGTTGGCACCCAGCGCGTCGACCGCGTAGCCGCCCTCCATCACGATCGCGGTCGGCCATCCGGCGTCCGCGATGTCGCGGGCGAGCAGGCAGTAGTCGGCGGTGGCCAGCGCGAACCGGCTGATCGGGTCGCCTTCCCACGTGTCGGCGCCGAAGCTGACCACCAGCAGCCCCGGTCCGAACCGCGCGATCGCCGCCAGCGCCCGCCCCTGCGCCCGACGGAACGCGTCCAGCCGCGTCCCCTGCGGCAGCGGCAGGTTGAGCGTCGCGCCCTCCCCGCCGCCCTCGCCGACCTCGTCGCCATGCCCCCAGAAAAAAGGGTAGTCGCTTGCCGGATCGGCGTGGATGCTGGCGTAGAACACGTCGCCGCGGTGCCAGAAGATGTCCTGCGTGCCGTTGCCGTGGTGGTAATCGATGTCCAGGATCGCGACCCGCGCCACCCCCGCGTCCCGGGCGTACTGCGCGGCGATCGCGGCGGTGTTGAGATGGCAGTACCCGCCGCAATAATCCGCCCCCGCATGGTGACCCGGCGGCCGCCCCAGCGCGAAGGCGGCGCGCTCGCCCCCAAGCACCGCGGCCGCGGCGGCGAGCGCGGTCTGTGCGCTCCAATAGGCCGCGGTCCAGGTGTCGCCGGTGATCGGCGTCGTCGCGTCGAAGCCGTACCGGCCGAGCAGCGCGTCGATCCGGTCGAGCGTCAAGGGCCGTCGCCCGACCACCGGGAAGGCGTAGGGGATCGCGTCCCCGGACCGTCCCGCCGCCGCCCACAGCCCGGGCGCGTCGCGCAGGAAGGCGAGGTAGCCCGGATCGTGGACCGCCGCGACCGGCGCCTCGCCGCGGTCCGCCGGCCGCTCCGCCCCGCCGATCGCGGCGAGGATCGCCTCCGCGCGCGCGGGCACCTCGGCATAGGCGGTGAAGCCGCCGTTGTGGAGTTCGGCGGCGGGGGCGTGGGTCAGCTGTTCGGGGGCGAAGAAGCGGCGCATGCCGGTGCCGTACCACACAGGCGCAGCACGAAATATCCCGCCGCCCCCGACAGGATCGATCCGCCGAGCACGCCCAGCTTCACCTCCGCCATCAGCCCCGCCGATCCGTCAAAGGCGAGCCCGCCGATGAACAGGCTCATGGTGAACCCCACCCCCGCCAGCATCGCGGTGCCCCACATCTGCCCCCAGCCCGCGCCGCCCGGTCGCGCCGCGATCCCGGTGCGCTCGGCGATCCACACCATCGCCATGACCCCCGCCTGCTTGCCCGCGAACAGCCCCAGCGCGATGCCGAGCACCAGCGGCCTCGCCAGCGAGTCCACGCCCAGCCCCGCCAGCGACACGCCCGCGTTGGCGAAGGCGAACAGCGGCACGATCCCGTACAGCACCGGCGGCCTCAGCGCGTGCTCCAGCCGGTGGAGCGGCGAGGCGGCGTCGTCCGGCGCGCCCGGCGACCGCCGGATCGGCACGCACGCGGCGGCGGCGACGCCCGCGACGGTGGCGTGCACACCCGACAGCAGCACGCAGTACCAGAGCAGCACGAACCCGGCGAGATAGGCCGCGGGCACGGCCACCCCGCGCCGGTTGGCCGCGACCATCAGCGCCGCCGTCCCCGCCGCCGCCGCCAGCGCGGCCCAGTTGATCGCGTCGGTGTAGGCGAGCGCGATGATCGCCACCGCCCCCATGTCGTCGACGATCGCGACCGCGGTCAGGAAGATCTTGAGCGACACCGGCGCCCGGTCGCCCAGCAGCGCGAGGATGCCGATCGCGAAGGCGATGTCGGTGGCGGCGGGGATCGCCCAGCCGCGCGCCAGCCCCGGCGTGCCGCCCGCGACCGCGAGATAGACGAGCGCCGGCACCGCCATCCCCGCGCCGGCCACCAGCACCGGCAGCCGCCGCCGCCGCGCCGAGGCGAGCTGCCCGTCGACCAGCTCGCGCTTGATCTCCAGCCCGACGAGGAGGAAGAACAGGCTCATCAGCCCGTCGTTGATCCACCGGTGCACCGTCATCGGCCCCAGCGACGCCGCGATGGTCGGACCGGTACGGTGGTGGAGCAACGCCTCGTACCCGGGCGCGGCGGCGGGCCAGTTCGCCGCGACCAGCGCGGCGAGCGCCGCCGCCAGCAGCACCGCCCCGCCTCCCGCCTCGCCGGCGAGAAAGGCACGCAGGGCGGAAAGGGGACGCCGGATCATGCGGCCTGCCTAGGGCCCGCGGCGTCCGAAGAGAAGCGTCGCGGCGGCGACGCGGAAGCGGCTTGCGATCATCGTCCGTCACCGTCGCCCGAGCGCAGGCCGGGATCCATGTCCGGCCGGTGTCCCGGACCATGGAGGCATGGGTTCCGGCCTGCGCCGCGACGACGGACGGAATGGACGGGAACCGTTCGGACGCCGTCGCACCGGACCCTTGATGGGGTCCACGCGCCGCCGGACGCGGGCACCCGCGCCGCTTGCGCCGGTGCCCGCGGGACGATGGCCTCCACGCGGCAGCCCGGAGCGACGACGGGCGGACGACCGCGCACCGCGGCTTGTTCACCCCCCGCTAAGCGCGTATCCGCTGGAGCCGTCCCATGGCCTCCCCCCCGCGCAAGCCAGCTCCCCGCAAGTCCCAGCCGCGTTCGCCATGGCGGCGGCGCTTCACCATCGTCGTCCGCCTGCTTGTCGCGCTGGCGGTGCTCGCGTTCGGCGCGCTGCTGATCGCGGTCTACGTCGCGCGCTCGCAGCTGCCGAGCTTCGACGAGCTGAAATCATCCCCCAACGGCCAGATGATCCGCGTCCACGCCGCCGACGGCAGCGTGATCGTGTCGATGGGGCCGAGCTTCGGCGAATGGCTGCCCTACGGCCAGATCCCCGCGGTGATGCGCGACGCCACCGTCGCGGTGGAGGATCGGCGCTTCCGCAAGCATCCCGGCGTCGACCCGATCGGCATCGCCCGTTCGCTCCAGGTCCGTTGGGAACGGGGCCGCTGGGTCCAGGGCGGCTCCACCATCACCCAGCAGCTGGCGCGCACCGTGTTCCTGTCCAGCCAGAAGAAGTTCGGGCGCAAGTTCCGCGAATGGATCCTGGCGCTCGCGCTGGAGCGCAAGTTCAGCAAGGACCAGATCCTCGAACTCTACCTCAACAAGGTCTATTACGGCGGCGGCGCCTACGGGATCGACGCCGCCGCCCGCAAGTTCTTCGGCCACGGCGCGGACGAGCTCAGCCTGTCTGAGGCGGCGGTGATCGCGGGGCTGGTCAAGGCGCCCTCCAACTACTCCCCCACCGCCGACGCCGACGCCGCCAAGGGGCGCGCCGGGGTCGTCATCCAGCAGATGGTGAGGAACGGCTACGTCACCCCGGCGCAGGCGGAGGCGGCCGACCCGCAGGCGCTGAAGCTCGCCGCCGAGCCGCGCCAGAACTCGGTCCGCTACTTCACCGACTGGGCGCTGCCCCAGCTCGATACGCTGATCGACGAGACCGAGGCGCCGCTGGAGGTGTGGACCACGCTCGACTTGAACATGCAGCGCCAGGGCGACGCCGCGATCCGCGCCAACGTGCCGGGCGGCGGCACCCAGGGGGCGCTGGTCAGCCTCGACCGCGACGGCGCGGTCCGGGCGATGGTCGGGGGCACCGATTACGTCAGCTCGATCTACAACCGCGCGACGCAGGCGGTGCGGCAGCCCGGCTCCGCGTTCAAGCTGTTCGTCTACCTCGCCGCGCTGGAGGCGGGGCACAAGCCCGACGACCAGGTGGTCGACGAGCCGGTGACGATCGACGGCTGGAGCCCGCGCAACGATTCGCGCCGCAACTCCGGCGCGATGCAGCTCCGCTCCGCCTTCGCCTATTCGATCAACACGGTGGCGGCGAAGCTGGGGCAGGAGGTCGGGTTCCAGACGGTCGCCGACATGGCGCGCCGGTTCGGGATCACCACGCCCGTCAACACCCACCCGTCGATGGTGCTCGGCACGTCGGACGTGCGTCTGATCGACATGACCCGCGCCTTCGCGAGCGTCGCCAACAACGGCGTCGCGGTGACCCCGTACGCGATCACCCGCGTCACCGCCAACGGCCAGACCATCTACACCCACGAGGTCGATCGCAGCCACGTGCTGGTCGCCCCCTACGTCGCGGCGCAGATGACCGACCTTCTCCAGACCGCGGTCAACACCGGCACCGGCCGCCAGGCGCAGATCGGCCGTCCGGTCGCGGGCAAGACCGGCACCACCAGTTCGGAGAAGGACGGCTGGTTCCTGGGCTTCTCCTCCGGCCTCACCACCGGGGTCTGGATGGGCCGCGACAACGCCCGCGCGGTGCGCGGCCTGCACGGCGGCACCGCCCCCGCGCGGGCCTGGGCGGCGTTCATGAAGCCCGCCACCGCCAGCCGCCCGATCGAGCAGTTCCAGACGGAGGTGACGCTGCCCGAATGGCAGCTCGAACCCGACGAGGAGAGTTATTTCGGCCAGCCCGACGAGAATGTCGCGCCCGCAGGCGAGGAGCCGCTCCCCGGCGCCGACCAGCCCCCGGTCGCCCCCGACCAGCCGGCCGAGGGCGACGATGCCCCGACCCGGCTCGACGACGTCATCGACCGCGCGATCGGGAGGACGGGCGGCCGTGACGGCGGACGCGACTTCCCGCGCGACGGTGGGCGCGAGTTCCCACGCGACGGCGGTCGCCGCGACCGCGACCTCCTCCCCGGGCGCCAGCCGCTCGCGCCGCCGTCTCAGCGGGAGCCGGTGCCGGGAGAGGGCCGCCCGGATTGATCGGGCGCGCGCGGGCCGCGACGCGCTCCCCTCTCCCACGCGCCGCTCCCCGACCCGCCGCCGCTTCCCCCGAGCGTTCGTGTCGAGCGAGATCGATACACCATGCCCGACGGCCGGGCGCGCTCCTCGACCGCGTTCGGGATGAACGGAGAAGGTGATGCGGGATCGCATCGGAGAGAGCATGACCGGCGATCGTCCCGGCCGCACCCTGCCCATGATCCTGCGCGGACTCGGCGTGGGCGCGATCCTCGCGGCCCTCCTGCTCGCGCTCGGCGTCGCGGCGGGGCGCTGGCCGTTCGGCTTCGACCGCGGGATCATCGTGGCGCTGCGCACCTGGGGCGGCCCCGGCTGGCTCCGCCGTGCCGCGATCGACCTCACCGCGCTCGGCGGCGGCACCGTGCTGACGCTGGTGGTGGTCGCGGCGGCGGGGCTGCTGCTGGTCCGGCGGCTGTGGCTGACCGCGGGTGCGGTGGTGCTCGCCGCGGCGGGCGGCAACCTGGTGGTCGACCTCGTCAAGGGCCATGTCGCGCGCGCCCGGCCGACGCTGGTCCCGCACCTGGTCGAGGTGTCGAACTACAGCTTCCCCAGCGCCCACGCCGCCAACGCCGCGATCGTCTGGCTGACCCTCGCCGCGCTCGGCAGCCAGGTCACGCCGTCGCCCCCCGCGCGCGCCTATCTGCTGACCGCCGCCGCGCTGCTGGTCGCGGCGATCGGCGCCAGCCGCGTCTATCTCGGCGTCCACTGGCCGTCCGACGTGCTCGCGGGGTGGAGCTTCGGGACGCTGTGGGCGCTCGGCTGGTGGTGGCTGCTCGCGCGCGCGCGCTCAGCCCTCGGCGGCGAGCGCCAATAGCTTCTGCGCCGCCTTGAGGTGCGGCGCGTCGACCATGCGGCCTCCCAGCTGGAGCGCCCCCGCCCCCGGATTGGCCGCGAACAGCGCCACCACCGCCCGCGCGTGCGCCACCTCCGCCGCCGAGGGGGTGAAGGCGGCGTTGATGATCGGCACCTGCGCGGGGTGGATCGCCATCATGCCGGTGAACCCGTCGCGCCGCCCGCGCGCGGCATAGGCAGCGAGCCCGTCCGGGTCGCGGAAGTCGGGATACACCGTCTCGATCGCGGGCACCCCCGCCGCGTGCGCGCCGAACAGGGTGAGCGAGCGGGCGAGCCGGTAGGGCTCGGTGTAGCCGCCATCGGCCTCGCGCGCGGTCGACGCGCCGATCGCCGCGGGCAGGTCCTCCGCGCCCCAGGTGAGCCCGGCGAGATGGCGCGTCGCCGCCGCGTAGCTGCCTAGCCGGAAGATCGCGGCGGGCGTCTCGGTCGCGACCGGCAGGATCGGCAGCCCCGGTGCGCGCGCCGCCAGCGCCTCCACCGAGGCCGACCCTTCCGCCTTGGGCAGCACCAGCCCGTCGGGCCGCGCCGCCATCACCGCGGCGAGGTCTTCCTCGATCAGGTCGGACCCGAGCGGGTTGACCCGGACGAACAGCGCCGGCCCCTCCCGCGCCTCGCCCAGGAACCCGGCCACCGCCGCCCGCGCCTCGCGCTTGCGCTCGGGCGCGACCGCGTCCTCCAGGTCGAGGATCAGCGCGTCCGCCCCCAGCCCCCGCGCCTTGGCCATCCGCTCGGGCCGGTCGCCCGGCACGAACAGGAGCGAGCGGAGCCTCAACGCTCGCGCTCGGCCAGCGCGCGCTCCCATGCCAGCGCATCGCGGACGATGCCGTCCAGGTCGTCGCGTTCCGGCCGCCAGTCGAGCGTCCTCAGGATCGCGGCATTGTCGGCGACCAGCGCCGCCGGGTCGCCCGCGCGCCGCCCCTCCAGCCGCCGTTCGATCGACAGGTTGGTCACCCGGTCGACCGCGTCGAGCACCTCCAGCACCGAGAAGCCGCGCCCGTAGCCGCAGTTGAGCGTGTGGCTCGTCCCCGGCTCCGCCACCAGCCGCTCCAGTGCCGCGACGTGCGCGGCGGCGAGGTCGGAGACGTGGATGTAATCGCGCACCCCCGTCCCGTCGCGGGTCGGGAAGTCGGTGCCGTACACGCCGACGCCGTCGCGCTTGCCGGTCGCCGCCTCCACCGCGATCTTGATCAGGTGGGTCGCCCCCACCGTCGACTGGCCGGATCGCCCCCGCGGGTCGGCGCCCGCGACGTTGAAGTAGCGCAAGCACGCGTAGTTGAGGGGGTGCGCCGCCGCGACGTCGCGCAGCATCGCCTCCGTCATCAGCTTGGACGTGCCGTAGGGATTGATCGGCGAGGTGGCCGCGTCCTCGGCGATCGGCACCGTGTCGGGGTTGCCGTAGGTCGCGGCGGTGGAGGAGAAGATGAAGTGGGGCACGCCCTCCGCCACCGCGCTCTCCATCAGCGAGCGCGAGGCGGCGGTGTTGTTGCGATAATATTTGAGCGGGTCCGTGACGCTCTCCGGCACCACCACCGACCCCGCGAAGTGCATGATCGCACGGACGTGATGCCCGCGGATGGCGGCCCGCACCCGCCCCTCGTCGGCGACGTCGCACTCCACCAGTTCGGCGCGCCCGTCCACCGCCCAGTCAAACCCGGTGACGAGGTTGTCGACCACCACCACCTCGTACCCGGCGTCGAGCAGCGCCAGCACCGCGTGGCTGCCGATGTAACCGGCGCCGCCCGTCACCATCACCTTACCGTCGAGTGCCATGCGCATGCTCCTTTGCGCGCGGGTTACCCGCTTCCTATCTCTGGCGAAAGGAGATGGTGATGACGGACTATGCGACCCTTGCCGGGGGATGTTTCTGGTGCACCGAGGCGGTGTTCAAGGACGTGATCGGCGTCACCTCGGTCGAGAGCGGCTATATCGGCGGCCAGACCGAGAACCCGACCTACAAGGAGGTGTGCGGCGGCCGCACCGGGCATGCGGAGGCGATCCGCGTCGGCTTCGACCCCGAGCAGGTGTCCTATGCCGACCTGCTCGACATCTTCTTCGCGACCCACGACCCGACCCAGCTCAACCGCCAGGGCAACGACGTCGGCACCCAGTACCGGTCGGCGATCTTCCCCGCGACGGTCATGCAGGAGGAGCAGGCGAACGAGGCGATCGCCCGCGCGCAAGGAGACCAGTCGAAGCCGATCGTGACCACGATCGAGGCGGACGACACCTGGTACCCGGCCGAGGGCTACCACCAGGATTACTGGGAGACCTCCGGCCGCTCCAATCCCTATTGCATGGCGGTGATCCCGCCCAAGCTCCAGAAGCTGCGCAAGAGCTTCGCCGCAAGGTCGCGGGCGGTGACGGCCTGAGCACCCTCACCCTTTCCTGTTCGCCTGCGGCGAGCGGGTCTCTTTGCTCTCCAGGGGGGAGAAGGGGGTGAGGGCGGTCAGCGGTGGGCCGCCCTCACCAGCCGGTCGTTGATCGCCACCCCCAGCCCCGCGTGCGGGACCGGCGCGACCGCGATCCTCGGCCGCGGCCCGGCATCGGCGCGGTGGAGCGCGTCGAACAGCCGCGCCGCCGCCTCGACCGGGTCGCCCGACGCCGACAGCGTGTCGTCGCCCGCGACCGCGCCGAACCCGATCAGCCACTCGTCCGCTTCCGCCCGCTCCGCCCCCAGCCGCAACGGCTTGCCCGGCGCGTAATGCGTCGCGAGCTGCCCCGGCGCGACGATCCTCCCCGCCGCCGGTGCAGGCGCGGTTTCACCGGGAAATAGCATCTCCGCCGTCAGCGGACCGGGACGCAGCACCGCGTCCCCGCGCACGATGGTTGACTCGATCCCCGCCGCGCACGCCCCATCGTCGATCACCAGCCCCGCCGCCGCTCCCAGGCTGGCGACGACGTGCGCCGCCCGCGTCGGGCTCAGCCCGTTGCTCCGGTTCGCCGAGGGCGCGGCGAGCGGGCGGCCGGTCGCGGCCAGCAGCGCGCGCATCGCCCGGTGCGCGGGCAACCGGATCGCCACCGTGTCCAGCCCCGCGGTCACCAGCGAGGCGACGCCCGCACCGGCCCTGAGCGGCAGCACCAAGGTCAGCGGCCCCGGCCAGAAGCGCGCGGCCAGCGCGCGGGCACGGTCGTCCACCACCGCCAGCGCCTCTGCGGCGGCGAGGTCCGGGACGTGGACGATCAGCGGGTTGAACCCCGGCCGCCCCTTGGCGGCGTAGATCCGTGCCACCGCCGCCGCATTCCCTGCATCGGCGGCGAGCCCGTACACCGTCTCGGTCGGCACCGCGACGATCCCCCCGCCAGCGATCACGCCCGCGGCAATCTCGATCGCCTCGGGGCCGTAGGGGAGGACGCGCGGGGCTGGATCGGCCATCACGCGCGGCTATATCGCCGCCAACGCCAGGAGAGAACCATGCCCTTCACCCCCGCCGTCGCCGAGCAGCGCTTCGTCCTCGACCATGTCGCCGGCATCGCCGACCTGGGGGTCGACGCGGACACGCTCGATGCGGTGCTGGAGGGGGCGGGCGCCTTTGCGGGCGGCGAGTGGGCGCCGCTCGCCAAGGTGGGCGACACGGTCGGCGCCCGGTGGACGCCGGGTGGCGTGACCATGCCGGACGGCTACGCCGCCGCCTACCGCGCCTATGTGGAGGGCGGCTGGGGCACGATCGGCGCGCCGGAAGCGGCCGGCGGGCAGGGCCTGCCCTTCGTCCTCCAGGCGGCGGTGCTGGAGACGCTGGGCACCGCCAACATGGGCTTCGCGCTGTGCCCGACGCTGACGGTCGGCGCGATCGAGGCGCTCCAGCACCACGGCACCCCGGAGCAGCGGGAGACCTACCTGCCCAAGCTCGCGACCGGCGAGTGGACCGGCACCATGAACCTGACCGAGCCGCAGGCGGGCAGCGACGTCGGCGCGCTGCGCGCCACCGCCACCCCGCTCGGCGACGGCAAGTGGTCGGTCAAGGGCACCAAGATATTCATCTCGTTCGGCGACCACGACATGGCCGACAACATCGTCCACCTCGTCCTCGCGCGCACTCCAGACGCGCCCGCCGGCACCCGCGGGATCAGCCTGTTCCTGGTTCCCAAGGTGCGGCTGGACGGCACCGCTAACGACGTGCGCGTGGTGTCGATCGAGCACAAGATGGGGCTCCACGCCTCCCCCACCTGCGTCCTCTCGTTCGGCGACGAGGGCGGGTGCGTGGGCGAGCTGATCGGCCCGGAGCATGGCGGCATGCGCGCCATGTTCACCATGATGAACAACGCCCGCCTCAACGTCGGCCTGCAAGGCGTCCAGGTCGCGGAGGGCGCCACCCAGACCGCGGTCGCCTATGCGCTCGACCGCGTCCAGTCCGCCCGCACCGGCGCCGCCAGCCGCGATGCGGTGGCGATCGTCGAGCATCCCGACGTGCGCCGCATGCTGCTGCGCATGAAGGCGCAGACGCAAGGCGCGCGCGCGCTGGTCTACTACGCCTGCGCCCAGGTCGATCGCGCCAACGCCGGCGAGGAGGGCGCGCGCGACCGCCTCGAACTCCTCACCCCCCTCGCCAAGGCGCACGCCACCGACCTCGGCAACGAGGTCGCGAGCCTCGGCATCCAGGTCCATGGCGGCATGGGCTTCATCGAGGAGACCGGCGCCGCGCAATTCTTCCGCGACGCGCGCATCACCCCGATCTACGAGGGCACCAACGGCATCCAGGCCGCCGACCTGGTCGGGCGCAAGCTCGGGCTGGCGGGCGGGTCGGCGTTCGCGGGGCTGGTCGCCGACATGAAGCGCGACGCGGAAGGCGGACACCTCAACGCGCTGGTGGACGCGGTCGGGGCGGCGGGCGCCCACCTCGCGGCCGCCGGGCACGACGACCGGCTGGCGGGCAGCTACCCGTTCCTGACGATGCTCTCGGTCGCGGTCTGCGGCTGGCTGCTGGAGCGCGAAGCGCGCGCCGCCGGGGACGACGCCTTCGGCAGGGCCAAGCGGGTGGTCGCGCGCTTCTACGGCGAGCAGATCGTGCCGGAGGCGATCGGCCTCCACGCCGCCGCGACCGCCGGCGCCGACCTCCTCTACGAACTGCCGGCAGCGGCGTTCGCGGCCTGACCTCCGCCTGCGTCCGTGGCGAGGAGGGGCCGAGCCTAGTCGAAGCCTCGTCTCCAACCACCCTGTCCCTTGAGACGCCGCTTCGACTACGCTCGGCGGCTCCTCAGGACGAACGGCTACCGGTGACCGGCCGCCCATAATCCAGGAACAGCCATGTTCGACCTAGACGCCTATCTCGCCCGCATCGCCATGCCCGCGCGCCCCACCCTCGACGCCGCCGGGCTGGAGCGGCTCCAGCGCGCCCACCGGCTCGCCGTTCCGTTCGAGAATCTCGACGTGATCCTCGGCCGCGCCATCGCCATCGACTCGCCCGCGGTGTTCGCCAAGCTCGTCGCCGCGCGGCGCGGCGGCTATTGCTTCGAGCAGGACCGGCTGTTCGGCGACGCCCTCGCCGCGCTCGGCTTCGCCCGCCGCCCGCTCCTCGCCCGCGTCTGGCTCGGCGCGACCGAGGTCCCGCCACAGACCCACACGCTAAGCCTCGTCACCCTCGACGGGCAGGACTGGATCGCCGATGCGGGGTTCGGCGGCGGCTATTCGCCGCCGATGCCGCTGGTCGACGGCGCCACCGGCGTCGCCCCCGACGGCGCGCGCTTCCGGCTCCAGGCCGACGCGATCCACGGCTGGATGCTGCTGCGCGACGGCGACCCCGCGACCACCGACGGGCGCGGCGGCGGTGCGGGATGGCAACCCCAGTACAGCTTCACCACCGCGCCCGTCTGGGATGCCGACCTCCAGCTCGCCAATCACTGGACCTCGACCGCCGACGCCAGCCGCTTCCGCCGGCTGCGGATCGCGAGCATCGTCCTGCCCCACGGCTTCGCCACGCTGACCGACCGCCACTATCGCCGCCAGGCCGCGGGCGAGCAGTCGGTGGGCGAGATCACCGACCCGCGCGTCTATCGCATCCGCATGGGCCTGATGTTCGGGATCGAGCTGTCGGGGGAAGAGGTCGCCGCGCTCGGGCTGTTCTGATGCGGAACTGCCGTCGGTCCTGAGGAGCCGTTCCGACGAGCCCGGCCTCCCGTCGGCCCGACCGGTGCGAGGGGCCGAGGATCTGTCTCAGGCGGTTTCCCGCTCCAGCAAGTCCGCCACGTCGAGCCCGATCAGCCGGATGTGATCCCTGATCCGCGGCCACTGCCCGGTCACGAACGCCTCGCGCTCGGCACTGCGCAACCGCTCGGCGGCGCCGGGCAGGACGAACATGCCAACCCCGCGGCGCACCTCCACATAGCCGTCGTCCTGGAAGCTCTGGTACGCCTTGGCGACGGTGAGCGGGTTGGCGCCGTGCTCGGCCGCGAGCGCGCGGACCGAGGGGAGCTGGTCCCCCGCCGCCCAGTCGCCGCGCAGGATGCCCGCCGCGACGTGCCCGCGCAGGCGGAGATAGACCGGGCCGTCGTCGTTCGCGAACGCTGTCATGCCGTCTTAATACAGTGTCGGCGGCGAACAGTCGAGCCCTAGCCCGCCCAGCGCGAGACGATCCGTGCCGGATCGGGGCGGGGCCGTTCCTCCGGCGGGCGCGCCGGGGTGCCGACGAACACGAAGCCGACGATCCGCTCGCCGGCGGCCCCGAAGGCATCGTGCACCATGGCGGAGGACGCGGCCCAGCCGGTCAGCCAGCCGGCGGCATAGCCCTGGGCATGGACCGCGTGGATCAGGTTCATGCACGCCGCGCCCGCCGACAATTCCTGCTCCCAACGGGGGACCTTGTGCTCGACCGGGGCGGAGAGCACGACCACCAGCGCCGGTGCCTGGTGCGCGAACGCCGCCGCCGCTTCGACCTCGCCACCGGTCGCATCGGGCTTCTCGGCGCGGTAGGCGCGCTCCAGCAGCCGGGCGAACGCCTCGCGCTTGCTGTCCTCCACCACCACGAAGCGCCACGGGGCCAGCTTGCCGTGATCGGGGGTGCGGCTCGCGATGGCGAGCGCCTCGTCGAGTTCGGCCGCGCCCGGTCCCGGTGCGACCAGGTCGCGCGGCTTGCCCGAGCGGCGGGTCCTGAGGAGCGAGAGCGCGGTGGAGCGGTCGTTGAGCATGACCGCGGCGCCTAGACCCCGCCCACCCGTATGGACAGCCCCGACTTTGCCGCTACCCTGCCCGCCGACCAGACCAGGGAGTATGCGGGTGGCGAGTGCGTATCACGCGGGCGGGGTGCCCGTCGGGGCGAAGACCTTCCTGGGCCATCCCCGCGGCCTGTTCCTCCTCTTCTTCGCCGAGATGTGGGAACGGTTCTCCTACTACGGCATGCGCGCCATCCTGGTGCTCTACCTCACCAAGCATTTCCTGTTCGCCGAACAGCCCGCCTACGCGATCTACGGCGCCTACACCTCGCTCGTGTACATCACCCCGATCATCGGCGGCTACATCGCCGACCGCTACCTGGGCCCGCGCAAGGCGGTGCTGGCGGGGGGCGTGTTCATCGCCATCGGCCACCTGATGATCGCCGCGGTGGAGGCGCCGGAGGGGGTGCAGGGCGCCGCGCTGAACGGCTTCTTCCTCGCCCTCGCCTTCATCATCGTCGGGACGGGCTTCCTCAAGGCCAACATCTCGGTGCTGGTCGGCAAGCTCTACCCCCGCGACGACATCCGCCGCGACGGCGCCTTCTCGATCTTCTACATGGGGATCAACACCGGCGCGTTCCTGGGCCCGATCCTGGTCGGCATCCTCGGCGAGACGGTGGGCTGGTCGTACGGGTTCGGCGCGGCGGGGATCGGCATGCTGCTCGGCCTCGTCGTGTTCGTCCTGTTCCGGCGCGAGCTCTACGACGTCGGCGAGCCGCCGGTGCCCGCCGCGCTGAAGGCGCGTTCGGCGATCGGGCTCAACGTCGAATGGGCGATCTACGCGGGCGCGGTGGCGATGATCGGGCTGTGCTGGTGGCTGGTCGCCAACCAGGGCGTGGTCGGCACCCTGCTGCTGGCCGCCGCCGCGGTCACGATCGGCTACATCCTCCTCACCTCGTTCCGGACGCTGCCGGCGGTCGAGCGCCACCGCATCTTTGCCGCCCTGTTCCTGATCGCGCTGTCGCCCCTGTTCTGGGCCTTGTTCGAGCAGGCGGGGTCGTCGCTGACCCTCTACACCGACCAGCGGGTCGACCGCACGGTGATGGGCTGGACGATCCCCGCCTCCGTGTTCAATTCGGTCAACGCCTTCTTCATCATCACCCTGGCGCCGCTGTTCGGCGCCTTGTGGGTGGCGCTGGCGAAGCGCGGGCTGGAGCCGTCCGCGCCCTTCAAGTTCGGCATCGGCCTGATCTTGGTCGGCGCAGGCTTCTTCGCGCTGATCCTGGGCGCACCGGCCGAGGGCCTCACCCCTGTTGTGTTCGTGATCCTGCTCTACCTCCTCCACTCGGTCGGCGAGCTGTGCTTCTCGCCGGTCGGGCTTTCGTCGATGACCCGGCTGTCGGTCGCGCGGATGACCGGGCTGATGATGGGCACTTGGTTCCTGGCCACCGCGGCGGGCAACTGGCTCGCCGGGCAGATCGCGCAGGCGACCGGGGGCGAGGACGTCGGCGCGGCGCAGGTGCTCGACGTCTACGCGCGGATCGGCTGGTTCTCGATGGGGGTCGGCGCGGTGGTGCTGGTGCTGGCGCCCTTCGTCACCCGGCTGATGCACCTCGACACGCTGGGGGAGCCCGACCACGCGCTGGCCGGCGACCCGCTCAATGCCGAGCCCGCGGCGTCGGGGATCGACACGCGCAAGGAACTCAAGCCGGGGATGTGAGGGCATGGGGCAGGTGGTACTGGCCGCGGTCGCGTTCGTGGGGACGCACTTCCTGCTCTCGCACCCATTCCGGGCACCGCTGGTGGCGCGGATCGGCGAGCGGGGTTTTCTGCTCTTCTACTCGGCGGTGGCGGCGGTGACGCTCGGCTGGCTGGCCCTCGCCTACCGCGCCGCGCCGACGACGCCGTTCTGGTGGCCGGTCGGCGACGGCATCTGGGCGCTGGCGACGGTCGTGATGCTGGTCGCCAGCATCCTCCTGGTCGGCTCGCTGATCGGCAACCCCGCGCTGCCCGACCCCGGCGGCGCGGCCAAGCCGGTGCCGACCCCGCGCGGCGTCTACGCGATCACCCGTCACCCGATGATGTGGGCGTTCACGCTCTGGGGGCTCGTCCATGTCGCCGTCTATCCGATCGCCGCCAACGCGGTGCTCGCGGGCGCGATGGTGGTTCTGGCGCTGGTCGGCGCGCACCTCCAGGACCGCAAAAAGGCCGCGCTCCAGCCCGACCGCTGGCCCGAGTGGGCGCGTCGCACCAGCTACTGGCCGTTCGCCGCCGTCGCGTCAGGCCGCGCGCGGTTCGGCGGTTTCCGCCCGCACGACCTCGCCGGCGGGCTGGTCGTCTGGCTGGCGGCGACCTGGGCGCACCAGCCGCTCGCCGGCTGGGCGGCCGGGGTGTGGAGGTGGATCTGATCGGCGCCCCGGCGAACGCCGGGGGTGACGATCAGCGCGGGTCATCCTCCCCGTGAAGCCGGGACCAGAGCTTGTCGGTCCCCGCCTCCTGCGCGCGGTTGACGTACTGCGACGCCACCAGCCACCCCTTGATCGGCCTGAGCGGCAACAGGCACCCGCCGACCATGATCGGCAGCGAGGTGACCAGATGCACCCAGGCGGGCGGGCTGTACGCGACCTGGATCCAGACCACGACAAAGGTCAGCGGCAGCGCGATGATGCACAGCGAGAAAAAGGCGGGGCCGTCGTCGGGGGCCGCGAACCGGTAGTCGAGCCCGCATACCTCGCAGACCTTGGCGACCCTCAGCCACGAGGTGAACATCCGCCCCTTGCCGCAGCGCGGGCAGCGTCCCGTCGCCCCGCTCTTCAGGATCCAGCGCAGCTTGTCGCCGTCGGTCGCGCCGGGCGCGAGGACGTCGTCGATACTCTCGGCCATGCCCCGCTATGCGCCCCCGCACGCGCCGGGGCGAGCGCTAATCGCCCGGTACGGATCGATCGTCGGGCTGGTCGCGGGTCACCGTCGCCGTCAGCGCCAGGTTGGACGACACGTTGCCCAGCGTCCGGAAGATGTCGGGGATCGTCTCCACCGCGATCAGCAGCCCCAGCGGGGTGAGCGGCACCCCCATGGCGGACGCGATCGGCGCCACCGAGGCGAAAAAGGTGATCTGGCTGGGCAGGCTGATCGACCCGAGCGAGGTGACGACCCCCGCCAGGATCCCCGCCGCGACCGCCATCACCGGCACCTCCACCCCGAACCAGCGCGCGATGTAGAGCGCGATGGCGAGGTTCATCGCCGGCTGGGTCGCGCGGAACATCGCCACGCCGAGCGGCAGGGTGACCCCCGATGCCGTCCGCGGCACCCCCATGTCGGTGACCGCCTTGAGCATCGCGGGCAGCGTCGCCAGGCTGGACTGGGTGGAGACGGCGAACGCCTGCGCCGGCAGGGCCGCGCGCGCGAACCGCGCCACCCCGGCCTTGGACCCGATCGCGGCCACCCCGTAGGCGACCAGCGTCACCACCACCCCGATCGCCGAGATCACCGCCATGTAGTGGATCAGCGCGCCGAACGCCGCCGACCCCGCCCGCGCGCCGACCAGGAAGGCGAGCGCGAACACCCCCAGCGGCGCCAGCCACAGCACCCAGCCGACCACCACCAGCATCGCGTCGCGCAGGGCGGCGAAGGCCCCGACCAGCCGTGCCCGCGCGTCCGCCTCGATCCGGGTCAGCGCGAACGAGAAGACCAGCGTGAAGACGATCAGCGACAAAAGCGCGCCGCCGCTCAGCGCCGAGAACACGTTGGTGGGGATGATGGCGGCGAACTGCTCGCCGATCGTCGGCGGGGTCGCGACCTGGGGGACGCCGGTCAGCGCCGCCCGGAGCGCCGCCGCCGCCTCGCCCGGGATGGGGACGAGGTCGAGGATCAGCGGCGTGATGAGCGCCGCCGCCGCCGCGTTGATCGCCAGCAGCACCAGCGTCAGGGCGATCGTCCGCGCCGCCAGCCGCCCCGCCGACGCCGCCTCCGCGGTTGAGGCGACCCCGGTGACCAGCAGCGACACCACCAGCGGGATGACCGTCATCTGCAACGCGTTGAGCCAGGCGGTGCCGACCGGCTGCGCGACCAGGATGCCGACATCCGCCGCCGACACGCTCAGGCGGGCGACGCCGATCCCGCCGAGGAGGCCGACGACGAGGGCGAGGAGGATACGGGTTGGTTGCGACATGCTCGCCCTTGGCTGTGACCCGCGCTACAAGCGGGCGCGATCTCCTAGACGGACCCGAACGGCGCGCAATGGCAAGAAAATATTTCGGCACCGATGGCATTCGCGGCCTCACCAATGCGGGCGCGATGACCGCGGCGATGGCGATGCGGGTGGGGATGGCCGCGGGCTGTCACTTCCTGCGCGGGCAGCATCGCCACCGGGTGGTGATCGGCAAGGACACCCGCCTGTCGGGCTACATGCTCGAATCCGCACTGGTTGCGGGGTTCACCAGCGTCGGCATGGACGTGGTGCTGCTCGGGCCGCTCCCCACCCCGGCGGTGGCGATGCTGACCCAGTCGATGCGCGCGGACCTGGGCGTCATGATCTCGGCGAGCCACAATCCCTTCGCCGACAACGGCATCAAGCTGTTCGGCCCCGACGGGTTCAAGCTGTCCGACGCCGACGAGGCCGCGATCGAGGCGCTGCTGGAGCAGGACATGCCCCTCGCCGATGCCGCCCATATCGGCCGCGCCCGGCGGATCGACGACGCGCAGGGCCGCTACATCCACTTCGCCAAGGCGACCTTCCCCGACGAGGTGCGGCTGGACGGGATGAAGGTGGTGGTCGATTGCGCCAACGGCGCCGCCTACCGCGTCGCGCCGACCGCGCTGTGGGAGCTCGGCGCGGAGGTGGTGGCGATCGGCGTCGCCCCCAACGGCACCAACATCAACGACCGCGTCGGCTCCACCCACCCCGGCACCCTTGCGGAGACGGTGGTCGCGTCGGACGCCGACATCGGCATCGCGCTTGACGGCGACGCCGACCGGCTGATCGTCGTCGACGAGCGCGGGCGGGTGGTCGACGGCGACCAGCTGATGGCGACCATCGCCACCGGCTATGCGCGCCGGGGCAAGCTGCGCGGCGGCGGGCTGGTCGCCACCGTCATGTCGAACCTCGGCCTCGAACGCCATCTCGCCGCCCAGGGGCTCGGCCTGGTCCGCACCAAGGTCGGCGACCGCCATGTGCTGGAGGCGATGCGCGCGCGCGGGTTCAACGTCGGCGGCGAGCAGTCGGGGCACATCATCCTGTCCGACTACGCCACCACCGGCGACGGGCTGGTGGCCGCGCTCCAGGTCCTCGCCGAGGTCAGGCGCGCCGGCGCCCCCGCCTCGGAGGTGCTCCACCGCTTCAACCCCCTGCCCCAGCTCCTCAAGAACGTCCGCTTCGCCGGCGGCCGGCCGCTCGAAGCCGACTCGGTCAGGGCGGTGGTCGCCGAGGTCGAGGCGGCGCTCGCCGGCCGCGGCCGCCTGGTGCTGCGCCCCAGCGGCACCGAGCCGGTGATCCGCGTCATGGCCGAGGGCGAGGACGAGGCCGAGGTGACCCGCGCGGTGGACCGCGTCTGCGACGCGGTGCGGGCGGCGGTGTAGGATGGGTCGCGCGCGATGATCCCCCGCATCCTCATCGTCGCCGGTTCCGATTCAGGGGGCGGCGCGGGCATCCAGGCGGACATCAAGACCGTCACCATGCTCGGCGGCCACGCCATGACCGCGATCACCGCGATCACCGCCCAGAACACCCTCGGCGTCCAGGCGGTCCACCCGGTCCCGACCGACATGGTGCTGGCGCAGATCGGGTCCGTCGCCGCCGACATCGGGATCGACGCGGTCAAGATCGGGATGATCGGCTCGGCCGAGACCGCACGCGCCATCGCCGATTGGCTGGTCCGCGTCGGTGTACCGGTGGTGCTCGACCCGGTCATGGTGGCGACCAGCGGCGGCATCCTCGCCGACGCTGAGACGATCGCGACGATGCACGAACTCATGACTCGGTCGACGCTGGTGACGCCCAATCTCCCCGAGTTGGAGGCTCTGGGCGGCGAGGAGGCGCTATGCCGGGAGGGGCGGCTGGTGCTCCTCAAGGGCGGCCATGCCGATGGCGAGGTCGTGATCGATCGCCTCGTCCACCGGCATGGCGAGATCGCACGCTGGCAGAACCCGCGCATCCACACCCGCCATAGCCACGGCACCGGCTGCACGCTGGCAAGCGGGATCGCCACGGGGCTCGGCGCAGGCATGAGCGTTCCCGAGGCGACGACCCGCGCGATCGCCTATGTCCGTGCCAGCCTCGCCGCCGCCCCGGAGATCGGCGATGGGCATGGACCGATGGGCCATGCGCTGGGGGCGATACCGTACGACCGATGCCGGGACTGAAGCACGAGCGGCTCAACCTCGCCCCCGTCGCCGGGGTGGACGAGGCAGGCAGGGGGCCGCTCGCCGGGCCGGTGGTCGCCGCGGCGGTGATCCTGCCCGCGCGCGGCACCCCGCGCGGGATCGACGATTCGAAGAAGCTGTCCGCCGCCGAGCGGGCGCGCCTCGCCGCGCTGATCCGGGAGCGCGCCGCGGTCGGCGTCGGCATCGTCGAGGCGGACGAGATCGACCGGCTCAACATCCACTGGGCGACCATGAAGGCGATGACGCTGGCGGTGGAGGCGCTGGTCCGCGAGGGCGGCTGCGCCCCCGGCCACGTCCTGGTCGACGGCAACCGACTGCCGCGCTGGGGCTTCGCCGCCACCGCGCTGGTGGCGGGCGACTCGCTCAGCCGGTCGATCGCGGCGGCGTCGATCGTCGCCAAGACCACCCGCGACGCGATCATGCTCGCCCACGCCGAATCATGGCCGCACTACGGGTGGCACTCGAACAAGGGCTATGGCTGCCGCCGGCATCTGGCGGCGCTGCGCGAGCACGGCCCCTCCCCGATCCACCGGATGAGCTTCGCGCCGTGCGCGCAGGCGAAACTGCCGCTGTAGAGAGTCTTTCCGGTCACACCCCGCCGCTGGTGGTCGCGCGGCAAGGCTTGACCCAACATCCGGTGGCGGTCCCGCCCCGTCCCGCCGCGTTAACCGGATCTCAACCGGGATCGTTAACCAATGATCGCTTGACGGAGTCGCCGCCGCCGCCACCATGAGCGGCTCCTGGGGGGTCTTGATGAGTGTAACGGGTTCGATCGCGCGGCAACGCGCCGGGGCGGCGGCGTCGCCGCCGCGGACGCCCGCGGACGTCCGCGGCGCGCTGCCGCTGGATCGCATCCTGATGGGCGACTGCATCCGCCACATGCAGGCGCTGCCCGACAAGTCGGTCGACCTCGTCTTCGCCGACCCGCCCTACAACCTGCAACTGGGCGGCGAGCTGTTCCGCCCCGACGGCACCCATGTCGACGCGGTCACCGACGATTGGGACAAGTTCGATTCATTTGCCCAGTACGACGCCTTCACCCGCGCCTGGCTCGCCGAGGCCAACCGCATCCTCAAGGACGACGGCGCGATCTGGGTGATCGGCAGCTACCACAACATCTACCGGATGGGCGCCGCGCTCCAGGACCTCGGCTTCTGGATCCTCAACGACATCGTCTGGCGCAAGGCCAATCCGATGCCCAACTTCCGCGGCACCCGCTTCACCAACGCGCACGAGACGCTGATCTGGGCGTCCAAGGGCGAGCGGGCGAAGTACCATTTCAACTATCGCAGCATGAAGACCCTGAACGACGAGCTGCAGATGCGCTCCGACTGGGAATTCCCGATCTGCGGCGGGCCGGAGCGGCTGAAGAAGGACGGGCACAAGGTCCACCCCACCCAGAAGCCGGAGGCGCTGATCTACCGCATCCTGCTCGCGACCACGGAGAAGGGCGACGTCGTGCTCGACCCGTTCTTCGGCACCGGCACCACCGGCGCGGTGGCCAAGCGGCTGGGGCGCCACTGGATCGGGATCGAGCGCGAGCCCGACTACATCGAGGCCGCGCACACCCGCATCGAGGCGGCGCTGCCGCTCGACGAATCGGCGCTCCGCACCATGCAGAGCCCGCGGGCGCAGCCCAAGGTCGCGTTCGGCACGCTGGTGGAGAACGGCTACCTCCTCCCCGGCACCGTCCTGACCGACGCGAAGCGCCGCTTCCGCGCGCGTGTCCGCGCCGACGGATCGCTGCTCAGCGACTGCGGTGCGGAAGGCTCGATCCACAAGCTCGGCTCCACCCTCCAGAACGCGCCCGCGTGCAACGGCTGGACCTTCTGGCACACCGATGACGATGCGCTGAAGCCGATCGACGCGGTGCGGCAGACCTACCTGCTCGCGACCCAGCCGTAGCCGAACCGTCACCCCGGACTTGTTCCGGGGTCCGCCGTGCCGCAAGAGCCGCACCGGAGGGGTGCGCGGAACCGCGGACCTCCGACCGAGGCCGGGGCGAGAATCGTGAACCAAATCCACCTCCGCCCCGCCCACTTCGTCCCCACCCCCATCGGCCGCGCCGACGGCTCGGTCGCGCGGCTGGCGGGGGGGATGCAGTGGTTCGCCGCCTATGACGTCCTCACCGACGGCGGTTACGACCGCACGATCCCGGTCGCGGAGGTGGGCACGCTCGGTCCCCGCGCCGCCGACCTCCACCACCGCATCACCGCCCCCCGCCCCCCGCTCCGGCTCGGCGCCCGCACGCTTCGCCTCGACCAGCCGCTGGTCGCGGGCATCCTCAACGTCACCCCCGACAGCTTCTCCGACGGCGGCGCGCACCTCGGCGATCCGGCCGCCGCCGCTGCCGCGGGGGTCGACATGGCGGCGGCGGGCGCGGCGCTGGTCGATCTGGGCGGCGAATCGACCCGCCCCGGCGCGGCGGCGGTGTGGGAGGGCGACGAGATCGCCCGCGTGCGCCCGGTGATCGAGCGCCTCGCCGCCAGCGGCACCCCCGTCTCGATCGACACCCGCAAGGCGGCGGTGATGGAGGCCGCGCTCGCCGCCGGTGCCGCGATCGTCAACGACGTGTCGGCCCTCCTCTGGGACGACCGCGCCGCGGAGGTCGTGGCCCGCGCCGGCTGTCCCGTGATCCTGATGCACTCCCCCGATCCGAAGGCGGGCGGCCATGGCCGGGTCGCCTACCGCAGCGTCGCGACGGCGGTGTTCGACTGGCTGGAGGCGCGCATCGACGCGCTCGCCGCGATCGGCATCGACCGCACCGGGATCATCGTCGATCCCGGCATCGGCTTCGGCAAGTCGCTGGGCGACAACCTGGCGCTGCTGAACGACCTCGCGCTCTTCCACGGCCTCGGCTGCCCGGTGATGCTGGGCGCCAGCCGCAAGCGGCTGGTCGGCGCGCTGTCGAACGAGGCGCCGGTGGGCGAGCGGCTCGGCGGGTCGCTCGCGCTGGCGCTCCGGGGGGCGGAGGCGGGCGTCCAGCTCCTGCGCGTCCACGACGTGGCCGAGACCGTGCAGGCGGTCCGCGTCTGGCGCGGCCTGCGCGACCGCGCGCTCGCCGGATGAACCGTTCCGGCACCGAACCGTTGCCCCGCGCATGATCGTCGACTCCGTTCCCAGCTTCCGCCAGATCGTCACGGAGGTGTGGAAGCCCCTGTTCGCGCTGTTCCTTTGGGACTGCGTGGTCACCGCCACCTACACCTTCACCCATTTCCACGCGCCGGCGCTGCCGCTGACGCTGTTCGGGTCGGCCCTGGCGCTGTTCCTCGGCTTCCGCGTCAACTCCGCCTATGAACGGTGGTGGGAGGGGCGGCAGCTCTGGGGCGCGATGATCAACGCCAGCCGCAGCCTCGCGCGCATCGCCCGCAACCAGCTGCCCGACCCGCAGGCGCGCGACCTCAAGCGGTCCATCGTGCTCCGCCAGGTCGCCTACGTCCACGCGCTGCGCTGCCAGCTGCGCCGCCAGCCGGTCGACGCCGAGGTGCTGCGGCAATTGTCGAAGGGCGAGGCGGAGCCGGCGCTGGCCCGCACCAACGTCGCCAACGGGCTGCTCGACGGCACCGGTCGCCGGGTCGACGATGCGTGCCGCCGCGGCTGGATCGACACCATCCAGCAGGCCTCCTTCGAGCGGGTGCTGGTCGACATCGCCAATGCGCAGGGCGGGATGGAGCGGCTCAAGAACACGCCGCTGCCCAACCAGTACCGGTTCCTGCCGACCCTCTTCGCCCACCTGTTCTGCGTGTTCCTGCCGATCGGGCTGGTGGAGACGCTGGGGCTCGCCACCCCGCTCGGGTCGACGGTGGCGGGGCTGATGTTCCTGGCGGTGCTCCAGATCGGCGACGACCTGGTGGATCCGTTCGCCAACACCATCCACGACGTGCCGCTGTCGGCGATGTGCCGCACGATCGAGATCGACCTGAAGCAGGCGATCGGCGACGACGCGCCCGCGCCGGTGACGCCGGTCGGGGGCGTGCTGTGGTAGGCGCGGCACCGCCGGGGGCACCCTGCGGCAGGACGGGCGCGATCCCCGCCGCCGCGGCGGGGCCGCGACCGACGACGCGGCGCCGCCGCGGCGCCCCTACAGCGTGTAGCCGCCGTCGCTGACGAACACCGACCCGGTGACGTAGCCGCAGGCGTCGCCCATGAGGAACGCCACCTGCGCCGCGATCTCGTCGGGCTTGGCGTAGCGGCCGAGCGGGGTCGCCGCCCCCGCCATCTCCGCGAACGCCGCGTCGCGGCCGATCGCGGCGGCCCGGTCCGCGAACATCGGGATCGCGTCCCAGACCGGCGTCTCCACCCCCGCGGGGGCGATCGCGTTGACCCTGAGGCCCCTCGCCGCTCCCTCCTTGGCGGCGACCCGGACGAGCTGGATCAGCCCCGCCTTGGACGCGGCATAGGCGGCGATCCCGGGTTCGGCCCTGATCCCCGCCGCCGAGGCGACCGCGACGATCGATCCGGTGCCCTCGATCGCCCGCATCGCCGCGCGCAGGGTTAGGAACGCCCCGTCGAGGTTGACCGACAGGATGCGCCGCCACTCGGCGAAGCCGAGCCCGGCGATCGCCCCCGCCCCCGCTACCCCGGCATTGACCACCGCCCCGGTGAGCCCGGCGAGCCGCGAGGCGAGCGCATCCCAGAACCCCTCGTCGGCGACGTCTCCGGCGGCGCGGTGGATCGCGCCCGGCAGGTCGACACGGGCCAGCGCGTCGCTGTCGCGATCGACCAGGATCAGCCGGGCGCCGTCCCCGGCCAGCCGGACGGCGACGGCGAGGCCGATGCCGGAGGCGGCGCCGGTGACGAGGATGGTGCGATCGGTCATCCCGTCCGGCTACCCCGCCGATCGGCGGGGAGCCAGCCCCGTCGTGCCACGTTGACCGGGCCAGGCCAGGAGTAAGCCCATGCGTCCCATCCCGCTCTTCATCGCCGCGCTCGCGGTCCTCCCCGCCGGTCCGGCCACGGGCCGGCACCCGCCGGTCGCAAACCGCGGCGCCGACGCGGTCGCGGTGGTCCAGCGCTACTACCGCGCGATCGACCGCGGCGACTTCCGCACCGCCTACGCCTGCTGGGGCGACCGCGGCCGTGCCTCGGGGCAGGGCTATGCCGCCTTCGCGCGCGGCTTCGCCGCCACCGCCCACACCCGCGTCGTCCCCGGCCGCGCCGCTCTGCCGGAAGGCGCGGCGGGATCGGTCTATGTCGAGGTGCCGGTTGAGGTGTGGGCGACGCTGAAGAACGGTCGCCGCCAGCATTTCCGCGGCAGCTACGTCGTGCGCCGCGTCAACGACGTCGACGGCGCCACCCCGGCGCAACGGCGCTGGCATCTCGGTTCGGCACGGCTGCGGGCGGCGTGACCCCGGTGGCCACGCCGTTTCACCATCGGTAGGGCGAGCGGATGCGCCTGGTGCCGAACGACCGTCCCCCGATCGCGACCGATCGGCTGCTGCTCCGCCGTCCGGTCGCGTCCGACGCGCCCGCGATCGTCGCGGTCGTCGGCGACCGCCGGGTGGCGGATCGGCTGGCGCGGGTGCCCCACCCCTATGGGTCCGACGACGCCGCCTTCTTCCTCCAGGAGGTGGTGCCCGCCGAATGGGTGTGGGCGATCACGATCCGGGGATCGGACGCGCTGGTCGGCGCGGTCGGGCTGACCCCGGCGGCGGACGGGACCACCGCCGAACTCGGCTACTGGCTCGCCCCGGCTTTATGGGGCCGCGGCATCGCCACGGAGGCGGCGCGCGCGGTGATCCGCTACGGCTTCGATGCCTTGCGCCTGCCGTATCTCACCTCCGGCTGGTTCGAGAGCAATCCGGCCTCGGGACGGGTGCTGGCGAAGCTCGGCTTCGTCGAGACCGGCCGCTCGATGCGTTCCAGCCTCGCCGCCGGCCGCGACGTGCCCTCGGTCGAGGTGCGGCTGTCCCCGGCGCAGGCCGGATCGGCGGCCTCCGGCTAGAACGGCTTCCGATCGATCGGAACCGTTCGGGCTGAGCGGGGTCGAAGCCGTGCCCGTGGCGCCGGACCCTCGGCTTCGTCCGATCCGAGCGGCGATGGTGCGGATCGGGATAAAAGCGGGTTGGTCATCGCCGCGTGCGGACCGCGTCCGTCGCCGTCGCCCCTGTCGCTCGCCTGCTCCGGCGGACGAGGCAGCCGCGGGGGGCGAGCACGACCCCAACGATGCCGATACGGCGCGTCCCGGTCGGACCCGCGCGGGTGCCGGCGCCGGCGCTTTTTCCGCTGTCCTACACGGGGCGCGTCGGTCATGACCGCGATCCGCTCTTTGCCACGGTCGATCTCTCGCCCGACCACGCGCCGGCTCGGCGGTGCGTGGTCGTCGCCTTCGACCGCGATCATCGCAGGATCGGAAACGATCGGCCACGAACATCGTGCGTTCAGGGGTCAATCGAGTCAACCGGTGCGGGCGGCGCGGGCGATCAGGCGGCGTCGCCGATCCCCAGCTCGCCGAGCTTGCGGTAGAGGGTGGAGCGGCCGATCCCCAGCCGCCGCGCGACCTCGGTCATGCGGCCGCGATAATGGCCGATGGCGAGGCGGATCACGTCGGCCTCGATATCGTCCAGCGGGCGCAGGTTGCCGTCGGGCCCGAACAGCGTCACGCCCCCCGCCCCGCTCGCGCTGACGGCGCGCGGACGATGGCCGAGGCTGGCGACCTGGGGGAAGTCGGCACGGGTCAGCGCCGCGCCCTCGCACAAGATGGCGGCGCGGAAGAGCGCGTTCTGGAGCTGGCGGACGTTACCTGGCCAGTCGTATGCGACCAGCAGCGCCAGCGCGTCATCGGTGATCCCCAGCGGGCGGAACCCCGGCTGCCGCCCCAGCCGCGCGAGCAGGTGGCGGGCGAGCGCGGGGATGTCGCCCGTCCGGCTGCGCAGCGGCGGGATGGCGACGGGGACGACGCCCAGCCGGTAGTACAGGTCCTCGCGGAACCGCCCCTCCGCGACCTCGTCGGCCAGCCGCCGGTTGGTCGCGGCGACCACGCGCACGTCGACCGGCACCGGATGGCGCGCGCCGATCGGCTGAACCTCGCCGGTCGCCAGCACCCGCAACAGCTTGTGCTGCGCGTCGAGCGGCATCTCGCCGACCTCGTCCAGGAACAGCGTGCCTCCGTCGGCGGCGACGAACCGGCCCACCCGCCGCTCGAACGCGCCGGTGAAGGCGCCGCGCTCGTGGCCGAACAGCTCTGACTCGACCAGGTTGGCGGGAATGGCGCCGCAATTGACCACCATCCACGGCTTCCTGGCGCGGGGACTGGCGGCATGGATCGCCTCGGCGACCAGCTCCTTGCCGACCCCGCTCTCCCCCTCGATCAGCACCGGCACCCGCGCCCGCGCCGCCTTGGCGGCGATGGCCAGCGCCGACCGGAACTCGGGCGCGGAGCCGACGATCTCGTCGAAGGCGAGGGTCGCGGGCAGCTTCTCGGTCAGCGGTCGCAGCTCGCCCGCCGCGACCCCCTGCACCGCTGCGTCGAGCGCCGCGAGGAGGCGATCGGGGGCGAGCGGCTTGACCAGGAAGTCGGTGGCGCCGCTGCGCATCGCCGTCACCGCGCTCGCCGCCGATCCGTTGGCGGTGAGCACCAGGATCGGCAGCGCCGGGCGCCGCGCGCGCAGCTCGGCGACCAGCGCCGCGCACGCCTCGTCCGCGCCCGAATGGTCGATGAGGATCGCGTCGAGCTGCATCCCGTCCTGGGTGCCCAGCGTCGCCACCCCGGTCTCGGCGTCGCCCGCGAAGATCGACCGCCAGCCGCTGCGCGCGGCGAGCGCCGACACCAGCCGCCGCTGCGCCGGTTCGTCGTCGATCAGGAGCAGCAGCCGCTGGCCGTTCCGCGTCATTCACACGCCCTACGATGATGGTCGGGAGCCGGGTCCCGCTGCGGGACGTGTAGGACGGGCGCGGTAAAGGTCGGCTTAAGCCCGCCGGACGGCCCGCCAAGGACGGGGTTGAGGCGGCGGCGGGGTTGAGGCGGCGGGATGGGGCCGATAAGGATGGATGCCGACACGTCCCATCGCGCAAGAGGTACCCCCATGGCCGGCGACACCGACCTGAAATCCCATGTCCAGACCTACGACCGGATGATCGGGTTGTTGAAGTGGGGCGCGGTGGCCTGCGCGGCGGTCGCCGGCCTGGTCATCTGGCTGATCGCCTGATCCGATGAAGATCGCCGTCCTCCGCGAGACCGCAGACGGCGAGAAGCGGGTCGCCGCGACGCCGGAGACCGTGCGCAAGCTCCTGGCGCTCGGCGCCGAGGTGGCGGTGGAGCTGGGGGCCGGCGTCACCGCCGGCATCGCCGACACCGCCTATGCCGATGCGGGCGCGACGGTCGGCGACGCGGCGTCCACCGCGGCGGGGGCGGGGATCGTCCTCGCGGTGCAGGGACCGGCGCCGGACGCGCTCGCCGGGGCGGCACCGGGCGCGTGGCTGGTCGCGACCCTCAACCCGACCGGTGCCGGCGCGGATGGGCGCGCGCGGGTCGACGCCTATGCCGCCGCCGGGATCGAGGCGCTGGCGATGGAGTGGATGCCGCGCATCACCCGCGCGCAATCGATGGACGTGCTGTCCTCGCAATCCAACCTGTCGGGCTACAAGGCGGTGCTCGACGCCGCCGCTGAATATGGCCGCGCCTTTCCGATGATGATGACCGCCGCCGGCACGATCTCGGCGGCGCGGGTGTTCGTGATGGGGGTGGGGGTCGCCGGGCTCCAGGCGATCGCCACCGCCAGGCGGCTGGGGGCGCAGGTGTCCGCCACAGACGTCCGCTCCGCCACCCGTGAGCAGATCCAGTCGCTCGGTGCCAAGCCGATCTTCGTCGAGGGCGTGGCGGGGATCGAGGGCGAGGGCAGCGGCGGCTACGCGGGCGAGACCAGCGCCGAGTACCAGAAGGCGCAGGCCGAACTGGTCTCCGCCCACATCGCCAGGCAGGACATCGTCATCACCACCGCGCTGATCCCCGGCCGCCCGGCGCCGCGGCTGGTGTCGGACGCGCAGCTCGCCTCGATGCGGCCGGGCTCGGTGGTGGTCGACCTGGCGGTGGAGCAGGGCGGCAACGTCGAGGGGGCGGTCGCGGGGCAGGTGGTGGAGCGGCACGGGGTCAGGATCGTCGGTCACCGCAACGTGCCGTCGCGCCTCGCCGCCGACGCCTCCGCGCTCTACGCGCGCAACCTTTACAACTTCCTCGCCGCTTTCTGGGACAAGGAGGCGGGCCGCCCGGTGCTCGACGCCGAGATCGGCGACGCCATCCGGCTGACCAGGGACGGCACCGTCGTGTCGGCGCGGCTGGCATGACGCGCGCCGTCGCGGCCATCCTGGCCGCCGGCATCATGCTGGCGGGGGCTGGCGCGGGCGCCGCCCAGACCGGCCGGACGGACGACGCGCGTGCGGCCTTCGTTTCTGCGGTGCAGCGCTATCAGGGCTTCGTGGTGCCGCGCTGCGCGCCCGAGACGGTGAGGGCCTACACCAGGCTGAACCGGATGCGCGACATCGCCTTTTCGACGTCGCTGCGCGGCACGCCGCTCATGGCGATGCGGCGCACGGCGGTGCGCGAGCAGGCGGAGCGTGACGAGCACGTGGTCGTCCATTGCGACGGCCCGCCGCCGCCGCCCGATCCCGGCGCGCCGACCCTCACCGCGCGACAGCGCGGCATCGCGATCGAGCAGGAGCGGTTGCGCCGCACCGCGGCCGACCTGCCCGCCTTCTTCGACGCGGGCGACGTCGCGTTCGCGCAGATGGTCGCCGCGCGCGACGCGCTGCTTGCCCGAAAGGACCCGTGAATGGACTTCGTCGCGATCCTGTCGATCTTCGTGCTGGCGTGCTTCGTCGGCTATTACGTGGTGTGGTCGGTCACCCCGGCGCTGCACACGCCGCTGATGGCGGTGACCAACGCGATCTCCTCCGTCATCATCGTTGGCGCGCTGGTTGCGGCGGCGGCGAGCGGCTCGCCGGGGTCGAAGTGGCTGGGGCTGCTCGGCGTGGTGCTGGCGAGTGTCAATATCTTCGGCGGCTTCGCGGTGACCCAGCGGATGCTGGCGATGTACAAGAAGAAGGAGCGGCCCGCGGGGGCTGCCCACAAGCACTGACCGTCATCCCAGCGCAGGCTGGGGTCCATGTCTGTTGCGAGTGATCGCACCGACAGCGCAGATCGAGACAGCCATGGATGCCGGCCTCCGCTGGCATGACGGGCGAGGGGGTTGAGAAGCATGGAACACGTCGCGGTGAACCCCTGGGTGGCGGTGGCCTACCTCGTCTCGGGCGTGTGCTTCATCCTCGCGCTGCGCGGGCTGTCGAGCCCCACCACCAGCCAGCGCGGCAACCGGCTCGGCATGATCGGGATGGCAATCGCGGTGGTGACGACGCTGACGACGCACGTGCCCATCGTCTCGCAAGGCTCGTGGAGCATGAGCGAAGCTGGTCGCACCTTCGGCGGCACACTCACCGCTATCGACTCCGCGGCAGTCGCTGAAATCCTCGCCGCCATCGCGATTGGCGCGGTCATCGGCCTCACCATCGCCCGCCGGATCGCGATGACCGCGATGCCGCAGCTCGTGGCCGCCTTCCACAGCCTCGTCGGCCTCGCCGCGGTGCTGGTCGCGGTCGCGGCCTACCTCAACCCGGTCGCGTTCGGGATCGGCGAGCTGGTCGTGCCGATGATCGGCCAGCCCTTCGCGGTGATCGAGCCGGTCAGCCGGATCGAGATGGGGCTGGGCGTCGCGATCGGCGCGATCACCTTCTCGGGTTCGGTGATCGCGTTCCTGAAGCTCAACGGCAATATGGGCGGCAAGCCGATCCTGCTGCCCCAGCGCCACCTGGTGAACCTCGGCACCCTCGTCGCGATCGTCGCGCTGATCGGCTGGTTCACCCAGGACCAGTCGCCGTTCGTGTTCTGGGCGATCGTCGGCCTATCCTTCTCGATCGGCTTTCTCCTCATCATCCCGATCGGCGGCGCCGACATGCCGGTCGTGGTGTCGATGCTGAACAGTTATTCGGGCTGGGCGGCCGCCGCGATGGGCTTCACGCTGCACAACACCGCGATGATCATCACCGGCGCGCTGGTCGGCTCGTCGGGCGCGATCCTCAGCTACATCATGTGCCGCGCGATGAACCGCAGCTTCATCAGCGTCATCGCCGGCGGCTTCGGCGCGGTGGAAGCGTCGGGCGGCGCGGCGGCGACCGACCGCCCGTGGAAGCGCGGCTCGGCCGAGGACGCTGCCTTCCTGATGTCGCAGGCCGAGCAGGTAGTGATCGTCCCAGGCTACGGCATGGCGGTCGCGCAGGCGCAGCACGTGCTGCGCGAGATGGCGGACAGGCTCAAGGAGGAGGGGGTCCGCGTCAAATACGCGATCCACCCCGTCGCGGGCCGCATGCCCGGACACATGAACGTCCTCCTCGCCGAGGCCAACGTCCCCTATGACGAGGTGTTCGAGCTGGAGGACATCAACGCCGAGTTCGCCCAGACCGACGTCGCCTTCGTGATCGGCGCCAACGACGTCACCAATCCCGCCGCCAAGACCGACAAGTCCTCGCCCATCTACGGCATGCCGATCCTCGACGTCGAGCGCGCCAAGACCGTGCTGTTCGTCAAGCGGTCGATGGGCGGGGTCGGCTATGCGGGCGTCGACAACGACGTGTTCTACCGTGACAACACCATGATGCTGCTCGCCGACGCCAAGAAGATGGTCGAGGAGATCGTCAAGGCGCTGGGCTGAGGTCGGCGGGTTGGAGACGGAAAGGTCTGGTGAGCATGGTGGATGACTGGGGCGCGCCGGCGCGCCCGGCGATAATAGTGGTCGCGGCATCGGACGCGGCGGCGGCGGCGATGACGGCGGCGGCGGGGCTGGCGCAGGGCGAGCACGGCCGTGTCGGTTGGTCCGAGGCGGCGGCACGCATCGCCGACGCCGCGAACCCCCCGGTGGTGGCGATCGAAGCGCAAGGGTGCACCGTGGCCGACCTGGCCGAACACCTGCCCGCGATCGCCGCCGCCGCCGAGCAGCGCGGCCTCGCCGTGGTCGCCAGCCTCGCGGTCGACGATATCGACCTGGTGGCGGGCGTGCTGTTCGGGCCGGGAGTACAGCTGCTGTGCGCGCCCGAGCCGATCGAGCGTGTCGCGGCGCTGATGATCGCGGGCCGTGCCGCCGGGTTCGATCCGCACGGGGGCGTGCTCGATACCGACCGCGACCGGCTGCGCCACCTCTACGAGGAGGTCGCGCGCGTCGCCGACATCCTCGCGCGGCTGACCGCCCAGGTCGACGAGGATCACGGCGGCGACGTCGAGGATCGACGCAACAGCTATGATTCGGGACCCGGGGTCGACATGGCCGATCCGCAGGCGATCCGTCAGGCGATCCGCGCGCGGCGACTGCGCGACGGCTTCTTCAGCGCGGGGCTGTTCGAGGACCCGGCCTGGGACATGCTGCTCGACCTGTTCGCCGCCGAGATGGAAGGTGCCCGGGTCTCGGTGTCGAGCCTGTGCATCGCCGCGGCGGTGGCGCCCACCACCGCGCTCCGCTGGATCGCTAAGATGACCGAGGCCGGGCTGCTCCAGCGCGTGCCCGACACGCAGGACCGTCGCCGCGCCTTCATGGCGCTGACCGACCGGGCGAGGACGGGGATGCGCGGCTATCTGGCGGCGCTGTCCAGGGCGGGGCTCGGGATCGCCTGAACCCCGTGCGCTGGCCTTGCCTCGGCACGCGGCGGCTGGCAGGAACGGGCACGCGGGCGCTTAGCTCAGTTGGTAGAGCATCTCGTTTACACCGAGAGGGTCGGCGGTTCGAGCCCGTCAGCGCCCACCATCCCCGCTTTTCAGGTCGCGGCAGCGGGGGTCGACCGCCTTCAAAGGACGCAGAAATGCGTCATCCCAACTTCTCACCCGCTACCACTCCATGCCGTCCAAGCGCGATGCGTGTTGGGGGCAGAACGGGGGTACCGGTTCGCCGAGTGGGGGCATCGCGCCGCGGCTCGAGGTGTGCGACGAGACCGCTGCGCCCCGAAGGCAGAGGCCACAGGTTCGGATCCTGTCGGGTGCGCCACCAATTTTCGCCATTCCTGCCGGTCGGCAGGTTTCTTATCCCGGTGCTATCCCGGTGCATAACGGTGGAGCATCTTGCCCGAAGCCAGCGTTAGTGCCACGTTCAAAGTCGCCAAGTACAGGAAGCCAGATGAGCGACGATCGCCCCGACGCTGTCACTGCTGTTATCCGTGAAGCGGGCTTCCGTCGGCTCTCAGCCGACGCCACCTTTTTCGCGTTTCTCGGCCGCGATCTCGAAGCGGCAATCATCACGTACACCAATGATATTGTTGGTGTCAGCGATGCCGATGGAATGCCTGAGAGATTTGCAGATATAGTGAGCGAGCCACGGTACGTTGAAGCCGCGCGCGTTCGCATGTCCCCTTTGACGGCATTTACCGCTTTGCAGAACCTGTACTTGGTGCTGCGGACCCACGGTCTAGTCGACGAAGCCGCTATGCGCGCGGCGCTTAACGAGGCTGAACGCATCGTTGCGGAAAGAGCCGAAGCAGCGGAGGCGACCAATGTCGGCTGACGCCCTCAAGCGTGATATGAATCGCGCGTCAGGCGTGCGTTGGGCGGCCAACATGACGTCCGCTCAGCTCTCGACGGATCACGCGAGAATGGTGATGGTTGCCGGCACCTGTCGCGGCTTGATCAACCATGGTGTGTTCGTTGGCCCTGGCTTCGAAGCCCAGAAAATGGGTTGGTTGGCAGCTGCTGCGGCAGCGGCGGGGGTCGTCATGTTGTCGCCGGTGGCGGCTCAACATGACCAGGTCCTAGGCGTCATGCAGCCGGTGATGCCGCAGGTGCCAGCTGTAGCTGATGCGATCGATCCTATGGTATCGGCATCGGTCGAGGCACGGCTAGACGAATTGCGTAATGCCGCAGTTGAAGAGGGTATTGCCTGGAACATCGTAGCAGAAGCCCAGTTGCGAGATTTCCTGACGCAACTTTCGTCGCCTGCCCGCCCGGCCATCGCTGTCGACGATAACGGTGACCTGCGCATCCTCTGGGAGAACATGCTACGGGAGCAGGTCGGCATTCGTTTCAAGGGCCAGCCTGAACTTGAAGCGGTCCTCTTCCAGAAGACGGAGCACGGAGTTAGGCGTGAAATTCTCAAGGCAGAAAGCGCCGCGGTTATCAGCCTCATGAAGGAGATGAAGCTGATGCATGTAACTCGAGGATGAGCGCCAACCAAGCTGTGCAATTAGCAGTGGCGGATGACGCGGACTTTGTACGGCATTTCAGTGGCTCGAAAATCGACGGTGACCAACTGGTTGCCGGAGCGCTACTGCTCCCTCCTTCGCATGAGGGAGAAATGTCAATCAACGTTCTTGGCGTGCTCGACAAAGAGCTGATGGCCGACTTGGACGAAATTCGTCAAAGATCGAGACTGACGCTGCGCAAAAGTGGGCGCTACTTCCGGTGGAATACCGCTGAGTTTCTCAATGCAATTTTGGGCGGAGATCAGCTCATTGATCTTTCGGTTGTCTCCGACCCCCTTCTTGCGGAGGGTAATTGGCCGGACGATCCTAGCCACGCGCTAATCGTTGGTGTTCCAAGCGAGACACTCGCTTCCGATCTGATGCTGGACTTGGTCAGGCCGGCAGTTCGTGGCATCTATCCCGCGCTCGCGCCAAGCGCCTGATTACCAACAGTCACGCTGACGAACGCACCTGGGCAACGTTTCTCGATCTCGCCAATGATCTGATCGGTCACCTCCAACGCGCGGGCGAGATAGCCGGTGCTGAACGGCGCGTAGGTGTCCGAGGTGCTCGCCTTGCGGTGCCCCAGCATGATCTGCCCTTAGAAGGTCAGGTCAGGTCAGGTCAGGTCAGATGCAGCTGCTTCAGCGCTCCTGCCCGCTGAGCAGATCGCTGGCGCTGATCAGGCCCACGATCAGCAATCCCGCCCATTCCAATGCCAGCTCGCGTCGACGCTCCATGTGCAGCGCCCGGTTGTAGGCCATCTCCGACCCCGACATTCCCTTCGGCTTGTGGGCCAGCATTGCGTCGATGATCGCGCGATCGTCTGGCCGGCGCTGGCTGATCGCCCGCTCGTTCATGATAGTCGAAAAGGTGGCGCGCCAGCCATGGGGGACGTGCCGCCCCGACCAGCCGTTCCGCGAGTACATGTAGCCGATCGTGTTCTCGCTCATTGGGTGCCGCGAGGAGCGGATGCTGGTGAAGAGGTAGACCGAGCGGCTGGTCAGCCGGCGGACGGCGTGGAGTACCTCAACGGCCTGGGGCGGCAGCGGCACGACGTGCTCAAAGGCCTCGTCGTCCTTGCTCTCCATGTCGAGCTTCATCCGCTCGGCGGGGATGCGCCAAATCGCCTCGGGCGCGGACGCCTCGGGTTCGTCCCAGTCGATCCCCTCGAACTCCTTCCACTTCGCGGCACGGACGACACCGGGGCGGACGACGGTTAGCGCGAGCAGCCGCGACGCAAGCTTGGTCAGTGGCCCCGAGGTCGTCTCCTCCATCGTCCGCAACACCTCGCGCGCCTGCTCGATCGTCCGAACCGCGGGCTGCTTTCCCTTCTTGGCGATCGGCTTCAGCGCCTTGCCGATCGAGGCGGCCGGGTCGACCGCGGCCAACCCCTCGGCAATCGCGTAGCTGAACACCGCTGACACGTGCTGGCGAATGCGCTTGGCGGTGTCGATCGCCCCCCTGCCCTCTACCTTGCGCAGCATCCGCAGCACCATGGGCGCGTCGATGTCGATCAGCGGCAGCGCGCCGATCGCGGGGTAGACGTCGCGCTCGAACGCTTGACGGACCTTGGTCGACTGGAGCGGTGACCAGCGGGGCTTCTGGTCGGCATGCCAGCGCTTCGCCACGACCTCGAAAGTGGCGCCGGCGGCGGCGTGCGCCTCCATCTTCCGTTTCCGCTTGTCGAGGCCGGGATCCTTGTTCTCTCGGAGCAGTCGCTTGGCGGCATCTCGGTGGTCGCGGGCGGCCGACAGCGACACATCGGGATAGGGGCCGAACGTGAGCGTCTTCTCCTTGCCGGCGTATCGGTATTTCATCCGCCACGACTTCGCGCCCGCGGGCGAGACGTAGAGGTAGAGCCCGCCGCTATCGGCGAGCTTGTAGGGCTTATCGGCCGGCTGCGCGCGGCGCGCCTGAAGATCGGTCAACGGCATAGGTGCCGGCTCAGGCGGCTTCAGGCTGGTCGATCGCCGCGACCCACGCGTCGACGTCGCCCTCGTACCAGGCGACCACGTGGACGCTGAGCTTGCGGTGCTTCGGGAAGGTGCCCTCGGCCATCTTGCGGTAGATGGTCGCGGTCGACAGGCCGGTGCGGTGGCGGACCTCAGGAAGACGGATGAGCCTATCCTTGGTCCGGTCGGGCTGCTTCTCTTTCATCTACATTCTCCCATGCGGTACCGGCGCCAGTAGGTGGACCAGCGAGCGGCGGCGCCGGCTGCGATCGTGGCGCAGGAAAGCGAGCGGCCATCCGGGAGGGTGCAGCGCGCCACCACCCGGCTGTAGCTGCGGTCGACCGGCTGGCAGTCGATCCGCTTGCGCAGCGCCAACCGCTCGACGATCGCGCGCGAGCGCTTCGCCGCGGCGGTGTCGCAGACGTAGGTCGCGGGGCGCGGCCGGCGGCGGCACGGGGCCGCGCTCTCGAAGTCGGGTGCCTGGATGCCGGCGACGCGAATGCGCTCGCCCGATCGACACCAGAGTGGTCCGTCTCCATCGTGCACGCGCACGACCTCGCAGACGAACGGTGGCGGCAGGTCAGCGCTCACTACAGCCCTCCTTCAGCGATGTGGTTCCGGTTGGCGAGGTCAAGCAGCACGTCGGCGTGGCAAGGTTGGTCGAGGCGACACCAGCAGGCGAGGTTCTTGCCGCGGAGTTGTTCGATGTCGCGGAGCATTCTGCCACAAGGGCTGCCTTCCATGCCCTAGCCTCCTTGGCGCGCGCCTCCTCGGTGGGGGTGGGGTTACTCGCCACCGCGCACCTCGCGGGGCTGGAGGGCGGCGAGAAGGGCTTCCATTGGCGGCCCTTCCACAACCCACGCGTCGGGGTTCGCGCGTAGTGCGCTGTCGGCAACCGCCTGTGCCGCCTCCCGCAACCGCTCCTCCCCCGTAGCAGCGGGGCGAGCGAGGAGGACGGCGAGAGCGTCAAGCGCAACGAACGCTTCGTCCATTTCGGCCGCGCGCAAATGACGGCGAACAGCCTCTACCCCCTCCCGCTCTCCGGTGGGCGCTGGCGTGCTGTCTGCGGGCGGGGTGGCGAGGCGATGGCGGGCAAAGGCTTGTACGAGCGGGTGGTCATCAAGCTGACCGACCCGCATGTCACAAGCGAACGGCTGCCCGTCACAATAGGCAGCGGCCGCCTCTCTATCATCCCGCGTCGCCGCCACCTCCGGCGTCGGCTCGGGATGCGGCGTGTCGGGGCGGGGGGTGTAGGCGATGATGCGGCGATTATTTGTCGCTTCTAAATCCCACGTCGCCCATCCTTTGCCATGCCAGCCGCCCCATTCTTCGCCATCGGCAAGACAAACACCACCATGTACGCCACCATCCCAATCGCTCGGCGCGTTCGGATAGTCGCGGTGGTCCGGCCCGTACGGCACCATGCCCACCGGGATCGTCGGCTCACTCTGCATTGGGGGTCTCCTCGGTGGTGGCGCGGGCGCGGAGGGCGGCGGCGAGTTCGGCGAATGAGCCGCCAGCTGATCCGCGGTGCTGACCAAGGGCTTCGCGTGCGTCCGCCTTTAGCTTAGCAACGCCGTACCAACCCTCATGCGCGATGATTTCCCACAGCGGCTTGCTGATGCGATCCGCTAGCGCCAACAGCGCGCCCGCTTCGATAGCGGGGGTCATGCGGGTACCTGAGAGGCGAGAATAGCGACGGCTTCTTCGCGACTGATCCACCGCCCATTGTCGGGCATGCGGTCGCGGCAGAAGCTATCGACCGCTCCGCCGTGCCACATCGAACAGGTGGTCTGTGGTTCGCTACCGTTGCGCTGGAAATCACAGCGAGCGCCGCTACACCCCTTCCAATTGCTAGGCGTGTTCGGTCGAGGATCGGGTTGGCCTAGAGCAACCGGTGCTTCCGGCGACAACATTTTGCCGTCGATGATCAGCCACCGGATGCCTTCGCCAGCCGCGTAGATGCGCGCACGATGTTCGCCAATCGCGTAGATATTGCAGAGACCTTCAGCGATGCGGATGGGTTTCCACTCGCCAGCGGTGTCGGAACCGTCCGCCTTGTGTCGGGTGTCGCAGCGCGGGCAGGTTGCCATGTCACCCACGGCTCCCCTCCCCCACCCCGAATCGGGGCGCGTTGTCGGGGCGGAGGGCGGTGTTGATCTTGTCGCCTTGCGCTTCAGCCCACCTGCTGAGAGCGTCGTTGTCAGTTTCTTCCGCTACGATCACGAAACCGCGCCGTGCTTCTTCCAACGCCTCCCGCAGCTCACCCGCGCGGGGCGAGGTGGCGAACTCGATCATGGCGACAATCGCCCGCTCGTTCTCGGGGGACAGGTTGCCCGCCAGAATATCGCGCGCGACGTACTTACCGGCCGGAGCCATTCGTTCTGTCACGCGGGCTAGCGTCTCGATCGCCCTCACCCGCCCTTCATCCGCGGCGGTGGGGTTGGCGCGTGGGGTGGCGTGTTGAGCGGCCAGCACCGTTCCTGCGTCCGAGGAGCGCTCAATCCCCTCCCCCGCATCCGACGCGAGCGGCGCGGATGGGGTGGCCAGGAGGACGGAAATGATGCGATCGGCTTCCGCTAGTCCGTCTCGACGACCACGATCCCAAGCGCCATGCTCTGGACCGCTTACCGGCGTATTGCGCGCAACGCGCACCGCTTCTACCACTTCCAGAAGTGCCGCCTCCCGCACCCGAGCGGCGTCGGGATCGGTGCGCTGGCGATGCGAGGCGAAGGCCTCCTCAAGAGTTCTGCGCTGATAGCCAACGGCCATCTGAGCGCCGAGCGGTAGCGCGCCGATCAACGCAGCAGCCGCATCGCGATCCGCCTGGATCACCGGACACGCCTTCAGCGCCACGGGCGGGGCCTGCCCCACAGCAGGCGCGGGGGTCGGGTCGGTCATGGATGCGCTCCGTGGATCGCAGCCGCAGCACGGGCGATCAGGGTGAGAGTGGTGGCGCCAGCTGCAAGAGCGGCGATCGGGACGAACCAAGCGCAGATGCGCTCGCCGGTGCGGCCGATGATGGGGGCGTGGTCGCGGGGCATCAGTAGCCCCACTCGTTCTGGCCCGGCAGACGCCGCGGCGTATGGCACCAGCCGTCCGGACGAACCCACTTCGCCTCGCCCGACGGCGCGATGACCTTGATCTTGCCGTCGCGCGCGCGCCGCTCCAGCACCGGGCACTCCATACCGAGAACGCAACAATAATGGCGGAGGCCGACCCAGATCTCATCAGTCGGCGCTTCCCGCCGCACCAGGACGACCTCGATCTCCTGCCCGTTGAGCCCGCGGCTGCGGAGCGCGGCAACCTGCTCTGCGGTGAAGCGATCCCCGCCTACCTGCGCGATGCCGCTACGATCGACGTCGCCGGTGATCGTGCCGTACCAAGGCTGCGACTTGGACGGGGTGAGCTTCACCATGATCGCCTGGCGCCCGACGATCGGTCGATCATTCGGTGCGACGACCGGCGGGATGTAGTAGATGGACCCAGGCTTGGGCGCGACAGCGGCGCTCATGCTCGGCTGGCCTCCAGGTAGTTGAGCGCATCGGCCGCAGCCTTCGCGCGGGTGTTCGCCTCGCGCTCGGCCAAGCGGGCAAGCTTGGCGTCCGCCTCCGCCTCGGCCAGGTTGCGGTCGGCGGTAGCGGCGGCGATCGCGATGGCGTTCGCTAAAGCGTTGAGCGTCGGAGCGTCCTTGCGCCGCGGAGTGCGCATGCGGTTGGCTTGGTCGACCAGCAGCAGCAGGGCCCGTGCGGGCACCGCCAGCTTCTCGGCACGCGCCGAAATCACGTCCCGGTGATCGGAGCGCTCAGCGCGCATCCGGGCGAGCTGATGATACTTTTCCACGTCGTCCAACGTGACGAGTTCGCGGTCCAGCCACTCGAGGCGGCGCGCGACATGCTGCAGCTCCTCGATCGCCTGAACGAGATCCGGATCCTCAATGACCTCGCGGCTCACGATTGCACTCGATTGGCGATCGTACGTAGCTGCGAGCGGCACTCAGCGAGGCCGCGGCTGCGCTCGACAGACGTCGGTAGCTGGCGGAGCCGCGCTTGACGGGCCAGCACCTCGTCACGGGTCGGAATATTGCGGACTCGCGGTCCGGTTGATCCCCGTCCCATGTGCGTCCCGGCGCCCCTGAGCGCGGTCACCGCGGTGCTCCGGGAATGTCGGCCCAGCGCGCACGGTGCGGCGACAACCGGCCATACTCACGCCCGGCCTCGGCGTGGTTGACGCCCCAGCGCGCCTCCCATGTGCGAAGCCCGATCCGATCCTTCTCGTCATGCGCGCCGAAGCACAGCGGCACGGCGGTGAAGTCGTGGCTCTTGAGCCCCATTCCCTTCGAGCCGTCGGCGTCGGAGTGGGAGGCCGTCATCTTGCCGCTGCAGACGTGGCCCGGCTTGTCGACGAGAAGGCACAGGCGACCGCGCAGCCACTGGAGGTGCTGCGGGAAACGGCGCTCGACGTCGGCGCGGCAGCTGTTCTGCCGGCGGGGACGGGTGTTGACCCGCATTAACCCTGCCCCCGCGCCAGCTTCATCAGCCAGTCGGTGCGCTCGGCAGGCGGCAGCCTATCGAACGCGGCTCGGCATGCTTCGATGGTCTGATGCAGCAAGGATCGTCCCCATGCCGCGGGGTGCGGCGATGGAGAGTCAACACCATATTGGTGGTGCTATGTCAACACCGTATTGGTGTTTTAATTGTCGTAGGTCGGATCAGGCCAGAAACCGCTATCGTCCACCTTTTCCGCGGTTGGTGCCGACGGCAGCACCGGCACGTCTCCGTCGAACGCCACCCGACACCAAGCTACCTTGTCCTCCAGCCGGTCGAAGATGGCGGTCATCGCCCGCCCGTGACGCATGTGCGCCTTCAGGAGCGCCGCCCGCTCCCACTTGACGTACCCGACCTGGATGCCGCGGGCGGAGTAGACCGCGACCGCGTTCTCGTCGGCGGGGTTCTTCGGCTCGGGTCGCAGCTCCAGCGTCTCGCCGCGGACGCACTGGGTCAGCTCGAATCGTCGCCCCACCCCTCGCTTGTTGGGATGGTCTATGCCGACGATGGCGAGGGAGAACTGACTTAGCAGGGCTGAAAGGCGGCAGACGCCCTTAAAACAGGAGCTTCCATTGCATCAGACAGGTGAGGTCGCCCACGCAGAGCCTGCGCTATTACCGATCCAGCAATCCCCGGAAGCGCGAGAGTTGCCGCTATGGGGCTGCACAAGGCAACCGAGGCAAAATAACGTCCGATCAAGCCATGGAACCGTGTGTCGCGCCGCAAGCGATCGAGTTCAGGCTCATCCTTTACCGGAGCGCCGAGGGCAACCGAGACAAAGGTGAAAAGCGAGGCAAAGGGAAGCATGAGCCCAACGACAGAAGACGATGAGCTCACGACCAACCACTCAAGCTCAGCTCGCTCGGCTTTCGTCCACCCACCCTCATCTGCCATTGCGTCGGCGCGCTCAGCGAGCGCCATGCGAATCGGCTGAGAAGCAACGATGCCAGCGGCTAGCATGCAAAAGTAGCTGACCACGACAAGGGTGGCGATCGTCAGCGTGCCCATGGTGTCACCGCGATCATAATCACCTGCCTACCTCCAGAAGGCGCACATATCAACAAGCGGGTGTACGAGAGGTTGCTAACGCACCCGCCGCTTGCGACGAGCGGCGCGGTTTTCCAGCCGACTCTGATATAGATCAAGCCGTAATTTGTATCTTACACCCTCAACCGCATAGGTGCCGAGCAGCACGGCTGCGTAGGCATACCCAATCGCTCCATCCGTTTGACTGAACTGCTCTTTTGCCGCGTCTACCAAGTCCGAAAACTCGGCAACCGCGCTCACCGTACCGAGTCCGCCGAGCCACAGTCCGGACGCCTTCGCAAAGACGCGACCGAACGCGAAAGGCCCCGGCTTAGTGGGGGCAGTCATCAGGCGTCTCTCCGCTTCAACACGGCGGCGACTCGCTGCCTTGAAGCGTTCACAGATCCCTCGCGAACCTGATCACCCTACCCCAGATCACCACGTCCCCCGCGTCGACCTCGTAGGCGTCCACCGTCTTGTTGTCCGAGATGACCAGGATGCGAGACCCGCCCGCGACCGGCCGCAGCCGCTTGATCGCCGCCCCGCCGTTGATCGAGGCGGCGTAAATACGGTCGGCGTGGAGGAGCTGGTTCTGGGTCGTGTCGATCCACACTAGGTCGTTGGCCACCAGCGTCGGGAACATGCTGTCCCCTGCCCCACCCGCCAGCTTCAGCCGGTGCGGTGGGGTCCGCGTGAAGGTGCGGACGTAGGCGAGATCGAAGCTAAGCGGCTCCTCCTCAACGAAGTCGTCGACTGTGGCGCCAGGCCCCATAGGGAGCGAGAGATCGAGGCGCGCGATCTCGACCATCTCGCCAGCGTCGGCGGAGCGGGCGATGGGTTGGTCGGCCATGGGTGCGAGCGCTCCCGGCATCTCGCCGATGATCTCGCTCGGGGTCACCTCTAGCGCCGCAGCTGCCTTGTCGATCCAGTCGGTGGTGAGACGCCGCTGAGCCTTCTCCAGCCGCTCGACCTGCTGCGGACTGGTGCCCATGCGTCGGGCAAGTTCCGGCCTCTTCCAGCCTCGCTGCTCCCGAAGAGCTTCGATGTTGTTGGCGCTGACCATGCCGCATCGTGCACCAGAATGGTGGCACGCGCCCATACGCCAATCTGGTGTTGACAGCACCAGCGCTCCGGCACCATATTGGTGTCGTGAGGAGTTCACGGCATGAAGCTTGGTGAGTGGCTGAATCGGGAGGCGTTGAAGCCGACGGAGTTTGCCGCGCGAATCGCGCGCACCTCCGAGGCGGTGCGCCGATACGTCGCTGGCGACCGCATCCCCGATCGCGACACCATGCCGCTCATCGTCGAGCAGACCCGCGGGGAGGTGACCCCGAACGACTTCTTCGACCTGCCCGCCCTGGCAGAGGCCGCATGACCGCTTGCTCCCGCTGTGGCGTCAGCGCCTGGCACCCCGACGCGCGCAGTTGCTCGCTGGTCGACTGCGAACTGCGCGCGCCGATCCTCCTTCCCGAGACCCGCGGCAATCCCGCCGCGGCGATGGGCTCCGCCACCTCCGGCCCACTCCCGGCCGTGCCCCCCGCGGCGGAGCCCGTCCACTCTCACAACGAGGAACTCGCAGCATGACGCCGATTGCTGCTCTCGCCTTGGCTGGTATCGCCCTGCTCGGCTTCATCGTCGGCGCGGCCGTGATGCCGTGGCGCATCGCCAGCGCCGATCGACGCCGCGCCGCTCACCAGCGCGCGGGCTATCGCCAGTCTGTAGGCGCGCGGGGCGATGTGCAGAGTACCGGTGTCCATGCAACCCAAGTTATCGCAATCGGAGGCCGCGTCTGTGGCGAATGACACGATGATCACGCCGGATGCGGCGGAGGAGGCGATTTGCCGGACCGTAGGCCTGTTCATGGGGCGCGGCCGGCAGCACTCGGTCGAGGACGTGGCGCTCGCCACCGGCATCCCGGCGCGCACGCTGAGCGCCATGATCGCGCATGGCGGTGACCGCCGCTGCCCTTCGGGATGTAACCTGCTGCTGCTCGCCAGCTTCTTCGGTGTCACCTTCACCGACCGGCTGCTCTCGACGATCGGCCAGGGCGCCCGCGACCTCGATCCGGCTGCGGATGCGCCTAGCGTCGTGGTCGCCAAGTTGATGACCGGCGCGGCCGAGTTCGCCCGTGCGGGCGCCGATGGCCGCTACTGCCACGTCGATCGCGCCGAGCTGCGCGACGACGCGGTGATGATGATCCAAATCCTGGAGCCGTTCGCGGCTCCCGACACGCACCCCTGAGGACCAACCCGCCCGACCAACCGGGCTGAGGAGTAGACCATGACAAAGACGAGCGCCGCGGCGCCGACGAGGGTCGGTTCCGCGGGAGGAAACTTGCACGCGGTGCCGATCGCGCTCTACCCTGTGCCGGTCGTGCCGCGCACGGCTGAGCAGGCAGCGTGGAACATGCGGGCTGCCGTTCACATGACGGGAGCGGGCGCATGACGGCCGCACCCGACTATCAAGCCTTCCTTGAAGCGAAGATCCCGACCGCGGCACCTATGGGGTTCCGCTGCGACCTAGACGAGGTGCCGACGCATCTGGTCGACGGCCGGCCGCTCCGCGACCACCAGCGCCACGTCATTCGTTGGGCAGTCGAGGGCGGGCGCCGCGCGCTTTTCGAGGCTTTCGGGCTGGGCAAGTCGATCCAGCAGATCGCGATCATCGATCTGATCCTGCGCAAGAGTGACCCGGCTGACCTCGGCCTGATCGTCGCTCCTCTCGGTGTCCGCCGCGAGTTCATGCGCGACGCCGAGCTGCTCGGCGTGCCGACCGCGTTCGTCCGGACCGACGACGAGGTGATCGCGGCGGCCGAGGCCGCCGATCAGCGCGCGCCCATCATGCTGACCAATTACGAGAGCGTGCGTGACGGCAAGATCAGCCCGCACCTGTTCACCGCCGTCAGCCTGGACGAGGCGAGCGTGCTGCGTTCCTATGGGTCGAAAACCTTCCAGACGTTCCTCCCGCTGTTCGAGACGGTGCCGTTCCGCTTCGTCGCGACCGCCACGCCCTCTCCGAACCGCTACAAGGAGCTGATCCACTATGCCGGGTTCCTCGGCGTCATGGACACCGGGCAGGCGCTGACCCGCTTTTTCCAGCGCAACAGCGAGAAGGCAGGCGACCTCACCCTCTACCCGCACAAGGAGGAGGAGTTCTGGCTGTGGCTCAACAGCTGGGCCGTCTTCCTGCAACGGCCGTCTGACCTCGGCTTCTCCGATGACGGCTACGACCTGCCGCCGCTAGCCGTGCGCTGGCACGAGGTGAAGGCTGACATCGAGGCGGCGGGGACGGAGAGCAACGGCCAAGGTCGCCTTCTGCGCGACGCCGCGTTCGGCGTGGTGGAGGCGAGCCGGGAGAAGCGCGCGACCCTCGCCCCGCGCATCGCGGCGGCGGAGGCGATCGTCGCCGCCGCGCCAGCTAGCCACTTCCTCCTATGGCACGACCTTGAGGACGAGCGTCGAGCGATCGAGGCGACCTTCCCGGGCGTCGAGAGCGTCTACGGCGCGCAGGACCTCGACAAGCGCGAGGGCATCATTGCGCGGTTCGCCGAGGGCGTGAGCCGCCTGCTCGCCGCCAAGCCGATCATGCTGGGGAGCGGCACGAACCTCCAGCGGCACTGCCACCGCGCGGTGTTCGTCGGAGTCGGGTTCAAGTTCAACGACTTCATCCAGTCGATCCACCGGCTCCAGCGGTTCCAGCAGCCGCATCCGGTCGAGATCGACATCATCTTCGCCGAGACAGAGCGCGAGGTCGTCCGCGACCTCCAAGCCAAATGGGCGCGGCATGACGAGCTGGTCGAGCGCATGTCCGGGATCATCCGGCGGTTCGGCCTGCAACACGAAGTCGCGCTCGCCGGGCTCAAGCGGTCGATCGGGTGCGAGCGCCAAGAGGCCTCCGGCGCCGGGTGGACGCTCGCGCACAACGATTGCGTCGATGAGGCGGCGCGGCTGGCGGAGGGTTCGGTCGACCTGATCGTCACCAGCATCCCGTTCAGCAACCACTATGAGTACACGCCGAGCTACAACGACTTCGGTCACACCGACGACGACGCACACTTCTTCGCGCAGCTCGACCACCTGACGCCCAACCTGCTGCGCGCGCTCGCGCCCGGCCGCCTCGCCTGCATCCACGTCAAGGACCGGATCCTGTTCGGGTCGGTGACGGGTGAGGGCGTGCCGACGGTGAACCCGTTCCACGCCAAATGCATCGACCACTACCTGCGCCACGGCTTCCAGTTCATGGGCATGATCACCGTCGTCACCGACGTCGTGCGCGAGAACAACCAGACCTACCGGCTCTCCTACGGCGAGATGCTGAAGGACGGGACCAAGATGGGCGTCGGTTCGCCCGAATACGTCCTGCTGATGCGCAAGCCACAGACGGATCGGTCGCGCGGCTATGCCGACCGGCCGGTGACCCACAACCGCGAGGACTACAGCCTCGCGCGGTGGCAGGTCGACGCGCACGCCTTCTGGCGGTCGAGCGGAGAGCGGCCGATGACGCCGGACGAGCTATGGGAGGTGGAGGAGCGCTTCACCAGCATGGCGACCGGCGCGATCGTGAAGCGCTTTCGCGAGGAGAGCCGCGACCTCGTTTACAGCTACAAGAGCCACGTCGAGATCGGCGAGGCGCTGGCGGCGCGTGATGCGAACGACGGCCGCGGCAGCCTGCCGCGCACCTTTATGGCGATTGCGCCAGGCTCGCACGATCCGACCACCTGGGACGATATCGTGCGGATGCGGACCCTCAACGGCGAGCAGGTCCGGAAGGGCGCTGAGAAGCACGTCTGCCCGCTACAGTTCGACATCGTCGACCGCTTGATTGAGCGCTACTCGATGAAGGGCGAACTGGTGTTCGACCCCTTCTGCGGGCTAGGTACCGTGCCGATGCGCGCGATCGCCGCAGGGCGCCGCGGCGGCGGAAGCGAGCTCAACCCCGGCTACTGGGCTGCGAGCGTCTCCTACCTGCGCGAGCAGGAGGCGCAGGACGCCGTCCCGACGTTGTTCGACCTGCTCGACCTTGAGCACGAGCAGCCTCGGGCGGAGGCCGCATAGCCATGCCCGCCATCAACCTAGACCAGTTCGAGAACATGAGGCTCGCCGAAGCGGCCGAGATCCTCGGGCGGTCATTGCCGGCCGCCAAGGCTTGGCTTCAGCAGCGCGGCTTTCGCTGTCCCGGCATGGTGGTGACCCGGCCCCGCCTCGCAGGCGAGGTGCAGGACGAAATCAACCGGCGGCTCGACGCTGCGCCGCCGGCCTCCCCCTGCTTCAACTGCGGCGCTCGGGGCTTCTGCCGTCATCGCCCCGCACCCTCCAACATATACCACCAAGGAGCACGCCAGTGACCGAAGAACGCATGGGAGGAATGGGCGGCGGGCAAGTCGCCGCGGACGAACTGCGCCTGCTCGTCGAGCGCGTCGAGCGCCTTCAAGAGGAGGCGAAGGGCATCGCCGACGACATCAAGGACGTCTTCAGCGAGGCAAAGGGCCGCGGGTACGATCCCAAGGCGATCCGCACGATCCTGTCGATCCGCAAGAAGAAGCGTGAGGAGTACCAGGAGGAACAGAGCATCCTCGAGGTTTACCTCCAGGCGCTGGGGATGATCTGAGCGGTGCGCGGCCTGCTCTCCCGCATCTTCGGCGACCAGGCCGCGCCCACCCCGGCGCAGGCGGCTCCCGTTGATTCCCTCACCCGCTGCGAGCGCGAGATCGCGGAGGCGGTGTCCCGGCGCCGCGCCGCCCGCCTTGCCCGCCCTACCCGTGACGAGGCCAAGCGCTTCGCCCGCGCCCGCCCCAAGACCGACCAACTCGCCCGCGAGATGGCGATGGCACCGGTGGCATGCTGATGGACGAGCAAGGCGGCTTGGCGCTCGACATGCCCTGCGCGATCGCGTTGCGACGCGCCTCCGATCTCGCGGGCGCACGGTTGATCATCATCGGCGGCAAGGCGGTCTCGGCACGTCGTCTAGCGCGCATCGCTCGTGCGTTGGAGCATCGGGCGCGCGCTGCTGCGGTGAGGAGCGCTGCGTGACGCTCCCCCGCAATAGCCCTCTATCGACCCCCGGCCTCGGACAGGTTGCCCATCTCCGCGGCGGCTTGCTCGTCGCTGGGCTCCTCATCGGCAGCTTGCTCGACCGCGTCGCCCTGCACCGGGTTCTCGGTCTCGGGGTTCGTCGTCGTGCTCTCCACCGCCAGGTTATTGCCCTCGGCAATCGGCTTCGTGTCGTCGGCCATGCCACTCTCCTCGTTGGTCGCAGCCAGAACGCGCGGCGACGGGATTGGGCCAACGCAGCGCCTGCGGAGCGCGCCGGTTGAGCGTCCGGATCATGACGGCCGTATGGTCCGTCACCCTTCCCGATAGCGAAAAGATCGTCCTGCTCGCACTCGCCGACGCGGCGAATGACGAGGGCCTGTGCTGGCCTTCGATGGCCACGCTCTCGGCGAAGTGCAGCAAGAGCGACCGGACGGTGCAGACGGCGATCAAGTCGCTTGTCGCGGCGGGCCACCTGAGCCGCCAAGAGCTGGCGGGCAAGGGCTGCCGCTACATCGTGCACCCCTCCCCCGAAGCCGCTTCACCCCCGAAGCCGCTGCGGGGCGAAACGGCTTCACCCCCGAAGGGAACGACGCCGACCCCCGAAGCCGCTTCGGACAAACCATCAAGAACCATCACCTCTCCGGAGGCTATGCCTCCGTCGAGACGCGGACGCGTCGAGCGCGGGACGCGGCTGCCAGATGGATGGAAGCCCACACGGTTTGAGGACGGCACCGTGGCGCGGGAGGTCGTGGATCGCCGTGGTCAGGAATGGGCGCGGCGGGCCCGAGAGACCTTCGAGAACCACTGGCGAGCGGCAACCGGCCGCACCGCCGTGAAGAACGACTGGCAGCGCGCCTTCGCCAACTGGATCATCGAGCAGGACAATCGAGATGGAAGACGACCGAACGGACGTGTGGGCGGAGACGGGGCCGGCAGCGGGCTACGCGGCTCGCGTCCAGACCCTGCCCTCGACATGCGGAGACAGGCCCTCGCCGAACTCGAAGCCGAGCGTGCCGGCATCGATCCGCCTCCTCGTGGCGGACCTCGGCCTGCGCTACCAGCCCCGGGCAGCTGCTGACCTCGAAGCGCATGCCGGCAAGTTGGCGCTGCTCGCGACTGACCTCGCCGACTGCGATCCGGCGCTGCTGGACGCCGCGATCCAGCGCTGGGCGAGGTCCAGCGTGTGGATGCCGCGCGCCTCGGAGTTAATCGACCTGGTGGAGAGATCGCGGCCCGCGACGACGACGGTTGTGCGCCCCGTCGCCCTACCCGCGCCCATCGAGACCGAGGAGCAACGGGTGGAGCGCTTGGAGGTCGCCAAGCTCATGCGAGGATTGCGCCTGCGCCTAGAAGCTGCGTCGGCCGCATGAGGTGGCGCCTTGGCATCATGGCCGACGCTTCTGGTGCTGCCCCTGCGGCGCTCGCGACGAAACGCTCGACGGCAGCGCGCCAGATCGGTGTTGGTCGTGCGGTGCGCCGACGCAGGCAGAATGGGTGCCGCCAGCCGTTGCTGCCGTCCGCTCGCGTGACGATGTTCTCTGACTGTTCTATGAGGCGACTGCTATGACGAGGGCCAAGGGCGAGTGGTGCATCCTGCGCACGGGCGGACCGCGGACGCTGCGGCTAGCCTCGTCGTTGGCGCTCGCGGGGTTCAACGCCTGGACGCCAACGATGACGGTGACGCGCCGCAAGGGTCGCGCCCGCGAACGCGTTGAGGTGCCCGCCCCGATCGTGCCGACGTTCGTCTTCGTCCGCGCCTCCACGATCGCGGACGTCGTGGCGTTGCATCGCGCACTCGGCGCGCACGACAGCCCCCACCCACCCTGCTCGATCTTCAGCCACGGGCAGCAGGTGCCGCTCATCGCCGACGCCAGCCTTGCCGCTCTGCGCCGGGAGGAAGAGCGACACCGCTTGCGTGAGCGGAAGAAGGTGCGCACCGTGGTTGAGCCGGGCTCGCGCGTCTGCCCGACCGAGGGGCCGTGGGGCGGGATGACCGGCATCGTCGAGAGCAGCACGAACAAGGAGGCGCGGGTGCGGTTTGGCCCGACCTTCATCGTGTCGATTGCCTCTTACCTGCTCGTGGGAGACGTGGTACAGAGCGCGAACAAGCCCGAGATGGGCATCGCCGCCTGAGCGGCTAGGCTGAGCGCGATGGCGTTGCCACCCTCGCCGACCCCGACCGTCGCAGATGCGATCGGGCGGGTCGGCGTAGCTATGAGCATCAGGAGGTCGGGATGGTCGAGCGCCTCCGCGGCCGCGCAGGACAGGCGCAGCGCCTCCGCCGCCTTGAAGCGCACGGCGTCCATTGCGTTAGGTGCGGGTGCCTAGGCGTCTGGTTCGTGCGCGAGGTCACCGCCGCGCTCCCTCTGCTCCAGGTCAATCACAAGCTGGCGCTCGCTCAGGGCGGCACCGACACCGACGACAACACCGAGGTCATTTGCGAGCCCTGCCACAAGGCGGAGACCGCGGACCAATTCGGCAAGGTGCAATCCAAGGGTCTTGGCGGCTGCGATGCGTCGGGCATGCCTACCGCCCCCCTCCACCCTTGGAACCGCGGCAGGGGGTAGGGGCGGGTGCAAAGTCAGGGCGGGGTCCAACCGTGCACCGTCCCCGCCACCAACCTTGTCGCTAATACAGGATTTGCTTCATGGCCGCTCGACGCACCCGCGTCGACAGCGCCGCCGGAGCCGTGGCGGTCATGGCTGCCGCCGCACGCGACCTGTCGCCGCCCGCCCACATCCAGCTTCGCCCTGGCGACATGCCGTTCTGGGACTCGGTAATCGCCGAGCGCGCGAAGAGCGAGTGGACAGACGCCGACCTCGCAGTCGCCGCTCAGCTCGCTCGTTCGATGGCAGACGCCGAGATGCTGTCCGGCATGTCGGTCGGACAACGCGGGAACGTGAAGGGCAAGATCAAGCCGAAGTTCGTGATCGCGAGCATCGGCGCCGTCGACAAGCTGGCGCGTCGGGTCGTGACCCTCCGCCGGGCGCTCGGCCTCGACAACCGAGCGAAGAACGGAGAGCAGCGCGACGTCAACCGGCGCCGCGATCACGCCAAGGAGATCGAGGCCGGGCACAACCCGCTTGCCGATGATGGGGACGATCTCCTCGCGAGGCCGTCGACGCTCCAGTGAGCGTGCCGCGCGGCGGATGGCCGCCGCCGACGTTCGAGGGCGAGAAGAAGCCGCAGACCCGCGGCGATCGCGTCATCGCCTTCATCGAGCGATACTGCGTCGTACCGGCAATACAGAACGGCGGTTGGAGCGGGTTCAAACCCGCAGAAAACCGCCATTTTCGGGGGCCTCGGCCCCCTTTTTCTATGGTCGAGCACACTTCCAACCGCTCCCACTGAAAACCGCAGAAAACCGCCAGTTTCCAACCGGGCGCGGCGCGTCCGTGACGCATGGAGTGACGCATGAGTGACGCACCGACCCTGCCCGAAACGGACCTCCTAACGGGCGTCGCCGCAATCGCCGCGGCCATCGGCATGACCAAGCGGCAAGCCTACCACCTCCACGAGTCGGGGGAGCTGCCGACGTTCAAGATGGGAGGCAAGGTCTATGCCCGGCGCTCCACCCTCGCCCGCCACTTCGCCGACCAGGAGGCCGCGGCGGCGCGGGCCGCGCGTGGCGAGTGAGCGTCGAACAGATCGCCCTCGCTTGGGCCTCTGGCGTCCCGCCAATCGATCGGCTGGTGCTGCTCGCCCTGGCGGACTGGTCGGACAAAGCGGGAAGGACGTGGCCCTCGATCCCCCAGCTCGCGAGCAAGACGGGCATCCACGAGCGGACGGTGCGGCTCGCCCTCGGGAGGCTTGAGGGCGGCGGACATCTCACCCGGCGGAGCCTCCCCGGCAAGGGCACGCGCTACCGCCTCACTATCCAACCCGTCGATACCCCGGGCGCTACGCCCACCCCGGGCGCAGAACCCACCCCGGGCGTGACGCCCACCCCGGGCGTAGCGCCCGGAACCCCGGGCGCAGCGCCCACCAATACGTCAGCTATACGTCAAGAGAGGAAGAAGGCTTCGCCTTCTCCCTCTACCCGCGCACGGTCGACCGCCTCCGTTGGAGGGGGTCCGATCACCGTCGGTGGTTCGACCTCCGATGGAGGCTCAACCCGGGTCTCCCCACAGCCGGGGACACCTGCTCGCGCGATCGACCTTCCGCCGCTCCCCCCGGGCGCCAGCGACCAGCAATGGGCCGATTACGTCGAGGTGAGGGTCGCGATGGCTCGTGCCGACAAGAAGCGCCCTTGGACCCCCACCACCGCCCGGAAGGCCATCGAGAAACTGACGGCGCTCGCGGCGGCCGGGGAGGACCCTGGCGCGGTGCTCGACCAGTCGGTGCTCAACACCTGGCAGGGCCTGTTCCCCGTGAAGGACGACCGAAATGGACGACGAGGACAACCCTTGGCGGCGGGCGCTGGTGCGCGTGGACCCCGACCAGACCCCGCACTCGACCTGCTCTACGCCGCCCGAGCCGCCGAAGCGGCCGAAGGCGCCCCCGGCGATTGGCAGGATGATTGCGGAGCTTGGCCTTCGCTACCGACCGACCGCGGCGACTGACCTCGCTGCCCATGCCGAGGCGTTGCGACTCCTCACGCTCGATGTCGCCGACCTCCCCGCCGATCGCCTACAGCGCGCTATAGCGGCTTGGGTGCGTCGCGAGCGGTGGATGCCCAAGGCGGCTGACCTCGTGGCGCTGGTGCAACGCCAACTCGAGGCGGAGCAGGCCAACCAGCCGCAGCAATCGATCGAGGATGCACAGGCATTCTGCGACCAGCGCAACGCGATCATGGCGAGCAAGCCGAAGGGCCGGCACGATATCGAATGGACCGTCGTGAACGGCTCGCCGCAGCTCCGATATCGCTGACCGCCGGGGGGCGGGTCCAAAGTCAGGGCGGGGTGTGACCGTGCACCGTCCCCGCCACCAGCTTGATCGCTAATACAGGATTTGCTTTTCGGCCGGTGGCGGGTGCCCCCTCACCCCGGCTTGCGGCTTCGCGCCGCGCCCCGAGGGGGTGGAGACGTAGCGATGACCGCTCAAGACCAGGAAGAAGTCGCCAACCTACAGCGACAGTTCGACGCCTACGTCGGTAACCTCATCGCCTCGGGCCTGAGCCCCGCTGTGGTCACGACCGCCCTCCTCGGCGCGGCAAGCGAGCGCGTCCTATTGGCGAGCACGCCTACCCAGACGGCGGCATGGCTGCGCGGCCACGCGCTGGCGATCGAGAAGTTCGGCCCCGCCATGCTGGAAGCCGCGCGCGCCGGTTGACGGTTCCCCGTTCGTTCCATATGCATCGGGCTGACCTTGCCGGGGGGAGCCCGGCGGGTCCGCCGTAACCGCTCGGGGGGAGCCCGACGCGCGAAGGTGACGAGAGAGTGACCCGGCCCTTGCGGGATGCAGGCCCGACGACCTCAGCGACCGTCAACCACGCAGCGAGCGAGTGCGGCCTGATGCCCCCGATCCTGCGATCACCAAGAGGGCACACCATGAAGAAGCTGATCCACGCTCGCAGCGCGAGCATCCTTGGCGCAATGACCGCGACCGAACGTGCACGCGGTCGCTACATGCGCGGCCCCGATGACCACCCGACCGGCGCGGCACTCGCCAGTCAGGTGAAGGGCTGGATGGATGACCGCTTGATGGAGGTCACCGGGCGGCTCGATCACATCGAACAGGCGGCGACCCGCCCGGGCGGCGGAGCCGGCTTCGCCACCAAGAGCTTCGGCCAACAGGTCGCCGAGAGCGACGAGTTCAAGCACCTCGCCGAGCAGCGGTTCCGCCCCGGCTCGGCCGCGCGGATCGAGCTGAAGGCGATCACCACCGCGGGCGGCTCCGGAGGCGGCCTCAGCCGTCCCGACGTCGACACGGAGATCGCGTCCCTCGCTCGGCGCCCGATCATGGTCCGCGACCTCCTCACCGTGGTTCCCACCACCAGCGGGTCCGTCGACTACGCCAAGCAGGCGAACCGGACCAACAACGCCGCGCCCGTCGCTGAGGGGCAGACCAAGCCGTACAGCAACTACGGCTGGACCAAGACCAACGTCCCCGTCCGCACGATCGCGCACCTCGCCAAGCTGACCCGGCAGGCGGCGGAGGATGCGCCTCAGCTCCAGGCGGAGGTCGACAGCGAGATGCGCTACGGCCTGGCGCTGGCGGAGGACAGCCAGATCCTGCTCGGCGACGGTACCGGCGAGAACCTGCTCGGCCTCTACCCGCAGGCGACCGCCTACGCCCTGCCCGTCGGGTTCACCATGCCGGGAAGTCCGACGCAGATCGACAAGCTTGGCGCGGCCATCCTTCAACAGCTCCTCACCAGCTTCACGCCGGACGGGATCGTGCTGCACCCGACCGACTGGATGCAGATGCGGATGCTGAAGGATGCGAACGGCAACTACCTGTTCGGCAAGCCCGGTGACGACGTGCCCCCGAAGCTGTTCGGTCTCCCGATCGTGCCGACCCAGGCCATGACGGTCGGCACCTACCTGCTCGGCGCGTTCAAGCTCCAGAAGCTCTACGACCGCATGGCTCCCGAGGTGCTGATCTCGTCGGAGAATGCCGACGACTTCGAGAAGAACCTCCTCACCATGCGCTGCGAGGAGCGGCTCGCGCTGGCGGTCCGCCAGCCGGGGGCGATCATCAAGGGCTCCTTCGCGGCCTAAACCGGATCGGCCCGGGGTTGCTCCTCAGCCCTCGGCTGCAATCCCGCCCACGCATGAGGCTGACGCGGCGCGGCCAACAACGACAAGCCCGATGCCCGGGCGGGTGCCGGTTCGCCGGCGAGCAGGGCTCAATCGGGCACCGCCGCACCCCCTTTAGGAGGCTGCCATGAACGATGACACGCCCGGCATTGGCGTTACATTCGGGATCGACTTCGGGAACGCTTTCGGCGGCCTCAAAACCCTCGACGACTTGATCGGCAAGACGGCGGCCGACGCCGTTCGCTCCTTTGCCGCGATGGAGCAGGAGGTTGCTGGCGGACTCGGCCTGCCCGAGGCATCGCGACAGTTTCAAGCGCTCACCCGCGAAACCGCCGCGACCCAACGCGAGCTACGCACCGCCGCGCAGGAGACCCGCAAGGTAGAACAGGCCGGTGAGGCGCTGGTGCGGCAGCTCGAGCGCCAGAATGCAACCTTCGGCATGTCACGAGAGCAGCTTCGCGGGCTTAAGGCGGAAAACGCCGCGCTCGCCGCTGAGCAACGGGGACTGACCGAGCTCGCGCAGCGCATCCGGTCGCAAGAGGCGGGCCTCGCCGCGCAGGAGGTGGCTAACCAGCGCCGGATCGCGGCGGAGGTCCGAGCGGCGGCTGAGGCCAAGGCGCTAGCGGCTCAACAGGCCGTCGCGGCGGCGGCGGCGGAAGCACAGGCTCGTCGCGAGGCCACCCTGGCGCACGGCGCATTCGAGGCCGCCGCCCGGCGCGGCATTCAGGCCCTACGCGAACAGGAGGCGGTCGCGCGGTCGAACGCCCTCGCGGTCCACGCTCAGCAGATGCGGGAAGCTGCGCACGCGCATGGCGCGTTCGAGGCGGCGGCCCGCCGGGGCATCGAGGCGATGCGCCGGCAAGAGGCCGCCGAGGCGAGCCTTGCGGCGGAGACGCGGGCGCTTCGATCCGCCCTCGACCCGATGTTCGCCGCGCAGCAGCGGTTCGACAACGAGCTGACCCGGGCGGAGCGGCTTTTGGCCGCCGGCACGATCACCCAGCGCGAATATACCCAAGCCGTCGCCTTGGCGCGCACGACGCTCCAGAACCACGCCACGGCGGTCGCGGGCGTAGGCAGCGCCGCCACCCGAACCGCTCAGCAGCAGCAAGCGGCGGCGGCGGCGATGGGAGCGAACCGCCAAGCGATGGCGGGCTTGTCGTTCCAGGCGCAGGACACGTTCACCCAGCTCAGCATGGGAGCGAACGCCTTCAGCGTGCTTGCCATCCAAGGCGGGCAGGCAGCGGGCATGATGATGACGATGGAGGGGCGCGCCGGGTCATTCGCCCGCTTCATGCTTGGGCCGTGGGGGCTCGCGATCACCGCAGGAATGCTGGTCGTGGGGGCGCTCACCAAGGGCATGTTCGACAACTCGGAGGCCGCCAAGGAAGCCGAGGCGGCCATGAAGAAGTTCCAGGACCGGCAGTCGGACATCGGCAACTTCATCGACGACACGACCGGCCGGTTGAAAGAGCAGAACCGCACACTGATCCTCAACGCGACACTGGCGCGACAGGCGCAAATCGCAGCAAACGCGGCGGCGATCGGGGAGAGCAGGAACAAGGCGTTCGCCGCGGCTCGCGAGGGGGCAACGCGAACCGTCTACGATCCCGAGCGGCGCCTGGGCGGCAATGGCGGTCAGGAGGTGCTCGATCCCGCGGTCGCGAAGCTGATCCAACAATCGGCCGGCGACGTCGACAAGCTCGCAACCGGGCTCGGGTCCCTTGCCGCTCGGCGTCCCGAGCTGGCAAAGGTTGCCCTAGAGGTCAGCGGGATTGGCGGTCAGGCGGTGCTCGCGGCTCGCGAGAACGAGAAACTGCGCGCCGAGCTACGCGCTCTAGGCGGGCAGACCTCCGTTGTCGGCCGCGAGACCACCGGCCTTATCGCCAAGCAAGTCGCGCTCGCGACCGCCACCACCCCTGTCGCGCGAGCACGGGCCGAGCTGGCGCTGGTGCAGGAGCGCGCCACCGCCGCCGACAAGGCGGGTGGCGTCGCCCTCACCCAATACCGCCACGACCTCACCGCGGCGACGCAGGCCGTGAATGCTGCCGAGGCGGCGGAGCGATCCGCCACGGCGGGGCGGCGCCTCGCCAGCCGAGAGGCTCGGGAGGCGGTACGGGAGGCCGCAAAGGCGCAGAAAGAGTGGGACAAGGTGCTCGACAGCCTCAACCTCACCACCGGCGCGCGTGATGCGGAGTTCGCACAGATCCTTCAGCGCGCCAGTACGGCGCGCGCGAACATGGGTCAGACGTTCCGCGAGATCATGGGCGAGGATACCTTCTCGGCGATGGACGATGCCCTAGCGCGCGCCGACGAGGCGCAGCGCGAGCGGGTCAACGCTTGGGGCGAGAACATGCGAGGACAGGCCGCCACCATTACCGAGCTGTTCGATGCGATTGATACGACCGGGCAGAGTGTGGCGGAGAACATGGCGAGCGCGTTCGGCCGAGCCGGCGGCGCGATCGGCGATGCGATGGCCGCGGCAACGGGTTATGCAGCGCAACAGTACCGCCTCACCCGCGAACACCAAGCGGCGCTGGCGGATGCGAACGGTGACCAGCAGCGGATCGAGCGCGAGGAGTTGGCCTTCGCCCTCAGGTCGGGGCAGCTTCGCACCGAAGCCATGCTCGGCGTCACCGGCGCCGCCAAGGGGCTCTTCCGCGAGCACAGCGCCGGCTACCGCGCAATGGAGGCCGCCGAGAAGGCCCTCACCGTCGTGCAGCTCGCACGGACCGCGATCGACGTTGCTGGCGGCGCGGCGCGCATGTTCGCCACCCTCGGACCACTCGGCTTCCCCGCGGTGGCGGCGATGGGGGCCGTTATGGCCTCGCTTGGCTTCTCGATCGCAAGCGGCGGCGGGGCCGGGACGCTTCCGGCGAGCAACGCGGGCACAGGCTCGATCCTAGGCGATCCGACCGGGCAATCGGAAAGCATCCGCCGCTCGATCGACGCGCTACGCGAGGTGGATGACCTCACCGCGACGCACACCCGCGAGATGGCCGCAAGCCTACGGACGATCGAAAGCAGCATCGGCGGCGTCGCCGCGCAGCTCGTTCGGGCGGGCTCCCTCAATGCCAGCGCGGGCGTTGTCGAAGGGTTCAACACCAACGCGGTCGGATCGGTGCTCAAGGCGATCGTGCCGCTGTTCGGCGGCATGCTGTCAGGGCTGTTCGGGACCAAGACCACCGTTACCGGCGGCGGCCTCTACGCGGACGCGCGCACCGTTGGGGACATTCTCGGCGGCGGCTTCGACGCGGGCACCTACAGCGACGTGGAGAAGGTGAAGAAGTTCCTCGGGATCACGACCGGGCGGAGCACGTCTACCGTCTATGGCGGCTCGGCGGGCGGCGAGGTCAACGACCAGTTCACCCTTATCTTGAGGTCCTTCTCCGACGCGATCGGCGCTGCGGCGGGGCCGCTCGGCGAGTCGACGGACGCCATTGCGGCGCGGGTATCCGGGTTCGTGTTCAACTTGGGGCGGATCGACCTCAAGGGCGTCACCGGCACCGAAATCGAGGAGAAGCTGACCGCGATGTTCGGTGCCGCAGCCGACGGGATGGCCGCCACCGCGTTCCCCGGCATTCAGCGGTTCCAGCGCGTGGGCGAAGGCGCGTTCGAGACGCTGGCGCGGGTGGCGACGACGGTGGAGGCTGTCACCCTCTCGCTCGACCAGCTCGGCACCAGCGCGCGCGGGCTCGGGATCGACGCGAAGATGGGGCTTGCCGGGCAGTTCGACAGCATCGGCGACCTCACCGGCGCCGCCGACGCCTATTTTGCGTCCTACTTCACCAAGGCGGAGCAGAATGCCGCGCGCCTGGCGCAACTCGGCGGCGCGTTCGATGCGATCGGTCTCGCCATGCCGGCGACACTCGGGAGCTTTCGCGCGCTGGTGGAGGCGCAAGACCTCACCAGCGCGGCGGGGCAGCGCACCTTTGCGACCCTGCTACAGCTCGCCCCGGCGTTCGCGGACCTTCAGGCGGCGATGACGGGGGCTAAGAGCGCCGCCGACGTGCTCGCCGAGCGGGGCGACCTAGAGCGCAAGCTGTTGGAGCTGGCAGGCGACACGGCGGCCCTGCGCGCGCTCGACCTCGCCAAGGTGGATGCGAGCAACCGAGCGTTGCAGCAGCAGGTCTGGGCCATGGAGGACGGGCAAGCCGCCGCCAAGGCCGCCGACGAGCTGCGCAAGGCATGGGGCAGCGTCGGGGACAGCATCATGGAGGAGGTCCGCCGCATCCGCGGGTTGACCGACACCGCGTCGGGCGGCGGCTTCGCGTCCCTCATGGGGCAGTTCAACGCGGCGACGATCGCGGCGCGAGCCGGGGACCAGGATATCGCGAAGACCCTTCCCGGCCTGTCCAAAGCGCTACTCGACGCAGCTGCCGACGCCGCCACCAGCCAGCAGGAGCTTGACCGAGTGCGGGCGGAGACGGCGGCGAGCCTTGAGGCCACCTACGGGCTGGTGGGCGCGCTCGGACGCGCCGCGGTGCCCGCCAACGCGGTTCCGGCAGCGGCTGTGACCGCGGCGGCGGCAGCACCATCCTCCAGCGCGGCTACCGACTTGCGGGAGCAATGGCGCGAGGTGGCGGCGGAGCTGCGCGAGGAGCTGGCCAACATGCGGCGGGAGAACACTGCCACAGGCGCGGCGATCGCGGGCAACACCGGCCGCATGGCGAGGATCATGGAGGACGTGACCTCGGCGAGCGGCGGGGATGCGGTAAGCATTGCGAACGGCGCGTAGTGTAGCCCTACCGCCTGCACAGTTGAATACTGTATAAGGTGGGATGCAGCGGACGTTCACCCCCGCGTGCATCTACGAGGCCAAGATGAAAGACGAACGAAGCGCCGCCGTTATTCTCGCCGATCTACAGCAGCGGCTTCTCCACGCTGTGGATGGAAGCGCCGATAGCCGGATTGACTACAAGTGGGAGCGTCACGGCGACAAGACGGTCTATCGGTTTACCGTGCCCGACTGACCGGCGCGCGGAAGCTATCCCCTTGGCGGAGGACGGCTTGCGCTGAAACTGTGGTGGGGGCATGGTGCCCGCTGGGTGTGAGAGCCCGGCTTGGAATAGGCGGCAGGTCCGTTGGCGCGGAACCTGTGACCGAATGATGCGACGCGCTTGGCGGTGCGTCACCCGACCTTACTGGCCGGGGTGACGCGCTATGTCCAGAGCGAAAGCTTAAAAGCACGTCGCCTGTCTTCCGAGCAGGCTCTCACCCCCCGGCTCCAGGTCCGCCACCTGGGACGGCTGTGAGAGGCCGTTATCTCGGAAGAACGAACCATGTTTCACGACACCACCTTTCCCCCACCGGACGGCCGGCTGGCGGGCCTCATGCGCGAGCTGAACGCCCTCGCCCCCGACGACATCGGCGCGGCGATCGACGCCATGATCGCGAACCTCGATGCTCGGGATGGCGACCCCGACCTCGAACCAACCGGTGACGAACGCGACGCCAGCTTTCCCGAGGGATGGCCGGCGATGGGGCGCCTCAACCCCGTCGCCCTGAACAGCGAGGATGCCGAGGACGATGACGACGACAGCGAGCACGACGGCGCCGAGCTGACCTCACGGAACGGGTCACAGCACTGGGACGCGCCGACAACCGGGACGGACGACGACGAGGAATGCTCCGATCGTTGCGAGGCGGGCGACGACATGATGCTCGCCGGCCCGGCGCTTGACCGCGGCCGGTGGCTCGATGGCGACAAGGCGCGGTGCTGGATTGACCTCCGGCCAGGCAACGAGGAGGACGCGGAAGCGGATCGCCCGCCCTGCTACCAGCTCGACCAGCGCGCTCCGCTGTTCGTCAACGCGAGCAACGACTGGTGACGATCGACCAGATCGACGCGCTCAGCGCGCTCGGACGTCGGCTCGCCCACGTCCTCGCCGTCGCTCGGCTGATCGCTGCATCGGACGAGGGCACCTCCACTGATGCCGTGTACGCCATCGTCCAGCTCTTGGATGATGCGACCACCATCCTCGACGCGACCGTGCCCTTGCAGGCGACGGCCTAAACCCCTGCCCCGCCCCTCGCACGGCGGCGGGCGGGGCCTTTCATGGAGAGACGACTATGGCGAGCGTGAGCAAGCGCCAGTGGAAGAAGCCCGACGGCTCGACCGGGCAAGGCTGGCAGGTCCGCTACACCGACCCGGCAACAGGGAAGCGGCCGGGCAAGATGTTCGACCTCAAGAAGGACGCGGACGCCTACCTGCGGAAGGTTCAACGCGAGATCGAGGACGGGGTGCACACGGCCCCGGCGGAGTCGCCCTACATCCGCGACCTCGCGGCGGAGTTCGTGAAGGATGCGGAACAGCGGCTAGCGGACGGTCGGATCGGCCGCGCGCGCTACGAGAAGCTGGCGCTGGTGGCGCGCAAGAACGTCATTCCCGCGCTCGGCGGCGTCCGCATCCGTGACCTCAAGCATCCCGAGGTCCGTCAGCTCTACGACGGTCTCGTCGCGAACGGCTTCACCCCCTATCGTGCTCGCGATCGGTTGATCGACGTGCGACAGGTGGAGGCCTTCGCGGTGCGGCGCGGCTATACCAAGACGACCCCTATCGCCGACGTGCTGGAGGAGCTGCGCGGCATGCGGCGCCCGGTCATTCGGACGCTGGGCGTGGAGGAGGTCCGCCGTATCCTGGAGGTTGCCGCCGGTCACCGCCACTGGACCCGCGGTCGGGCTGCGGCCCTCATCAACACGATGGTCCACCTCGCCGCATGCTGCGGCCTGCGCCGCGGCGAAATCCTCGGGCTGACCGGCGACGCGATCGACGTCGAACGCCGCCTGATCCACGTCCGACACAACCTCACCAATTGGGACGAGCTGAAAGGCCCGAAGACGGAGGCGGGCGTTCGAACCGTGCCGATGCCCGCGCAGCTCGCCGCGATCCTCACGGACTGGATCGCGCGGCACTACCGCGACGACCCGCGGGGCTTGCTGTTCCGGACCCCGACTGGCCGGATGATCTTCCCGGCGCTGGTGCGCCAGATGTGGGTCAAGCTGCTCAAGGATGCCGGGCTGGAGAACGAAGGCGACGCCCACCACTTTCATGCGCTCCGCCACTTCGCGGCGAGCTGGATGATCGAGAACGCGATGCCCCTGCCCGAAGTCGCGAAGCTCATGGGGCACAGCCGGGTAGACATGACGATGAGCGTCTACGCCCACGCGCTGAAGAACCCGCAGGCCCGCCACAGCGAGATGCAGCGGATGACGGACGCAATAGTGCCTAATCGCCTGACGCATAGCGGACGCATCGCCGCCTAAGCGGCTGTAAAGGCGCGCTTCCTCTCTCTTCGTACCCGAGGGCAAGTTGGTCGGGCGTCCGGTCCGGCTGGAGCCGTTCCAGAAGCGCTTCATCTGGGACGTCTATGACAATCCCGAAGGTCCGACGGTCGAGGGCATTCTCTCGATCGCCAGGAAGAACGGCAAGTCGGCGCTGATCGCCTGCATCCTTCTCGCCCACCTGGTCGGACCGGAGGCTCGGCTCAACAGTCAGATCGTGTCGGGAGCGCGGTCGCGCGATCAGGCCGCTCTGGTGTTCAAGCTCGCCTCGAAGATGGTGAAGCTCAACCCGGTGCTCGACAAGCTGGTTCGGATCATCCCCTCGGGGAAGACGCTAATCGGGCTGGCGCTGAACGTCGAGTTCCGGGCGCTGGCGGCGGACGGACAGACCGCGCACGGCCTGTCGCCGGTGCTCGCGATCCTCGATGAGTTGGGGCAGGTCCGCGGTCCGCAAGACGACTTCGTCGAGGCGATCGAGACTGCGTCGGGCGCCTACGACGACGCGCTTCGGCTGGTCATCTCGACCCAGGCGCCGACGGATGCCGACATGCTGTCGATCAAGATCGACGACGCGCGGCGGTCGAAAGACCCGAAGATCGTGGTTCATGTCTACGAGGCGGAGAAGGGCTGCAAGGTACTCGACCCGATCGCGCATGCCGCCGCGAATCCGGCGCTCGGTACCTTCCGCTCGCAGGTCGAGCTACTCGCCGCCGCGGAGAAGGCGGATCGCATGCCGTCGGCGGAGAACGGATTCCGCAATCTCTACCTCAACCAGCGGGTCAACCGCTTCTCGCCTTTCATCTCGCCCAGCGTCTGGGGAGCGACCAATGGCGCGGTCGATATGGAGGCGTTCGCGAAGGGGCGCCGGTTCGGCGGCCTCGATCTCGCAGAGACGACCGACCTCTGCGCGTTCGTCGCCGGCTCCGAGTGGGAGGGCGTCTGGCACTACCTCGCCTGGTTCTGGAAGCCCGAGAAGACGCTCGCTGATCATGCCAAGCGCGACCGTGTGCCATATCCGTTGTGGGCGGAGCAGGATCTGATCGCTACCCCGCCCGGCGTCGCCGTCGACTACGAGTACGTCGCGCACGATCTCGCCCGCATCTCCGAGGAGCTCGGCGGGTTCGAGCGGATCGGGTATGACCGACACCGCTTCAAGACGCTGGAAGTCCAGATGCAGAAGGTCGGCGTCGAGCTACCCTTCGAGCCGTTCGGGCAGGGCTTCCTCTCGATGGCCCCGGCCATGGACCTTGCCGAGATCGACTTCCTCAACGGCAACGTCCGGCACGGCGCCAATCCAGTGCTGACGATGTGCGCGGCGAACGCGGTGGTTCGGAAAGACCCGGCGGGCAACCGCAAGCTGGACAAGTCCAAGTCGACGGGCCGCATCGACGGCATGGTCGCGCTGGTGATGGCGAGAGGGGTGGCGGCTATGCACAGCGAGGACAGCGGCCCCGACATGAACAGCTTCCTCGCGTCCGGAGCCATGTTCGCGTGACGATCACCTCGGTTGTCAGCGGATGGATGCAGTCGATGATCGGCGGCGCTCCGGCCAAGCTGGACGGCTCGCGTCGCGACGTCGAGCACACGATCGCCTTTGGTGGCGGTGGCACCTTCGCCAATAAGCGGGTCACCGCCGACTCGACCATGTCTCTCTCGACCGCTTGGGCGTCGGTGCGGCTGAACGCTCGGACAATCGCCTCTTGCGGGCGCAAGGTCTATCGCCGCACCTCCGCGCTCCAGCGCGACGCGGCCGAGGATCATCCGCTTTACCGCGTGCTGGCGACCAGCCCGAACCCAGATCAGACGCCGATGGAGTTCTGGGAGGGGCAGGTCACCGCCCTCAATCTGCGCGGCAACGCCTTCGCTCGGATCGGCCGCCGTGGTGACGGGCAAGTCGTCGCGTTGTGGCCGCTCTCGCCGGACAGCGTTGCGGTATATCGGGCAGCGACCGGCGAGCGCCGGTATGTCGTCGGCGGCAAGGAGGATCTCGGCGCGTCCGAGGTGTTCCACCTGCGCGGGTTCGGCGCAGGCGGTGATCTCGGCCTGTCGCCAATCGCCTACGGACGGCAGACGATCGCCACGGCGCTCGCGGCGGAGGAGGTTGCCGGGTCGACGTTCTCGAACGGCCTTCAACTCTCCGGCTTCGTAGAGGATCAGCCCGGCGCGAAGACGACGAACGAGCAGCGCGAGGGGCTGGTAGATCTGTTCCGCAAGTTCGCCGGATCGGGTCAGGCGGGCAAGGTGATGCCGCTCCCACCCGGGATGGCGTTCAAGGCGCTAGGGCTCAGCCCGGAAGACGCGCAGCTCCTCGACACACGCCGCTTCTCGGTGGAGGAAATCTGTCGCTGGTTCGGGGTCTTTCCCATTCTGATCGGGCACGCCGCGCAGGGTCAGACGATGTGGGGGTCGGGGATTGAGCAGATCGTGCTCGCCTGGCTGACGCTGGGCCTCGGCACCGAGTTGGAACGCATCGAGCAGGCGATCGAGAAGCAGCTCATCCTCCCGGCCGAACAAGGCCGGCTCTACGTGCAGCACAACGTCGAGAGCCTGTTGCGAGCGGACAGCGCCGCGCGCGCTCAGCTCTACTCGTCGCTCGGGCAGAATGGCGTGATGAACCGGAACGAGATGCGGGCGAAAGAGAACCTGCCGCCCGATCCGAGTGCCGGCGCCAACATGCTGACGGTGCAGTCTAACCTCATGCCGCTCGACCAACTCGGCAAGACCCCGCCACGCGCCGTCCAGCCGGCTCCCGGCGAACCCATCTGAGGACACCGACATGAGCGAGATCGGCTTCGGCTTCGAGATCAAGGCGATCGACGAGGCGGGATACATCGCGGGAATCGCGGCGGGATACGGCAACATCGATCACGGCGGCGACGTGATCATGCCGGGCGCTCTCACCAAAGCCATCGCGGGCCGCGCCAGCGTCCCCATGCTGCTGTTCCACGACCACAAGCGACCGGTCGGATCGTGGTCGAAGTTCGATGAGGCCGTCGACGCGCTGCACGTCGAGGGCAGGATCGCGATCAAGTCCGATGCGGGGCGAGACGCGCACGCGCTGGTCGAGAGCGGTGCACTGGCGGGACTGTCGATCGGCTACAAGACGCTGCGCCAAAAGTTCGAGGGCAAGACCCGCCAGCTGCACGAGCTGTCCCTGCATGAGGTGTCGCTGGTGCCCGTCGGCATGAACGACCGAGCCGTGGTGACCCAGATCAAGTCCATCGTGGAGGCGGGCGGGATACCGTCCGTCCGCGAGTTCGAGGAGTTCCTGCGGGAGGCAGGCGGCTTCTCCAAGTCCATGGCGGCGGCGATCGCGGCCAAGGCAACGCCGCACCTTCGGGGGGAGCCCGCAGGCAAGGCGATCGGCGAGCTGGAGCAGTTCCTGAGCGGGCTGCGCGGCTGATCTCCCTACCCATGCTCTGAAAGGGCACCAAAATGCGAAAGACTGCTCTCATGGGCGGCGCGATGGCGCTGCTCGGATCGATGACCGCTGCCGAGCGCGCGCGCGGTCGGTACATGCGCGCCCCCGACGGGCACCCGACCTTCCCCAGCCTGGAGGGCAAGTCGGCGGGCGAGATCGGCACCGAGCTCAAGGGCTGGTTCGAGAAGTCGCTCAGCGCGGTCCGCCAGGTCGCCGAGAAGGCCGAGGGCGAGGTGAAGCGGTTCGGCGACGTCTCTGCCGAGACCAAGGAGACGGCGGACAAGGCGCTCCTGCGCCTCAACGTGGTCGACGAGCTCAAGTCGCGGCTCGACGACGTCGAGCAGAAGATGACGCGCCCAGGCGGCGCGGGGCTCGGCGCCGAGACCAAGAGCTTCGGCCAGCAGGTCGCCGAGAGCGACGGCATCAAGGCGCTCGCGAGCAAGGAGCGCCCGTCGGCGCGGATCGAGCTGAAGGCGATCACCACCGCCAACAACTCGGCCGGCGGCTTCATCGTGTCGCAGCGCGAGACCGACCCGGTCGAGATGCCGCGGCGCCCCGACGTCATCATGCGCGACCTGCTGACCGTGATGCCGATAGAGACCGGCTCGGTCGACTACCCCAAGCAATCGGTGCGGACCAACAACGCCGCGCCGGTGCCCGAGGGGCAGACCAAGCCGTACAGCAACTACGGCTGGACCCGCGCGACCGCGCCGGTCCGCACGATCGCTCACCTCGCCAAGCTGACCCGGCAGGCGCTCGACGATGCGCCGCGCCTGCAGGCCGAAGTCGACAGCGAGATGCGCTACGGCCTGGCGCTGGCGGAGGACAGCCAGATCCTGCTCGGCGACGGCACCGGCGAGAACCTGCTCGGCCTGTACCCCCAGGCGACCGCCTACGCCGCGCCGGCGGGCATCACGATCGCCTCGCCGAACAAGATGGACAAGCTGCGGCTGGCGCTCCTTCAGGCGTCGCTCGGCCTCTATCCGGCGGATGCGATCGTGCTGCACGAGACCGACTGGACGGACATCGAGCTGACCAAGGACACCAACGGGCGCTACATTTTCGCCAACCCGACCGGCGTCGCCGGGCCGGTCCTCTGGGGCAAGCGCGTCGTGTCGACGGTGTCGATGGCGCAGGGGACGTTCCTGGTCGGCGCCTTCAAGGTCGCGGCGACGCTGTACGACCGGCTCAAGCCGGAGGTGCTGATCTCGTCGGAGAACGCCGACGATTTCGAGAGGAACCTCCTCACCATGCGCTGCGAGGAGCGGCTCGCGCTCGCGGTGAAGCGTCCGGCCGCCCTGATCAAGGGGCCGTTCGCCAACGCGTGATCGCGTGGCGGGCGGCCCGCGCCGCCCGCCCACTATCGGGAGAGCAACATGAAGACCTTCTTCGTCCTGGAGCCGCACGTCAGCGGCACCACCAAGCACCAACCCGGCGACAAGCGCGACGCCGACGAGAACGAGGTCAAGCACCTCGTCGAGCTCGGCGTCCTCGGCGACAAGCCGCCCAAGAAGGCGCTCGACTATGAGGGCGATAAGCTCGGCGACAAGCCGCTGAACAAGGCCAGCAAGGACGAGCTGCTCGCCATCGCCGCCTACGAGAAGGCGGAGGCGCCGCAAGGCGACGACGCCACGGTCGCCGAGCTCGTCAAGGCGATCGAGGCGAAGCGGAAGGCCGCCTGATCCATGCGCGTGCTCGTCGTCGCCCGGCCAGAACCGATCGTCACCTACGAGGAGGTGGTCGCGCGTCTGAGGCTGGGCGGCGGCGAGGACGAGCGCCTTGATGTCGAGGCGATGATCGCCGCGGCAAGCGGCCATATCGACGGTCCGGACGGCTGGCTCGGCCGGGCGATCGGAGACCAGGTGCTCGAAGCGCGGCTCGACGCATGGTGCGGACAGGCGATTACGCTGTTGTACCCGCCGGTGATCGAGCTTGCGGGCGCCTACTATCTCGACGCAAGCGGCACCGAGCAGGTGGTCGACCTCGCAGACCTGGACCTGATCGGCCGCGACGTCGTGGCGGCGGGTTCGTCATGGCCGTGGGAGGGCTGTTCTACCCGGCGCGAGGCGATCCGCATCCGATACCGCGCTGGCTACGAGGACGCGCCCGACACCATCAAGTCGGCAGTCATGCTGATGGTCGGCGACCTCTACCGCCACCGCGGCACTGTCGCGATGGGCACAGCGAGCGCGGTCCCCATGTCGACCACCGTTGAGCGGCTGCTCGCGCCACTGCGGGTGTTTCGGTGACCGGCATGGATGCTGGCGAGCTTGATCGTCGCATCCGCATCGAGCGCCCGATTGCCGACGAGGCGCTCGACGGTGCGGGCTCAGGCGATTGGACGCTGGTCGCTGAGGTGCCCGCGAGCGTCAACGATATGCTGCCCAGCCGCGGGGAGCGGATCGCCGATGGCATCAACGTCGCCTCGCGACCAGCTCGGGTCCGCATGCGGTACCGCGCCGATGTCGCGGCGAGCATGCGCATACTTGTCGGGCGCAATGTCCGAGGCGGTGACGGGGTCGTGCGGTGGCAGACCGACCGCGTCGCCCAGATCGTCACGGTCCCCGCCGAGCTGGGGCGCCGCGACGGGCTCGAGTTCATGGTCGAGGACTATAGCACCGCTGGGAACCCGGCCTGATGGCGAGCGCCCGCGGGCGGAGCGAGGTCAAGCGCTACATGGCCGCTCTGCCCGGCGCTCTCACTCGCAACGTCCTTCGCCCAGCGGCCCGCGCCGGCGGCAAGGTGATCGCCGACGAAGCGCGCGACCGGGTCACGAGCGAGGAGGTCCGCGACGACATCGTCGTCAGGTCGCGGGCGGAAGGCACGCAGATCACGGTGACGGTGACGGTCCGTCCCGGGTTCAGCCGGTCGATCGGCACTTGGTTGGAGTATGGCACCTCCGCCCACTTCATCTCGGTCGACGATAGCCAGAGCGGCGGCCGCAGCGTGGCGCGGATCAACCAGCTGGCGCGCGAGGGCTCGTTGGTGATCGGCGGTCAGTTCGTCGGAGCCACCGTGCTCCACCCTGGCGCCAAGCCGTACCCGTTCCTCCGCCCGGCGCTCGACGCGAAGGCGGCGGTGGCGATCGCCGCAACCCAGGATGCCGTCGACGCGAAGCTGCGCCGGTCCGGCGTCACGGCCGAAGCCGGGAGCGAGGAATGACCGGGGCGCATATCATCGGAACGCTGTTGCGGGACACCGACCCGCCGATCGCGCCGGACGCGCAGATCAAGCTCGGCGCCCTCGCCGACAACACGCTGCTGCCGGCAGTGCTGATACGAACGATCACCTCGGACGAGCGGCAGCCGCTCCGCCGCGGTCAGATGATCCGCACCGCCGATCGGGTCGCGGTGGCGGTACGGGCGGCGAGCTACCGCGAGCAGGTCGAGATGATCCGGCGCATCCGAAGCCGCTGCGCCGGGATCACCGGCGACGTCGCCGGGGCCGTTGGCGTGTCCATCGCCACCGCTGGCACCGGCCCCGACACTCGCGGCCCCGCGGACAGCTTCGAGCAGACCCAGGACTTCCGCGTCAGCTTCGACGCCGAAGCATGACGAGGAGACGTACCATGACCGCCAAGACCGATCTGGCGAAGACCGCCCCCGCGCGCGCCGCGCGCGACTTCACCGATGCCGGCACCGGCAGGAGCTTCGCCAAGGGCAAACCGGTCGACGCCGCCGAGGGCGAGATCGCCAACTATCGCGCGGCCGGGCTGCTCGCCCTCGCCGACGAGAACAAGGCGCCCACCGCGGACGCCTGACCTGACCCCGCCTGGTCCTTCCGGGCGGCTTCCCGCCGGCACCGCCGGCTCGCCCAGCAGGAGAATAGATCATGGGCTCCACCACCGCGGCGGGCTCGGCGCTCGCCATCTCGGCCGCCGCACCCGCCACCCAGGACGCGACCGGCTTCGCCGCCCTCTCTTTCACCGAGATCGGGGGGATCGAGAAGATCGGCACCATCGGCGCCGTTTTCGCCAAGGTCGAGTTCCAGCCGCTCAAGGGACCGAAGGACAAGCACAAGGGATCGGTCGATTACGGCTCGCTCGCTCCCAGCTTGGCCGTCGACGACGCCGACGCCGGCCAGACGCTGTTCCGTGCCGCCTCTGCGGACGGCACGTCGAAACTCTACAGCTTCTTGGTCACGCTCCCGACGGGCGCCAAGCGGTACTTTCAGGGCCGCGTGTTCGGCTTCCCGGAAACCGTCGACGGAGCCGACTCGATCGTGATGGCGGCGCCCACGGTCGAGATCTGCACCAAGCCGGTGAAGGTCGACGCGGCCTGATCCCCATCCGGCGCCCGCGACGCCGGCTCTACCTCATGCATCGGCCCGGCCCGCCCGTCGCGGGTGCGCGCCGCCGGGTCGGTGCACCATCCTCCGCGAGGGATAGCTACCATGAAGATCAAGACGCTCGCCGCCTCCACGACAGCCTTCCTCCACCTCAAGGGGCCGGACGGCGCCCACCTCTACGACGGCGAGCAGCCGGTCGGGATTGAGCTCTACGGCCCGGGATCGCCGCAGTTCTCGCAGGTCGAGGAGAAGCAGTCCGCCCGCGCGATCGCGCGCATGCGCGACAACGACAACAAGGTCAGCCTGGCGCCCATCGACGAGCGCCGTACCCAGGCTGCCGACGACCTCGCCGCGCTGACCGCCGACTTCCGCCTCATCGAGCACGAGGATGCGGACGGCAAGGCGCTGACCGGCGCGGCGCTGTTCACGGCGGTCTATGCCGACCCGGCGCTCGGCTGGATCAAGGAGCAGGTCACCCGGTTCGTCGGTGACTGGAGCCGTTTCACGACCGCCTCGGCGACGAGCTGAAGCTCTGGGTCCGGCAGCTCGCGTGGCTCAATGCCACGCCGCGGCCGGACCCTCGCTCCCGCCGGGGCCAGAAGGATGACGCCGGAGCCCGCCGATCGCGCCTGGAGGAGATGAAGGCGCGCAAGGTGCCGGTGCAGATGCCGCCGAACCCGCTGCCCCATATCACCGACCGGCTGGTCGAGATGGGCGTGACCGAGGCGGCAGGGATGGGCGTGGTGCCGCTGTCGTGGCGCGAGATTGTCGCATGGCAGCAGGGCACCTGCACGCGGCTCGCGCCATGGGAGGCGCGGCTGATCCGATCCCTCTCCTCCGCATATGTGGCGGAGGGTCGCGCAGCGGAGAGCGAAAATTGCCCGCCGCCTTGGCGGGGCGAGGTTCTCAGCGAGGAGGCCGACACCGAAGAGGCCCGGCTGCGAGACTTGCTGGGCTGACTCGACTCCTAAGCGCATGGCGAGGCAGGATGGACGCGGAGGCGTTCATGGCCCATCTTCTCGGCGGGCGCGGTCAGTTCCGGCTGGCGGTCGCAGGCACTATCCAAGCTCAAAAGGTTCTTGCTGACCTTGCAGGGCCGAAATGCCACCACGGTCACGACTTAGACTGTCTAGCTGCGCTCATCTTCCATGACGATAACATGCACGACAATAAGGCTGTCGCCGTCATGCTTGTGCACCGTGGCGGTTCTCTGACCATGATAGGTTACCTGCCGCGCGCAGAAGCCCGCGAGTACCGCGCTTCGGTTGCATCATGGGGAACGCCCGACCCGACGGGAATGCTATGCCGGGCAAAAATCGTGGGGGGCTGGTCCGACACGGGAAGCGGTTCTGGTAATTACGGTGTGAAGCTAGACTTGGCTCTTCCGATTTCGTTTAGAACATCCCTGGCATGGAAGAATTGGGAGCAAAGGCTCCTGTAAACATGCTCTCCATCAACCGATCCGTTTTTTACGCTGAAGACCGACTTCGATCATCGCGAGGCTAGAATGCGCGTTTCGTTGGGGTCGGCTTGATCTTGCATGCGCCGTCCTCGCCCTTGTCGCTCGGGGGCATGAACGCGAAGGTTCGCCTGATTGAGAGATCGATCCGGCTTAGTGTCCAAGTGGTTTCGCCATCTCGAACCGTGACGGTGCTTGGAGCGAACAAAGCTTGCCGTGTTTCTGTCCTACCGGTCTCTAGAGCGACCGTCACCCGCTGGTTGGCTTCGTCCACGACGAGGTCGGCACGAAATGGGTCGGCTCCTGGTCGCATCTGACATTCAAGATAGACCGGCGAAGTCGCTTGAGCGCTCGCCAACACCGCCAGCCACCACATTCCGCCAACCTCCTTGCCAACTCACTGGCGGGAGAGCCTAGCCGAGGAGGACGCCGTTGGACAACGACACGCCCGGCCTCGCAGTAGGCTTCCAGATCGACACGGGCAGCAGCTTCGAGCAGCTAATCCGGCTTGACGATCAGATCGACCGTGGCACCGCGAATGCTCTTCGCGCCTTCGCCGACATCGAGCGCGCGTCCGGCGGCATGCTCAAGCTCGGCGGCGCGACTGCGGAAATCAGCGCGTTCGGCGCCGCGGCAACGCGCGAGGGTCAGGCTGCCGCGCGCGAGTTCTCGCGCATCGAAAAGAGCGGCGAGGCGCTGGTTCGACAGCTTGAGCGCCAGAATGCTGCCTATGGCCTGACGCGCGCCGAGTTGCGCCAGCTACGCGCCGAAGAGGCCGCGCTCGCCGCCGATCGCGTCGGCAACGCCGACTTGGCCGCGCGCATCCGGGCTGTCGAGGCTGGGCTGTTTGACAAGGAGCTTGCTGCCGGTCGCTCGGCGCGCGTCGCGGCGGAAGCCGAGATCGAGGCGGCAACCGAGGCGCGCGCCGAAGCTGCCAAGGTAGCAGCGGCTGAGGAGGTCCGCGCGCAAGCAGCCGTGATCGATCAGCTCCGCGCCCGAGCACAGATGGAGGATCTGCTCTACCGCAACTTCGGTGTCGGACAGGGCCGCGCCACCGACCTCGGCGCCACCTTCTCTGCGCTGGCAGAGCGGGAGCGCGAGGCCGAAGCGGTCGAGAAGCGGGCGGAGGCCGAGCGGCTAGTAAACAGCCAGCTTGCCGAGCGCGCGCGCCTCGAAGCTGCCCTTGCGCGCGATACGGGACTGGGTCAGCCTCGCGCGGTCGACAACGGCGCCACTTTCAGCGCGTTGGCGGCTCGGGAGATCGCAGCGCAAGAACAGGCGCTCCGTGAGGCAGCCTTCGCCCACGACCTGTTCAACCGGCGGGTTCGTGAGGGCGTCGACGCGATGCGCGCGGAAGAGGCCGCGGCGGCAGAGCTGGCCCGCGTCCAGGCAACGCAAGCCTCGTCCGTCTCGTCGCTACGATCGGCGGTCGACCCGCTCCATGGTCAGCAAGAGCGGCTCGCTCAGCAACTGCAGAGCGCCATTCGGCTCTACCGCGATGGAGTGATCGGCCAAGATGAGTACGCCCGCAGTTCGCAGGCGCTCGCGGAGCGGATCGACGCGGTGCAGCGCGCGCAAGCTCGCCAGAACGATACGCTTGGCGACCCCCGGCCGGGGCTCCAGGCGGCGGACCTGACGAACATCATGTTCCAGGTGCAGGACATCTTTGTCAGCCTTGCGGGCGGGCAGAACCCGCTCATGGTGCTGATACAGCAGGGCAGCCAGCTCGGCGGCATCATGGCGCAGACTGGCGTCGGCGTTGGAGGCATGGCGCGCGCGATCGGCGGGCTGCTGATCGTCAGCCGGCCGACCGAGGCCGCGCTCGCTGCGGTAGCGGCTTCTCAGGCGACGCTCGCCACCGCCACCACCGCTGCCACCACCGCTGGCGCCCGTGCGGCGGTTGCTCAGGCGGAGCTTGCCGTCGCGGAAGAACTGGCCGCACGCGCCGGTACCGCCGACGGCGCGGCTCAGCAGCGCCTCACCCTTGCTCAAGCCGAGCAGGCGGCCACCGCTGAGGTTGCGGCGGCTGCGAACCGCCAGCTCGCGCTTGCCCAGACCGGCGCTGGGAACGCGGCTGCGGCGGCAAGCGCGACGGCAATGCGCGCGCTGGCACCATGGGCGGCGATGCTCGTCGCGGTCACAGCGCCTCTCGCGGTGGCTGGTGTCGCGCTCTGGCGCTTCAACAAGGAGATTGAGAACGATGCGGGGCTGAAGAAGTACGCCGCGTCGCTCGGCGCCACGAAGAAGGAGGTCGAAGGTCTCAAGGACGTGTCGGTCACGGCCGGCGACATGATGGGCGGCCTCTGGGACACGATCGACCAGCGCCTCCAGGCCAAGGCCAACGGCAAGCGCCTGATCGACTATCTGTTCGCGCCCGGTGACGCGAAGATCGCCGCCAACTTCGCCGCCGAGGTCTATGGGGTCATTGCCGGCGCTTACGACGGGATCGTCGCGACCTGGGCGCTGATGCCGGATCGTCTCCGTGAGACATTCGGTCGCGCGACGAACGAGGCGATCGGCGCGGCCGAGAAGATGGTTAACGGTTCGATCGGCGCCATCAACGCGCTGTTGGAGCGCTCGAACGCCATCATTGGGACGAGCTTCGGGCAGATCGCGCAGGTGCAGATCGCTCGCGTCAACGAGGGTGCGGGCAACGCTGGCGAGCGCATGGTCGCGGCCTACGCCGACGGGTTCAAGCGCCGGAAGGCAGAGGCGCTCGGCGCGATGGACCGGTTCGCCGACGACTGGGCAGGCAATAGCGTCCGCCGTGCACGCGACCGCATCAAGAAGCAGGTCGACAACGACGACAAGCCGGATCGGCATGCCGAGCAGCTAGCGCGCGAGGCGGCGGCGATGGAGGCGCAGATCAGGAACCTGTACCTTCTCGCCGACGCCTATGGCGTGTCGGGCGCGGCAGCCCTCATCGCCGAAGCACGCGTCAAGGCCGAGAGCGCCGCGATCAAGAAGCGCGCGGACATCGAGGCGCTCGTCGATCGTCAAATCCGGCTCGCAATCGCCGAGCGCGTCGTTGACGCGGCGAAGTCCACGGCATCCGCTCGAGACCAGGCGGCGGCTCAGGAAGCCGTTAACGCGATGGTCGCCGCGGGCCTCGTCCCAGCCGAGCGTGCCGGCGAGCTAGTGCGGGATCGGATCGCCGACCTCCCTCTCCTTGCAGCCATCGAGGCTGCGCAACAGCGCGGGCTTGCCACCGAGGCTGCGCGCGCGACAAAGGCCCTTGCCGACCAGCGTGGCGAACGCGAGCGCCTGGCGCGCGCTGTGTCGATGGACCGCTTTAACGCAGCGACTGCGGCGGGCGTCGATCGGCTCGCACTTATTCGTGAGGAGACCCGGCTGGTCGGTGCCAATGAAGGCGCGCAGCGTCGAGCGTTGGCGCTGATACGCGCCACGCAAGAGGCCAGCGCGGAGAGGTTCGATCCGGAGCGCGCGACACGTTTCATCGCCCAGCAGGTCGAGATCGCCGACGCGGAGTTCCAGCGCCAGCTGCGCGCGGATGCCTTCAACGAGAGCCTCAACTATCAGGCGGACCTCCTCGCCGCGCTGGCCGACAATGCCAGCCGTGCGGGGCAGGTTATGGCTGATGCGTTCGGCGCGGCCGGACAGGCGCTTGGCGGGCTAGCTTCGACCTTCGCGGGATATCTCGCCGATCAGGCGCGTCTCTCGACCGCCCGCGAGCGCGAGCTGGCGATCGCCGGGCAGATCACCGACGTCGAGAAGCGGTCGCAGCGCGAGCGCCAAATCAACGGCCTCTATGCGGCTCGCAACGGTCAGGCGCAGGTTGCGCTTTTCGGGGACATGGCGGCGGCGGCTCGCGGCTTCTTCAAGGAAGGGTCGGACGGGTATCGCGCGCTCGCGACCGCCGAGCAGGTCTTCCGCGCTGTCCAGTTCGCCATGTCCGTCAAGGCGGTGGCGATGGACGCGGCCGAGACCGCCTCCAGCATCGCCAAGAGCGGCGCCCGCGCCGTCGCGCATGGCGTCGAGGCGGTGGCAAAGGCGATCGCGTCACTTCCGTTCCCCGCGAACCTCGCAGCGGGCGCTGCCACGGTCGCGGCGCTGGCGGCGATCGGCATCTCGGTCGCGGGCGGCTTGGGCGGCAGCGGGCGGACGGCAGAGGAGCCGAACGCTAGCATTGGTACGGTCCTCGGCGACGCGAGCGCCAAGAGCGAGAGCATCAAGCGCGCGATCGACACACTGCGCGAGGTCGACACGGTGACCAGCGTCTACGCCCGCCAGATGGCGGATAGCCTCCGCTCGATCGACGGGCAGATCAGCGGCGTTGCTGCGCAGATCGTCCGCGGGGGCGACATCAACGCGTCGACGGGCATCACGGAGGGCTTCAAGGCGAACTTGGTCGGATCGGTCCTCGGCGCTATCCCGCTAGTCGGAGGCCTGCTCAAGAGCCTGTTCGGCTCGACCACCACTGTGACCGGAAGCGGCCTGTATTCAAGCGCGCAGAGCGTCGGCGACATCCTCGCCGGCGGCTTCGACGCCTCGACCTATTCGGACGTCCAGAAGAAGTCGAAGCTGTTCGGGATCACCACCGGCACGAAGACCTTGACCCAGTACGGCGCAGCCGATCCCGCATTGGAGGCGCAGTTCGGCCTCCTGATCCGTTCGTTCTCGGACGCCATTGCCGCTGCGGCCGGACCGTTGGGGCAGACGGCGGAGGATGTCGCGAGCCGGATCAACGGCGTCACCGTGTCGCTCGGCAAGATCGACACGAAGGGCCTGACCGGCGCCGAGTTGGAGGAGAAGCTCGCGGCGGTTTTCGGCGCGGCGGCCGATAACATGGCAGCGGCGGCGATCCCCGGCATCGAGCGGTTCCAGAAGGTCGGCGAGGGCGCGTTCGAGACGCTGGTGCGGGTCGCCTCCACCGTGGAGGCGGTTACTACTTCGCTCGACAAGCTGGGCGCTGGCGCGCTCGGGCTCGACGCGAAGCTCGACCTCGTCGGCCGGTTCGATAGCATCGGCGACCTCACCAGCGCCGCAGACTCCTACCTGTCCGCCTTCTACACCCGCGAGGAGCAGGCGGCGGCGGAGCAGGCGCAGCTCGCCCGCGTGTTCGCCTCGCTCGGGATGGTCCTCCCCACCACGCTCTCGGGCTTCCGCAACCTGGTCGAGGCTCAGGACCTCACCACCGAGGCGGGCCGCGCCACCTACGCCACCCTCCTACAACTCGCCCCGGCCTTCGCCGATCTCCAGTCGGCGTTGATGGGCGCGAAGAGCGCGGCGGACATTGTCGCCGAGCGGCAGGATCTGGAGCGCAAGCTGCTGGAGCTGAGCGGTGACACCGCGGCGCTGCGCGCGCTGGACCTCGCCAAGCTCGATGCGTCGAACCGCGCCCTCCAGGTGCAGGTGTGGGCCGTCGAAGATGCCCAGGCGGCAGCCAAGGCGGCGGAAGACCTGCGCGATGCGTGGAGGTCGGTCGGCGACACCCTCCTAGACGAGGTCCGGCGCATCCGCGGCCTGACCGGAACCGACGTCGGCGGCAGCTTCGCGGCGCTGATGGACCAGTTCAACGCGGCGACGGCGGCGGCGCGCGGCGGCGACATGGACGCGGCGAAGAGCCTGCCTAGCCTGTCGCAGGCGCTGCTCAAGGCGGCTGAGGATCAGGCAACTAGCCGCCAGGAGCTTGCCCGCGTCCAAGCGCAGACTGCCGCCTCGCTTGAGGCGACCTATGGGGTCGTCGGCGCGATCGCGGCGCGCGCAGGCGCGGCGGCGACAACGAGCACCGGCGCGCTCTCGGCGGCAGCTCTCGCATCGCAGCCGGCTTCGACCACCACGGCAGCCAACGACGACTCGGCCGCGGAGATGCGAGCCCTGCGCGAAGAGGTGGCGGGCATGCGGCGCGACCTCAACACCGGGCAGGCGGCGATCATCGCCAACACCGGGCGCTCCGCCCGGGTTCTCGAAGACGTCAGCGGGCCGAACGGTGGCGACGCCCTCTCGATCGCGAGTGCCGCATGAAGGTTCGGCTCGATAGCGGCGAGACGATCGACCTCGGCATCACCGAGACCGCGCCATCGGTCAGCATCGTCGATTATAGCCGACGGGTGACGGACGCGTTCGGTGTCACGACTGTCGTCGAGCGCGGGTTCGCGCGCCGGCTGTCGGTGCGGCTGGGAGTACCATTCGAGGTCGTCGACGCGCTCCAACAGCGCATGGCGGCGCTACGCGCCACAACCGCCCTCTGGATCGCCGACGATCGCTTCGCCTGGCTGTCTGCGCGTGGGTTCTACAAGGATTTCGAGGTTGACCTGGCCGTTCCGCCGCTCGCCTTCGCTCGCCTTACAGTTGAGGGACTTGCAGAGAGCGAGGCCGCGAGCGATCCGGGCGGCGATCCGGCACCTGCGGGCCAGTCCTCCACGCTTCAGCTACTCCAGCCCGCGCGGATCGATACCGCGGCGCTGCTGGCGAGCAGCGTACCCGAGAATGACGAGGGCGAGTGGGTCGCCACCCAGACCTATCTGACCGGCGAGCGGGTGATCAGGGCGGCGAGCCACCGCGTCTACGAGAGTCTGGTCGGCGGCAATGTCGGCTTCGATCCGCTGGCGAGCCCCACCAAGTGGCTGGATCTCGGCCCGACCAACCGGTGGGCCATGCTGGACGAGGCGCTCGGCACCGCCACGGCCGCCAGCGGCTCGATCACGGTGACGCTGCGTGCCGGCGTGGTCGACGCGGTTGCGCTGCTCGACGTGACCGGCACCGCGGTCCGCGTCCAGGCCGCGGGGTACGATCGGACGGCGGTGGTGGCGGGTGGCGCCGTCACCTTCCTCGATCTGCCGGGCGGCGATGGTGCGGTGACCGTCACGGTGCTGGCGAGCGGGACCGCGCGGGTCGGCACGCTACTGGTCGGACGCCGGGTCGCGCTCGGCGTGACCGAGGCGTCGCCGACCGCCGGCATCACCGATTACAGCCGCAAGGAGGTCGACGACTTCGGCGGCGTCACGGTCGTCCAGCGCGCCTACGCCAAGCGCATGTCGGCGCAGGCACTGATCCGCGCCGACGCGCTGGACATGGTCGCCGGGCGCCTCGCCGCGGTGCGCGCACGACCAGCATTGTGGCTTGGACAAGCGGGGCTGGACAGCCTCACGGTGTACGGCTTCGTCAAGGACTGGAAGATCGAGGCGGGGCAGACGGTCAGCAAGCTGTCGCTGTCGATCGAGGGGCTAAGCACGGCCGCCAAGGTGGAGCCGTTCACGGGTCCGGCCGGTCCCGCCGGCCCGGCTGGTCCGGCCGGACCTGCCGGCACCAGCGCGATCACGGGCTTCCTGACCAACGAGGCGCATACATTGGGCGCGGCGGCGGACGGCGCGGTGACCGGCTATGCCGGCGCGTCGACCGACATGGTCGTCATGTCGGGGGCGACGGACGTGTCCGCGAGCTTCGTGCTGTCGGTCGTCGACAACCCGCAAGCGCTGACGGTCGCGCTATCCGGCCGCACGGCGACTGTCACCGGCGGGTTCGATCCCGGCGAGCCGACGGCGTCGCTGCGGCTGCGCATGACGGGCAGCGGGACCTTCGCAGGTGTCGCGGTGGAAGCGGTGTTCAGCCTCGCCAAGAGCCGGACCGGTGCGGCGGGGCAGAGCCCGGTGCTGGTCGACCTGTCCGCCAGCCCCCAGATCATCCGGTTCGACAAGGCAGGCGCGATCTACCCGGGCCAGGCGGTCACCTTTCGGTCGACGCGCCAGAACACGACCGACGTGCCCGTCTTCATCCTCCGCAGGGAGGATGGGCAGGAGCTGTTCCGGTCGACCGCGGCAGGTTGGGCCAATGCCTATCCCGCCGCATGGTCGACCTCGGGTCCCGACAACCTGGTCGAGTTCGCCGGCGACGTTCCCGCCACGATCGCCAACGGTGGCGGCAACGGCTACATCATGGAGGTGTCCGCGGGCGGCGACACCGACCGGGTCACGATCAAGAAGGTCCAGGACGGCGCGACGGGGGCGGACGGTGCCGCTGGCACCAACGCGATCGCGGGCTTCCTGACCAACGAGAGCCACACGCTGGCGGCGAGCAGCGCCGGAGTGGTGACCGCGTACACCGGCGCGGCCGGCAGCTTCGTGATCTACGCCGGCCAGGCCGACGTGAGCGGCAGCTTCGTGCTGTCCACCGCGCCAGCCGGCAATCCGCAGGGTCTGGCGGTCACCTATTCGGGTCAGGGCTACAGCGTCACCGGCGGCCTCGATCCGGAGGAGAAGGCGGCGCTGCTGACCATCCGTGCGACCGGATCGGGCGCGTACGCCGGCGTGACGATCGACAAGACGTTCAGCCTCGCCAAGAGCCTCGCCGGTGCGGGCGGTGCGGCCGGGGCAACGGGCGCGGCGGCCAAGCTGCTGGTGGCGACCAGCACCAGCCAGACGATCTCGGTCAGCGCGGCCGGCACGCTCGATCCGGGCGGGGCGTCGCAGACGATCACCTTCAAGGCGGTGAAGCAGAACACCGCCGCGACGGTGACGTGGCGGCTCTACAACCAGGACGGGACGCTGGTCGGTCAGGACGACGGCGACACCCGCGTGCTGGGCGCGCAGGACGCGCTCAACACCATCAACTCGGCCGCGGCGGGCGCCGCCGGCCGACAGCTGGTGATGGTGGCGAGCCTCACCGACGGCGGCGAGACGTTTTCCGACACGATCAGCGTCGTGAAGGTCCAGGCGGGCGCGGCCGGGGCGGCGGGCGCGGCGGGCACCACCGCCTGGACGC